>Ga0315296_10004181_pt1 | contig 11854 bp, 11 predicted proteins | sample YL17G14_18_MG_FD_203921 | JGI IMG/M metagenome (GOLD analysis project Ga0315296, IMG submission 203921) | Sediment microbial communities from Yellowstone Lake, YNP, Wyoming, USA - YL17G14_18 | ecosystem: Environmental > Aquatic > Freshwater > Lake > Sediment | place: USA: Wyoming | collected...
TATCGGAAACCCTTAAACCGGAATCTTTACCGACCATGAGGATGGCCTGGGTTCGCCGATTCGATGCGAGTTCAAACCATTCTTTAATTTGCTTCTTGTTGATTATCTGCGCGCCCATATCCTCTTGAGGCGGCGCGACTCGACCCTTCAAATTCAACGGAAGGTTTTGAGCTTCAAAGAACGATCTAAGTGCAAACTTGTAATGTAGAATCGTCTTAGTGGCCAATCCTGCTTCAACCTTCTTAGCGGCGAAGACTTTGAAACGGCCCTCAACCTCGAAAGCATCTCTAGGATCTTGGCTTTTCATCGAATCGAGATTAAGCTGATAGAGTCCATCTGCATCGGTTCCATAAAACTCTAGGAGTTCCTGAAAGGCTTTTCGATAGATCCGCTGAGTTCCCGGTGCCTTGGTCCCGAGTTCTCTCGCCCAGATGTCCAGGCTCTTGCTCATGATTGTTCACATCGTAGGATGTGATCGAAACTTAAAAAGGTGTCGAAAACTCATCTTAAGTGATTGTTTTTGGTCATGGTGACGAGATCTGCAGCTTCGTGATGAGCATTACTGACGACGGCTTTCTGCGCATCGTATCGTTTGGCAGGGGCGACCGCGTCGGGTATCCTTATAGCCTCGTGGGTCAGAAGGCTCTCGTTATTGGCGATAATGGTGATGTTAGAGGCGTCTTCGTTTCAACTTCGGGACATCTGATAAATGAGAGGGAACGTGAGCAGCCTCTCGAATACTCAAGGATACTGGTCAACGTCGGTCTATCAAGTGCCGAGGAAGTGGCGAAAATGGGGATTCACGTTGATTCAGCCATAATATGGAATCCCATGACGGAGAGTCTTGGAAGGAAGGTTTTCGGGAAGGCCATGGATGACCGCCTAGCACATGCTGTGATGCTCGAGCTTGCTAAGAGGCTTGTTGGAGTCGAGCCTACCTGCGACCTATATATCGCTTCAACTGTCCAAGAAGAGGTTGGCCTGAAAGGCGCACAGGACCTTGCAAGAGGCGGGTTTGATGTTTCCTTAGCATTGGATGTTGGCCCAGCGGGGGACTACCCAACAATGGAGCGTGGCCGCATGCCTATCAAGCTTGGACATGGACCGGTTATTGCGTATAAGGACGGGGGATTCGCGTACAACCTAGAGATTATCAAGGAGCTTCGAGCTACGGCTGAGAAGAACCAGATTCCCTTTCAGCATGGTGTCTTCATAAACTACGGTTCGGACTCATCTGCAATGATTGCGGGTGGAGCAAAGGCGAATCTCATTGCGCCTCCGACTAGATACACGCATAGCCCGATGGAGATAGTTCATCTAGATGACTTAGAGAATACCGTTAAGCTCCTGTATCACTATGTTGTTCAATGATATAGGCTTTATACGCATCTTTTTCCTCATATTATCCCTTTTGGGTTTTGGATCATCCTGATCTCGAAGCCTGTAAGATTGATTCTGGAGAGTCAAGAGATGAACATGAAACTCAGGACCATCTTGGCTTTGCTCATCGTTGGGGCATTACCAGTTTTCTCACTTTATTGGGCTCAGAGCGTTGGCGGAAACATCTCTGAGGTTGAGAAGGCAGTGAAACTAGCTTTGTCTTTCATTAAAAATGGTCCGACATTCTCTTTTGATGGTATTCTCGGAACACTTTCTGCTGTGAAGACGGATGTGCTTGAAAGCCATCCTCCTCAGTACTCAGTAACAATCAGATTCGACTCCAGTCATTCGGGATATGGGAACAGGACAGGGCAGATATTGCTCCAAGTGATAACTCATCATACAGCAGTTGTCAGAGTAATAGACGGCAGAGTCGTCTCAGCCATCATTGGTCCCTGGGATGAACTCCACCAGAGATATCTCCCTGACTGAATAGGTATTCTGCTCTATGACTTCTTTCAGGTTCTGTCGAGTTGCAAAGATCCAATTCGCTCTGTCTCGCGCCCGAACAGGCTTATATGCAACATTTCGTGCACAGATTTGAGGTTAATTCTGGATTCCGTATGTCTTGCTTTGATGTTTTCAAAGCAGCAATGGATCATGAATCCATAATCGACTTATCTAATCATGCCAATGACATGTCTTGCATGAGATTGCCGTTTCTGAGAAAGCTTCGCAGATGGCTAGAGGGCAGTTTTGTTTGTATAAGATGCCATAGAGAGTTCCACATAGCCTCCTTCGGATTCGGCAAAGCCATCTGTCCCGACTGTTACAAAGGAGAAAGCCAATTCCTGTTCTTTGACCACAGCTACTGGCTCAATGTGATTGTAGATCCTTCGCCCCATCACAAGAGGGCAGTCCGCACCTGTGCCGATCGAATCCTCAGTCAGCCACAAATAGATCTACAACAAGTAGAGGTGCACATTTCTCCACAGTAAGCCTGTCGAAAAAGGTTGAAGTTCTGGCGGTCAGACTGTAGGGATAAGCCATCTCAGGTTATATAAACATGCCAGTTCCAGCGACAGCTGGCGAAATAAACGCTATGCGGTTCTTCTTCTCTCTATTATTAGCATGAACGGAACATATTTGTGTTTGAACAATCGGTTTTGGCCTGCATCGGTTGGGTTCGAGAAGTAAGGCTAAGCGGAACTATGTGAGCCTCAGCTGTTTTGGACTCTTGGTGGATTGTGTTTGAGCTCTTTCACGAACCATATGACAGAGAACTGTTCCTGAAATCCTAGCCTTCTAAACATCCTTTCGCTCGCCAGATTGTTGCGTCTCACGTCAGCCAGGATCTTTGTTATTCCTGCTTTTCTGAATCGTTCTTGAATTGTGTTGCAGAGTTCGCTTCCGAAGCCTTTGCTCTGATGCTCTTTCACGACGGCAATCCATTCAAGATGCCCAATATCAGACTGCCACTCGGAAAACCTTTTCCGACCTAAGACAAATCCAATGACAGAGCCGTCGAGTTCTGCGACAAGACAGAGTTCCTTCTCTTTGACAAGATAATCCACAAGAGAAGTCAGAGACCAGTACTGGTGATAGATTTCGTCAAGAACGCTGAACTCTTTGACCCCGATCTCGAAGACTCTGGGCAGATCATCGATCGTCATGTCTCGTATGATGAGTGTTGACATTTTCAGTCGCTGGAGAAGTCATGTGTCTGAGAACCGATTTAAGAGTTAGCTTCTTGAAGTATACACTTTTTCCGTGGTCAAGTCTGTCAGCAGATCAACAAGGATAACTCTTACCTCCAGAGTTGTCTCAAGAATGGAATTCGAGTTCGCCACGACTGTTGTCGATGAGGCTTCAGCTCACATCCTTGTTCCCACAATTGGGCCCTCTGACAAGCATCTTGACTATCTCCTCTCTCGGTCACCCGTCTTCTATAATCCACGTATGAAGATGAACCGAGACATGGCTGTCTTGGCTCTGCGAGTCTTCGGAAGGGGGCAGACGGAAGGCCTATCGATCTGCGAGCCTATGAGCGGGACTGGAGTAAGAGCAATCAGAATGGCCAAGGAGGTCGAAAAAACTGAGAAGGTGATCATAGGAGACCTAAGTCCTACCGCTGTGCGACTTGCGTCAAGAAATGTGGAGCTAAACGGGCTTTCAGGAATAGTAAGGGTACGGAACCTCGAGGCGAACCTACTCCTGACTCTTCATTCTTCACCTGGACAGCGCTTTGACTATGTTGACCTTGATCCCTTCGGATCTCCAGCGAGCTTTCTGGACTCAGCTGTCCGAGCCCTCAAGAGGCGTGGCCTAATAGGTGTCACTGCGACGGATATGGCTCCTCTATGCGGAGCCCATCCTCAACCATGTCTGAGGAAGTACGGTGGTTCTCCTCTGCATACGGAGTATTGCCGCGAGGTGGCGCTGCGTCTGCTCCTAGGTGCCTTGGTTTCTGCATCCGCCCGGGGTGACAGAGCCGCGCGGATCGTGTTCAGTTGTAGTTTGGACCACTATGTCAGGGCCTATGCAGTTCTTGAACACAGATCGGTAGAAGCATCTAAAGCCTTTAGAGATATGGGTTACATTCTCCACTGTCCAAAGTGTCTGGATAGACGAGTTATCCAAGACATCAGAGAGATTGGGAGCGCGAAATGTAAAGAGTGTGGCGGAACAATGCTGATCGGGGGACCTATGTGGATCGGGCTTCTTTCTGATCCTTCCTTCTGTAAGGAAATGATGCGTGAGGCAGAGCTGTGCGGTATGATTGATAAGCGTCTGCAGCAGCTTCTAAGGCTGATCCACGACGAGTCGACCTATGGACCAACATTCTTCAGGGTTGATGGCGTTGCAGATCTACTTAATCTGCCTTCGGCCCCGCTGAACCAGGTCTTAGAGGGTCTTAGAGAAGAGGGCTACAGTGCATGCAGAACCCATTTTCATGCCAGCGGTGTTAAGACCGACGCTTCTATTAGCGTCTTGAAGAGAATACTCTGGGAGCAAAGAGCCAGAGGGCTCGGAGGTTGATGCCTATAGGCCGAAGATGGAAGGACCAGAGGAAACGAGACCCGTACTACCGCATGGCTAAGGAACAGGGCTATCGTTCAAGGGCTGCATTCAAGCTCAAGGAGGTTGCTCGGATGTTTGGTATCTTCAAGGATGCTAGTGTTGTCTTGGACCTAGGTGCAGCGCCGGGGGGTTGGCTCCAAGTGGCAAGTCAGGCCCTAGAAGGAGAGGGGCTGGTCCTCGGAGTCGACCTGATTGCCATTGAGCCTCTGGTGAACAAGAATGTGAAGACGATTCTCGGCGACATTACTGACAACTCAACTCTCGGTGTCGTTGAACATATGCTTCCCGGCCCGGTTGATGTGTTGCTTTCCGATCTGTCGCCCCAAGTCGCAGGTATATGGGATGTTGACCACTTCAACCAGCTTGAGTTGACTAGGCATGCGTTGAATTATGTTGACAGGTTTCTGAAGCCAGGAGGATGGATTGTGATGAAGGTCTTTCAAGGGGCTGAGACAGATGCTTTCCTTGCTTACCTGAGGAGTCAGCTGAGCTACATGAAAGTCTTCCGTCCGAAGGCGACGAGAAAGAAGAGCGCTGAAATCTACATTGTTGGGAGATTGCCCAGAAAAAGGATGTGAAGAAACCTAAGAGATGAGTTCTTTCAGTACTCTTGCAATCAAGGCATTGGACTGTATGACAGGTTTGCCTGTCTTCTGTTTGACAATCTGCTTGTGTCTTGAATTGAAGCCCATGCAGTTCAGGAATACCAAGTCTACGTTCTTCTTGGCGATTCTATCAGCCATCTGCTGTACTTCCTTCTCAGGGCCATAAGGTGAAGCGGCATCATAGATGACTTCGACTTCTTCCCCATACGGGCGATCAGCACCCGCGGTTCTACGTGTCCCAGTGCTTCCAAGTTGATCGCTTCCAGGCATTATGATTGCGAGCCTGCCCCGTTTTATCGCACCTGAGACCGCTCCGCGGAGAATATCCGAGGGATAGACAACGAGCTTCGCGGATTTGAAGGGGGGAAATCTGCCTGTGCAGAGAATAAGCGTCAGCTCTACACCTTCGTTTTCCAGTTCTTCTATGCTCTTCTGGACTCCGGGCACGACGTGACTGTGTGAGACCTTGACCTCGGTTCCATCTCTCATCCGGGTCACGAGAAGTCCTTCTCCTTCTTTTCTCTCAAGTTTCATGACTTGCTGTACAGTGTATTCATCTAAGGCTCCACGTTCAAGGATTGTGACCTCTTCACCTAGAACCTCTTTCATGGAGGGTAGGATATCTGCTCTGGGAGACTGTCCTATTGTGACAATTCCTATTTTCTTCAAGGCGAACTCTTCCAGTTAGGAAAGCAGGTTGGAATTCCCATAAAGCTTTTGCTCAGCTAACCAGATCATTGAAGCTCATACACTATAAGGTAGTCTAGAGGAATCTCTTCTTCAAGGATCTTCTCTCTGCTTCCAGAATACCCTCGAAGAGCTGGTCCGAGAACCCTTGAGTCCCCTCAAGTATTTCCACTGCGTCTTCGATGGTTACTCTTCTTCCTGCCAAGGCAACGGAGGCTCTCCTCCCATAGTTCGAGAACAGCTTCGCCGAGTCCTTGGCTTGCACCCACCATTTCTCTCTGACAAGTGAGCCTCTTTCTTCAGCGTCGAATGCTTGTCTTACCTCGTTTTCCTCTTGGGTTAGGACGCCGATCTCTTTTGAGCCGCAGATGGGACAGTGATGATCGTCTGGGATGTCTTTGATTCTTTTGACCTCGATGTACTTGCGGCAGTTGAAACAGGCCATGGTTCTCGATTCGTTAAGAAGCCTTGCCTTTGCTGATTCCAGTATGATTCTTGTCATTTTCTCAGGCGGGACGATATCGGACTTAAATCTCACCTGTTCTATCCCAACCTGGCCTAGAGGGGAGAGCGTTCCATGGGTCTCTATTCTGATGGCTTCGATCTCACCTTTGCTTATCTTCTCAAGCAGAGCTGTTGTGGCATCTATGTCAAGGTCCTTTTTCAGCGTGTCTTTGAGGGCTTCCTCGAAGAGCGCTGTGTTCTCGAAGCTCTTTATCAATCGGTCGAGGGTGATGTTGCTGAAGTTCGCCCGTTTTTCGAGGGCCCCGGCTTTCCTTGCTACATGGATGAGTCTACGTTTGAAGAGCCCTGTCTTCAGGACTGCTTCTCTTGTTGTTCTGCCGAGGTCTGTTTTCGCCATGTTTCTAAGCTGCTCCTCGACCCATTTCGCTGTGAGGCCGCCGACGACCTGGGTGACTACTCTGTAGGCATCCTGCTGGACCCCTACGGGGTAGCCAGTTTCCTCGGATAGAATATGGCCGATAAGTCTCGCTAGAGTTCGGTTTACGAGGGAGCCGAAGTTCGCGTGGATTATGACATTGTCTTCCCAGTCTTCCAGGACTATGCGTTTGTCGGTCGGGACAGCTAGCCTCATTTTGACTTGGTCAGCGATCTCTATCAAGGCCCGGATAATGGTTTTTGTGTCAGCGGGATACGCCTCAGCAAGTTCTTCTGCTATTTCGTTCAGGTTCTTTCCTTCTTGGAGCTGTGTTTCCACTTGGGCCTTGATTTTTCCTACTTCTAGGGCTACTTCAAGTGGAACCGGGATTTCTTCTCCTACCCAGCTTGGGATGGCTCCTGCGGGGTCTTCTTCTGCTTTTACGTAGATCTTGTCTTCAACGATGTTGAGGATTTTCCAAGGGCTTCCTCTTATGATGAATTTGACGCCGGGTTTACCATATTCTGCGACGAAGGCTTCGTGGAGTATGCCGAGGGGTGTGTCGTCTTCTTGGTTGATGACTAGGTAGTCTTTCTCGTCAGGTATCATGGAGAGGTTGTTGAAGAAGTAGTTGTAGAGGGTTTTTCTGCTTGTTCTGGGCTTGAGGAAGAGCTGGTCTTCAGGGCTGAACCAGGCGAGTCTGATTGGGCGGTTGTGCATGTATTCTCCGACGAAGCTGAGGTCGTGTTCGTCTAAGTCTCTGAAGGGATAGGATCCTTTGAATGTCTTGAGTATCTGCTGGAAATATAGTCGGTTCTTCGGAATCAGCTCAGCCACTATTTGGTTTATGAGTACGTCGTATGGCTTCTCAGGGATGTCTACAGGTTCCAGTTCTTCTTTGAGGGCTCTTCTGCAGATAACCATCGACTCCAGTGTGTCGTCGGAGTCCATGGTTACGATGATGCCTCTGGCGATTCGTCCGACTCTGTGGCCGCTTCTTCCAACGCGTTGTAGAAGCCTTGTGACTTGGCGGGGGGACATGTACTGGATCATGAGGTCTATGTGCCCTATGTCTATGCCTAGCTCAAGGGATGATGTGCAGACGACAGTTCTTAGTTTTCCTGATTTAAGTCCGCTTTCAGCCGCGATTCTTGAGGGTTTCGCCAGGCTGCCATGATGGATGCTTAGGGGGAAGTCTAGGTCCCATATTTTGAATCTACTTGTGAGAACTTCGGAGATGCTTCGGGTGTTGGTGAAGATGAGGGTTGTTCTTTCTTGTTCGATGAGTTCCCGCATGACGCGGAGCCGCGCTGCGACTTCGGGAAAGGTGTAGAGCTTCTCTGCGAGTTCATAGTCTTCCCCTGTGGCTTCAGGGTAGAGAATCTTGAATTCAGTGGACCTTGAAGCGGGAACCTTTATGATCTCTAGGGGCCAGGTGACACCTACGAGGAAGGCGCCTACCTTTTCTGGGCTTCCTATGGTGGCGCTGAGGCCTATGAGCTGAAAGGGCTTCTCAGTCAAACCTTTTAGTCTTTCTAGGGCCAGGGTGAGCTGGCTTCCCCGTTTGTTATCGGCAAGCTCGTGAGCCTCGTCGATGATTACCCATCTCACAGCTTTGAGGTACTGCCTCATGATTCGGCCGAGAAGCACAGCCTGCAGCGTTTCAGGCGTGGTTATGAGCATGTCCGGGGGGCTTCTCCTCTGACGGGTTCGCTCGATGTCTGTTGAGTCGCCATGCCTTACTGCGACGTTCACATCCAGCTTGTTGCACCACCATGTAAGCCGGTCTAGAATGTCTCTGTTCAAAGCCCTAAGAGGCGTTATGTAAATGATCTTGATACCTGGCTTCCTGTCTCCACTCATTAGATGGAGATGAAGCACGGGTAGAATCGCGGCCTCAGTCTTTCCAGTCGCGGTGGGGCTTATGAGGAGAACGTTTTCTCCCTTCAGAACATGTGGTATGACCATTTTCTGAGGTTCAGTGGCCTCTGTGAAGCCCTTTTCCTCCACCAGCCTTCGCAGAGGCTTGCAGAGGAGGGAGAAAACGTCTCCATTGCTCATAGTTTAAAGTCAACCTTCATACAACTAAGACGTGCACGATAAAAACCATTTCAAAGGGACTTGATCGATCACTTCCTGAAAGGCTCAGAGGGCAGGAGTTTCCAGCCAAGAGAAAGGTACTCAGTTTCAACCCGGAGAAGACTTTGACTTGGACATGGCGGCGGGATGCTCCGAACTTCAGGATGCGCGTCTGATGCTGCTAGGGGTCTTAGCTATATTCCTTCTAGTTGGGTGTTTTCGTCTGTCCTTGTTCGGATGATTTGCAGGGCTATCTGCTTTGGCTTTGGACTCCTTTGTTTGTATTCTTGTTTGTCGTTGTGGTCACTTTGATTGTGCGGTGCGATGAACTTGTCGTGTATCAAGGTTTTCTTGGTGTTTGGTTTTGTGGTATCGGTCTATTTTGGGGTCTATGTGGGTCCAGTCTCGGTTTTCGGTGAAGAAGTCTTCTTTGTCTTTTTGGGAAGTTGGGATTGTTGCGAATTCGCAGTGGGTGTCGCCAGTGGTTAGGCATTTTGTGTGTATCAGCTTCTCTTCGGGGTTTGTGTGCATGGTTTTCGCAGGGTCGATGAGGCAGTAGAGGCTTCCAGTGTCAAGCTCATTGTATTCTAGGACTGTTTTCCCTAGTTCACACAGCTGTGGCTGCCCCGGGCGTCTTTCCCAGAACCCGTATTTTGGGAGGGTCTGGTATCCTTGTTGGGTTCTTTTGGCGACTCTTCGGCCGTATTCTTTTATGGCATTCAGGACGAGTTGTTTGCCTTTGTCCCAGCCGAAGGTGTCTACGAGGGTCCTTGCGTAGGCCAGGTGGAGCAAAGCTAGTCTTTGGGTCACTATTTTGACTTGTTCTTCTGCATCTTTGAGTGAAACCATTTCTTCTTTTGTTTCGGTCATGCTTGATCTCCTTTGCTTGATGCTCTAGCAGCCTCCGGACATAGTTAAAGGCTCTGTGTGCTCCGGAATCTGTATGGGGGTCGTGTGTGTGTGAACCGACCTATCCTCTAGGGGTATATAAATGGCTGATTTGAAGAGTCGCGAGGAGGTGCTGAGCTTCTTGATCTCACTTGTGTCCGATCGTGAGGTGTCTCAGGAAGCGTTTCTGTGAAGCGTTGAGTGGTGTGCTTGAGTCTAGGAGTAGTCTTGATCTGTTCTGCTACTATCTGAGAGGAGAATATTCGCGTAAGGCCCTTCTTTTTTGTTTATAAAGGGAAGGATCTGGGGGCATACAACCGGATTCTCTGTGTGTATGTGGCTTTGTAGGTTCGCTATTGGGATCGTGTGTGTGGAGGCCCCTATACCTATAGAGGTACGGATGGATAATCATCTAGGATTTTGGTATAAATAGTCTTCAAATCGATCGCCATAGATGTAAGGAAACTGTGGGACCGTAGCATCATTGATCGATCTGCTGCGCTAACCCCGAAGTGTAGTGGGGACAATGGAGAGGAGCAGTACTTCAATGCACACACACACTTTTTGGTGCTTTGAACCTGCCTATTTGAGTTTATGAGAATAACGGCAGGCAAGGAAAGAGACTAGCCCCCAAACCCAAATCCAAGCATGCGCATGCATAGATTCTATATATCGATACAATCCACTCTAGCTTGAGGTTCTACTCTTGGGCTAGTCTCAGTGGAACCTAGGCTCCGAGGTGGGGAGCTATAGAAGTACCAAGAAGGGAAAGGGAGCGGGAGAAGCTGAAGTTCATAGCGTTCTATGAGTGGAAACCTGAGGACATGGACAAGGTACTTGAGAAGGGGGCACAAGCTTCGGCGATACGGGAGAAGGACCCTGAGAGGTTTCCAAAGGTGATCTTTGGACCTTTCACTATGGGTGGTGAAGCCAAGAGCTTCGTGGTATATGAGACCGACAACCCAGATCAATTATGGAACGTAGCACTCCACTATGTTCCAGTCGTCAAGTGGAAGTTCGTCCCCATACAGGAATCCGCAAGGAATGTCGAACTCTACCAGAAGATGAAGAAATAGTCTCAAGCGTCACCAAGAAAAGATCTTTCCTCTTTTTTGGGGTGCTTCGGGATCGAAGTCACGAAGTATCTCACTAGCTCTAGCAACATTGAACATGATTCCTACCATGGATCGAAGAAAAGGCTGGGTGAGGCATTGACCTCCCACCAAGTAGGCCCTTGATCCTGTGGCCTAGAGAATCTGGGTGTATAAAGCACTCGTGGTTCTCTAAGTACTATCCTCGCCACATCATTTAGAGAGTTGATGAAGTGATCGTGTCTAAAAGACGGCCTCTCTCGATCTCTTCGGATGATAATGGATTTCAATCCGCCTTCATAGGCTGCCCCTGCATCATATTCAGCGTCGCCTACAAGCCATCCGACTGGAGTTTCCATCCTCGAGATAGCGACTTGGATTATTGCGGGATTAGGTTTGAGGCGAGGCGAATCATTCCTTGTTACGATGGTTCTGAAGAACTTCTTAAGGTCGAAAGAACTGAGTATGTAGTTGACTGCTTCTCCAGAGGCATTTGTCACCAGACCCATTTCAATTCCTCTTGAAGCCAGATTGAACAATGCATTAAGTGTATCAGAGTACAGGCGAGCCTTTCTTGCGTTCTCCAACTCAGTCTCTTTCATCCAGTCATCGAGTTCGGAGTTCAGCCGACTTGTTTCAGATTGATCCATGTTTTTCTCTGCCCAATCTAGGGCAAGGTTCCAGATAAGTGGTGGTCTATTCTCTCCTCCAAGCACATAGGCAGGGATACCATGGTTTATGACCTTTCTTCTCATATCTTGGCGTTCTCGCTCTACGGCTTCTGAGCTTCTAAGAATATGCTGAGTTTCAACCAGCGTGCCCTCAAGATCAAAGAGAACAGCATCCAATACTATTCAATGAAGTCGTGAGTAGTGTCTGCTAAATGCGTTGCTAGCGAACGCCTCTTTTCCTTAGCATACGATCGATTCAGTAAGGCGTTTTCAAATTGGTCTGCGTCAGGTACCTCCATAGCGTCTGTGATATTCTGTAGAATCCTCGTTAGAGCGATTGCCCGTCTCTCTGAGCTAGACAAAGAAAAATACATCAACTGTCAAAAATGCCTAGAAACCTGCCCCGTAGGAGCAATTCATGGGGCACCATGCTCGTTGACTATACGTCATGCATAGGGTGCTTTGCGTGCACATGTGTCTATCCTACAGGAG
>Ga0315296_10004182_pt1 | contig 11853 bp, 12 predicted proteins | sample YL17G14_18_MG_FD_203921 | JGI IMG/M metagenome (GOLD analysis project Ga0315296, IMG submission 203921) | Sediment microbial communities from Yellowstone Lake, YNP, Wyoming, USA - YL17G14_18 | ecosystem: Environmental > Aquatic > Freshwater > Lake > Sediment | place: USA: Wyoming | collected...
TGAAAACTATGTTTGGTTAAAATCCTCAATTGACAAGGTGAAAATAGATTATACAACTTTAATGCGCTCTTTGGAAAGCTTAGAAGAGAAAAACCCGAAGAACTATGATTATATATTAAAGTTTCTAAACTTAAGCGATGTAGCCAAGTTCAATGCTGCTAGTGCGATCGAAAAATCTCGTGAAATAAATCTTAAAATAAGGAAGGATAGGAAGGTTTTAATCAAAAATCATTTTCTAACCTCAAGCTGAGAAATGCTTAAATCTGTGGCAGCCTTATAATCTCTAGGTAAGAACTGATGTCAAAAGTAAAATTGCAGAGCCTTCCTTCTGTGAGTTTTTGGCTCAAGAAAGCTGCTCATTCGCCAAGGACAGCAAGGACATATCTCTACTACTTTGACAAGTTCCTAGAACTGACAGGGCTAGATCCTGAAGCTGTAGTTTCTGAATGGCAAAAAGTCAGATATGACTATGCTGAGAGAGAAAGGTTCCTAGACAAACATTCGGATCTCATTGAGAGATTCTATGTCAAGGAGCTTTCAGGGCTAACTCCAAAATCTAAACAGACAAATCTAGCAGCCATTCTCAGCTTCTATCGTCACAACAAGATTCCTGTGGAAGTGGACATCAAAGAGAGGATCTACATTGTCAATCACAACAGAGCTATTTTAAAGACGGAAATTCAGAGAATCTTGGATCATGCAACCCTTAGAGACAAGTCCTTCTTTCTGATTATGCTTGAGTCAGGGCTTAGACCTCAAACTATTGTTATGCTCAGGTATAGAAACATCAAGGAAGATTTTGAAGCTGATAGGATCCCCATGATGATAAAATTGGACTCAGAGATGCTCAAGGACTTTGTTTCTGCAAGGTTCACTTTCATTGGAGAACTTGGCTTCAACACTCTGAAAGAATACTTGGCTCCAAGGCTGCCAATGAAGGATGATGATGTGATCTTCCTTGGAGTCCACACAAAACAGCAAAAGGAAGCCTGTCTCAGTCCAAACCTTTTCAGCCTTCAATTTGCCAAAATAGTCCAGAAGCTCAATTTGAGCCAAAAGAAAGAAGGCAAGTTCAGAAGAGAGCTTAACCTCTACACATTGAGAAAGTATTTCCGAAACAACCTCAAGACTTCAGATCCTGCCTATGTCCAATATTGGATGGGGCATACCCTTTCTATTGATCGTCACTATTTTGATGCTTGGATGGAAGATCCTAACATTGTTGAAAAACACAGGGCTGAATATCGCACTGCCTATAAACTCTATGGGCTTCAGCAAAACTTTCTACAGACTGCTCAGGTCAATGAGGATCTGAAAAAGAAGGACTTAGAAATTGCAGCCTTGAAAGAGTCCATGACAAAGCTGCAGCCCTTGATTAAATTGATAGAGAGCATGAACCCTGAGGATCTGAAACTCTTTGTCTCTTCATGGGTTGAAACCAAGGATGCTCATGCAGCTTTTGAAGCCAAAAGCCAAGGGCAGCCATACAAAAGAACCATCCAATTAGAATTATCAGAGCAGCAGATCTCAAGGCTTGGAAATATCTCTGATGACATCTCCATTAAACTTGCAAAGATTTTGCAGCAAAGCTTCAACGTAGCCATTGAGGATCTAACAAAACATAGCGAAAAATCAAAGAAACTGCATAAACAATCCAAGGCAGAAACTTAATCATCCTCTCTTTTTTTACATGAGGCACTTTACACTTCAGACAGAACATGGGGTGCTAACAAAGAAAAGCTAAAAGAAAATGTTGATGCCAAAGTCCTATTGATTGGATTTGTCAAGTTCATGTGAATACTGTCCATGAAACTGAGAAGCCTGAAACAGCCTTATCTGTAATTTTTACTCTTTTTTGCAGTTTGCACAGAAGTCAGGGAAGGCAGAATTAGGGTTCTTTGGCACTTCTGCTTTACACTTCAACTTAGAATGTTGAATTTCTGCTGAAAGAAAGTCACTTAGAAAAAAACAGCCAACAAATTATCTCAAGAAGAGGGCATAGCCAATGGCTGAAAACTCTGACATCATATCAAGTCAGGATCAGACACTCAAGCAAAGAGTTTGGAAACTGCTTGAAAAGAACCATGAACTGAAGCCCTTAGAGATCTGCAAATTGCTTGGGCTACCAAAAAACAAGGCTGATTCTGTTGGACATAGAAAGACTGAGTGGAAACACGACTTCAGAAATAGGCACAGCCTAAAATGCCTAAAATTCCACAAGGCAAGAGGTTGGATCTATGCGTTTAAGGGTTTGGATAGAGAGGCTGCTGTTAATGTTGGATGGTTGCAGTCAAGGGCTAAGAATAAGATGCTTGTGTGGAATAAGGATCTGCAGCTTGGAAGGCTTGAATGGTTTGCTACAGGCAGGATCAATCTATGGATCCGTAAACCTGCAACTAGAGGAAAGGCTATGCAGTTGTTGGCTAAGGCTTTCATGTGGACAGGGCTGATCACTTCTCAAACTGTCTTTGATGTTTGGATTTTTACTCTCAGGTTCAAGGGATCGCATCTTACTTATGACACAGGGGAGAGATTGCCTTATGCAAAGATTGAGTATTTGAAGGAAGCTCTGGGAGTAGTTGTCAAGACAGGGGACATCACACATCCATGTGCTGTAGAGATTGAGTTCTGTCTCCCAGATTGGTGTGAGAGGAGTGAGTTGGTTTTGCAGCAAGCGATCAGAGCTTTGGAAATTAACTCTAAGGCTTTTGATTTGGATGCTAAGGCACTTCAAGAGTTCAGCAATTTCATGAAGGACTTGTCTCAGCCTAAGGCTCCACCTAAAGAGGATAGGAGTGTGGTGTAGGTTGGAGCAGACGACAAGACAAATTCATGGTTAGCCTTGGATCATGGCTGAACAAGGATTTTTCTCTACTGCCTAAAATGAAAGGAGCTGTCTGACGATGGAACAAAAAAGTGAAGGTGAGTCCAAAGCTGTTGTCTGTCATCTTGTGATAAGCAGTCTGATTTTTCCAAGCTTATTATACCATAAGACCAGCAGGGATTCATTACATGTCAAAGCACAACTGAACAAGGCTCTGAATAGTATATTGAGTCAAAGAAGTCATGCCACTCAGGAAACCAAAATTCATTCCTCTTTCTGCATCTTGTATGGATATTAGATATACTCATTTTACCTCACATCGGTGACTTTTTCTTGTTGAACTTGAAACTTGCAAAAGTAATATATTAGAAAACTGATAACACTTCAAGATAGATGCCAAAAAGGTTTTAAAAAGAACTTGGAGACGCAACGAATGTCGCTGCCTTCTTATATGAGTGTACCAATGGAATTCCAAGAGAACGACTTCTCATGTGTTCCTGTTTGTATCAGAATGATTCTGGAGTTTGTTCGTCAACAGAATGTGGATGGATTCATTCCAGATATGAGTATTGAAGAAATCTCAGCAGCAATAGGAACAGATGAACTGGGAACGTCATTATCACAAGTGGATAAAATCAACGAAAAGCTTTTGAAGGCTGTTCCTTCTATCGAATTTGAGGCAAAGATAAATTGCACTCTATCAGACATAGAACAGGAAATCGAAAAAGGCAAACCAGTCATCGCATGGTTAAGGATGCCCCATGCACATTCTATCGTAGTAACAGGGATTAATAAAGAGATGTTAATTGTTTACTATAATGATCCCCAAAAGGGAAAAAGGCAGATGGAAATGGGAAAGTTTATGTCTGCTTGGGAGAGTATAGATAACGTACTAATAAAAGTCAAGATCGGAGAGAAGATACAAAGAATAATGCCCGATTTTGCTGAGGAAAGTGAAGAGAAATGAGTATCACACAAGAAGTTGCTAAGAAATCAAGACAATATGTTCTTGATCATTATGGCAATCTCCTGTCTATAGGCGAACCCATTTTTGACGAAAAAGAAAAGCTGTGGAGAGTCAAACTCAGAACTGATTATCCACGGCTCATTAAGAATGATTCTCCAGAAGAAAGATATGTTCGCACACTTGTTATCGATGATTTGGGTACTGTCTTGCTCAATGAAGAACTTTCTGTTATCAAGAATAGATCTACATCAAGAAATGATAGTTTAAAGATTTTGAAAACACGTCTTAAAACATGGGAAGAGAGAGCCGAACAGATAATAGTCAAATCTTCCGCTTTTCAGCTTGCAAGCACAGGGATAGCCAATGTCTTTCTAAATCCAATAAGAACCATACTTGGCAATTTTCTTCAAGAAGAAGGCGCCATTATATCTTTTGATGAATTGGAAAATGTCAGGAGTATTTACCTTAAATGGATATGCTTACTGGAAGATCTGCAGCTCATTCGAAAAACTGAGGAAGGATACAGTTATGGTAACATGTTTACGGAGATCATCAGAAAAACACAAAACGATCAAGAGTTCCTGACCCAAGTACTTGCTTACGTCATCAGAGAACGGTATCCTGTGTTAAAAGAGGCATTCAGGCTTAGGCAATTTGAGACTCTTGTTCACTTAGATAGCTGTTACTATCGTCCAGCATTAGAGGCTGGAATCGTCCTCTATCAAAAAGCAGAATCACTGTTTCATACTTACTTCTCCCAATATAGTAAGTACAAGTCAAAACTTGAGTTGAGAGCAAGTTTGCTGGAACTTTGCAGCTCAAAAGCATTGTACAAGAAAAACCAATACTATTTTGCAAATAAGGAGCTTTTCACAGAAATGTTGCAAATGTCAGAGGAGTTTCTAAGAATCTCATCCCCAAAGATTTAGTGAGTACATGAAGCTGCAGGAGCTGAAGTTCACACATTTCTCTGTTGCCATCATGGAACAGCAGCTCAAAGAAAACGAAAGGTTCAAGAAAAGGCAGAGAGAAAAAGAGAAGCTCGTCAAGAAGATCATGGACAACAAGGAGAAAGACAGCTATGTTTCTTGAAGCTCCATGTTGAAGCCTAAGGTTTTTTGAGCAATTATTGTGGATCTAGAAGTGCAGAAATAGTGACTCATAACAGACGACAAGAGGAATATAGAAAATGTCAAAAGCTGTAAAGATCATAAAGAAGGTGTTGGGGCTGAGCATGGAACAGATGGCAGCCACAAGTGAGAAGAGATCTCTTTTTCAAAAGCTGCAGGAGACTTATCCCACTGAGAATTTGCAACCTTATGGATTAATCACAATCGTTCCTGCCAAGGCTTTCAAAGATGAATGGAAAGAAAAACTTGAAGCTGAAGATGTCAAGATTTACACAAACAATTATGGTTCTCAAGTCTGTTTCTTTCTAAAAAAGACTGAGCAGAAACCAATAGAAGCCAAGTCAGAAAAGAAGCCTCTCAAGATAGGCTTTTGGACACTGGAAGAGGAGACGACATTCAAGGAGCTTTACAGTCAAGGCTTGTCAGTCAAGCAAATTGCAGAGAGGCTTAACCGTTCAGTTTTTGTTGTTGCAGCCAAAGTCCGATATTTGAAGCCTCAAATCAGGAAGGAGAAACCTGAAGAAGCCAAGCCGAAAACAAAAGATAAGGAAGTAGCAGATCCATCAAGCCTTAATGATGATGTTGTGAAAGAGTTTCTGGAAGCCTCAGCTCTTCTTTATCCAAGTCATAAAACTGCTTGTGCCTTTCTCTTGAAGGCAGCATCAGACAGAATCATGGAGAATAGACAATCTCCATAGGACTTTCATGGAACGACAACACAAACCACAAGCAATTAGTCCACTCTAACAACTACAAGAAAGGCAATCAAGTTCCTCAATTTACCAAAGATTGCTCACTGATTTAGCAGACGACAAGACAACTCCATGAGTTCAATGATAAAGTTCTTATATGCCCTTGAGGAAACAAAAATCATCTGATGATAAAATGAAAGAAAAAGTCCTTACTAACTGTGAGCAAAAATTGTTAAATGCCCTCAAAGAAGTGGACACTGTTTCTCTTGCAGCCTTAAAAATCAAAATCAAACCAAAAACAGCATACAATATTCTTTATCGTTTGAGGAAAAAATATTACAGAGCAAGAAGGCTTGTGAATACTCTTGAGCCTTTGAGAGGGCATTATGAGAAGTTGGCTATGGTTCTAACGGATCGCAAGGCTGAAGTTCAAGAGAAAAAAGTAGAAGAGTTTGAAGAGGAAGAGGCATTTCAATAGAAAGCATCCATTCAGGAACAAGATTGATTTCTTTAATTTCTTCATTTATGAACTTCTTTAAGATTTGACTGATTCTTCCTTCAGACAGCTCCATTTCTTTAGCAATCTCTTTCTGTGCCAAGCCTTGATTGAAGGCTTCCATTATTTGCGTTTTGATTTGCGTCAATCCACGAATAATGTTGCCAACTGTGGGCTGTGCAAGTTCAAATAGATCGCCAATCTCAGGCTGAGTCCAACCAAGCAAAGGCTTTACTTGATTGAGTCTATTGGCACAAGCAGCTTTTCAATATAATCTTTCAGAGGACTTCTGATAATGGAACCAAGAGTTTCTGAACATAGTCCAACCATGAAGTGTGGCAGTAAACGTCTATCATTGGGCTTACTTTCTGTCCAAGTTGTCCATAAGTATTGCTCAAAGACCATCCTGTGAAGGCAGTCAATTCTATTCCATCAAAGCCATAGTTTCTTCGCAGGTGACTGACTCTCCAATGTCTGAGGCTCTTGGGAGAGGCAGTTGGATCTAGTTGGTGAAGACACTTCCGAATAATGTTTTGGCAGGTCATTTCTACTATATTGAAACTTAGGCTTTTCTTGTTGAGGTTGTTCTTTTGAATCCAATGGAGTAGATCAAGGCTCCAAGGTTCTGCAGCAAGGTCACATACGATTGGAACGTCTTTCATCTGGACTTTGATAGACTCTGGAATTGTAGGCTGAGGGCTTGGTTGAGGACTTGTCTCTTGCTGCTTCTTCTTTTGAGTCTTGAACTTCTTAGCGATGGCAGAGTGAACTAACAAAATAGGCACGACTTTTCCATCAGGCTTTTTGTAACTAACAATGTCACTGGTCAATAGTTTTCCATAAGGGTTGCTCATGTGCCTCTTGATGTGTGAGGGAACAACTTTACTCAGTAGCTCTGATGGTCTTGAAGCTAAAAGGTAGTTTGTTTTGATGTAGATTTCATCTCTTTTCTTCCAATGCTCAGACTGATTATCAACAAATTCCCTAAACAATCGCATCTCTGGAACGTAGATCTTCTCTTGCTCTACTAACAAAACCTCTTCCATGATTTCAGCCTCACTCCCATATATATTGCCATGAGGGGAATTAACGTTTTGTTAGTCTCTAAGCAGTAACAATGTTGATGGAAAGATGTGTTAGTCTTGAAGACGATCTCTCTAAAACTAAGCTGATCCCGTTATCATATCTAAATAATAAAATGGTTAGCTAAAAGAAGCCTTTTCTGAGCTTTGTGCAGATAGGTTGATGTTTCATGCTCTCTATCGGACTCTTCTAGGGCTTTGAAAGAGAAACAGAGTTTATTGTGGGCTTTGTGCTTGGAATCAAGCTATTGGAACATTGCTTCATAGCAAGTGACGTGATAAATCCTTCTATGCTTGGTTCCTTGAACTGAGATACCTGACTATGGAATGAACTAAGTTTGACAGTCGTATTTTAACATACCAGAGTGTTGAACCTAGAGTGTAGTGTTTAAGATAGATCTTCCTGATAGACAACTCAAAGCTCTTTTCAATTATCTTAGACATCTTGTATGTATCAAGAAGGCAGCATTCAGTCCCATTGCCTATGACAAAATAACCTGAACCTGTTCCTATGATCAAGCCACAATCAACCAGATCTCCTAGCTCTGCATACTTCATTGAACTCTCAAGTTTTTCCAGAAACTCTGGATCCTAATTCTGGCAAGGAGACTTTTTGTCATGCTATAGCCTTTCTTTCTGCCCAAAGCAGTAGCTCTCCAAGATAGTTCTCTGCTCTAAGAAACCTAAAAGAATTTCATGTAAAACCTAGTTTCCAATAACCTATTTAAACTGAATGCAGCTACTAGAAAATGGTTTGCATGAACGCCCCTAGAGTAGAGTTTACCAACAATGGTTTCTCAGTTCTTAAAGAAGTTATAAGTGAAGCAGAGAAACATGTCTATCTGACCAGTTTTCTGTTCTATGATGAGAAAGTTGCTGAACTGTTAATAGATAAGAGAAGCAAGAACATAGCAGTAGAGATACTTACTACACCTTCAATTGCTGCTAGATCTGATGAGCTTAAAGAATGGGCAAGCCAATTGCAGAAGAGACTTCAATCTTCTGGAATAAATGTGATCACTTGTGATTGGGAAGTTGGGCAGCCACAAAGAACAGTCTCTACTTTTGCAGGTGGAAGAAGCCCAACTTGGTTTGCAATGCATGCCAAATATTTGGTAACCGATAAACATGCCCTTGTTATGTCTGCAGATCTAACACAGGACTTCAACAAAGGTGGAGAATGGGATTCCTTTGTAATCTATGATGATCCGAAGAAGATTCAGCTTTTCCTTGAGAAATATGAGCAGTTGAAGAAATTCTTCTTCAATGTGCAAAGTTATGTTCCAGAAGAATACATCGATTTTAAAGTTCAGCCAAGAAAGCTCTTGAGAGGTTATCAGCTAAAAGAAGTGGAACCCTCAATCGAAGATGGAGTTTACATTCTTCCACTAGACACGTATGGCAGAAAGGTTATGGAGAAAATAATTGACAGTTCAGAAGAATTCATCTATTGCGTGTATGAAACTTTCTATGATGACGCACTTAGTTTCAGCATTCTTAGAAAATTGATCACAAGCCCTCGTATTGATTTCAGGATTCTTTCTCCTCCATTAACTGTTTACCAACAGAATCCGTTGAAAGCAAGAGCTAACTTTGTGCAGTTGGCTTCTCATGGAGCTGAAATAAAGAATATTAAAGGACTTCGTGCAAAGATGATGATTACAGACAAAGGGGTTGTAAGTGGTTCCTTTGACATTTCAGTGATGGGACTTGGAAGATTTAGAACAGAGAATAAGCTCAAGCTATGGGTTGAAAGCACTGAAATAATGGACATCAACACAGACAAGGGCTTCATCTCTCTTGCCAAATCATCATTTCTCAAACTATATGAAAAAGCATCAAAACAGTATGGTGAATGGTTCAAGAAAGATGCAGAAATTAGCTTACGTTTAGCAGGAGCTGCAAGAGTAGCTGCCAAGGCAAAAGAGGCTCTAGGTTTGCTAATATTCAGTGAGGGCAGAAGGTCAATTGAAAGAATAAAGAAGATAGCCTTGATAGCCGTAGAGATAGCAAAACTTTCAAATGAAGCCCAACCTTACGTAAAAGCCGATCATGTTGTCAATGCCGAACAAATCCTGATTTTGAAAGAAAGGAATCAGCTAAACTCTGAAACGGTTATCAAAATGCTAGGGACTCTAGAAGGAGAAAAGTTCCTGAAAAGACTAAATGCTATTGTCTAGTTTCCTTCTCTAAGAAAATAATGTCTTCCTTCAATATTGTTCCGTATGATGACTTACTGTATTCTCTCACCATCTTCATTTGCCACTTTGCAAAACCAATTTCCCCACTCAAAGCCATTTCTTCTAAGAAGTCTCCGTTACGAAACTCTCTATCCTCATCCTTGACTGTGAACACATTGTTTCCGATTATTATGATGCATTTACCCCCTGGCCTCAAAACACGATGCATCTGCTTCAAGGCATCCCACATATCATACAAGAATTTATAACAACGAAGGGCATTATTCATATTGCCGTCTTCTTTCAGATCTAGGATATATTTTTGTGCTTCTAGAGGAAGTCTGTGAAAACGGTTTCTCTCAATGGAAAACAAGGGTTTTGACTCTAGTATGTGTTGTGACAGTTCATCGATGTCAGAAGTCTTTCGATGTGTGCCCATCATCTTTTCATCAAGATCCTTTGGGTTCTCTATCAATTCCAGAAGAAGAAGCTGTGCTAAATCCATCTTCACATAGTCTATTGCAGTTGAGTAAGGAGGAGAAGTCACTATTAGATCAACTGTTTCGTCTTTAACAGAGGCAAGTAATCTGACGTCGTCTGTAAATATTTCAGCCTCTGCAATAGGAACATGCAGGAAACTCTTAATCTCATTGAAGCAATACACAACTTTCCACATGTTCCAAAGTTCAGTCTCAATCATACGAAATACTTCAGGCTCATTCCTCATCTTGTAAGCCGAAGAGCATACTTTGGCTAGAGCACATAGGAAGAGGTCTCTGTATTTCTCTTTCACCTTTGGTCTAATATATCTGTTCAAGAACAATGCCTTATCTCTAACATCTTCCTTTTCTCGAAAGAAACGTAGAACAAATGGTGTAACTTCTGCCTGTGAGATCTCAACATTTTCAGGTAGAGCTGCCTTCAAACTGTCTATTTCTTTGAGAAGTTCCTTCGGATCAAAGTTTAGTGCATTGATCTTTGCTCTAGTAACAATTTTTGCAAGTGGATTAATATCACTGCCCTTGGTTCTAATGTTTAAGAGCACTGATTCTATTGCTAGGGTTCCAGAACCCAACATAAAGTCTCCTGTTACTTCTGTTTCTCCAACACCTGCAAAATTCAAGAGTGCCCTAATCATTCTGGGATGGAACTTGGCTTTGTAGGGTGGCCCATAGAATTGTGTAAGATAAAGAGTGATCTCGTTTGGCTCATCAACAAAATCTTCAAATTCCTTCCAATTGCTATCTTTTGGGAACTTGGGTATGTAAGTCTTCACATTCTCCATTATATGAGTTATTAGACGACTAATGTTTCCATTCATCCGTTCAATCTGTCGTTCTCTTGTTTTTCCTGCACTGCAAAGAATGACATTGTTTATCTGCTCAAGAAAGAACATGTTGTTTATAATACGTAGCAAGCAATAACGATTGCCATCATGAGAGGAAATCCAGCTCTGCAGGTTTTTTCCCTCAACTCCCAGAGGGAAGATTTGCTTCCTCACTTTTTCAATGTCATCTTCAAGTTCCAGACAAACGTAGATCTCTCTTGTATATGCCAATCTTTCGATGAACTTTGTCAAGTCAAGAAGTCCATCTGAAAGGTGGTATCCTTGAACTTCTCCATAAACAGTCCGAAGATTCAATAAGAAATCCTGAATACGGGCATTCTCGTTGTCAAAATAAGAAATTGGTGGCTGTTTTATAACATCATAGAAATGTCTGATAGGTTCGATTTTTCGTTTTGCTAAACCTTCAATTTCCATTCTGCCAAATAAGACTTCTGTTGGATTCCTTATATTCGGATCAAGCTTGAAATAATAATTGACCGCGGCCAACTTGCCATCAAACTCTCCAAAGGGAAGGGTTCGCTTCAATAATTTATCTTTTGCTAACACAATAATCTTTCACCAAGCCAAGATATAAAATGACACAGTATGATTTGAATTTGCACGGTAGGTATCTCTCTTATGGCCATTCATGCATCCAACAAAACAGTTTATCTTTTTCAATTGCGTTAAAGATTCTGGAGGAAAATGCTTTGTTCAGCCTGAGGATTACGAAAATGATTTATTCGCAAAATGGCACTAAAAATACAGCCTTTGTGGGGAGGAGGTAATTTGAACTTCAAACGCATTCTTCGCTTGTCAGTTACTAGATCAGCCTTGTCTACTTTATTATTGATTGTTCCAATTGTTATAGGCCTTTGGGATTCTTTGGATTTAGCCTATAAAGCTGGGTTAATCGTTCTACTTGGCGTAGTAAATTCCTATTTTGTCTACTATGAATACAAACAACCAAATCTAGAAGTCGGAAAACTGCTTGAACTAATGGTGAAGTCATTATGGGGCCCAGAAGACTCTTCCCACTTTAGGAGCAACATAATGATCTACGACCCAAAAACCGCAAAACTCCAAATCAAACATCACTATAATATGATGGGTGCTGTTGACAGAGATTTTCAACTTGACAAAGATCAAGGATGT
>Ga0315296_10004183_pt1 | contig 11853 bp, 10 predicted proteins | sample YL17G14_18_MG_FD_203921 | JGI IMG/M metagenome (GOLD analysis project Ga0315296, IMG submission 203921) | Sediment microbial communities from Yellowstone Lake, YNP, Wyoming, USA - YL17G14_18 | ecosystem: Environmental > Aquatic > Freshwater > Lake > Sediment | place: USA: Wyoming | collected...
CGGCGCTGGCCTATTTTGACGCCTACCGCAGCGAGCGTCTGCCCGCCAACCTGACCCAGGCGCAGCGCGATTACTTTGGCGCGCACACCTACCGCCGCACTGACCGCGAAGGCATCTTCCACACGGAGTGGACAGGACATGACATTGACTAAATTAGACCTCTTACAAAAATGAACTGTAGTGGCGACTTCAGTCGCTTTTTGCCGGAGTGTAACGGCTGAAGCCATTACTACGATAATCACAAGGAGTGTCACCATGAAATACGGCCTGAATATTCATCAGGATGGCGCGCTGGACCTTGTCTCCCTCGGAGCCCTTGTCCACCGCCTGGACCCGGGGGTCATTCCCTTCCGCAAGGCAACCGAGTGCCAGATCCACGTCAGCGGCGGCGAGTTCAACGTCGCCGCCAACCTGTCCGACTGCTTCCGCATGCAGACCGGCATCGTTACGGCAATAGTAGATTATCCCATCGGCGACCTGATCGCCGAACGGGTGCGGGCGATGGGTGTGCGTACCTTCTACAAGCACTTCAAGCACAACGGCGTCAACGGTCCCAACATGGCCACGGTCTACAGCGACCGCGGCTATGGCGTGCGCGCGCCCGTTGTCTTCTACAACCGCTCCAACGAGGCCGCGGCCCAACTCAAGCCTGGCGACTTCGACTGGCAGGCCATCTTTGCGGGCGGCGTGCGCTGGTTCCACAGCGGGGGCATTTTTGCGGCGTTGTCAGAAACGACAGGTGAAGTAATCGTCGAAGGCATGAAAGCAGCCAAAACCGCCGGGGCGGTCGTCTCCTTCGACCTGAACTACCGCGCCAAACTGTGGAACATCTGGGGCGGGTCGGAGAAGGCCGCCGCCACCCTCAACCGCATCGTCGAGAACGTGGATGTGCTGGTGGGCAACGAGGAAGATTTACAGATGGGGCTTAGCGTCCCGGGGCCGGAAGCAGGCTCGAGGTCCAAACTCGATCCGAGCACGTTCTTCGGGATGATTGACAGGGTGGTGAACAAATTCCCGCAAGTCAAAGTCGTCGCGACCACGCTGCGCGAGGTCCACTCGACCAATCGTCATAGCTGGGGCGCGGTCGCCTGGATTGACGGCAAGACGTATATTTCACCGATCTGCGAACTTGACATTTATGACCGTGTTGGCGGCGGAGACGGGTTTGCCTCCGGGCTCTTTTACGGCCTGCTGACGGGCGAAGAGCCGGAAGAAGCGGTCAAACTGGGTTGGGCGCACGGCGCGCTTCTGACCACCTTCCCAGGCGACACCACAATGGCGACCGTGGAGCAGGTGCGCGATTTTGCAAAAGGTGGATCGGCGCGCATCCAGCGGTAGCAAAAGCCTGAGAAGGAGAAATCTTATGAGCGTTCGCATTGGTTTGATTGGCGCAGGCCGCATGGGTAAGGTGTTCGCCCATACCCTGGCCTTTACCGTGTCCGAAGTGAATTTGGTCGCCGTAGCAGATATCGATCCCAGAACGTGCCAGGAAGTGGCGACCCGTTACGGGGCCAAGTACCATTACACCGACTACCAGGAACTCCTCAAGCGAGACGACATCGATGCGGTCGTCATCGTCACCCCAACTGCCACGCATGCCGAAGTCATCAAAGCCGCCGCAGCCGCCGGAAAGCATATCTTCAGCGAGAAGCCACTGGCCCAGACGCTGCAGATGTGCGATGAGGCCATCGCGGCGGTTGCTACGGCGGGTGTCAAGTTGCAGCTTGGCTTCATGCGGCGCTTCGACGCGGCCTATGCGATGGCCAAGAGGAAGATTGACGAAGGCATCATCGGGACACCGGTTATGTTCCACTCTTCCAGCCGCGACCCCAAGCGTACCAGCCTGGAGTTCGCCCGCCGGGAAAACAGCGGTGGCATGATTATTGACATGGGCGTGCACGACTTCGACCTGGCGCGCTGGCTGATGGGCAGCGAGGTGGTGCGCGTGTCCACGGAAGGCGGCTGTCTGGTCTATCCCGAGTTGAAAGAGGTCGGCGATATTGACAATGCCATGATCAATCTAAAGTTTGCCAGCGATGCCGTTGGGAACGTTGACCTCAGCCGGAACGCGGTCTACGGATACGATATCCGCACCGAAATCGTGGGCTCGGATGGCGGGCTGTTGATCGGCAAACTCCAGCAGACCGCCACCCTGGTTATGACTCGCCAGGGCGTGACACACGACACTATCCCCTATTTCATGGAGCGTTTTGGAGAAGCCTACGCGGCCGAGATTCGCGATTTCGTCGCCTGTATCTTGGAAGACCGACCACCCAGCGTGACCGGGCAAGATGCCAGACAGGCAACTGCCATCGGAATAGCCGCCACCCTCTCTCTGGACGAGGGACGGCCGGTGATTGTTAAGTGATTTTGCTTGCCTTTTTAAACCATTTGAACTCTACGGACACGTGTGCATTCTTTTGAAATATTCATGGCCAGAACACCCATAGAATAAAGGAGAAGGAAAAAATGTCACTGATCAACGTAGGACTCATCGGGGCAGGGAGAATTGGCCGGGTGCACGCCAAAAACCTGGCGTATCGTATCCCAGAGGTCAGAATTATCGCCGTCTCAGATATCCTTATCGAAGCAGCCAAAAAGCTGGCAGACGATTTCCAAATACCGGCCGTTTTCGAAGATCGCCGGCATATTATGGAAAATAAAGACATCGAGGCCGTCATCATCTGCTCCAGTACCGACACCCACGCCCAGATGATCGAGGAGGCCGCTGTGGCCGGCAAGCACATCTTTTGCGAAAAGCCCATCGACCACGACTTGGCTAGAATCGACCGCGTTCTGGGCATAGTGGAAAGAGCGGGGGTCAAGCTGCAAGTAGGATTCAACCGGCGTTTTGACCCTAATTTTAAGCGCGTACAGGAGATTGTGGCTTCGGGCGACATCGGCGAACCCCACATCCTGCGCATCACCAGCCGTGACCCTGCACTGCCTCCCATCAAATATATTCAAAGCTCCGGCGGCATCTTTTTGGATATGACCATCCACGACTTTGATATGGCCCGTTTTCTGATTAATAGTGAGGTCGAAGAAATCTTTGCGGTAGGGGGCGTATTGGTAGACCCAAAAATCGGTGAGGCAGGTGATATCGACACAGCGGTTACCATCCTACGCTTTAAGAACGGCGCAATTGGTACCATCGACAACAGCCGCCAAGCGGTCTATGGCTATGATCAGCGGGTGGAGGTTTTCGGCAGCGGTGGGTGCGTAGCCGCTGACAACAATTATCCCAACACCACCTTCATCAGCGACGCCCGGCGTGTCCACCGGGATCTGCCGCTCAACTTCTTCATGGAGCGTTATGCCGAGTCCTACATCGTCGAAATGAAAGTTTTTGTCGAGTCCGTGCTGGAAGACAAGGTGCCACCGGTAACCGGTATTGACGGGCGTATTCCGGTGGTAATGGCATACGCAGCGAAGAAATCGCTTCAAGAGAATCGACCAGTCAAGTTGAGCGAGGTAGATAGAGCCTGACTTGATCTTTTTTGACCGTTTTTGCACACGTGTGCAAAGAATCCAATTATCGAATATCCAACAATAAACCACCAACTAAGGAGAGGCACTATGTCAATAAAAGCATTACCTGAAGGATTACTAGCTACAGATCAGCCGGATTTATTCTTTGAAGATAACACTGTCGGCCGGCTGAAAAAACAAGTCTGGGATGCCAGCGACCAAGAGGTTGAGACCATCCTGGCTGAATATGGTGTTCCCTCACCGGTAGAGTGGGGCAAACCAGGTTCTTATATCCAGACCACCGTGCGCTGGCAAGTCGAAGAAAACCGGAAGAAAAACGACATCGTCTTCATCCCCGTTGGCTGCACTGAGCTTCATGGAAAGCACCTGCCCAGCGCATCCGACACGCTCTACGTCAGCCAGATTGTGGAAGGCGTACGCCGTTACACCGCTAGGCGCGGCGCTCCGGTCAACTTGGCTCTGCCGCCGCTAATGTATGGCGCCCACCCTTATCATCACCTGGGAATGCCCGGTACCGTGGTTGTACGGGAGAATGTGGTGCGCGAGTTGATGATGGACGTGATGCTGGGTTTGTGGAACGATGGCTTCCGCAAACAAATCATCATCAATAACCACGGTCAACTGTGGGTGTTAGAATCGGCCGTTCAGGAGTTCCAGAAGCGCTTTCAACTCCCTGGTATCTTCCGCGTGATTGACTGGCACCGCGCCGTGCGCGAGTTTTTCCGCACCACCAGCAAGGGGGGCAAGCTGGACACCAACTTTGTCCATGCCGACGAATCGGAAACCTCGCTGGGGTTGCTGCTCCATCCGGAGATGGTGGACATGAACTATGCCGTGGATACTGAGGGTAAAAACTACCTGCCCGAGGGACACTTCGACAAATCGGTAGACCCCTTTGCACGGCCCAGCCGCTGGTCGGAGGGTGAGGGCCACTTTGCCATCGAAATCGCGGCCACACCAGAGGGGGTTGTGGGCAAGGCCACCCACGGCTCTGCCGAGAAGGCTAAACGACCGGTGGCGGCTATCCTGCGTTACCTGACGCTGCTCAACGACCAGATCCTGGAGACTTTCCCGTCGGGCACCGTGCCGCCGGTAGAGGAGGTGACACTACGCACTGACGAGGAGATGGCACCCTACCTGCGCGAGCCGCTGAGCGAGGGCTGGAGGCCGGTTTATGCCTTGCCAGTCATCGGCCAAAACACACTGGTCTAACGGCGTTCGCCGACCTCGTAAAGTCTCACATCTACACACATTTTGATAAGGAGAAAAAACCATGAAAGGCAAAATGAAAGGTGTAACTCTGGTTGCAGACTGGGATCCAAAGCCAGGTTTCAAACTAGGCTCGAAAGATATTAAAGGCCGCCAAACCTATTTGGGCAGCCTGGTGTGGAGAAACCCCAAGTTGGAGATCAGAGAATACGATATCCCTACACCTGGGCCATCTGAAGTGTTGTTAGAGCTCAAGGCCTGTGGCATCTGCGGCTCGGACGTTCACATGGCCCAGTCGGATAAAGATGGATACACCTTCTATCCGGGGCTAACAGGCTTCCCTTGTATCCTTGGGCATGAGTTCTCTGGCGTTGTCATCGAAGCGGGCAAGAACGCATTCGACAAACGGACGAACAAGCCTTTCAAGGGTGGGGAACGTGTCACCTCCGAGGAGATGTTGTGGTGCGGTCACTGTAAGCCGTGCGCCGACGGGTATCCAAACCACTGCGAACGGCTGGATGAAGTCGGGTTCAATGTCAACGGCGCGTATGCCCAATACATGGTTGTACCCTCCCGAACTGTATGGAGCCTGGAGCCGTTGGCTGACAGATATCAAGGCAATGATATCTTCCTGGCTGGCAGCCTGGTGGAACCCACCAGCGTAGCCTATAATGCCCTGATCGAGCGTGGCGGAGGCATCCGCCCAGGCGACCGGGCCGTTATCCTAGGCGGAGGGCCAATAGGGATTGCTGCTTGCGCCATTCTCAAACGGGCCGGAGCTTCGCAGGTAATCATATCGGAACCCCAAGAAGAACGTGCCAGACTGGCCCTGGAAATGGGCGCCGACCACGCGATCAACCCGCTCAAAGAAGATTTTGCAGACCGGGCTTTGGAGCTTACCCACGGCATGGGGGCCGATATGTTCATGGAAGCAACCGGATTGCCGGCGATCGTTTACCCGGGAATTGAACGCGTCATCTGGGAAGGCAGAACTTTGAACAGCACAGTTGTCGTGATAGCCCGAGCGGAAGCCAAAATACCCGTGACCGGCGAAGTGCTGCAAGTCCGGCGAGCGCGCATTGTCGGTTCCCAGGGACATTCTGGGCATGGCAACTTCCCACGCGTCATTGAATGCATGGCCGACGGCATGGATATGACGCGCATGATCACCAAAAAGATCAGCTTTGAGGAAGTGCCTGAGAACATTATCAAACTGCAAACGGATCGGAAAGAATGTAAGATTACCTACGTGGCGCGTTAAAGTAAAATGTGACAGTCACCTTGCAGGTGACTGTCACATACGGAATGCAAAATGAACCTCTCCATCGTCCTCTCCACCCAGCCCGCCCAATTCCAGGCCGCCACATTCAAAGGCGACCTGGAGGCGAACCTGAAGCGCATCGCCGCCCTCGGCTATGACGGTGTGGAACTCGCCATCCGTGACCCCAGGCTGGTTGACCTCGATGATTTGGAGCAGCTCGTACGTAAATACAACTTAAGCGTGCCAGCCGTCGGCACCGGTCAGGCCTGGGGCGAGGAGGGCTTGTCGTTCACCGACCCGGACCCAACGGTGCGCGGCGCGGCAATCGAGCGCATCAAAAGCCACGTGTCGGTCGCTGGCCGTTTCGGGGCGGGCATCATCATTGGATTGATACGCGGCATCCTCAAACCGGGCGTGGAGCAGACGCAGGCAATGGACTGGCTGGTTGAGGCTCTGCGCGAGTGCAGCGCGGCTGCCTGTCCGCACGGCATCCGCCTGGCGCTGGAACCCATCAACCGTTACGAGACGACGCTCATCAACGCTGCCGCCCAGGGGCTGAAATTAATCGAGCGCGTCGGCGCGGACAACTTCGGCCTGCTGCTGGACACCTTCCACATGAACATCGAAGAGCCGGACATCGAGGCGAGCATCCGGGCCTGCGGGGAGCGCATCTTCCACTTCCACATCGCCGATTCCAATCGCTGGTATCCGGGCGCGGGGCATTTGGATTTCAAATCCATTTTGGGCGCGCTCTTCGCAACCGGTTATTCTGGCTGGGTCTCGGGCGAATTCCTGCCGAAGCCCGACGCCGAGACGGCGGCCAGTCAGAACATTGCTTACCTGCGCCAGATTTAGGTGTATTACGATCATTGTCACATAAAAACCGGGCAGAAGCTCTATCTGCCCGGTTCATTTTTGCAGTTTTGGGTAAGTAAAGCTACTATCTATAACTCTACCAAAATTTCCCCCGCGCGGTACATATCCAATATATGGGTATAAGTTTAGACCAGTTCTAAAGTAAATTGTATCTGAAGCAAAACAGGCTTCCGAGAATATTCCGGAAGCCTGTTTTTGTTGTAGAATTACAATATCCTACTTTATCCTACTTTCGCGAGGGGCAGGTAGCACCACAATAGATCGTGGTTGTCATCATAATGCCGCTTTACCGGGTACGCCGCCCCCAAATGTAGGGCAGGTTTCCATACCTGCCGCCAAATGGCGGGTAAGAAACCCGCCCTACGGATAAACCACAATTAAGTGCAGTGCTACCCACAAGAGGCACTACTATAACAATACCTCCATTTTTCCAAAAAGGGCAGCCATCGGGCTGCTCTTTTGCTTGAGTCATCCTTGACAAAGAACATTTGTTCTACTATAATCCTTGCCAGTATGTCCCTCTGGCATCGCCTGCTTTACTGGCTCGACCTCCGCCCCAACCCCGGCCCGCGCTATTACGAAGTGAATGAGAGCCTGTATACCACCCTGGCAACATTGGCCGCGCATGAAGGCCGCCCGGAAGATGAACTGGCCGCCGATCTGCTGGCCGCCGGCCTGACCCAGTATTACTCCACCGACGAACTCTGGAAGCGCTGGCAATCCCTCTCGCCGCGCGAGCAGGACGTGGCCGCGCTGGCCTTTTTAGGATATACCAACCGCCAGATCGCGGCGCGCCTGGGCATTTCAGCGGAGACGGTCAAAACCCACCTGCGCAACGCACTGATCAAATTCGGCCTGCACAGCCGCTCCCAGTTGCGCCTGCTGCTGGCCGACTGGGACTTTAGCGCCTGGGAAGGCTAGAACTAGGCATCTAAACACGCTCACCCACCTTATCTGGCTCACCCAAACGGTTAGACAACAAATCCCCTGCCTCCTCCCCCGTCAGGGGATTTTTGTTTATGCCAGAATGCGTTACCCTGTAAGCATGAATGAACTGTTGGACATCATGCCTGGGCAATGGCGCTTAGTCCTAACCCCCAAGTCTCTGCGCCCGACAATTCTTACACTCATCGCGCGCCTGGCCCAACATAGCCCTTTGCTGATCTTCGACGGCGGCAATCAATTCAATGCCTATCAGGTGGCACGCGCCGCGCGCGGTCGGCCTGAAGTGCTAAAAGGCATCCGCGTCTCGCGCGCTTTCACCTGCTACCAAATGGCGGCTTTGCTGGAAGGCACTTGCAATACCACTGCCCCTATCCTGTTGTTGGATTTTCTTTCAACCTTCTACGATGAAAGTGTGCCCATCACAGAACGCCACCGACTGCTAGAAAAATGCCTGCCTCTAATCCATCGCCTCAGCCGGTCAGCTGGATTGCTGGTCACTGTCCATCCACCGGCTGTGCCTAGCGAAGAGTCCATGCAGTTGATTAGGCGGCTGCAAAGCGAGGCCGCTGAAGTCTGGCTGCTTGAACTGCCAACCCCCGCGCCTGAACCGCTGCGGTTGTTCTGACATGGGCCGTACACTTCCCTCGATCACACAAGCCTTTTTGCAGGAACAAGAATCCTTCGCGCGCTTCCGCCGCGCCCTGCGCCGCAGTGACCAGATTGCGCTGGATGACCTCTTCGCCTCGGCGCGTCAACACCTGGCCGCTGCTGGCTACGCCGCCCATGCCCTACCTTTTGAGACCTTCCTGCTCTGTATGCTGCTGGAAGAGCACAAAGAAGTCATGCGCCTTCGCCAGCATGTAGAGCAATTGCTTGCGCGAAAAGAATGATCGTCACTGGATGGCTGTTGGATGTATTCACCACTGAAATTACAAATGGCGTAGTGTTGTGGTTGTTAGGGGAGGACGGCCAGCGTTACCGCTTTGAACATACCTTCCTGGTCACCTTCTACGTCGCCGGGCCGCCAGAGCGTCTGCGCGCCTTATGGCGTTTCTTACAGTCACAGCCCGAATCAGTCAGGCTTTCACGTACAGAACGGCGCGACCTGTTCGCCGGCCCGATGACTGTGCTGGCCGTTGAGGTCTCCCGCCCCGCTGTCCTGCCACGTCTCTTTCAAATGGTCTCACAAGCCTTTCCTGATCTCACCTACTATGATGCCGATATTCATATTGCCTTGCGGTATTCCGCCGCGCATCGGGTTTTCCCATTGGCGCTTTGCCAGATAGAAGCAGACGAGAATAGCGAAGTAAAGGCCATTCAGGCATTAGACACACCCTGGGAACTCGACCCCGCCGTACCGCCCCTGCGTATCCTAACGATAGAGCCGGATACCGATCCAGGCCACGCCGCGCCTGCACAATTGATTGTCTCCTATGACCGCTGCCGCTATTCCCTGCCCCTCGAGTCGGCGCAAGCGCTGATTGCCGGTCTGCGCGCGACCCTCAAGCGTTACGATCCCGACCTGCTCCTGACCACCTGGGGGGACACCTGGCTTTTACCACTCCTGCAAAAACTCTCGAAAGAGCAGAACTGGCCCTTGCCGCTAAATCGTGAACCTGTAAGCAGCGTCATCCACCGGAAAGAGCACAGTTACTTCTCCTATGGCCAGATCATTTATCGAGGCCGGCAAGTATGCTTGCTAGGCCGTTGGCACATTGACCGCCACAACGCTATGCTTTGGGACGACTATGGCCTGGATGGTGTACTCGAAATGGCGCGCGTGACCGGCCTGCCCGTCCAGGACGCGGCGCGCCTCTCACCAGGCACAGGCATCTCATCCATGCAATTCCTGACGGCACTTCGGCAGGGAATTCTCATCCCCTGGCACAAGCATCAGGCAGAACACCCAAAGACCGCTATGGAACTCCTGCGCGCCGATATGGGCGGAATGATCTATCAGCCGATCCCCGGCCTGCACCGCGACGTAGCCGGCATTGACTTTGTCTCCATGTATCCCGGCATCATGGTTCGGTTCAACATATCACCCGAAGTCCCGCGCGCCCAAGATGACCTGACGCCTGCGCCAGGCTATCCCGGCCTTGTCCCGCAAACGCTTGCACCCCTGCTCAAAAAGCGGCTGGAATTCAAATCGGCGCTGGCCTCACTTTCCAGATGGGACGCGCGGTACAAACCATACCAGGCGCGCGCCTCAGCAAATAAATGGCTTTTAGTCACATGCTTTGGGTATTTGGGGTACAAGAACGCCCGCTTTGGCCGCATCGAAGCGCACGAGGCGGTCACGGCCTATGGCCGCGAGGCTTTGTTGCGCGCCAAAGAAGCCGCCGAAGAATTGGATTTCACTGTTTTGCACATGTACGTAGACGGGCTGTGGGTACAGAGGGCCGACTGCCAAACACCGAGGGATTTCCAGGAATTGCTTGAGGCCATCCGCCAAAAAACTGGCCTGCCAATCGCTCTGGACGGCATCTATCGCTGGATTGTTTTCCTGCCATCCAAGGTAGACGCGCGCCTACCTGTGCCCAACCGTTACTTTGGCATCTTTCAGAATGGGACGATCAAAGTACGCGGCATTGAGGCGCGCCGGCACGACACACCCCCTTTCATTGCTGAGACACAAATGCAGATACTCGAAATCCTTGCCCGCGCCCCTGATGCAGATCACCTGCCTGATTGCTTGCCGGCTGTAGCAATGCTTGTGAAGAAAAAGATCGCCAGCCTGCGCGCCGGACGTATCCCCCTGGAAGACTTGCTCGTAAGCCAAAGGCTAAGCCGCGAATTGCAAAAATATCGTACCCCCTCGCCGGCTGCGCGTGCCGCCATACAATTGGCAAGGGTCGGCAAGCAGACCAACCCCGGTCAGCGAGTACGATTTCTGCTAACACGGGGCCGGCCCGGCATTCATTCCTGGGATTTGCCCAAACCGCCTGATCCACGAACAGTAGATATTGAACGGTATGAGGAATTACTTTTACGCGCTACGCAGACATTTCTTGAACCCCTCGCACTTTCTAATAAAAACTGCCTGTTCTAAATAAGTGACACTGTATTTCAATCAAAATGCACACCAAGCCGGTTAAATCATGTATATGGGTATAAGTTCCGACCAGCATTGAGATGGTTTTCCACCTATACTCCTCTACGTACAAACGCCCTGCCAGATTGCGCAGGGCGTTATGATTTCTGCCCGGCAAGATATAATCAGGCCATGAGTCTGATGCAGACGGTCACGCTGGCCTTTGAGAAACGATTTTCGGAACAGCCCGCTTGCCTCGTCCGCGCCCCGGGGCGCGTTAATCTGATTGGTGAGCACACCGATTACAACGAGGGCTTCGTCCTGCCGATGGCAATTGACCGCGCCGTCTGGATCGCGCTGCGCCCCCGCCCTGACCGGTGCGTGGTCGTTCACGCACTGGATTTTGGCGAGAGCGTCGAATTCTTGCTGGATGATCTGCAACGTAGCAGAGGCTGGGCAGAATATATCAAGGGCATGGCATGGGCAATGCAAGATGAAGGCCTGATATTGCAAGGCTGGGAAGGTGTGCTGGCCGGCGATGTGCCTATCGACGCCGGGCTATCCTCATCCGCGGCGACCGAGATTGCTGTCGCCCGTGCCTTCGCAGCCATATCGGGTCTCGCCTGGGCTCCCACCAAAATGGCCCTCCTTGGACAAAAAGCCGAAAACGAGTGGATAGGGCTAAACTGCGGCATCATGGATCAGATGGTCTCGGCGGCGGCGCGCGCCGGTCACGCTTTCTTTCTGGACTGCCGCTCACGCGAATACGAGCACATCCCTCTGCCACCTGACCTGGCCGTGGTTGTGCTGGATACCACCACCCGCCGTGGGCTGGTGGACTCGGTCTACAACGAGCGCCGAGCCCAGTGCGAAGCGGCGGCGCGCTTTTTCGGAGTCAAGTCGCTACGGGATGTCCATGCAGATGCATTGGAAGCAAAAAGTAAAAAGTTAGAGCATGTCGTCTGGAGACGCGCCCGGCACGTGGTTACTGAAAATATGCGCGTACTTGAGGCTGTAAAGGCTTTAAAGGCCAGGG
>Ga0315296_10004184_pt1 | contig 11851 bp, 13 predicted proteins | sample YL17G14_18_MG_FD_203921 | JGI IMG/M metagenome (GOLD analysis project Ga0315296, IMG submission 203921) | Sediment microbial communities from Yellowstone Lake, YNP, Wyoming, USA - YL17G14_18 | ecosystem: Environmental > Aquatic > Freshwater > Lake > Sediment | place: USA: Wyoming | collected...
TGAAATGGGACCAGCCCGGAAGCCCGACCCCGGTTTCCCCGGCCTGGATGGCCGTCAGCGCGTCGATTTCCCCTTCGCATACCAGGACCCTGGCGGCGGCCTCGATGGCGTCATGATTCCATAGGCAAGGGACCCGCCCGCCCGTATTCAGGAAGCGCGGGACATGGCGGCGATCCGCCTCGTCCTTCGACAGAAGACAGCGCGTCTTGATGAAGACAGGGTGGCCGGCGCGGATGTAGGGGAAGACAAGGACGGGAAGCCCGGCCTTCTGGAAGACGTAAAGCGCGGCCAGGCCGGCGGCTTTGATCTTCGTCCGGTCCGCCAGTGCCCAAAGTCCGGCCAGGTCAGGACAATATCGGACCCCGACCCGGTCCGCGGTTTCAGCTTCGATCCCGCGGCCGGCCAGATATTCGGCGCCCGGCGTCGCGTAGATTGACCCACAAACGGTTTTCAGGAAGGCGTCGTATAGGTCCGAAGGCGCCGCGGCGGCCGTTTCAGCCTTGTCCCCGGCCTTCCGCTGATTTTCGACCGCGTAGGATCGCGCTGGCGCGGCGATCTTCGGCCGGCCCGATGGATGACCCGGACCTTTCGGTCGTCCCGCCGGACGTTTGATCCCGGCCAGCTGTCCCAGGTATTCGATGGCGTCCGCCTTCGACATCCCGCCGGCCAGGACGGCCAGGTCGATGACATCCCCAGCTTTCCCGCATTTATAGCACTTGAAGCCTTCGTCGAAGACGTCCAGGTCCGGCGTCTTCCCCCCGGCTGGCTGACATTCAGGACAGAAGAAGCGCTTCCCCCGGCCTTGAAGCCCGATCCGGGCGGCGACATCCTGGCCGCGGACCCGGTCCTTCAGCTGGCCGATGAAGACGCGGAAGTCCTGGTCGATCATAGGATCAGCGTCCCCTTCTTCCCCTGTTCGGCGCGGCGGCCGGCGTCAGGACGGCCAGCCGGCGCCCCCATGTAATACCATGAAAGAACATGGCCAGCTTTTTCCCCATATGATTTCCCTACTCGCGGAAACATTTTCCCTACTCGCGGAAACATTTTCCCTACTCGCGGAAACATTTTCTCATGAATTCTTGGCCTTTTCCTGGTTATAAAATTTTTATACTTTTATAATTTTATACTTTTATAATTTTATCTTTCCCCGGTTTCTAGCCATTCCGGGATGCGCAATAGGGGGAGGGTAAGGATTAAAAGTTTCATGAATTCAAGGATTAAAAGTTTTTTAATCAAGGGATCCGCCTTTCGGCTTGTCCACTTTGCCTTCATTATAACCTTCCAGCTGGCCGTCGGCCTGGACGATAGGAAGGACCCTTCCGCCCCGCCAGCGGGCGGCCCGGCGCCATTGATAGACGGTCCCCTTCCGGCGTTCCTTCCCGGTCTTCTTCGTCGGCTTGTAGTATCCGGCCGGCCTGATTTGGACCGACTTGTCGATGATCCTTTCATCGAAGGCGGCCTTGAAAGCGGCGTCGATGGCGTTATTAACCTGATTCCTGTCCTTCCCCAGGATGTCCAGATGGGCGACAAGCTTTTCATGGCCCATTTCGATCAGCTGGTCACCCTTCCAAAAGAGAGTCAACATCATGAGTTTGAAGGCGGCCGGATGATGTAAATATCGGCGAAGGATTTTGATGGCGTCCTGGTAGAATATCCAGGCGGTTTCCTTGTTCTTCGTCAGTTCGGCGAAGCGGGAAGCCCATCGCCATATAACCCCGTTGGCCTGGCGCCGGCGGACTTTCCCGTCCTTGTTTTTCAGGACGTTCCCCTTCGCGTCCGTCATTGGGATGGCGTAAAGCGGCGGCCCTTCGACCGCTTCGTATTTGACCAGGTCTTCTTTCGGGATTTCGTCCAGGTTGATCGGCCGGCCTTCTTCGTCTTCATACAGAAACCCGAATTCCTGAAGGATGGAAAGATTGACAATCCCGGCGCTGTATTTCCGGCGGCCGTCCCTGGTCTTCCCGGACGGTTCCCGGACGAAGACGTCGAAGGATTTCCGTCGAAGCTTCAGCCCGGTTTCCTCGATGTCTTCATAAGCATGGCCGGAAAGCCGTCCGCTGGCGGTCGGTTCATGCCCCATTGTCCTGGCGATGTCGGCGACCTTGGCGCTTGCGGCCTTGTCCAGCTGTTTCGGATCTGAAAGCGCCAGCATGGCCAGGACCTGAAGCTGGGCCGGCGGCGTCAGTATTTCCCTGAAAAGGTCCAGCTGTTCGTTAAGTCCGCGGCGGACCATGTCAGCTTCGCTTCGGCCGACAGCCCGCGGGACCAGGAAGGACGATCTGGCTTCTTTCGTTTTCATGGCGTTACCCCGGCCAGCCGTTTGAATCTTTCCATGAAGGCGGCGTCCCCTTCCCCGGTTTCCTCTTTGATGTCATAGACGGCTTCGTCCCTGGCGTCCCTGATCCATTCTTCCGCCAGTTTCTTCGCGTCCGGTCCGGGTCGGGCCTTGATCTTTTCCGGGTCGATCTTCAGCGTCCCTTCACGTTCCCCAGGGATGGCGGTTACATATCCCCCTTCATGTTCTTCTTCTTCTTCCCATTCGGCCTTGAATAGCCGGCCCCGGACGTCCAGATATTCATTGAATGTCATGGCGGCGTCTTCAGCGGCCCGGATCGTTTTTTCCAGGCGGTCGGCGATGTCCCTGGCCAGGATCGGATGTCCGTCAAATTGTTTGGCCTGGACGATCTGGACCGCGGCCTGATGTCGATATAGGTCCTTCATTAAACCTATGGCGTCCTTGACCCAGGTTTCGATGATCGACGGGAAGCGGATTTTTATGTCCCCGATAGGAAGGCTGTCCATCGCCCGTTCCCCGAAGTTGACGTCCATATATGCCCGAAGTTCTTCAAGCATGACCTGGCGGTTTTCTTCTTCGTCCTTGCCTTCGGTTTCATAGACCTCGATCCAGCCGGCGGCCTTCCTGGCGGTCCGGCCGAAGGCGTCCTGAAGGATGATGGTCTGAAGCGTTGATATTTTAAGCGCGGCTTCCCGCCCGGCCTTTTCCGCCCGGTCATCGATGGCCTTGTTGGTCTTGGCCCATAGAAGCTTCAATGCGTGATATTCCGTCCGAAGTTCCTGAAGATATTTATACCTGGCCCGGCGGTCTTCGTCTTTGTTCCCCGGATATTTTTCTTTGGCCTGTTTGGCCAGCGCGGTGAAGGCTTTATATGTCAAGAAGTCCTGCGGATTCATCTTCGCCATAGCCTTCGAGAAGGCTTCATGTCCCGGATATTTTCGGATTTCGTCCGCCAGCCGGATGGCCCATTCCTTCGGCGTCAGCTGGGATTCGACTTCGTCCAGGCGCTTCGCTTTTGATGTTGTCGTCATGTTTCCATCCCCATCATGGGAAAGTCTGATGGACGGCCTTTCATCTTGAGGGCCGCTTCCAGGTCTTCGATCCGCTTTTCCAGGTCCCCCTGTTCGGCGGCCTTTATCAGGACATTGGCCAGGTATCCGATGGCGTTGGCGACCCGCGGATCAAGGTCCCCCCGGCGGACCTGATTGATCGTTTCCGATATAAGGCGGACGACATCCTGACAGGATTCGATCTTGACGTCCGGCGCGTCAGCTGACAGCGTCTTCATCCTGTTTCGGCTTCCCCCGAAGGATTGCGCGTCCCGTCGTTCATCGGCCCGGTCAGGATCATGGAAGAAACAGAAGTCCGACCCCGGAAGCGCCGCGGCCTGACAGCTGGCCCCGTCCGGCTTCCTGGCCTGACATGGCCGCTTGACGGCTTTCAGCTTTTCCATCTTTCGGGCTTTCATGACTACTTAACTTGACCCGGTATCCCGCTTTGCTTTCCTTTCATCGATTAGCTTTTCCCCCCGTTTGACCTGGCCCGCGTAAGCGTCAGGATCGTTCAAGATAAGGTCCGCCATTCCGTCTTCGCCATGATGACGAAGGATGGCGACCCGAAGATGAAGGAAGCGGCTGTCCCAGGCGGCCCGAAGCTTTTCGACGTCTTCCGGCGCTTCCCCTTCCGGCCAGGTTTCATCTTCCTTCGCCCCGGCTTCCCTATGCTTCGCGTCGATGGCTTTCGATAGCCTGATTATTTCCGGGTCGTTCCATGCTATTTCTTCGACGAAATGGGCGATTCCGGCGAAGATTTCATCTTCCTTCATTCCCCCGATGTCCCTGAAAGATTGGGAAAGAAGAATATAATCCTCTGGCGTGAAATTCTCATAGGTTCCTTGGCCGTCTTCTATATGCCCCAGCGCCGTCCATGCCCGCGCTTGTTGGTTCGTCAGCCCTTCCGCGGCATATCGTTGAAGCCCGGCCCTGTCAGCGATCCTTAACAGGTCGATTCCGCCAGCCCGTCCAGACGCGGCCCGCTTGATGGCCTGGCGTCCGGCTGTCTTCTTCGTTTTCTTTTTTGTCTTAATTTTTATCCTCTTTCCCCAGCGCTTGTAAATAATTCAATTCTTCATCGCCTTCTTCCTGGAAGGCGTCATATTTCATTTCATATCGAAGGCGGATGATCTTCCGGCGTCCGTTTCTGTTTTTGATGACCGCCAGGTCAATGATCCGTTCTGTCCCGTTCGGGTCTTCATTCTTGACGTCCATTATGGCGGCGATGTCCGTCCCGTATTCGATCCCGCCGCTTTCCTTGAAGCCCGACATCTGGACCCGGTCATATTCCGACCGCGGCATGGAAGAAACGGCGATGATCGGCGACCCGATGTCCCTGGCCAGCCGGCGAAGTTCGCTGACAAGGAAGTCCACTTCGGCCCGCTTGTCCTTCAGCGCCGGATCGGCGACCGGGACCACCTGAAGATAATCAATGAAGACGACAGGCGCCTTCCCGGTCTGAAGCTTTTCCCGTTGCGCCAGAAGACGGATCGTCCCAACGTTATGATGGAAGTCCGCTTCGATGATCTTCAGTCGGCGGCCGAAGTCCCGATATTTCTGGACGGCATCGTCGATGGCCCGTCCCTTGATCTTCCCTTCCCTGATCAGCTGGTTTTCCTTCCTGGACAGCCTGGCCAGCGACTTGATCCGAAGTTCCCCGGCGCTTTGTTCATACGACAGAAACAGGACCGGGACCCCGTCGTTGAATTCGGCGACCTGGTCCGCCAGCTGTTTGACGAAGGTCGTCTTCCCGGCCGACGGCGGCGCGGCGATGATGAAGACGCCTGGCTTCAGTCCCCCGGTCAGGTCGTTCAGGCGGTCGAAGCCCGTCCTGTATCCCGGCGTTGGATGTTCCAGATCCAGGATGAAGCCGTCGATCAGGTCCGCTTCCGGGCGGTCCGGCGGCGCGAAGCGCTTCGTCTTCTCGATGTCGAAGACGGTCTTCTGAAGCCCGGCGACCAGCCCCGGAAGGTCGTCGGGATCGGCGCCGGCGACGGCGTCCAGGTAGTCCCGCCCGATCTTCGCGGCCTCGCGGATGTTTGCCCTGGCGATGATCCGGCGCTTATATGTTTCCGCGGCTTCGGCTGGCGCGGCCTTCTTCAGGTCCGGCCAGCCGGCGCCTTTTTCCTGGACCGTCAGCTGATCGACATGGTCCCCGGCGTCCGCCAGCGCCTTCATGGCGGCGAAGGCGTCCCGATGGTCCTGGAAGTAGAAGTCCCCGGCGGTCAGTTCCAGAAGATTGTATTTCAGGTCCGAAACGTCCGAATTGATGACCCCGGCCAGCGTCGCCAGGACCACGGCTTCGATGTCCCGCTGATCGTCCTGGACCGGCGCTTCGACGGCGGCGTCAATTCTGTCCCGGATGGCCTTTTCTGCTTTTCCGTCTTTCATTCTTTCCTTCCTTCGGTTCTTCTTCCGCCAGCCCGGCCGGTCCGACCCGGACCGTTTCCAGGAAGGCGTCGATGGCGACAGGATTGAAGCGGATGGATTTCCCGATCTTGACCGCGGGAAGCTTCCCCTGATCGACCAGGCGATAAACGGTCATGGGCGTGATGGCCAGCTTTTCGGCCAGCGCCTTGACGGTATAGAATTGATCGGTTTTCATGACATCCCCTTGATGGCCTTTTCAATGTCGGCCTCATTGAAGGATAGATATTGCGCTGTCGAATTGATGTTCTTATGGCCCATAGCCTTCTGAAGGCGGAAGATGTCCCGGCCCAGCGCTTCATAGACATGGTCCGCGAAGGTCTTCCGCATGGAATGAGTGGCGATCTTCCCGGTCAGTTCATTCGGCTGGATGGCGTCCTTCAGGATTCGATGATATTGGACCCGGCTGATCGGCCGGTTGATTCCCTTCCGGCTTCGGAAGACGTAGTCGTCGGCGGTCAGGATCGTCCCCTTCGACAGCTGATTGATCCAGGCGGCCAGCGCCTTCTTCGCCTTCGAATGAAGCGCGACGGTCCGGCTTTCGGTTTTCCCCTTGCGGTTCGCCCGGCGGTAGATGATCGAATCCGTCAGCCGGTCGGCCTGGACGACGTCCCCGACCCGAAGCGCCAAGATAGCACTGATCCTTTCCCCGGTATAGCGCCCCAGCGCGAAGATGGCCTGGTCCCTGGCCGCGTATGGTCCCCCGAATGATTCCGCGATGGCGTCAGCTTCCTGGTCCGTCAGCGGCCGACATCCTTTCATGTTTTCAGCCTTTCATGAAAGCGGTTTTTCTGGCCTTCCAGCCCCTATTTAAGCATGAAAAAGGCGGCTTGTCAATAACATTAATATCTTTTCCTTTATTCTGTTTAACCTGTTGGATGGATATTTTACCAAATGACCTTTTGTTACATTCATTTCGACCCAGGACGGGCGATGTTTTGACGTTCAAGGGAAACCCTTCGGAAGGCGGTCCCGGACGGATGGCGGCGTCAGGCGTCAGCGCTTCAGCCATTCGGGGACGGCGTCCGGGAGAGTTCCTGCAAAAAGAACCGGCCCAAACTGCTGTTTAGTTCATGAACCCAAGTAGCAGAATCTCTTTCTTCTATGAAACGAAAAAATCTATCGTCAGCGTAATCCCGCTGAAAATGGAACGCCCCATTTCGGTATCTTCTTAATAGTTCTACTTTTGGAGATTCAATTAGGCGGTCAATGTCAGGATCATGGAAGCCCAATTCTTTCCATCCCTCAACTACGACGTAGAGTCCGCCGTACCAATAGGACATAAAAATTCCAGGATCATCCGCAAAAAATTTAGTCGCTTTCGCGTCGTCGGTTATCCGGCCTTCCAGCTGTATGAATTCACCCAGGGCGCGTTCGAAATAGACTCTCATTTTATTCGCCCATATATAGTAACGATGTAATGTTATTAAATCACTCATGATCAACCTGGCAGTCTAATCTTTCAGCCGTTCCTGGACGGCGGCGGCGATGTCTTCTTCCGTCCCGAAGCCCGAAAGGTCCAGCCCGGACCCCATCAGCCCGGCGACCAGCGCCCGGATGATTTCCGTCCGCTTGACCTTCGCCTTTGTCTTCGACCTGATGTCCAGGGACAGGCGGTCCAGGAAGTCCACCTGGTCAGGCGGAAGGATGACCGTCAGCTTGTTTTCGACGGATGTCCCCGCCGGCGGCCGGACGGCCAGGATCGGCGGGACCTTCGGCGCGGACCCCTTCGTCCCTTCGGTCTTCTTGAAGATACTGTCGGCTTTCCCAAGTCTTGATTTCATGGCGTCCCTCATGGCTTTTTCAAGATGGCCCGTATTACAGCCCCAGAAATAAGCTGTAAAACGGTCTGGACTAAATATATTAACGGGATGGCTATTATTACCCATAAAATCTTCCGCGTTGATAAATAGATAAATATTAGAAAACTAAGCGAGGCACTAAGACCACAGTATCCTATGGCCTTTCGATAGGCCATATTTTCAACCTTGGAAGGCATAAATAAAATAATCAAATAAACGATTCCGAAACCGATTCCCAAGAACAGAAAAAGTTGCGTCATGACGCCCTTCCTTTCCTTCGGATGATTTCGTCGGCCAGCCGGCGATAACCTTCGGCGCCGGCGGACCCGCGGTCATATTGAAAGATGGTCTGTCCGAATGATGGCGCTTCGATCAGCCGGACATCGACCCGGATTTCCGTCCTGAAGACCTGGTCCTTGTAATGGCCCCGGATGACCTGGACGATTTCTTCCGTTACCTTCCGGCGATGATCGACCTTCGTCAGAAGTATCCCGGCCAGCCGACAGGCGTCCCCGATCCCTTCATGAATCCGCTGGACCGCTTCCAGAAGCCCGACCAACCCTTCCAGCGCCAGGTATTCGGGCGGCGACGGGACGATGAAGACGTCAGCGGCGACCATCGAATTGACGGCCAGAAGCCCCAGGGAAGGCGGACAGTCCAGGATGATGAAGTCATAGCCGGAGCGGATCGGCGTCAGCGCGTCCTTCAGACGCCTTTCCCGGCCCGGCAATCTCGCCAGCTGTAAGTCCGCGTCGGCCAGGTCCGGCGATCCTGTTACCAGCTCCACCCCTTCGGCGCCCGTCTTGCGGATGACCCCGGCCAGCCCGCGGCCTTCCAGGATGACGTCGGCGATGGAAGGCTTGAAGCCCGCCCTGTCGATCCCCAGGGACAGGGAAGCGGAAGCCTGGCTGTCCAGGTCGATCAGAAGCGCCCGCCGGCCCTTCAGCGCCAGCGCCGCGGCCAGATTGACGGATGTCGTCGTCTTCCCCGTCCCGCCCTTGTTATTGATGACCGCCAGAATCATGGCGTTTTCATCCTATCATGTTTTATTGCTTTCATGAAAGCATGAATTCGGCTTTTCATGAATAGTTGACATAATGCCTATTATGCGACACGGTTTCCGTTTCCCCCCTGGGCGCCATGTCCACGGCGGACCTTCAGATGATGGCGGACCGTCCCTTCATCGACGCCCAAGTCCCTGGCCGTCCCGAGGATCCCCTTGTCCCGGATGGCGGCCTTCAGGTCCCGAAGCGGAATTGTCCGAAGCTTTGACCGGCTGGCGTTTGGCCTGGCCTTGATTCCGTATCCCGCCAGCGCCCGATGGACGGCGTCCTTTGAACATCCCAGCGCGGCCGCGACATCCCGGACGGATCGTCCTTCCCGGACGTAAAGCTTGACCAGGTCCGCCTTCGATGGCGCTGGACCCGCCGGCGGCCGGCCCCGCTTCACTTCCAGCCCGGCGGCTTCCTGATACTTGATCCTAGCCATGAGAATTATTCCCGCTTTCTAGCGTCTCTACTCATGAGGCACGTTCCCGGCGTCCGTTCAATCGGCGCGTCCTTTCGACCCGACCAGGCGGCCGGCGACCCCGGCCCCTGGCGCCTCATTCCGTCCATTCCCAACCCGACGGTTTCTGGCCATTTCTGGTGCGTTTCTGCAGTCCATATAGTTATAGCTAATTTTCAAATTCACCTTCTGCAATAATTAGCTCTTTATCATAAAGTCTTCTATTGTCTGCATTAAATTCATATTTAACATCGATAGATAATTTTTCGAGATTAATAATTTTCCAGCTTTTACATTTATATTTATTTTTATTGTCAACGGTACCATCAACAAATATTTCAAAAGAAAATGCAAAATGTCTTGCATCTTTAGTTACTTTAAAATCATCTGAAGGCGAGAGATAGAATGACCGAAAGGTCGTCGTTAAACTTTCAACATTGAACGTCTTGCATTCAATATAATTATATCTTTTGAATTCATCAATAAATTCTAAATCTGGATATCCGGTTGCTTTTCTACTTCCAGATGAAGCTGATGGAATGTCAGCTTGATATCCAACCGTCCTTAATGCAGCCTTTACATACGCTTCAATATAATTGCCTACTTCGTTAGCCCGTTGGCTCAATATTCCATTTTGATTTACAAGTTGACCGGCCTTTTTTATTGCTTTAATAAGATTAGAAAGGAGCGTTTCATCCTTAGTATCATTTATATCAAATGATTCAACTTTACATCCTGATAAAGATTCAATTACCAAATGGAAAGGCAAATTTTTTAACGGCGTAAGCATTTGTTTAATAACATGTTCCAATTTTTTTATGTAGCTTTCATCTTCCATTTTTAATCCCCTCATTAGTTCTTTATTCCTTTCTAAATAGAACAATTCTATTTGAATTTGTGCCAAACTTATTGTTTTTTATTCCCCATATATTAGAAGTCTTCGTAAATTTCTGTTCGTTAATAATTATTGCTTTTGCCTTAAATCCGGCTTTTATGCCTATTGGAACTACGAATTCATCAAGTTTAATAGTGCCCTTCCTTAATTCGCCGACTTCAAAAGCTACCCAGCCATTTCTTTTTGTAATCCTAAATAATTCTTTAAAGGTATCTCCGATAAAACTTGACCAAGTATTAATATCCTTCACTATCGTTATATTTTTTGATATTTCATTTACATCAATAGAATTGAACCAACATCTAAGCCAATTGTCTTGCGAATATTGAACGATATCCAAAAACGGCGGCGAAGTGACTGTCAAATTTACTCTTTCACTTTCGATTTCTTTGGTATTTCTTGATTCATTTGTAAGTAATAACGCCTTTCTCCCAATTGAATTAATCTGATTGATTTGTTCTATAGTCAAGTCGCTTAAAAGACTTATCGTTTTATTTAATATTAAGCGGTGTGTATCCCGATATTCGGGTATTTGATTTCTTTTAATATTGATTTTTTCCTGGCTTTCTTGCGTTACGGCTTGATTTGGTGGAAGCGTATAAACCGAAAAAAAACCAGGTGAATGACCTGTTAATCTGTTTGTTGCCACCATTCTTATCCATTTATCTATAACATCCTCTTTTCCTGATTGTTTTCTCTCTTCAAAATAATCTTTTAGCGCAATAATCTCCGATGCTGTTTTTTTATGATAGAACATTGAAAGGTCAATATTTGTTTCTAAATCATGAGGCCTTGGAATCTTATTTAGCCTCTTTTCTACATCAGCTGTCTTGCATATATTCAATCTTGGATAAACTAATATTTTACTCAACGGATTTATATCGTTTCCGATTATTTGTCGCATTAAAAGTGCGGCTTCAATTATAGTAGTTCCTCTACCGATGAAAGGATCATAAACAGTATCGCCTTCTCTGGTTAGAAGGTTAATAAAAAATCTTGGTAATTCAGCTTTAAAACAAGCTCTGTAAGAAATTTCATGAATTGCTGAAGCTTGTCTCTGTCCTGAAGTCCAATATTCATTTATGTACTTTGAAACTTCAGTGCCGTTTATACATATTTTTTCAACACTCGTTTCTTTTTTATCGAATAAAAGTGTTTGGTTTAATAAATAAAAATTCTTAAAATAACTATCTAAATCATTATCGTTTGATATATTCATTCTTCTCATTCCAAAATAGTTCCAAAAGACAATCCTAATTTAGCATTTTGTCAGTTGATAAAATTCATTCAGGTCCTTCCCCTTGTCCAGGATCAGCTGACGCGGCGCGGGAAGCCCGGCCCGGATGAAGCGGCCGGCGATGTCCCGCGTCCCTTTCCACCCGGCTTCGTCGGCGTCCATGACCAGGACGACGTCCTTCCCCCGGAAGTCCATGATCCAGGCGTCCTTGAAATGGGACCAACCCGGAAGCCCGACCCCGGTTTCCCCGGCCTGGATGGCCGTCAGCGCGTCAATTTCCCCTTCGCATACCAGGACCCTGGCGGCGGCCTCGATGGCGTCATGATTCCATAGGCAAGGGACCCGCCCGCTGGTATTCAGGAAGCGCGTTATTCCGCGTCTGTCCGCTTCTTCCTTCGTCAGAAGACAGCGCGTCTTGATGAAGACCGGGCGCCCGTTGCGGATGTATGGGAAGGCAAGGATCGGAAGCGCGGCCTTCTGGAAGACGTAAAGCGCCGACAGCCCGGCGGCCTTGATCGTCCCGCGGTCCGCCAGCGTCCAAAGCCCGGCCAGGTCAGGACAATATCGGACCCCGACCCGGTCCGCGGTTTCAGCTTCGATCCCGCGGCCGGCCAGATATTCGGCGCCCGGCGTCGC
>Ga0315296_10004185_pt1 | contig 11851 bp, 11 predicted proteins | sample YL17G14_18_MG_FD_203921 | JGI IMG/M metagenome (GOLD analysis project Ga0315296, IMG submission 203921) | Sediment microbial communities from Yellowstone Lake, YNP, Wyoming, USA - YL17G14_18 | ecosystem: Environmental > Aquatic > Freshwater > Lake > Sediment | place: USA: Wyoming | collected...
CCGAGTGGCTCTCTTCCTACGCTTTCAAGAAGCGAATGACAGCGCCGCCAATGCCCTGCTTAAGACCCTTGAAGAAGCTCCTCAATTTGTCATTCTCATGCTCACTGCCGACAACCCTGAGCAGCTTCTGCCGACCATTGTCTCACGCTGTGAAGTGCTGCGATTGCGTCCATCCTCAATCGAGGCGGTGGATGCTTTCCTTCGGAGCCGTGGTTCTGATCCTGGTCAGGCCGGTTTGTTGGCGCACGTCTCTGGTGGGCGGACCGGTTATGCACTGCGGTTGCTGGATGATCCGGCACTGCTTGAATTACGCGGCGAGCGGCTGGACGATCTACTAAAATTGCTCTCATCTTCCCGCGTCGAACGCTTTACATATGCCAGAAAATTGACACCGGAAAAGGATTTAGATACCTCTCGCCACAATCTGTTACAAGCTTTTTTGATCTGGCTTTCCTTATGGCGGGATGTCATGTTGCACACGGCAAAAGCCAAAATCCCCGTCACAAACATTGATCGGAGGGTAGAGATAGAGTCACTGGCAAACCAGTTGAGTCTCCCGCAATCTCGCAGCATGGTAGCTGACCTGGAGAAGGCTATCGATCGTCTGGAGAAGAAAGTCAATCCGCGTCTGCTGGCAGAGATTCTGCTGCTCGATTGGCCTCACTGAAGGAAAGGTATGGGTTGGGGGGTGTATGTAACCCCTAGGTATGGGCTTGATGATCCGTAGCCTATTGTTCTTGAATGCGAATTACTCCAGCTTGAAGAAAACCAGCCCATAAGGTTCAGATAATATTTATCCGAGTATGGAATTCATTTCGTCTGGCTATCGCTTCGCTAAGCTTGGATCTGTCACACAATGCACACCCGGCTTGGAATTCCCCCGTATGGTGTCTTCAGAGTCATTTTATCGGTATATATAAAAAAGTAACCCGCTCTCACTTGGAGTTGGTCATGGATTCGTGAGCCAAGACCGACTTCCTGTTAGCTGTGATGGGTTGGTCTATCGTATTCTCCACGCATGTTGTTAATCCTGGGTGCTCTTTGAGATCCATCGTCTATTCTAATGAGTCTTTTTTATCTGGAGATGAAGCTTAGAAATATTGAGAGGATCGGTGCTCCAATCCCTGCTACGATTCCGATCAACGCACCGATCAGGCCAATACAGGCAGGGATGACCGTGACAATAATGACGAATATCAAGAGATATTTGACCGCCGGCGTAAGATCTTTCAATCTGTGATTTGCCACAACCATAGCGGCTTCCTGACGCAATTCCGCTGGTACTTCCACCAGATTGTTACAATAGGCACAGCGCAGGGGTGACGCAGTGCCGTAGTATTCCAGTGCAGCTCCACAGCCAGGGCAGTTTAAGGTCCGTGCCATCATAAGCTTCCTTATATTTATGGAGAAACCATTTTTGTTTCATTGCGGTAATTCTACCACCCGAATAAAGGACTTCGCCCCCTCCACCCACCCTCATCCCAACCATGAATTCAACCAGCATCCAGGCTTGCTCATCTTTATGACATCCAATATACTCTTATCGTTGAAATTGGAGGGCTGATATGACTGATAGAAACATGCAGGAAAGAAAGAATGTTTGGCCTTATATTATCTGGTCCATCGTTATCCTCAACCTGGGGGGCTCCTGGTCATCGCTGGGATGTACGCCTTTTTTTACGCCCGTGCCGGTGGATATTCCCCCCAGCTTTCACCACCCAGCTTCGGGCAGACCCAGTTTGTCCTGAGCACGTTCATCGTTCTTGTGGAATGGTCCTTGGCGTTGATCATGATAACCAGATACCGGAAAGCCGGAGCATCCATCCGGGAACTCTTCACCCCGTCAGGGTCGATCTTTCGCTTCCGAATAAGACCGGCTTTTTTACTTTTCCTGGTCGTCAACGCGGTCTTTGTCGCCTACATTGTTCTGCTTATCCGGCGCATGCCTGACCTGACCTACAAGGACCTGGCTCTCTGGCAGAAAATCCTTTTTCTAACGCTGGTTCCCCTGACGGCTGCCTTTACCGAAGAGCTGATCTGGCGCGGGCATATTTTATCGGGCTTTGAGCTTCGCGGCAGAAGTTCCATGCAGGCGATGCTGCTATCAGCACTCTCATTTGCGCTGATCCATGGCGTGTTCATGCAAGACCGGCTCCTGATGACCTTCTTATTTGGTATCGTTGCAGGCTATTATTACATGCGCGAGCGTAATCTTGTACCGTTGATGTTTGCCCACTGGTTGGTTGACCTTTGGGGCTTTGGGTTTTTTTTGATTATTTAGGAATGAGTACCAGTTCTCGGTGAATGAGGCCTGGTCAGCGTTTTCTCTGCGCTATTACCGGCCTGACGAAAAGCGGCAATCCTTCCGCCAATCATTTTCACGGGTCTTAAATCGTTCAAGGAAAGTTCTTGGCAAATTTAGCTCCATCTCTCTACAATAGAAAATAGAATCTTCTAAAAACCAACTCTGGTTGGATCATACGCCCCGCGTGCTCAAAACAAACGCTCAAAGGCTGCTGGAGGGTGACGTCTCAACGCGTGAAGAAAAGGGGTATATGACGGTCTAATAAAATGACATGCCTCCTTTTTGATTGGATCAAAAAAGTTACCCCCAAATTTAATAAGTGTTTGCATAAAACACTTTTTCAACTGGGACGATATGTTGTATACTTATAAATATCATATAGCTGTTCTGATCGAATAATGCAGCGAGCACAAGACCACCGAAAAGTTAAGGAGAAAAAAATGAAAGGAAACGAAAAGATCATTGCCCGCTTGAATGAACTCCTCGCTGACGAACTGACCGCCATCAGCCAGTATATGGTGCATTCAGAGATGTGTGCCAATTGGGGTTATGGACACCTACATGAGGCAATCGAAAAGCGCGCCATAGATGAAATGAAGCACGCAGAAAAGTTGATCGGGCGGGTGATATTCCTGGAGGGACAACCAGTCGTCAGCAAGTTGAACAAGATCAGTATTGGTGCCACCGTTGAAACTCAGCTAAAAAGCGATCATTCTGCCGAGGATGGAGCGATAAAATTATATAACGATAGTATCCGACTGGCGGTGGAAGTGGGCGATAACGGCTCTCGTGAGCTGCTCGAGTCGATCCTCAAAGACGAGGAAGTCCATATCGACTGGCTCGAAGCCCAATTTGACCAGATCGCACAAATGGGTATCCAGAATTACCTTACCGAACAGGTGGGGTGATCATTACTACCAACGCCCGTTGGATATTGATCTGCGGGCGCTGATTTCTCTTTATTCTTCACAGGGGCTATATTTGGTTGCCTGTAGTTCTGCGGCGATCACCTCTTTCAACATATTCACCAGCCCTCTATATTTTATTGTGCAGGGCATTTCAATTGAATTGGATTCCGTGTAAAATGAGTGTAATAGTATCGATGGCTATCTATCCTTTTAATACAGATCAATTGATCGAGATATGTCGTAAAAATGATGTCTCCATGGTTGGCGTATTTGGATCGATGGCGCGAGGGAAAGCCACCCGGAAGAGTGACATCGATTTGCTGGTTAAATTTTCTAAAAGAAAGAGCCTTCTCGCTCTGGTCAGACTCGAACGCGAACTCTCGGCCGCCTTGGGCAGAAAAGTGGACTTGGTAACCGAGGCCGCAATCAGCCCTTATCTGCGTTAGAGGATCCTGTGCGAAACTCAACTGCTCTACGAAGCGCGATGAGACTGTTCATCTTCAGCACATAATCGACGCTATTGCGCGTATCGAAGAATCCCTTCAAGGGTCAAATGAGGCAACCTTTAACCAAAAACATCTCGTGCAAGATGGGGTCATTCGGCAACTTGAGATTATCGGTGAGGCAGTAAGACATCTTTCTAACTCATTGCGTATAAAATACCCTCATGTTCCGTGGCGGGATATTGCGGGAACAAGGGACAAACTTATTCATGATTACTTTGGAATTGACCTTGAAAAGGTTTGGGTGATGGTTCAGGAAGATATACCGACTCTCAAAATAGAGGTTGAAAAAATCCTTAACGATCTTGACAAGTGATCGACACCCTCGCACAGATATTGTGTGAGGGTTCTATTTTTCTACCCTATTGCTTCTTTCAACTCCCTTGCCAACTCACCGAAGCGAGGTGTATAACGCATTTCATCCGACCGTGGGCGAGGCAGATCCACTTCCAGTTCCAGCTTGATATGACCTGGTCGCTGTGTCAGGACCAATACCCGGTCAGCCAGGAAGAGAGCCTCACTGATCGAGTGTGTCACCATGATGACCGTCTTGCGCCTGGCCTGCCAGATGCGGGAGAGCTCACTCCACATGCGCTCACGCGTCAGCGCATCCAGCGAGCCGAAAGGCTCATCCAGCAGCAGGATATCCGGGTCATGGATCAGCGCCCGGGCGATAGCCACCCGTTGAGCCATACCACCTGATAGGTCTCGCGGCCAGGCAGCCTCAAATCCCTGCAGGTCGACCAGGTCAATGAGCTCCTGCGCTTTAATCTGCGCCTCGTTATTTGTCATTCCTTCCAGTTCCAGCGGTAGGATGACATTCTCGATCACAGTCCGCCAGGGCATCAGGTTAGCCTGCTGAAAGACGACTCCAATGCGGGTCATGCCGCTTGAGGTCTGCCTGGCTGATCCACTGTTAAAGTCCACCCTGCCAGCCGTCGGTTTTAACAGACCAGCCAGGATGCGCAGCAGTGTGCTCTTGCCGCTGCCGGAGGGTCCTAACACGCAAACGAACTCTTGTGGACTTACTTGAAATGTGACTCCCTGCAACGCCTGCAGACCGCCGTTGTTGTCAGGAAAGATCGCATCCAGTCCTCGTACGACCAGGATCGGTTCAATGTGAGAATTGCTCATGGCAGAAAACGGTTTGTATAAGCTTTGCCCAGATCCAGCGGTTGTGTGAGCAGTCCCATATTCAGTAGTACGGTCTGCATATTCTCCCACGCCCGGGATTCGGACCTGCCCGGCGTGTCAGCCTTCCACAGTTCGATCGATGCCGCCAGCACCTGCTTCTGCACCAATTCATCTGCCTGCGCCAGGTTCTCAACGAATTTCTTGCTAATCTCGTATGCCTCATCAGGGTGAGCGATAGTATCAGTGATACCTTGAAGGGTTGCAGATACCATCCTCCTCACCAGGTCAGGATCCCGTGCGATGGTTTCTTCGTTGGCGATCAGCCCGTTGGAAGCCAGTTGCAGGTAATCCGCCACACGCAGCAGGTTTATTTTGTAGCCCTGTGCCTGTAACTGGATCGGTTCATTGGCGATATAAATGGAGACCGCCTGTTCCTGGTCCGTTGCCAGCGCTTCGACCTGGTTAAAACCGATCGAATCCAAGGTTACATCGCTTTCCTTGAGACCTCCTGCGTATAGCAGGGCATCCAGCCCAATGTAACTCGCGCCGAATAATCCTGGTAAACCGATCTTTTTACCTTTCAGATCCTGCGGAGTACGAATACCTTCTTCAACCTTCGAAGCCACGCCGACCGGATAATCTTGATACCACGCCATCACATAGACTACCGGCAGACCTTGTGCCCGCGCCAGCAGTACCTGCTCGCCCGAGACGATCGCGAACTGAAGCTCGTTTGCTCCCACCAGCGCCATTGCATCCGTTTCGAACGAGTAGTCAAATTCAATTTCGATGCCCGCCTGGCTATAATAACCCCTGTCAACCGCTACATATAATGGTGCAAACTGCACATTCGGTATATAGCCTACCGGCAGGCGTATCTGCACCAGGGACTGGGGCGGTACCGCTGTGTCGGTTTTGGCATTACCGCACGCTGATGAAAAAACCGCGAGAATCAGGGTGGAGATTAACACAAATCGGATCATTGAAATGCAACTCCTTCTTGCCAAGAACAACTCATATCCTATATGATCTCTCATCGCCGCCACTCCTGCCAGATCAGTAGCCGGCTTTCAACCCAGGAAACCAGGCCGTACAGGGCGAGTGCCAGAATGATCAAGGTGAATATGGCGACAAAGACCAGCGCAGTATCGTACTGTCCGCGGCCGACATTGATCAAAAATCCCAGCCCACGGTCAGAGCCAACGAATTCTCCCACCACGGCTCCGATCACGGAGAGCGTTGCACCAATCCGCAAGCCGCCCAGAAAGATGGGCAGCGCAGCAGGGATTTCCAGCTTGCGCAGGATCTGCCAGCGGCTGGCTCGCAGTGCGCGCATCAGGTCGTGCAGCGCTGCTGGCACTGCTCGTATGCCCACGATAGTGTTGACAAGCACAGGGAAAAAGACGATCAGCGCGCAGATCAAGACCTTGGAGAATATGCCTGAGCCGAACCAGATGACCAACAATGGGGCGATCGCGACCACCGGCACTGCCTGACTGGCAACCAGGTATGGGGAAACAAGTCGCTCCAATTTAAGCGACTTCGCCAGTAAATAACCCAGTGCGGTCGCAAAGATCGCCCCCCCCAACAAGCCCAGCAGCACTTCCTGGAGGGTTACCCAGGTATTCCGTAGTAGGCTGCCATCACCCATCACCCGCAGGAAACGTATAACAACCAGACCAGGTGAGGGTAGAATGAACGCCGGAAAATCACCAAAACGGGTCAATACTTCCCATGCTAGAATGGCGAACAATACTGAAATAATGACCAATCCCCCCCGTTTTTTCAAGGGAAACCGGCGATTGTCAACATTCACTTGGCGAGGCAGTTCAACCTTCATGCAGCACCTCAAACAAATAAACCCCGTAGGATATTGATGCACCTACGGGGTACTCTCAAACGAAATCCACGGTCTATCGACCGCCCTGACCCTTATGTCGTTTGGTCCATCATCCTTCAAGAAAAGCCCCGAAAACATAGTGTTCGCGGGGCAAGTATGACCTGACGGACCTGTTTAGGGTCAGTAGTTACCTTCTTATATCCGGACTGTAACCGTCGGCTCCGGAATTCCACCGGATCATACACTTACGTGCTCGTGGGCTGTACCACCGATCGGGAATTTCACCCTGCCCCGAAGGTTTATGTAAATTGTTCTTATATTATATACCCGTTAAAACATCCTTACAAGAGTAAATGCATAAAAGCCCCGGATAATGGGGCTTTTATGGGAAATGGTGCTTATGCCTTGATGATGCACTCAACGGGGCATACCGATACGCACTGCGGTGAGTCGTGGTGTCCCACGCACTCCACGCAGGTTTCCGCATTGATCACGTATATGGGGGATTCCTCAGTGATCGATTCGGTCGGGCATTCCGGCACGCATGCGCCGCAGGAAATGCATTCTTCAGTGATCTTCATTGCCATGGTTGTATCTCCTAATATGATCTCGGGCGTGTAAATTTTGCCTGATAAAAATACTGTATCGCAGTAATTGTGTCAAATGACAAATATCTAAGATTTGACCAGTTTTGTCATCATTTGTGTGCTTATAAGACCAGGCGGTATTCACGATACCTGCGATATACGTACGCCCCGGCCCGCTTGAGCAGCTTATTGGTTTGCGGGTTGTCCTCACCGGTCAGCGATGCGTCGATCCAGGTGTAGCCCTTGCGGATGATGGCTTTGCCCATCTCCAGGTACATGATCGCATCCAGTCCATAGCCCCAGTAATCTGGGTCCATCGCCATGATCTTGAAGCTTGCACTTTTAACCTTGCGCTTCATCAGCAAAAAGCGAAGATAATCCCATGGATAGCGCAGACCGTTGGCATGCAAAAGCGCCTCGTTGATGTTGGGCAGTCCGAGTGCGAAACCGGCAGTTTTTCCATCGATCTCGGCTATAAAGACCAGTTCCGGATCGATGATCTGCCTGAGCCCCTCAGCCTGGGCGCGAAATTCAGCCAGCTCTACGAGTGAGAACTCGGGTAAAACAGCCAGTGATTTGTTGTAGACCGCGTGCAGGCATTCCACTTCGCTGTCCCAATCCTTCATCTTTGGGATCCGGATCACATTTGTGCCGTGACGCCTGGCGGCGCGTTCAGCTATATGCAGGATTGCCTGCGGACCGTTATTGACGTCAAAGTTGATCGTCTCCAGGTCGAAACGATAAGCCAGTGACTCCAGGGTCTTTTCAAAGCCATACCGTTCCGCAAACTTGTGATAATGTCGCGGCGTATGTGCCATCATAACGGATGGCATCGTCTCGAAACCTTCAACCAGAAAACCGTGGTCATCTTCACCCGCAAAACTGACCGGTCCCTGCAGTTCGTTCAGGTTGCGTGAGCGCGTCCAGTCGCAGGCGTGATCCCAAATCGCTTTGGCAGCATCATATCGTTCAGGCAGGACCTCAAAGAAACCAAAGGTGCCGGCCTTGATTCCAATATCCCGGTTGCGTGAGTGATTGACCGCTGTGCCGATCGTCCCGATGACCTCTTTGCCTTCTTTAGCCAGCCAGAACTCTCCTTCGCCGTAGGTGAAGAACGCAGCCTTGCGGTCAAGGTAGGCTTTACGCTGCGGCCAGAGATGAGGCACCCAGTTTGGGTCGTCTTTATAAACGCGAAAGGCAAAATTGTAAAAAGCGCGCTTGTCGGTTCCGGTTTGGACGGGATACATGGTGATTGCCATGGTATTCAATTCCTGAAACGGTGTTAGAACGACCCGCGTTGTACCTGCAGATTGTACATCATCAGGCAAGTTGTGATCTAAGCTTGTCTGCCATCTCCCGGTAATTTTTCAACCTTTCGTGCTCCTTCTGGATGACGCCTTCAGGTGCTTTTTTTGCAAAGTCGCTGGATAGCAGTTTTTCCAGCCGGGCGATCTGTGAGGCGATATCAGCCAGCTCCTTTTCCTTGCGGGACCTTTCTGCTTCGAGGTTCACCAATTCAGCCAGGGGCAGATAGGCTTCTACACCACCTATTACAAGCGCTATCTGGTCTTTTGGTTTATCCACCAGTGTCTCTATAATCCTGAGCCTTGACGGATCGAGACCTGCCAATGCAGCCACATTGCCAGCCTGCGCCTGGAATAATCCAGTAAACTTGCCACCTGCGAATGTGGCGGGAATGCGTTTACCGGCTTTGACATTCTTCTCAGCGCGGACGTTGCGGATGGCGCGTATTACTTCCTGGAGCAGGGCAAAATCCGTCATTTTATCCGCTTCCCAACCTTCTTCGGTGTGCGGCTCAGGCCAGGAGGCAATGATCAGTACCTCAGGCCAGCCTGCAGCCATACCTTTCAGTGCTGAATCCAGGACGGCGCGGCGCAGGTGCCCCCAAAGCTCCTCGGTCATAAAAGGCGTGAAGGGATGCAGCAGGCGCAGGCATACATCCAGCACGTGCGCCAGGGTCTGGGCTGTGTAAAAAGCCCGCTCTCCCCCCTCCGCCATTTGCAGTTTCGCGATCTCCACGTACCAGTCGGCGAAATCGCCCCAGAAGAAATCGTAGATCTGGCGGCCCGCCTCGCCATATTGGTATGCCTGGAACAAGCGCTCCACATCACGTACCAGTTTTTGCAAGCCTGACCTGATCCAGGAATCTGCCAGGGTCCAATCAGGACCGGCTGAAGGTTCTGCCTGAACGGCATTGATCGCGGATAGTACGAACCGCCCGGCATTCCAGATCTTGTTGGCAAAGTTGCGGTTGGCTTCCACCCTCTTGACGCTGACGTTCGTGTCGTTGCCCGGCGTCGAACCCACCAGCAGGGTGAAACGCAGCGCATCGGTGCCATATTCATCCATAACGGTTAGCGGATCGATCACGTTTCCGAAGGACTTGCTCATCTTGCGCCCGGCCTCGTCACGGATCAATCCATGCAGGTACACGGTGTGGAAGGGAACCTGCCCGGTGAACTCCAGACCATCCATGATCATGCGTGCCACCCAGAAGAACAGGATGTCGTAGCCCGTCTCCATGACCGAGGTCGGGTAAAAGTATCGATAGTCAGGTGTCTCCTCAGGCCAGCCCAGGGATGAGAAAGGCCACAACCCGGACGAGAACCATGTATCCAGCACGTCGGGGTCCTGCTCGATCCTGACGCTACCGCAGTGTGAACATGCGCTTGGGTCTATGCGGGCTGCTGTGATCTTGCCGCAGTCGGCGCAATACCACACCGGGATGCGGTGCCCCCACCATAGCTGCCGGCTGATGCACCAGTCCTTGATGTTTTCCAGCCAGTTGAAGTACACCTTTTCGAAGCGCTCCGGCACGATGCGTATGTGTCCGTTCTTGACCGCCGCCAGTGCGGCATCAGCCAGCGGCTGGATCTTCACGAACCATTGGGTGGAGATCATGGGCTCGACAATCTCTCCGCCGCGCTGTGAACGCGGGATGGTGGTCCGGTACGGCTCGGTTTTGATGGTCAGCCCGGCGGATTCCATGTCCACCCACAGCTTCCTGCGTCCCTCGAAACGGTCAAGACCCTGGTAAGGTCCGCCGTTTTCGTTGATACAGGCGGCTGTATCGAGCATGGATATGACCGGCAGGTTGTGGCGCTGAGCAATGTCGTAGTCGTTCGGGTCATGACCCGGCGTGACCTTGAGCGCACCGGTGCCAAACTCGAGCGAGACGTAGTCATCCTCGATCACCGGGATCTCACGCCCAAGCACCGGTACGATTACCCTGCGGCTAACATATTGTTTATAGCGCTTGTCTTTGGGATGGACAGCCACGGCAGTATCGCCCAGGATGGTCTCGGGCCGGATGGTCGCCACGGGGATGTACTCATCCGAGTCCTTGAGCATATACTTAAAGTAATACAGGGTAGCATCTTCCTCTTCGTACTCCACCTCCAGGTCTGAGACGGCGGTCTTCAGGCCGGGCGACCAGTTGATCAGGCGGGGACCGCGGTAGATCAATCCCTTCTCGAACAGGCGAACGAAGGCTTCCCGCACCGCGATTGACAGACCCGCATCCAGGGTGAATCGTTCACGGCTCCAGTCGCAGGAGGCACCCAACCGGCGGACCTGGTGGGTGATGATGCCGCCGTATTTCTTTTTCCACTCCCAGGTGCGGCGCACGAATTCCTCCCGCCCGAGCTCCTCGCGGGTGATCTCCTCCGTCCGCAGCAGCATTTTCTCCACCTGGAGCTGGGTGGCGATGCCGGCATGGTCTGTCCCGGGCACCCACAGGGTGGGGATGCCCTTCATGCGCTGATAACGGGTCATCAGGTCTTCCATCGAGACGAACATCGCATGCCCCAGGTGCAGTTCGCCGGTTATGTTGGGCGGCGGGATGGAGATCACGAAAGGCTTGATGGATGGGTCAAACCCCGGTTTTTTAGGGTCATTGGACGGTTCGAAGTAGCCGCCCGTCTCCCACATTGCGTAGATACGCGGTTCGGTGGATCTGAAGTCATAAGTTTTAGGAAGGGTGTGCCGGGTCATGAGACCTCCTTATAATTAAAATACGCCCTCGTCCAGATGAGGACGAAAGGGCGTGCCTTCCGCGGTACCACCTCACTTCGCCGGGTAACACCACATCATGGTGCACTGCCGGCGCACTCTGTACCCGACCACTATCGGGTTGACCGCTAACGGGATCTCCCGTACCGTTCTACTCGGTCAAGGATTTTTGACCTTTCTTCGGCAAACGCTCCGGGCGACGTTCGGCGCAGGGGTTCTGCGGGGGCTTTCAGCCTGAGGCCTCTCCTTCTCTGCCAGTCTACCGGCCGCCTACTCCTCCCGGTGAAGTTGTTGTGCTGATTATACATATCTCAGATGCCAAAGTCAAGCGTTTTGGAGCATTCCGAGGCAGCCTGATACGGGTCTGTTTTGTCGTTATTCCTGCATCGACCCAGCCTAAATAATACTTGACTTGTCTTATTGGATTGAATAAAAGAGTCCACTGCAAATACTTGGTTCTGCTGGCTCGCTTAGAAATTTCTCCCACTTCGATGGTGATTTTATGCGTTTCCATGGGTAACGAGTGCGATTTAAGGTCATTT
>Ga0315296_10004186_pt1 | contig 11851 bp, 7 predicted proteins | sample YL17G14_18_MG_FD_203921 | JGI IMG/M metagenome (GOLD analysis project Ga0315296, IMG submission 203921) | Sediment microbial communities from Yellowstone Lake, YNP, Wyoming, USA - YL17G14_18 | ecosystem: Environmental > Aquatic > Freshwater > Lake > Sediment | place: USA: Wyoming | collected...
CACCCGCAACCGGGATGCCTCTCGCGTGACTTGGCAGTTCACCACCTCCGATGCGAGAATCAAGCTACGTCACCTCTACCCACAATTTTAGCGTGGACGGAGTACTACGTTCTTGGTCGGGGATGTGCCGAGATTCACTCTCTCTGATCGCGGCTCGGACCGCGCAAACCCTAACGGAATTCGCTGGCGTTCGGCGGCGGATTGTGGTATAATTCAGGCAATATTTGGCGCGGCGTAAGACGGAGTCGGGGTAGGGTGTGCTCTGCACGCCTTTGCCCTTATGAGTCCAGGTGAAGGGCCAACCAGTAGTCGCTGCGCCGTACTGAGAGCTATGCGGCGACTCGCCGCCGCTTGGGAGAAACGAGCATGATGTCAACGGCGCTCCGATCCATCCAATCCATCATGGCCTCTACATTGCATATCCTGATACTCCATTTACACCCCTGCGGTCATAAGGGGTGGAAGAAGGGGTTACAATCCATCAGGAATATTGGAAAGAGCCTTGGCAGGGGCTTTAAGAACAGGGCTGTAATAGCTGGAATGGCAGTTGTTCTGCCATTCATCGCTGCTGATCACGCAAAGGCGAGTGAAGGGAAGATCAAGATAGATTACTGCGTTGATACTGTTGGTGCTGGGGGGTATACTTTGGGACATGGAAACGGTGCTTTAGAAGGAGCGGGCGATGGTTTTGATGGGTTTTTCTATCCTATGTATTGTCCTGACTGTGAAGTTGGTGCAAAAGCTGTATCACATATTGGAGGAAGAGAATTGGTAATTGATGTAAGACCGTTGGATAGTGAAACTTCTGCGACGGTTTATTGCTCGCTGATATCAAAATCAGGAGAGCCAATTGTTGTTGAAAATGCTAAAGACTTTCTTTATATAGAATATGTTTCAGGCTTTGAAGGATATGATGTTTTTGTAAATGGAGAAAATGCCCGCGAGATATCTGGCATAGATTTTGGAACATTGACTGGAACGTATGGAAGCGGAGAGACCATAAGAACCGTTGAAGTAACTTTTCAAAAGATCCAGCAGCAAAAACATGCTCCTGAGGTTGAGACTTTATCTTTGCCGTCAGGCAATATTCATGACACATCTGCAACTCTTGAAGGCAGGGTAATTGACGATGGCTCTGACGACTGCGAGTGGCAGTTTTCATACTGGCCTATGAGCAATCCTGGGGATATTACTTCAACTTCTCTTGAATGCTGCAAAGATTCAGGAGAGACATTCAGCAAGACCGTTTATGGATTGTCTCCCGGCTCTGATTACTTCTTTGTAGCCAAGGCTAAGAATTCAGTTGGCTTGGATGAAGGGAGCGCCATAGGCTTTACTACCCTGAATAGGACAGAGCCCAATGAGCCTGTTTTGGCGCCTAATCCACTTGCAGGAACTTGGGGGACAAACACGCTGTTCATAGTAAACAGGGTGGGAGGGTATCCTACCGATGCTAATGGAGCGTTTGCCTTGACCCTTGTGGGTGGGGCTTCGGACACGCTGGATACAAACGATGTCAAGTACACGCGGCCTGCAACGGAGAGCGACCACTCCAAGATTGTCTCGGAGATCAGAGGGCCGGGAAGGACTGTAAGATATGATCTGACCGCTGATGCACGGCCGCCGGCAAGCCGTAGCGATGTCAAGGTCAGGCTCAGTGTCGAGTCTGCGGCGGGGCAGGATGTCTATTTCTCGCAGTGGACCGAAAACAAGCTGCTGTTCAGCTTCCCCAAAGGCACGGCGAACAACTTCAGCGGGATGCCGCTGACGATCCAGCGGTATGTCCCTACCGACCCGAATGCGCAGTATCCGGTCTGGGACATCCGCAAGATCGTGGAGATGAACAAGGGGGATCTGCGCCTAGAGGATCTGGCCGGGCAGTACGACTCAGGGGTCCCGTACTCGTACTGGACCGTCAGCACGAGCAGGCTACCCGGGGACGTGGATAAGAGCGGGGCCGTGGATGCCAATGACTACAGGATCATCTGGGATTTGCAGGGGTTGGAGGGGCCGACGCCGGCGGATGTGGGCGGCCCCCGGACACTGGGACTGCCCGATGGGAAGGTGGATGCATGGGACTTATGGCGGGTGTATGACGAGCTTGCGGAAGAAGAAAAGGCCAAGGTGATCGCTCCGCCGGGGGGTCCTTACGTGGTAGAGGATTTTGAGGCCGGCGACTTCGGGCCGATCTGGGGCTTCTTCGGGACAAACTGGCAAGTCGTCCGCGAGGATGCTCATTCAGGCCAGTATTGCGTCAGGGCCAACAGCATAGGGGATGACGAGAGCACGCGTCTGACCTTCCGGGCCGAGTGCCGGGATGGCCAGATCAGCTTCTGGAGGAAAGTCTCGAGCGAGGAGTGGGGCGATTCTCTGCGGTTCTTCATCGACAATAAAGAACAGGCCGCCTTCTCCGGGCAGAGGGACTGGGAGGAGGTTTCGTTCCCGATTACCGAAGGGACCCACATCTTCACGTGGGAGTACAAGAAGAACTCCGCCTACAGCGACGGCCAGGACACCGCTTGGATCGACGACATATGCTTCCCGGCCAAGTAGAGACGGTTTGGCGGGTAAAGCCTCTCCTGCCATATTGTGACGCCGATGCCGCACGACTCGGCGGCGAGGCTGTCAAGGGGCTGTGGCGACCTGCTCGCCGGATCTACTGAGAGGGTGCCTGAGAAGTCCGTTTATCGTGGCATGGGCATCTTGCCCATGTGTTGCAGGGCCAGGATGGGTCTGGGTATCATTGTCTTTCCACGGGCGAGACGCCCGTGGGACACACGGGCAAGATGCCCGTGCTACTTCTCAAACACCCCCTGACGATTGGCGATTTCTTCCTGACGCTCCGAGAGCGTGACGTCGTTATGCTGGCTGAAGCTCCAGACGCTGCTGACGCTGTTGCTCTCCGGCACGACGCACACCTTTTGCGGGGCGAGTTTCTGCCCGTCCCAGACCCATCGGACGGAGACATCGCCGTACATAACGTCCCGATAATTCAGCTTGTCGCAGTTCCTCGCATCGACGATGCCGACCCGCTTGGTCCTCGGCGGCATCTCGGCCGGCGACATCAGGTCAGGCGACGGCACATCGGAGCCACTCTGAGCCAACTCTTGCGAGGCTGTGGGTACGGTTGCTTGCGATTCATTTGGCCAGGAGGGCATTCGGGTCGTCAGGTCCAGATTATCAGGGAGGGTATCTGCATTTCCGGACCTTGGCGGCCTGCTGGACAACAGCAGCACAAGCAGTGCGGCCGCGACAATCCCCAGCTCAAGCCGCTTGGCATTTGAGAATAGAATGTAAGACCCGCTGTCGCCGTGCCTTACACGCTGATTTGTCTTCAACCGCTGCGTTCTCATAAGAAATCCGGGTTGCTGCCTGCTCGGTTCTGAATATCGGCTGCTTTGAGCCTTGAATAAAGTATAAGCAACGTTTTCTGAAGGCCCAAATCGGCCGGAGAACATAAGGCGTTCTTGAAATTGAGCCGACAGAAGCTGCGCGGTCGGGGGTAATGCCGGCCCGAAGGCCTTGTTTGTAGAGACGCCGTAAGGCGTTCGTTTTCATGCCCTTACGGGCACACTACAAGCGAACTCTGCTTGCCGCTGAGATGCGGGCGTCACCGACGCTTGGTAGAAGCGGATTCTTTCGGCGATGGCGCCGTCGTGTGCGCGAAGTAGTAGAGCGGGGGGTGAGCCATCTCGCTGATGGTGAAGTAGCCTTGCCCCTCGGCATCGAAACAGATCGCTTCGCCCTGCGGCTCGTCAGCCAGCGGGATTTGCACCTGCTTGCCGGAGAAGGCCCGCCACAGAGGCTCGCCGGCGGGACGCTCCCATAAGGAGGCATTGAACATGCCCCTGACGATCACTCGCCGGCCGTCAGGCGAGACGTCGCCGCCTGTGGCGAAACCCCATGGCATGACGGCCACGGACTTCATCGTGGTCCGCTGGGTCGTCGATTGCGGAAATGCCGCGAGGTACACCCTGGAGAACAGGGTACGCTTGGAGATGATGTAGATGTCGCGCGTCAGCGGATCGACGAGGAGGGTCTCCGCATCGCGCGGCCCGTCCGGATAGGTGAGCGTGATCGTCTCCGCCGGACCGATCACCATCCGGCCGAAGGGGGCAGTGCTATCTACTCTGGGCTCGGCCACACGGTAGATCGTGACATTGGCTCGCTTGGCCTGATTATCCCCGATGTCGCCGATATACAGACACTGCTGATTCGGATCGGGCCCAGGACCTATGGCGATATCCTCCCAGTCCCGCAATGTCGCGCCCCGGATAGTGCATGCGCCGAGCAACTCGGCCTTCGTATCGATCGCATAGACTTTGGGTGCGTCGCCCGAATCGTTGTGCACCCAGAGCACGCCGGGGTTCCGCCGGCTGGCCGCGATCCCCGACACCTCGCGCAGGAGATCGCTCTGAACGACGCCCATCCGCTGACCTGCCAGATACTCATCGGATCGCGCCGCCGACCCGCATGACGAGCCGACAAAAATCAAAGGCAGAATCGCGGCAATATGAGTGTATGAGCTTCTCGTCATTCTCTATCCCGGCTCTTCTCTGCCAAGTGAGTCATGAAGAAACATCTTACCGGCTCATCTGAGTCGAATCAAAGACAATGTGCGCGCCACAAGATAAGGAGTGCGCCATCGAGATCGGATGCCTGTTGCATTCGCCAGATGGAACTGTATACTTGGCACGGTGCCGACGGAACAGGTCAGGGAGTTTTATTCGCTGGGAAATGCCATTATGACGGATACAGGAGCGTCTGCCGCCCATGACGGGCAAGCGGAGCAGCACCGCACGCGGAAGCGGAAAGGGGCTCGCAAGAAGGCGGGCCTGTCGCGCCTGCGAAGGCCCGATGGCATGTCATTGGAGCAGTGGCAGGTCGCGCTGCGCAGGCAATTCGCGAAGAAACAGAGTTTTCGTGTCAGGAATATAGGCAGCGAGCCGATCTTCTCCGAGTTCGAGGTGGCCAACCCGCAGACGGGGCGCGAGTACCGTGTCGCTATTCGCGGGCTGGGGCTGGGCGACAACTACTGCTCATGCCCGGATTTTGCAGTCAATACGCTCGGCACTTGCAAGCACGTCGAATACGTCCTGAACAAGGTTCAGCGCAAGGGTGGCGGCAGGCGGGCTCTGGCCCGGGGGTCCTCGCCCGGCTATTCGGAGGTATACCTGCGCTATGGGGCCAAGCGAGAGGTGGTCTTCAAACCCGGCAGCGAATGTCCTGAAGGACTGCGCAGGCTCGGCTCGCACTACTTCGACGGCGCCGGGGTGCTGCGAGGTCCGGCCTATCTGGAGTTCGACGCGTTCCTGAAGCAGGCTGGCCCGTTCGCCCATGACTTGCGATGCTATGACGACGCACTGGATTTCATCGCCGAGGTCCGGGATCGGACGCATCTGTGCGAACGGATCGACAAGGCCTTTCCTGCCGGCGCTGAAAGCGACGCATTTCGGCACCTCTTGAAGGTCTCGCTGTATCCATACCAGCGGGAAGGGACGCTCTTTGCCGCCAGGGCGGGGCGCAGTCTCCTCGCCGACGATATGGGGCTGGGCAAGACGATCCAGGCGATTGCCGCTTGCGAGATCCTGGCGCAGGCGGCCGGGGTCGAGCGCGTCCTGGTGGTCTGTCCAACGTCGCTTAAGTACCAGTGGAAACGGGAGATCGAGAGCTTCTGCAGCCGCTCCGCAACGGTGGTGGAAGGGCTACAGGCGAGGCGGGCGGCTCTATATGCCGGCGAATCATTCTACAAGATCGTCAACTATGACGTCGTGCATCACGACGCGGATGCAATCCGGCGATGGGAGCCTGACGTCATCATCCTCGACGAGGCCCAGCGCATCAAGAACTGGAAGACGCGCAGGGCTCAAAGCGTCAAGAGACTCGATTCGAAGTACGCCATCGTCCTGACGGGCACGCCACTCGAGAACCGGCTCGAAGAGCTGTACTCGATCGTCGAGTTCATCGACCGATTCCGCCTGGGCCCGATGTTCCGGTTCCTCGCCGAGCATCAGCACGTCGACGACAACGGCAGGGTCATCGGCTACCGCAACCTGGCAAAAATCGGGCAGACCCTGGAGCCCATCCTCCTCCGCCGCACCAAGAAGGAGGTCTTGCAGCAGTTGCCCGAGCGGCTGGACAAAAACTACTTCGTGCCCATGACTAAGGAGCAGATGCTGCACCACGAGGAGAACCGTGAGATCGTCGCGAGGATCGCGGCCAAGTGGCGGCGATTCGGATTCCTGTCCGAGGCCGACCAGCGGCGGCTGATGATCGCCCTGCAGAACATGCGCATGAGCTGCAACAGCACGTATCTGCTGGACAAGAAGACCGACTATGGGTTCAAGGCCGATGAGCTGATCTCGGTCCTCAAGGAGTGTTTCGAGCGGGCCGGGGATAAGGCCGTGGTCTTCAGCCAATGGGTGCGCACGCATGAGATCGTGCTGAGCCGCCTGGAATCCGCCGGGCTCGGCCACGTGCTGTTCCACGGCGGCATCGATTCGAGGGACCGGAACGCCCTGATCGCGCAGTTCAAACAGGACCCCGATTGCCGCATCTTTCTCTCCACCGATGCCGGCGGCGTGGGCCTGAATCTCCAGAATGCCTCCACCGTCGTCAATATGGACCTGCCCTGGAACCCGGCGGTTCTGGATCAGCGCGTCGGGCGGGTCCACCGGCTGGGGCAGCACAAGCCCGTGCGCGTCGTCAATTTCGTCGCGCAAGGGACCATCGAGCACGGCATGTTGTCGGTGCTCTCGTTCAAGCAGTCCGTCTTCGCCGGGGTCCTGGACGGCGGTATGGATGAGGTCTTCCTGGGCGGCACCCGGCTCACGCGTTTCATGGATTCCGTCGACGAAGTGACCCACGCCATCCCCCCGCCGATGCCCGCCGAGGCGGAATCGCCCCGACAGGCTGCTGACAAGGCGCAGGAAAGGGCGCCTGTGGTGGTGCCATCGGAGCCGCAAATGGATTGGGGCGACCTGGTGTCGGCGGGACTGTCGCTGCTCGAGAAACTCGGTCTGACGCCGCCCGGCAAAACCAGGGCGCCGGCCGGGACGCTGCCGAAGGTGCAGATCGAGACAGATGCCTCGACGGGGCAGCGCCATTTGAAACTGCCGGTGCCGTCCAAAGACGTGCTCCGGGGAATCGCCGCCTTGTTGAATCAGTTGGCCGAGAAGCTGTGAATGTCCCGGATGGAGGATGCCCACATGGAAACGCTGCTCGCAGATCACCGTATCCGTGCGAAGGACCCTCGCAAGGCGCATCGGGTCGCCTGCATCATCGCGTGGTGTCTGCTCGTCGTGTGCTGCCCGGCCGCACCTGAGCGGGCACAGAGCATGGATCGACTTTACGTCCGCGTCAGTCCGCGGGACGCGCGATATTTCGAGCTTTCCGACGGCCGGCCGTACATTCCGATCGGGTTGAACATGATCGCGCCGCCCGGCGGCGACGAGCAAAAGGCTTTGGCGCAGATGGAGGACTGGATGCGCAAGCTCTCGGCCAACGGCGGCAACTACATCCGCCTGTGGCTGAGCAACGGCTTCTTCGATATCGAGCACGCGAAAAGCGGCGTGTACGATGACCAGAAGGCCAAACGCATCGACGCCGTGCTGGCCATGGCCCGCAAGTACAACATTCGAGTGAAGATGACCCTCGAACACTTCCGCCATCTCGGAGATGGCAAGCAGACATGGGCCGGCAAACCGATCCATCACATGGCGCAGGGCGGCCCCGCCAAGGACATCGTGGACTTCTTCGCGAGTCCCGCCTCACGCGACCAGTTCAAGAGGAAGCTGGACTGGTATGCCAAGCGGTACGGCGACGATCCCACCGTCTTCGCCTGGGAGCTCTGGAACGAGTTCGATGCGGTCCAGGAGATGTGGAAGCCCGAGATGTGGCAGCAGGGCGGGGTCGCGCTGGATTGGACGCAGGCGATGCTCGTCGCCCTGCACGAGCGATTCCCGAGGAACCTGGCCGTACAGAGCCTCGGCAGTTTCGACAACGAGCGCAAAATCGAGATATACCGAACCTTCTGCCTGATCCCGAACAATGACATCGCGCAGGTGCATCGCTATCTGGATCTTGGAGCGAAATGGGAGGTCTGTCACGGCCCGATGGACGTCCTGGCCGCGGATGCAGTGACGACCCTGATCCAGTTCAACGCCGGCAAGCCCGTTCTGCTGGCCGAAAGCGGAGCGGTCGAGCCCAGTCACAGCGGCCCGTTCAAGCTTTACGAGCGGGACAAGGCCGGCATCCTCCTGCACGATGTGCTGTTCGCGCCGTTCTTCGCCGGAGCGGCAGGACCGGGGCACTGCTGGCACTGGGACGGCTACGTGGCGAAGAACGACCTCTGGTGGCAGTTCGGCCGGTTCGCCCAGGCCGTGAAAGACATTGATCCGCCCGCCGAGCAGTTCCGGCCCATCCGCATCGAGCACCCGAAGCTGCGGATCTACGCCCTGGCGGGCCGGCGTACGCTGCTCGTCTGGTGCCGCGACAAGCAGAACACCTGGCAAACGGAACTGGCCGAAGAAAAACAACCTGAGCGTCTGACAGGTCAGACAATTCAACTGCCTGCCGAGATCATAACGCAGGGCTCCAGGTCGGCTCGCGTTTATGATCCCTGGGCCGATGCATCGTCGGAGGCGAGGATCGCGAACGGTGAGTTGTCACTGCCGCCGTTTGTCCGATCCATCGTCATCCGCATCGAGCGGTAGGCAGGGCGGGGACTTGGAATCGCCGGACGCCGCAGGTATCATCGCGGTTTGCTGAGCCATTGGGCTTTGACCAGTTGAATAACATGGATCTACGGGAGGCACACATGAGTTCCGGCAGAGAAGTCACCAGCAGCTTGACGCAGTCCGTGTGTCCGTTATCACGGCGGGAATTTCTTGGGACCTGTGCCGCGTGCGCGGCGGGTCTGGCGGCGGCATCGATGTCCGGCGTGGCGGCGGCGCAGACGATGCCGGAGGGTCCGAAGGCCAAAGTCCGGCTTGTCTTCTCGCATATCGCCCCGGGCCAGCCGACTTGGCCGTACATCGGGTATGACTACGAGGGCCGCAAGAAGGAATTGCTGCGCAAGCTGCGCGACATGTGCCCGGACATCGAGTGGCTGCCGGCCATGGCCCAGAATGCCGGCGAGGCCGCGAAGATCCTCGAAGGGGACAAGGAAGTGGACGGCTACCTGTGCTACATGGTCGGCATCTGGACGGGCGTGCCGCAGGCCATCGCCGCCTCGGGCCAGCCGACCATCTTCGTGGACGATCTGTACGGTGGCTCGGGCGAGTTCCTGGTTGCGTATGCGGTGGCCAAGAGAAATGGCTGGAAGGTCGCGGGCGTCTCCTCGAATGACTTCAACGACGTCGTTGCGGCCGCTAGGTGCTTCTCGTGCCTGAAGAAGCTCCAGCAGTCGAACATCCTGCGGATCGGCAGCGGGTTCGGCTGCTCGCCGGAGGGCGTGGAGAAAGTCTTCGGGACAAAGACGATCTACAAGGAACATGCCGATCTGAACAAGTACTACGAGAAGGCGGACAAGGCGGAGGCCCGCAAATGGGCGGACCACTGGATGAAGCAGGCCGACAAGGTGGTCGAGCCCAAGCGCGAGGAAATCGAGAAATCGGGCGCGATGTATGTCGCCATGCGGGAGATGATGCACGAGCACAAGGCCCAGGCGATCACGGTGAACTGCCTGGGCGGCTTTTACGGCGGGCACATCACCGCCTACCCGTGCCTCGGCTTCTTCCAACTCAATAACGACGGGTTCGTCGGCGCGTGCGAGTCCGACCTGAAATCGACGATCACCATGCTGCTCATGACGTACCTGACGGGCCGGCCCGGCTACATTTCCGACCCGGTCATCGACACGTCGAAGAACCAGATCATCTACGCGCACTGCGTGGCGCCGAGCCGGGTATTCGGTCCTAACGGCAAGGCGAATCCGTATCACATCCGCAGCCATTCGGAGGATCGCAAAGGCGCCGCCGTACGCTCGCTCATGCCGCTCGGCGAACTGACCACGACGCTCGAATTCGACCCGGATACCAAGAAGGTGATTCTGCACCAGGCCCGGACCGTGGACAATATCGACGAGGACAAGGCCTGCCGCACGAAGCTCGCCGCGGTGGTCAAAGGCGATCTCAACAAGCTCTTCAACTACTGGGACACCTGGGGCTGGCATCGCGTAACCTTCTACGGCGACCTCCAGCGCCCCGTCCGGAACATGGCGGCCCTCCTCGGTTTCGAGGTCATCGAAGAAGCATAGAGCGAGCCGTCTGCACGGGCGAGGTCGCGACTTTTCCGCCTCAGTCTTACAACGATATGAACAGGTCGCGTGCGACCTGATGCCCCGCCGTGCTGACCGGAGAGTGGAAATGGCAGACAACCCGAACACGAGCGCGAATCCTTTCAAGGATGGCGGGTTTGCCACCACGCATTGGAGCGTGGTGATGGCGGCGGGGCGGGCCTTCTGCCAAGCACCCTGTATTCCATCGCAGGATACGAGCGCCAGGACGCGAGGCAGAACGTTCCGGCGGAGGGTTCAGATCTTCCTGCCCAACCTCTTGACTGGCCTCGTGTCTCATGCTATCATTGCTTTCGCAAGCGAAGGAGGTCCGGAATGTTGACAGTGCCCGGGACAGAGGGTTGGGGCAGGGCTTCTCCAACAGGGGCGGTCGCGCCGCCGAGAGCGGAGATGGGGAATTCTCATGCGAAAACAGGCTGTCTGCCTCTCCTGATCTGCGCAGACTGCAGGATCATTGTCAAGCTCTCGTTGTTTGGAAAGGAGATAGAAAATGACCAGTTATGGAATCCGCAGTTTATCGACTCATGGCTTGCCCAGGTCTGAAGGAGTCTCACTGTTTGTCCTTTGTGCCCTCCTTGCTCCGCTCCATTGGGGGGTGGTCTTTGCTGCTGAGGAGACGTTCGACATCCTCCCCTGGACGGATGGGATCGTCTACTACAAGTTCGACGACGGCTCGGTCGGGCCGGTGGCGGTGGACCCATGCGACCAAGCCAAGATCGAAAGCCAAATGGCGACATGGGAAGAAGCCCTGGCCCTCGGTGACCCGAGCGGCTTGGGAACGAAGCGGTACGTTGACTTCAGGCCGTGCGGTAACAACCCTCCCACGAACTATCTCCTCATCCGATACAACCGCCTGAATGCGGATGGGACGGAGGCCGAGTGCAACAACATGTCCGACCCAGTCGGCATGGAGATGGGAGATCCCGATGGTCACCCTGAGGGGCGAAGCGACGATGGGATCACTGAACTGCACTTTCGCCGAGGGACGTGTCCCCGCGAGGCGGACGCAAACCACCCGGCACTACCCGTCGCAGCAAACGCCAGGACCAACCAGATCGACCGTATCATTCTCCATGAATTGGGTCATGCCTTGGGCTTTTGGCATGAGTTCAACCGTGAAGACGCGGATCGGTGGTTGGTGGAGGTTCCGGACGAAGATGGCGATGTGTTCGCAGAATCGTTCGGGACAAAGGCTGGTCTCATGCCGGCCCTGGGCAACTATGACTACGATTCGATCATGCACTACGGGTCGGGGGAAATAGGAGGGGCGCCCTACTATTGCGACTACCTGGGGAATGTCTTTGATAAAAGTGTTCAAGGTCCTGTTGTTTCCGAACGAGACAAGTCACGCATTCTGCAGTACTACGCGCATGGGCAATACCCCAAATGGGGTTTCTTCAGGTCCCTCAGCGGCCAGGCACGACACGATCCTGACGAGTTGCCAAATCCATATCTGGCGGCGGGGGTCGAGGCAGTCGGTACGCCGGCAATCGCCTACGAGAGCCCTGCCAACTACGCTCTGTTCGCCCGCGGCTCCGACAACCGCCTCTATTG
>Ga0315296_10004187_pt1 | contig 11849 bp, 11 predicted proteins | sample YL17G14_18_MG_FD_203921 | JGI IMG/M metagenome (GOLD analysis project Ga0315296, IMG submission 203921) | Sediment microbial communities from Yellowstone Lake, YNP, Wyoming, USA - YL17G14_18 | ecosystem: Environmental > Aquatic > Freshwater > Lake > Sediment | place: USA: Wyoming | collected...
CAACGTCGATTCCAGCTTTTCTACAGAGATAAATTGCATCTTTAACTTCTTCTCGCGGAGGGTCAATCATTCCCATTATTCCGACAAAAATCATATCATTTTCAATTTTATCATCAAAAGTTTCCATAGATTCTGGCAATTCTCTAAACGCGAAGCCCAAGTTTCTTAGGGCTTGCATTGCCATTGCTTCATTTACCTTCCGTATTTCTGTTCGATCATCTTGAGTTATTTTTCGTACTTTTCCATTTACAAAGATTTTCGTGCTTTTCTCTAAAACTATTTCGGGTGCGCCTTTCATGAAAGCTATTTTCTTTTTGCCAGAAACGATGTGAGCGGTGGTCATGCATTTTCTTTCTGAAGAGAATGGAATTTCGCCTATGCGTGGGGCTTCCTTCTCCAATTCTTCCTTCCACAATCCAGCCTTGGCTGCAGCCACAACTAACGCGCCTTCTGTTGGGTCACCTTTAACAATCCATCTTTCAGTCTCAGTTTCCTTCTCCAGCTTAGCATCGTTGCATAAAATTGCAACTTTCAAAAGTGTAACAAGTTCATCTTCTTGCGCCGGATCGATTTTCTTATCCTCAAATAAGAATTCTCCTTCCGGCTCATAGCCCACGCCTGAAACTTTAATTGCTTTGTCGTTCACGTATATTCTTTGAACAGTCATTTCGCCCTTCGTCATTGTTCCAGTCTTGTCAGAGCATATGACGCTTGTACATCCTAAAGTTTCAACGGCTGGGAGTCTCCTAACTATAGTGTTGACCTTAGCCATCCGATACATGCCGACTGCAAGTGCGCCCGTTACGATTGCGGGTAATGCTTCTGGAACTGCAGCAACGGCTAGACTTACTCCCCATAAAATCATGTCAAGGGGGTTGCGGCCTTCATAAATGCCGATGACTGCTACTGTTAGACAAACTGCTATTGACAGGATTCCAATCCATTTCCCAACAGACGCCATTCTCTTTTCAAGCGGAGTTTCTTCCTCTTCAGTCATTTGAACCATTTTGGCTATTTTTCCAAACTCCGTATTCATTCCAGTTGAGGTAACAACAGCCTTGCCGCGTCCGTAAACAGCCACAGTTCCGGTAAAAATCATGTTCCGTTTCTCATTAAGCGATGTATCTTCCGGCAACGGTTTAACATCTTTGTTCACGGGTGAGGATTCCCCTGTTAACGAAGCCTCGTCTACTTTCAGATTAATCGCTTCAACAAGCCGAGCGTCCGCAGGAACCTTGTCACCTGTATACAATAAAACAATGTCGCCTGGAACAAGCGAGATTGTTTGAACCTTAACTTCTTTTCCATCACGTAATACCATAGCCGTTGGCGCAGTCATCTTTTTCAAGGCTTCTAACGCTTTTTCTGATCGGTATTCCTCCACAAATCCCAGAATTGCGCACGCCATGACTATGGCAATTATTACTATTGCGTCTATAAGTTCGCCTAGATAGATTGAAAGTCCTGTGGCAATTAGCAATATTATGATAAGTATGTCTGCAAACTGTTCAACGAAAAGTTTTATCGGAGACGTTCCTTTCTCCTTTTTCAATTCGTTAGGCCCAAACTCTTGAAGACGTTTCTGCGCTTCTTCTTGGCTTAGACCAGTTTCCTTAGCATTTAAAGCTTGTAAAGTCTCTTCGATTTCTATCGCATGCCAAGACTTCGACGTAATTCCCCACCCTCTAAATCAGACGCTATCTTCTTGAAACAATAAGATATATTCTTTTTCCTAAGCGAAACGAAAATCTGCAAATAGGTTTATAAGAGATTTCGAATCAAACTAGAGATTCTTTAAAAAACGGGTGGAGATGGAGGAGAACTAATGTTTGAGATATGGTTCATAGCACCTTTATCCGCATTAGTCTCAATCCTTGTTGGATTATACTTCTACAATTACGTTAACAAACAAGACAGTGGAACTGAAAGGATGAGGGAGATTTCTGGCGCAATCAAAGAAGGAGCAGCGGCTTTTATAAGAAGAGAATATACAACACTGGCAATATTCGTAGTTATCGTAGCAATAATAATCGGCATATTCTTGCCGCAACCAATATGGGCATCTGACAACCTCACGCTGAACCTTCAGTTGCCAATAGCTTACATGTTCGGTTCATTCTGCTCTGCCTTGGCTGGCTACTTGGGTTTAAATGTGGCAACAAAAGCGAACGCCAAAGTGGCGAATGCGGCAAAGAGCGGATTAAACAAGGCTTTCCCAATAGGCTTCCGAGGCGGCGCAGTAATGGGGATGTCAGTAGTCGGCGTTGGATTGCTCGGAATAAGCATAGTCTACTGGCTCGCAGGGATGGGAGGAACCGTTCCAGCAGTATTAGCTTACAGCTTTGGAGCCAGTTCGCTTTCGCTTTTCGCTAAAGTAGGCGGAGGCATCTACACGAAAACCGCAGACATCAGCGCAGACCTTGTCGGCAAAGTGGAGCTGGGGATTCCTGAGGATGACCCAAGAAACCCAGCAGTCATAGCTGACAATGTCGGAGACAATGTTGGCGATGTCGCTGGCATGGGAGCAGACCTGTTCGACTCGTACGTCGCAAGCGTAGTAGCAGTCATGATTCTCGGTGTAGGACTTGGCGTCCCCAGCACTTACGTACAGATACCGCTAGTGTTCGCTGGGTTAGGCATCTTGGCTGCGGTCATAGGCGCTTTAACAGTTAGAGTCGGAGCCAAAGGCGATCCAGGAGCCGCATTGAACGGTGGCACATATGTAACATGCATAGTATTCGGTGTTCTGACCGCCTTTACAACCTGGCATCTAGGATATGACTGGTCGCTGTGGGGAGCAACAATTGTAGGCCTTGCGGCTGGAATAACAATCGGAATGACAAGTGACTACTTCACTTCAGAAGACAAAGCACCAGTTCTAAAGACTGCAGAAGCATCTGAAACTGGACCTGCAATAAACATTTTAACCGGATTCTCATACGGTCTGCGCAGCGTTATTTTTCCCTTAATCGGAATAGCCTTAGCAGCAGCCATCGCATACAAAATATGCGAACCATTAGGCACAGGATACGCCGTTTATGGAATAGCCCTTGCATCTCTCGGCATGCTTTCAATTGTCGGATTAACGGTTTCAAATGATGCGTATGGCCCAATAGTGGACAACGCCAAAGGAATTGCCGAGCAGTCTGGACTCAGCGAGGAAGTAATCGCCGTAACAGATGAGCTTGATTCTGCTGGAAATACGGCGAAAGCCATAACCAAAGGATTCGCAATAGGCGCGGCAGGATTGACTGTGATTGCGTTATTGGCTGCGTTTCAGGAAATAGCTTCAAGGGCTGGTCACCCCGCTGTATTTGACATTATGGATCCGATGGTTCTGCTTGGCGCCCTTATCGGCGTGGCGATTCCTGCAGTGTTCTCGGCAATGGTTATGCTTGGCGTCGGCAGAAACGCCGAAAGAATGATCGCTGAAATCAGAAGGCAATTCAGAGAGATTCCAGGCCTTAAAGAGGGAAAACCAGGCGTCAAACCTGATTATGCAAAATGTGTTGATATTGCAACAGTCGGAGCGTTACGTGAACTTATGCCGGCAAGCATCATGGCGATCGTCAGCACTTTGATTATTGGCTTCGTTGGTGGAATAAAGGCGCTTGGAGGTTTCCTTGCAGGCGCCATATTCTCTAGTCTCCTGTTGGCTCTGTTGATGGCTAACGCTGGCGGTCTCTGGGACAATGCCAAGAAGCTGATAGAATCAGGCAAACATGGTGGAAAAGGTTCAGACGCTCACAAGGCTGCAGTGGTCGGCGACACCGTAGGCGATCCGTTCAAAGATACAGCTGGGCCTTCGCTTAACACAATGATTACTGTAATGTCTTTAATCGCCTCACTATTCGCTGTACTGATCGTGAACTACAACTTACTGTCCCTGTTAGGGATCCACTAGGCTTGTTATAGCCTACCCTTTTTCACTTTTTTGCACAACAGTTTTCAGAGACGCTAGCGCCTATTCAAGAACCCACCAGTTGCATAAGCTACTATAGGCGTTATTCCCAGAAAAGAAACGGCGCGCAGAATGCTAAACCAAAAAGCAAAGTTGCTCCCATTCGCCGACACCATTTCAAACTGGTGGCTAATGTACGCCGAGTATGTTGACATTAAGGAGATTCCAACTGCAAAAAGCAAGGAGTGAACGGCGTTTGTTTTTGGGTTTTTCGAGAAATAGTGCCGATCGTAAAACAGAAATAAGACGGCACCGAAAACCATGCCTAGAAGACTTGCAAGAAACATCAATAGTACCTGAGTGGTTAGTGAACCTGGAAAAACAGTCTGAACTGATAGATAAATGTCGGCACTTAACGGAGCCAAGAATGTGACTCCTACGATGAAGAAGAGAAACACTATTTCTCCTACTATTCTTTCAAGATAATTTTGAATGACGCTATCTGACGCTCGCTTCTCTCTTTCCACCTTCAAAACAAAGCCATGCTTGCTTTTCCGATTTCTGAAATGTCATATTTCCCTCTCTCTGACTGTTCAACCAAAGTTCCCAGCTCCTTTAAATGATAACTCAAAAGTCCTGTGTCATTGACGCCTACAGCTTTCTGTATCTCAGTGAAGGAGGCTTCACCTTTTTCTTCTAGAAGTAAGAGAATTTGACGACGGAGAGGATGCTTCAAGGCAGCGAAGATTCTGTCATATTCATCTGTTTCGGTCAAGTGAAGCCCTAAAGTTCCAAATGCATTACATTTGATAAAAGTGTTTTCGTGAACAGAAACTGGAAAAAGAGGCGCCGGGAATGGGACTTGAACCCATGCGGACCCAAAAGGTCCACAGGCTCTCAAGGCCTGCGCAATAACCACTCTGCCATCCCGGCATATTGTCCCGGCACCAATCCGTAAGCTCATCTAATTCGCTTCATCTTAAAATGTTTACTCGTTAGCTGGCACTATTGAAAACCGAAAACCTATTTTAAAAGGAAAATCATCAATAGAAAGTGCAGTGAAAATGGGCTGGTAGTCTAGCTCGGTTAGGACATCCGCTTGACGTGCATACTAATATTGACCTTAATGGAAAAATAACATTAGATTGGAATGAATTTACTCAATGGGTCAATAAAAAATATGCTAAAACCTATTCTCCAACAATATCGTGTTATGTTAGAAAATATTATTATCTAATCAATGGCAATTTAAGAGAATTAGATAACTTAACGGAATCAACTAAAGCAACAGTTATCAAAGCTCTCATTATATTAAGCAAGTTTTTAGGAATACATCCACAGTTTAAACAAAGATTATTAGACTACGGAATTAAAATACATAGACCAAATAGTTTTGATACATTCCTAAGAATCTTAAACAGCAATAACAACAACAATTCTATCTTAGAATGGCTTAAGCAGGTCTCTCCTATACTTAATGATAATGAAAGAATATTTCTAAAGTTTTGTCTATACACAGGATTACGTAAATCAGAAGCTATCACAAGTTTCAATAGAATAATAGAATTAAACAATAAAGGATTACTAAACGAATACTATGATAAGAATTTAAACTGTTTAATGCATTTCAAATATCCTAAGGACTTCATACGTAATACAAAGAATTGCTTTATCTCATTCATTCCAGAGGAATTACTAAAGCAAATATGCAATAGTAAAAGGGTCACATACGAAATGATTAGAAAAAGACTATTTAGAAATAGCCAGAAAATTAGAATAAATGAGTTAAGGGATTACTTCGGGACATTCTTATTACAACATGGAATCTTAGAAGCAGAGATTAATCTATGTCAGGGTCGTATTCCTCCATCAATATTCATTAAGCACTATTGGAGTCCAAAACTATCAGAGCTAAGAGACAGAGTATTGATAGCATTGAAAGGACTAGAACAATCAATAAACAACTAATCTTTTTTCTATTTCTTTGGTGATGAAAAATCTTTTATTCTCATCTTTATGTAATGTTTCAAAGGTGAGTATTATGGCTAAGTGTCCAAAATGTAAAAAGGAAGTAATGAAGCCTAAGAAGACTTGGAAGATGGCTGGAAGGAAAGACAAGAGTGGCAAGAGAACTGAAGTTACTATGGGACTTTATGAATGCTGTGGAAAAACCTTCAGATCTATGATAGACAAGAAAAAAATTTGACTTCACAAAACTACACTTCTCTTTTTCTATTATCGAATCCACAGACATTCTAAAGACTTCATAGAAAGAAAAATTCACAAGACCATTTTAGCAAAGTTTCTTCTATGAGCAAATACATTGTTTCACGTGAAACCTGGTTTTAAAATATTAATGTTGGCTTCTGAAATCAAATATCTTGAAAGTTGATAACCTGGGAAAGGGAAGTAAAAGAATTGGAAACTAAGCATGAGAAAATTGCAGAACTTAGAGATGCTTCTAGACAAAAAAGGAAAAGAGAAGCAAGTAAACCATTATACTTAACTCGATATGAATAGAGTGACTCAATTATAGATTACAAGCACCCTCTCATACACAGACATAATAACATACTCCAATAACAATAGAAGATTATCCATAAAAGTTATTTTAATTACCCTGCTAAAAATTATAGGAGAAAGACTCAATACATACTCTTCCAAATTGCTTTTTAGCAGAAAAAGGAGATTAGAAATTAAGAAGTCTCAAACAAAGCCTGGAGATGTTGTCACTGTTAGATATAGCATGAACTCGTATGAGCCTCAACTGTCTCGTTTATTAAAATTTAATATTAATAAAAGAGTTACTTCTTTTCTTCGGGTTTCTTTACTTCTTTTTTCTCTTCCTTCTTCTTTTGTTTCAAGGGCATGTCAATCACCACCACTCTCACTTAATCTTTTGATGCTTTCTTAAAAGACCTTCGTTAGAGTAGAGGAGATAAGAATTAAAATTTAATTTTGGAGAAAAGTCATACGTGTATGAATATGCCTTCCCAAAAGTGCCAGTTCCAGGTCAAACAAGTTTAGCTTCAATTCCAATTGCGGAGCAGAACTACCTATAAGAGCGAAAATGTGCCCCAAATGAGGTGTTGAACAAGTCCTTTTAGAAGAGGTATCTAACGTTTGGTACATTGTACCATTTTTTTGGAGTAATAGACGGTTTAATCGCTTGGGTTGCCAATAAAGACAGAAACACAATAAAAGCACGAAACTTTCTAATATTTGGAATATTTTGGAGTATCGTTATTATAATTATTACATGGATTTTAATTGCAACTTTTCTTCATTTGTAACTATAACTGGCTATCTCAATGATGGAACACCATTCCAAGGAAGCGATACTGTCAAGATTATCTTGCCCATGCTTAGAGGACTATATCGAATATTCCCAATTTAGTCACTATTTTTCTAAGTCTCTTATTTTATACCCTCACTAGCCAAAATAGGCTATTATTTTATTCTAAGTATGTAACTTACATGCTAGAATTGTTTATTTGGTTCTTCAGTTATGGTGACTTGTGAAAACGATATCTAGATGATAAGAATTACACTAGTATACGATTGATGGAGTAGATGGATTGATGGGCAGAAAAGAACGATGTCCTCAATGCGGAAGTAAGAAAATAACAGTTCAAGCTAGTTCTAAGAAGTGTGAAGTATGTGGATATCAATGGACGGGAAGAATAGGAAGAAAAACTTCTAGAAAAGATAAAGTGAGATTCTAGCCCTGATAAATAGATCCTATCACATTCTACGTTATAGTATGATACTTACATGCTAGATTTGCATGTTTTCTGAAGAGGCTGTGCTTATCTAAACAACAGAAAAAAATATCTTAGATACTTTTCCATAAAGTTACCTTGGGCTGGTTTCAACACTATGTCTCTTAATTCCAAAACTATCTCGGGTATTCTGTGCCATTCCACAAAAGTATCTAAGATACTTTCTAGTGCCCTAGGCTCCATACTTTTTTATTTCACAAACATTCCAAGGACTCCATAGAAAGAAAACTTCACAAATAGCTTTATGCGATATTGAGCAAAGGGTATGTATTAGGTTCAAGATAGGTGTGAGCTGGGTCTGTCTATGAAAATATCTCAGAAGAAACTCAGAAAGAGGAAAAGATATCTGAAGAGAATGCACAGGAAAGGAAGATGGAAAGAATGAAAGAAGATATTAAGTCGTCTCTGCTGAAAACATAATGCACATTTGGCCTATTTGATTTCTGAAGAAATCCTCTATAGACACATTAGCAAGTTCTGTCTGAGAAATGGGGCAGACTTAAATCCTGATCCATTAACCCAATGGTGTGAAGAAAATGAAACCTTATTTTCTTGTTATATCTTTGCTGATTGGAATCCTTCTGGTAAGCATTGTTCTCATAACACTCACTGTGATAGTGATTAAGAAAAAAAGGTTCAAAGTAAACATAACTTCAAAGCCAACATTAAACATCTGAGATGTTCTCCTTAGAGAGAATTAGTTTAAAATCCAAATATCCAAAATTCTATCTCTAAATAACAAAATACACTTGACATAAGCTTGTAGTATGATACTTACATGCTAGGATGGCTAATTTTAGAACAAATATAATATTCTAACGGTTGGATTTTATGATTCTAATTAGCTCTTTCGGTTCTGCTATAAGTTTTCCGCATTGCTCAGATTTTCCCTTAGCTCTTTTGTAAACTTGACGTTTCACTTTCATGGGAATAGGTTTTCTTGTTGATTCTTCAAACAAGCTGAACACGGATAAAAAATAATGAGTAATGGCTTATTAATTTTAAAACTTTGGTGTAGTTAATAAAACCTTCAGTTTCAAAATGGTTTACGCTATGCTAATTTTATACATGGAGTAAACCTGGTTTCCTAATCCTAATGTTCAAACTTGATAGCCTAGATTAAGCCTTATGGGAATCTTAGACATAATTTAGAATAATGGTACTTCTACAAACTAAGCCTTTTATAGGAGTCACCAAGCAAACTAGCTTTAGTAAGAATATGAGAGGTGGATAAATATGTCTGAGGAAGAGAAATGGAAAGAGGAAGAAGAGGAAGAAGAAGAGGAAGAGGAAGAAGAATAAGTAATGCTTGGGTTTAGATTCTCATCCTTCATGCATTCCGATAAAATAGAAGACTACACTAAAGGGTCTGGTCTATCCTCTATGTGGTAGGGGCAATTACAAGAAGTTCAGTACTCTCTTTATGGGAATATCTCATAAATACGCTTTTGACAGCTACTAAGTCAATATCTCCCCATACAGATTCTTGAACTGTTGAAGCCTTAATTGGAATTGAAAGCATCTTCCAAAGGACTTTACTTTGTTCTTTAATTTCTCTCTCATTCTTGCCTATGATTACTCGAATGCCCTTATCCTGTAATTTTTCATTAAGAAATAATCTTACATATTCTTCCCATCTTCCACCAGCTTTAGCAACTCTGGATTGTCTCTGAGTTACAGTCTCTTTATCCAACCTTAAACCCACAAGTGATTTAGAGAGTTGAAGATTTAACATATTTGCTTGGAACTAAGTACAAGATTTTATGAGCCTTTTGCTATCATATGACGACTGATTTGAAGTAGTTCTTCTGACAGCTTACATGACCTAGATACATAACAAAGACTAAGTAATTAATGAAGGAATCTCATTTCCAGTTTGGCCAACAATAGTGAGCTTAGTGAATTCTGTCAAGAGATTAAGTGTCTTGAATGTGGCAAATTGTATACATTTTCAGAATACTAAGTATTTATTCTCGTAATTGTTATCTTTGGGTTCGGAACAGGATAGAAACGAGACCTTCTATATAATTCATCTAACACAACAGAACCACACTCTGTGCAGTACCATCCAATAGCTTTCCATTCATTCTTCGTTCTTATGTAAAGTCTTTTCATAGTATACATCACATTAGGATGTTTTCTTTGTCTATAGAATATTTTGTTTGTAAGCTTGCTAGGTTTAAAAAGCAGGATAAAGCATACTCAGATTTTTGATGGTAAAAATAAAGCATAAAAGCATTACAACATTATTCTGGATGGTCTTTATATTTCTTAACATTGACCCGGGAGCCTAATTAGACATAAGGAGGTGAATGTGGGATGAAGATTGTCTGTGAAGTATGTGGTAATATAGGATATTTGCAGAAGCTAACAAGGAACTATTGTAGAGTCAGACATTACATTGGATTGGATCCAAGTACTAAGAAGCCTAGGTTTGAATACCATAAGCAGAGCTTAGACTATGTGCAGAGAATCTTAAACACTAAACAGGATAATCAGAACATTGACCTAATTGACCACAATAATCATGACCAAAATCTTAATAATTCAAGCTTCTTTACTGAAAACAAGGGGGCTGGTAGTCTAGCTCGGTTAGGACATCCGCTTGACGTGCGGAAGGTCACCGGTTCAAATCCGGTCCGGCCCACCAAAACAAATAAAAACGTGGGCATGAACCTAGAAAGCACCAAATGTGGGTTAATACTATGCCATCGGAAATCTTTGATTCAGAGAAATTTGTTGAAATAAGTGGGCGTGCTGAATATTGTGCAGTGAAAAGGTTAAAGGATGTTGTGAAGTTGAAGCTTCGCACGCCAAAAAGGCTTTACACTTTAAAAGTTGAGCCGGCAAAGGCTGAAGAAGTCATAAAAAAGCTTCAATGCGAAATCCGCGAAATATGATTGCGCCTCTTTTAAGTCACTGGCTTTTACCACTTATTATTTTATGTTCTCTGTAATTTTCTGTGCAATCTCCTGCGCTTTTATCGCATCTTCTACACTTACCTTAGGTTGCTTCTTGTGAAGGATACATTCTATGAAATGCTCATCTGCTTGGCGGTGACCCCAGACCCTCGTCCCTTTTACATCTAGGTTCCATTCTTGCGGCTCTTGATTAGATCCATAAAGGACTATCTTATCGTTCCAGATGGCATGAAGAACATTTGTATTATCTCCATAAACCTCCAATCTACTAGTACTTGCTAACGGATTTACAGAGGCGCTGTAATGCAGTGAACCTACAATGCCGTTTGAGAGTTTTATTAAACCCATCGTATTATAGCCTAGTATTCCACCGTATTTCTCAAACTTGGGATAATTACCCATCCACTCGACGTTCTCTATTTCGCTTTCAAACATCCACCTAATCATATCGATGGACCAAACGGAAAGAGTAAAATCAGGATAACCTCCGCTTATTTCAATGTTCCACGCCCAAGATCCTGCTGGCCATTGATCAGCAATGCTCATTGCAGGTATGAATTCGCGGAAGTGGATGGCTATTGGCTTGCCAATTGTTCCAGACTTTATCATTTCTTTTGTTTTTTCGTATATTGGTGCGAATCGGAAGTTTAGAACTGGCATCAGAATTACTTTCGCTTCCTCAGCGGCTTTTTGGAGCTCTTTCACCTGCTCAATAGTTGGAGCAATGGGCATCTCACATAGAACATGTTTACCCTTTTTGATGGCTTTCATAGCCGCATCAAAGTGTAAAGGTGTAGGAACCGCTAAGACAACTGCATGCACCTTTAGATCTTCTAAGAGCTCATCGTAATCCAAATAGTATTTTACATCGTACTTTTCGGCGAGGGGTTTTACTCGTTTCTCTGTCCTAGCGCATAAAGCCACAAGTTCAGAGCCTTCGATTTTCTTGAAACTGGGCGTGTGCGCTTGCCCACCAACGAATCCTACCCCTACTACAGCGACTCCAACTTTATCAAGCATAGTTTTCCACCTATTCTACTTTGCTCAAGTATGTAAATATCATATAAAATATTTGGCCTCCGGTTTTTCCGTAATAGCTCTACTATTAATAAAATAAAGCAAAAATTAAACAGTTTAGAAAACGTAAATAAGTCTACTAGAGTTAGACAAAACGGGGAAAATCAAGTGAAGATTAAACCTACAAAGATTTTTGAAGAAGAGTTCATTCCGCCTGTTGAAACTTAC
>Ga0315296_10004188_pt1 | contig 11845 bp, 9 predicted proteins | sample YL17G14_18_MG_FD_203921 | JGI IMG/M metagenome (GOLD analysis project Ga0315296, IMG submission 203921) | Sediment microbial communities from Yellowstone Lake, YNP, Wyoming, USA - YL17G14_18 | ecosystem: Environmental > Aquatic > Freshwater > Lake > Sediment | place: USA: Wyoming | collected...
GGCAAGGCCTTGACCTTTCAAACGATCAATGTCGGAAAGCCCGCTGATTTAATTCTTGTGCCTTTTTATAAATTATTTGACCAGAGGTACGCCATCTACTGGGAATTGCAGCCAGCCTCTAAATAGCCTTTTCTGAGATTTTCAAGGCTTTCAAACTAAAAAATGATTTGATCATGAGCATCTGAAAAAGGTGGGCTGGATTGAGATGCTTGTTCTGCCCCAGCGGTCTGAACAGCTTCTCTTTACTTTATATAATTTATTTATAATTGAAACCTTTTATCCCAAAAAAACGTCGTTTCTTAGATGAAAAAAGTAATAAACACTCGGGCCGAGCTTTCAACTTCAATTAAATGCTGGCCAAAATATGAGAGACCTCGCGAGTTGCTCCTTGAAAAGGGACCAGATCATGTTTCAGACGCAGGTCTCATAGCCATTCTGCTTCGGACTGGCATAAAGAAAAAGGATGCTGTTTCCTTTGCCAGGGAACTTATTAAACAATTCGGAGGAATCAGAGGGCTTCTCAGCGCAAGCCTTTCTGACCTAAAGAAGGTTAAAGGGCTTGGGCCGGCCAAAATCGCCCAGCTCGCGGCCGCTGTAGAATTATCGAAACGGCTGCTCAAAGAAGAAATCATCGGCAAGACATATGTGGAAAGCGATAAGGATGTAATGGATTATCTGTCTTTGGCTATGAGAGACTTGAAAGAAGAGTTCTTTAAGGTTATCTATTTGAATAAAGCCAATGTGATTCTATCGGTTGAAAACATTGCAAGAGGAACAGTCGACCAGGCCTCCGTTTATCCCAGAGATGTATTAAAGAGGGCTCTTGAATTGAATGCAAGCAGCGTTATTTTTGTTCACAACCATCCTTCAGGAGATTTTCATCCAAGTCAATTCGACTTGGACATAACAAAAACGCTCGTTTCTGCATGTAAGGCTTTTGGGATTGTTCCTTTAGACCACATAATTATTTCTAACAATGGATTTAAAAGCTTAAAAAAGCACATAAATTTATAGTTAAACAAGATAATAGATATTGATAAACTATAATAATAAAAAATTATTGACAATTGGCATAAATCTATATATATTGTTCTAAATTTGTTTATTTTCGGAGCTGACTATGGAAAAGATTAATCTTGAAACTTTAAAGTCCCATCTCTGGAAGTCTGCCGATATCTTGAGAGGTCATATCGATGCAGCCGACTACAAAAACTATATTTTCGGGTTCCTGTTCCTAAAACGTATCTCCGATGTCTTCGAAGAGGAGGTCGAGAGAATTCTAAAAGAAACCCATGACGAGAAGGCCGCCTACGAAGATAGGGATTATCATACCTTTTTCGTCCCTGAAAAAGCCCACTGGAACTTCCTGAAATCTCTGACTCAGAATATCGGAGAAGCCATCAACAAGGCAAATGACGCCCTGGAAGAAGAAAACCCGGAAAGCCTGGAAGGAGTCCTTTCAGCAGTGGACTTCAATGATAAAGATAGGCTCCCCGATCACATCCTTTCTCAACTCATCAGCCATTTCTCTAAGATCAGGCTCCGCAATGAGGATTTAGAGAAGCCGGACATTTTAGGCGATGCCTATGAATATCTCATCGCACAGTTCGCCTCAAGCGCTGGCAAAAAGGGAGGAGAATTTTATACGCCCAAGGAAGTCGTCGAGTTGTTGGTGGATATCCTGGACCCTGGCGAAGGCATGAGAATCTGTGACCCGGCCTGCGGCTCAGGCGGCATGCTCATTCAATCAGTGTATCATCTAAAAGAAAAGAATCAGAATCCCAGAAACATCTCTCTTTATGGCCAGGAAATCAACGTCAGCACATGGGCCATCTGTAAAATGAACCTCCTGCTTCATGGGTTACCAAGCGCTCAAATCAAAAGATGTGACACTCTGCGCGACCCTCAGCTTCTCACCCAGGGCCGGCTGATGCAATTTGACATTGTTATCGCCAATCCGCCTTTCTCACTCAAAAATTGGGGCTATGAGACAGCTCAGAATGACCCATTTAAAAGATTCCGGTTCGGCGTCCCGCCAAAGGGATATGCAGATTATGCTTTTGTCCAGCACATGAGTGCCATCATGAACCCCACTGGAAGAGCCGGCGTCGTTTTACCCCATGGAGCATTATTCAGGGGAGGCGCAGAAGGAAAAATCAGAAAAGGCATTATAGAGGAAGACTTTGTTGAAGCTGTGGTCGGTCTTCCCCCTAAGCTCTTTTACGGCACAGGAATACCCGCCTGTCTGTTCATTATGAATAAGAACAAGCCCAAAGAAAGAAAAGGCAAGGTGTTCTTCCTAAACGGCGCCAATGACTATCAAGAAGGTAAAAAGCAAAATAGATTGCGTAAGGAAGATATAAATAAAATTGCCTCGGCCTTTAAAGAATATGCGACAATCCAGAAATACTGCCGGCCAGTTGCGCTCAGCGAAATCCAGGAAAATGAATACAACCTGAATATCTCCCGCTACATTGATACCACAGAGGAAGAAAAGAAAATCGACATTCAAAAAACGCTGGATGACCTGCAGAAACTTAAAAAAGAATACAGTGAGGTAGAGGAAAAAGTGTTGAATTATTTAAGAGAATTAAATTTTAAGGTTTAGCCATGTTCCAGGGAAAATCAGAAATTGAGAAAGTTTTCATGGCTCTTTCGGAACAGCTCAAAGCTCTGGGCGCCGGCCCCGTGGAAATGGTTATCTGCGGTGGAGCTGCGCTGAACGTCTTAGGCTTTGTCAGGCGGACGACAAAAGATGTGGACATCATCGCTTTTATCGAAAGAGGCAAAGATGGTTCTCCTACTCTCAAAAAGGCCGACAAATTGATGCCCACTCTTACCGAAGCAGCAAGAAAAGTGAGCAGAGATTTTAACCTGCCTGAAAACTGGCTGAACACCGGGCCGGCTTCAGCAGTGGATTTCGGGCTCCCACTTGGGTTTATGGCCAGATTAGAAACAAGAACTTACGGCAAGAATCTAACTATTCACTTCCTCGGCCGCTATGACTTGATTCATTTCAAACTCCATGCCGCAGCAGACCAGTCCGGAGGAAAGCATTATGATGACCTTCTGGCCCTGAAGCCCACGGCTGAAGAAATCGAAGAGGCCGCCCGGTGGAGCATGACTCATGACCCATCCGATGGCTACAGATTCCTCCTCAAAGACTTTTTGAAAAGGATAGGATTTGCAGATGCTGCAGCCAAACTATAGAGAGTTTTATCTCGAGAACATTCTCGGTTTCCTCTGGCGTCAGTGGTCTGCCCTGGGCGTTGCTGGTAGCGCGCGCAGCGAGGATCTCTGGGTAATCGATCCGGAATCTCTTCTTGTTTTTTCCCTGGAAATGGCGCGGTATGAGCCTCGGCTTTTTGATGAGATTCTCGACTGGCTGGCTATAAATGGAAAACGGATGGATATCCAGCGCTTGCGGGCGATAGTGAAAAAAAAGGATAAGAAAACACAGCGCCTGATGAGCGCAGTCTCAGCTTTTTTATCGAGCGAACCTGGAAGTCACAACCGAAAGTGGAATTCTCTTGCCCTGCTAAGAAGCATACGCAACGAAGCTGCGCATAACGAAGTACTGTTTAGAACCAAACAGGCAGCTCCTGGTCCGGAACCGATAAATGAGTCCGAGACCTTCAGAAAATACGGATTCCTGAGACAGCAGATTTCTCTGCGTAAAATGACAAAGCCCGTGCCTGTGACCTGGAGGAACAATATTCGCTTTTTGCTCAGGTCTTTGTTTGGAATCGGCTCGCGTTCAGAATGCATTCTCTATCTTTTAACGCATGAGGCTGGACATTCAACTGAAATCGCCAAGGCAGCCGGAATCCATGTTATGGCTGTCTGGAACTCACTCCAGGACCTCGTCAACTCAGGTTTAGTCTTGACAAGGCCTAAAGGGAAGAGAAAAATAGAATACTGGCTGTCTCAGAAAAGATGGTGGGAATTTCTGACTGGAGAAAATTTTGAAAGCATTCAAAAACCCTTATGGCTTGATTGGATCTCCCTGTTTTCTGCGCTTGATGCTGTATGGAATGTGCTCAATGAGGTTGAAGTGGACACTTCAGACTATATGAGAAGTTCGAAATTGCGTGAGGCGATGGAGACGATTAGCCTTGAATTTGCCAAGAGCGGCCTCGATTTGCCGGTCATTTCTGGAATAGACATCCCACCTGAAAATTACGAAGAAGAATTCCAGAAATTCATCATCAAAGCCTTAGGAGCAAGAAGTGGCCCAAATCAGTAGCTTAAGGACAGAAATAAAATTCAAAAAAACTGAAATCGGCGAAATCCCTGTGGATTGGGAAATTTCGAAACTTGGGAAATTAGCATTCATTCAAGGAGGTTTTGCTTTTGAAAGCAAAGATTATAAAACAAATGGAGTCCCTTTGGTTAGAATCTCCAATATAACTTCAAACGGAATCAAACTGGATGAATGTGTTTTTCTTTCTTATGAATTTCTTCAGAAATATAAAAATTTCCAGATAGAGCTAGGAGATATACTCGTAGCAATGTCGGGAGCCACAACAGGCAAAATTGGAGTTTTTCACTCAAACTTGCCTGTATTATTAAACCAACGAGTTGGGCGATTTGTTATTAAAGAAACCAATCGATTAGATAAAAAATATTTAGCGCACATAGTATTAACAAAAAAATTCAAAGAGCACTTATTAAAAGACGCGGAAGGTGGGGCTCAACCTAATGTAAGTGGAAGAAGTATAGAAAATATCTTTATACCTTTGCCTCCCCTCCCTGAACAAAAAAAGATTGCCGAAATCCTATCAATTGTCGATGAGGCTATCGAAAAAAAGAAAGAAGCCATTGAAAAAACGAAAGAGCTGAAAAAAGGTCTAATGCAGGAATTGCTCACTCGCGGCATCGGCCATATTAAGTTCAAAGAAACTGATATCGGCAAAATTCCGGAGGAATGGGAATTAGTTAATTTAAATAAAATTGGAAAATTAAAAGGCGGCGGTGGATTTCCTGAAAAATACCAAGGATATACTGATAAGGAATACCTTTTTATCAAAGTGAGTGATATGAACTTGCCCCAAAATGATATTTACATTAAAAAATCATTAAATACGATAGACGAAGAAATTTTAAAGAAACTGGGGTGCAATTTATTCCCGAAGGATTCCATTATCTTCGCAAAAGTTGGAGCCGCTCTTCTTTTAAATAGAAGACGTATCTTAACATCAGCAAGTTGCATCGATAATAACATGATGGGTTTAATTGTTAATAGAGAAAATGACCCAAAATTTTATTTTTATATTTTACAACGGATTGATTTTGCAAAGTATGTCTTTCCTGGAGCCTTGCCATCAGTAAACCAAAGCGTTTTAGGCAATATCCGAGTTGTAAGGCCTTCCAAAACAGAACAGAATAAAATTGTTCAGAAGATTACTTCTATCGATGAAAAAATTGAAGCGGAAATAAAGCAAAATGAAAAATTGCAAGTAGTAAGAAAAGGTTTAATGCAGGTACTTTTAACTGGTAAGATAAGAGTAAACCTCAAATGTTAAAACTCCACATTCTCAATGTAGGACACGGAGATTGCATAATAGTAGATTTTCCAAGTCAATATCTAAGTGTAGTGGATATTAACAGATCAACAGAGTTGGACGATAAAAGCGTTGATGAATTATTTGAAGAATATTTTGGATCAAATAAGACTTATATTAAAGCCATGGCTAATGTGAAAAAGATACCATATAGTTATTTATTATCAGAAAAAGGATATAAAATTAAATTGTGCGATCCAATAAATTATATAAAAAAAATTGCAAATGGAAGAATTATTTTTAGATTTATTTCAACACACTCTCACATGGATCATCTTTCTGGCTTAAGAGCTTCTTATGATCAAATTGGCATTATTAATTTTTGGGTGATAAATAATGAATACGAGCCTGATCTTGACTATTTAAGCGACACAGAAAAAGAGGATTGGGCTCTGTATACAGAGTTCAGGAAAAATTCTATCGACGAGGTTAGAGTAATTCGTCCTATGGAGGGCGATCAAAGAGATTTTTGGCAGCAAGATGGAATACATATTCTTGCTCCAAATTCCCAATTAATTTCAGATTCGACGGATCCAAATGAAATTAGCTATGTGCTTCTTATTAAATATGGCAACCACAAGATTATCCTTGGAGGCGATGCAGAAGAAGATACTTGGGATTATATTGTTTCTAATTACCCTAAAACATTGAAAAATGTTACCGTCCTAAAAGCTTCGCATCATGGCCGTGATAATGGGTATCATCAAGAAGCAGTAAAGTTAATGAGCCCTGACTTTACTATTATCTCTGTAGGTAAAAAACCAGAAAACGATGCCTCTCAAAAATATAGACGGTATAGCAATAAAGTCTTATCAACTAGATGGAATGGAACTATAGTATTTTCACTCGAGGAAGATGGAACCGGTCATTATCAAACTGAGTATTAAAAAGAAATAAAAATGAAACTTCCTTTTGATGAATATACTCTTAAAGCAAGAACCTTGCCTGCATTCTTGGTCATTTCTCCAATATTAATCTTCGGTCCTATAGTCTGTTCAAAATTATTCGGTCTATTTAAAACATGTATTGGGTCTTCAATTTTAGCCTTAGCTTTATTAGTTTTAATGAATGCTGTTATCCGCCAATTAGGTGTTAACCAAGGAAAAAAATTATTTGAAAAATGGGGAGGCCCGCCTTCCACCAGGTTCATGCGATGGAGAGATACGCAATGGACTAAAGAATACAAGGCCAAGCTTCATTCTATAGTTAAAAATAAACTCAACATTTCTTTATCATCTGAAGCAGAAGAATTGAGAGATCCTGTTAATGCTGATAAAAAAATTGAAGATGCTTTTTTGATGTTACGCAATAAGTTAAGAGGAAAAAAAGAATTTTTAACACACCAAGATAATATTGATTATGGTTTTTCAAGAAATCTATATGGAGGCAAATGGCTATGGATATTCTTATCATTTTTATCTGTAATCTTACTTAGTATATTCCCTATAATTTCTAAATATAAAATTTCTATTTTGGAACTGAGCTTTTCCATTATTTATCTTATAGTCGTTATCTTGGTCGAATTTCTTATAATGCCTAAAAATGTCGAACATTGCTCGGTTAGATATGCTGAATCATCATGGAGTAAAATTATAGACCTTTAATACATTGATAAGGGCTATGAAACTTATAAAATTCAACGAAGATACCCTATCAGAACGACCTGCCATAGAGCAGTTAAAGAGACTTGGCTACAGCTTTATTCCCGGGGAGCAGCTTGATCCTGATTTCAATGAGGAATCGGAGCGCAAATCCAGAAAAGATGTCATACTAATTGAGCGGCTCAGAAAGAAGTTGGCCGAAATCAACCCTCATCTAATCGAAGACTCCATCGAGAAAGCCATCAGAAAAATCACCCATATTCAGGCGGAAACAATCCTTGAGGCCAATCGCTTTTTTCACCAGAATCTTATCTCCGGAATTTCTATCGACCAAGATATCGGTGCAAGGCGGCAAAAGCAGACCGTTAATTTTATAGATTTCATAGATATAGAAAAAAATGAATTCCTGGCCGTTAACCAGTTCTGGGTAAGGAAACATAAAGAACAGCGCAAGCCTGATATCGTTATCTTCATCAACGGCATCCCTCTAGTTGTCATTGAATGCAAGAGCCCTGTGGCGAGAAAAACAGGCGTTATTGACGCTCAGAATCAGCTCATTCGCTATCAGCAGGAAATCCCTCAGCTTTTCTATACGAATGAAATTCTCGTCGGCTGCAACCTTTTCGGCGCAAGGTATGGAACAATCGGAGCCTCCATAGAGCACTATCACGAATGGCGGGCTCAAAACGGAAACAGGATGCCCGATATGCGAGAACATCCATCCGTCAAAGAGATGCTCGATCTGGGATTGATTGATGAAAAAGACTTAAGCCCTCATCCGCCGATGCAGGAGGTCTTGATTGCAGGAATTCTCAAAAAGGCGAATCTTGTCGACATCATCCGCAACTTTATTGTTTTTGATTACAGCAAAGAAGAACATAAAATCATAAAGAAAATCTGCCGCTATCAGCAGTATTCAGCGGTGAATAAGATTGTTAAGAGAGTTACAGATGAGACATACAAGAGAGGCATTATATGGCACTGGCAGGGGTCAGGCAAATCTCTCCTCATAGTGTTTGCCGCAACCAAATTGAGAAGGGAAGAAGAAAAATTAAAGAATCCCACGATTCTAATCGTCTCCGACAGGGTTAAGCTCGACCGACAGATTACAGACCAGTTCAGGGATTGCAGTTTTCCCAATCCGATTCAAGCGAAAAACATGAGCGAACTCTATTCCCTGCTCCGAAGCGGCACAGGAACAGATGTGGGCTGCACGGTTATGACCACAGTTCAGAAATTCAGGAAGCCCTTATGGAAGCCGCTTTCAGAAAAAGAAAATATTATCGTTATGACTGATGAAGCCCACAGAACCCAATACGGCAACTTTGCTTTGAACTTGAGACACTCTCTTCCCAATGCCAACATTTTCGCTTTCACAGGAACGCCTTTAAATAAAAAGGATAGAAATACCTACAGGCATTTCAGTCCGCCAGGTGAAAGATATCTTGACAGGTATGACATGAGGCAGTCGCTCGAAGATAAGGCGACCGTTCCCATCAAATTCGAAAGTCGCCTGCCTGAGCTCCAGATTGTGGGTGCTTCTATCGACGGGCTGATCAGAACCGTCTTCCCTGAAAAGTCGCGGAAAGAACTTGCAGAGTTAAAAAGGCGCTATGCGACCATTAATACAATATTGAGTGCGCCCAGAAGAATAGAGCGAATCGCCATGGATATCGTCAGCCACTTCACCCAGAAGATCATGACTAATGGATTCAAGGCTCAAATTGTCGCCACTGATAAGAAGACTGCTGTGATGTATAAGGATGCGCTCGACAAACTCATCGATCCTTCCTGGTCAACTGTGGTCATCACTGTTGACAAAGATGACCCTGCAGAGTGGAAGAAAAAATACCGGAGGACAGGTAGCGAGGAAGACCATTTAACTGGAAAAGAAATCTTTCTTAGCCCTGAGCATCCCTTAAAAATACTCATTGTTTGTGACAAGCTCCTGACAGGATTTGATGCGCCCATTCTCCAGGTAATGTATCTTGACCAGCGGCTTAAAGAACATACCCTCCTCCAGGCCATCGCCAGGACAAACCGACCTTACCACAGGAAGAATTTCGGATTAGTTGTGGACTATGTCGGAGTGGGAAAAGAACTGGCGAAAGCTCTGTCTATATTCGATAAGGCGGACCTGGAGGGATTCTTCAGTATTGATGATATCAAAAAAGAACAGGCATATTTGAAAGAGTGGCATGAGAAGGCGATGGCGATTTTTAAGAAGGTCAACCGCGGGGGAAGGCCGCAGGATGTGATCCAGCAGTGCCTTGAGATTTTGCGGCCGGAGGACAGGAGGGCGGAGTTTGAGACTCTTTTCAGAGAATTTGCGAGAAGCATGGATATCCTCATGCCTGACCCGTGTGTGGAGCCTTTTCTGTATGACTTCAAATTCCTGGGTATGATACGAGAAGGCGCCAGGAACCTTTACAGGGATGAGAGATTGAGCTTGGAGTGCTGCAGTCGGAAGATTGAAAATCTCATTCACGCCCACATTGTTAGCACTGGTATTAAAAAGATACTGGAGCCCATTGACATCATGGAGCCGGAGTTTGAAGAAAAACTCGAAATCAAAGGGAATCTCAGAGCTAAAGCGAGTCACATGGAGCAGGCTATCAGAGAATCCATAAGCACCAGGATAGGTGAAGATCCTCATTTTTATGAATCACTTCAGGATGACCTTAAGATAATCGTCGAAGAGGAGCGAAAAAGGCGCATCAATGATGCTGAATTTTTAAAAAGATTGAACGTGCTGCGCCAGAAAGAAAGGAGCAGGGAGGCGCTTGCCGAAGAAAAAGGCTTGAACATGGATGAACATTCCTTTTATGGCCTGTTTGAACCTTTCCATGAAGAACTCTTTGGGGGAAATGATGAAAAAAGATGCAGTGCAGCCAAAGATGCCGTGGGCATCATAAAAAACAAAATTGTTATCGATTGGATTGACAGGGAGGATATCAAAAAAGAGATGAGGCGGGACATAAAAGATTATTTGAAGAAGATCGGATTTCCTTCTGAAAAAATGGAGAGATTCACAGCCGAAATATTGAGTCTGGCAGAGGAAAAATTCAGGAATTACGATGGAAAAAATTAGCATCGGACACAGGCAACTGGAGTACACCATTAAGAGAGGAAAGAGGGAAAAGACAGTCGAAATCCATGTGACTTCTCCTTCTCTCGTCGTCGTTTTGTCCCCTTTTTCGTTGGAAAAGGACAAGATCAGAGAAATAATTCAGAAAAAAGCTCATTGGATTTTTGAAAAGCAAGAACATTTAAAAAAGGCAGAGCTTCTTTTTCCCAAGAAAGAATTTACGAGCGGAGAGCAGGTTCTTTTCTTAGGCAGAAGGTACAGGTTGAAGGTCCTGAACGGAACTGATAGCCAGAAAGCCAACCTGCAAATATTGGGAAGACGGATATTTGTAACTGTTGGCGCTCGTTTGACCCGAGAAGAAAAAAAAGAAACAGTGGAGAGTGTCTTAAGGAAGTGGTATTTTGCTGAAGCCGAAAAAGTCGTTAAAAAGAGAGTCTTGCGATTCAGTCGTTTGCTGGATATTGCTCTGGCTGGTGTCAAAATAAGAGACCAGCAGAAACGCTGGGGGAGCTGCTCCCAAAGAGGAATCTTACGCTTTAACTGGAGAATCGTGATGGCTCCTATTTCTATTCTGGACTATGTAGTCGTCCATGAACTCTGTCATATAAAAAATAAGAATCACTCCCAAAATTTCTGGAAACTTGTCTCCCTAGCAATTCCGGGTTACCGAAAAAGAAGGGACTGGCTGAAGGCGAATTCCCAGATGTTTTATTTAGATAAAAGCAATCATTCTTCTTCTTAGCTTTCTCATTTCTGCTCAAGAGCTTAGTCAATAATCACAGCTTATGAGTTTTCTCCTCATTAAATTCGGCTAAAATTGTCGGAGTTTTGAGGAAAAAATAATTTAGATTATTTCTTCAGCTCCAGCTCAAAGAGGGAGATGCTGATTGGCGGAACAGTTAAACGGCTCATGAACTGAGCCTTATCGATTTCCTGGATTTTCACTCTGGGCTCTTTGCTCGGCTCATTATAAGCCATCTCGTCATCGCCGCTTATTCGCCACAGACGGCCTGTTCTTGGAATCCTCATTCCTTTAAAAGATAAGGATAGGGATTGCTCAGAATGAGTCGGGTTCACGACGGCCAGAGTCAGTTTCTGCTTCCCCTCTTTCCAAGCTGCTGCGACATCCAGAGGCTCAGGCGCACCGCTTACTTTTACTGGAACTTCACCGAAGCAGGAGCGGTAGAGCTTTAAGACAAGCCCGGTGGTGTCAAACTCGGCTGCGGTCTTGCTTGTTTTTATGGCACCGATGACATTGACTGTTTGGGCGTAGTTGGCCATGAAGATAATGTCAGCCTGCCGGAAATATTCATGGAGGCCAGAAGCAACACCCAGAGCATCTTTAAGAAAATAGCGCACCCCGATTTCTCCGTAAAGGTCCGGTCCATACCAGTAGTTCCACTCGTCAAGAGCGATTCGGATATCCTTATCCTTGAGCGCCGGGATCGTCTTTCGATAATTCCGGTGAGCCTCGGCAATCCGCCGCACCTCACGGGGAATCTGCGAGACATGGCTCAGCAGGCCCTTGCCTTCCCCGCAGTAAAAGTGCTCGCTGATGAGGTCCATGCTGTTGCTGCACTCGGCCAGGATGA
>Ga0315296_10004189_pt1 | contig 11843 bp, 9 predicted proteins | sample YL17G14_18_MG_FD_203921 | JGI IMG/M metagenome (GOLD analysis project Ga0315296, IMG submission 203921) | Sediment microbial communities from Yellowstone Lake, YNP, Wyoming, USA - YL17G14_18 | ecosystem: Environmental > Aquatic > Freshwater > Lake > Sediment | place: USA: Wyoming | collected...
TACCCACATGTTGAATTCGTCGTTGCTATGGCCGATTAGCTCCTCACGTGAATAGCCCGTGGTTTTGACAAAACTATCATTAACTTCAAGATATTTACCGTCTTCCAGATTAGTGATGATAATCATATCAGGGCTGGAGCGGAAGGCTACGGAGAACTTTTCCTCCGACTCCCGCAGCGCTTTCTCCATTTGCTTGCGTTCGGTGATGTCCCGGCACACACAGAAGATGAGTTTCTGACCGGCGAACTTTGCCCCATTTGTACTTATTTCAACATCATAAACACTGCCATCTTTACGGCGATGGCGTGTCTCGAAATGGTCGCCGCTCTCATCAACAGTCCGTATCATCTCGAGTACTCGCTCATGTGGGTATTGGTACTCCCAATCCCATACGTTGAGCTGAAGGACTTCTTCGACGGAGTACCCAAGCATCTCGGCAAATCGCCGGTTGGTTTCATATACTTTACCGTTCTCGTCGAGGATAACAATCCCATCACGTGATTGTTCGATCAGGATACGCCGCCGGACCGCTTCGTTAGCCAGAGCCACCTCCACTCGCTTGCGTTCGGTGATTTCACGGACAAATACGAACATTTGCCCTTCCCCTGAACTGGGATAATTTACACTGATTTCAATATCAATTACCTTGCCATCTTTGCATTTATGTTGCGTTTCGAAACGGTCTGAACTTTGCTCCACTATTTTTTTAATATGTTGCGCAGTCTGCTCGGGATTTTCCACGGCTTCAATATCGTGGATGGACATCTTAAGCAGCTCTTCGCGCGTATAACCTGTCATCTTACAATATGAGTCGTTTACTTCAAGAAATTTGCCCTCCAGATTGCATATCCAGAAACCGTCAAGGGCTGTTTTGATGATTGCCTGCTGTTTCTCCTCAGCCTGCTTGCGCTCGGTAATATCGATAGAGTTTATCAGCAGGTATAAGAATTCCCCGTTATGTGTTACGGAAGCCCAGTTCATGTCAATCCAGTAGAGTTCGCCGTTTTTCTTCTGAGCGATTACCTCGGCTTTGCCGCTGCCCTGTTTCATGGCTTCTTTAAAGCCATCAGAAAACGTCTGTTTAAATTCTTCAGGCCACCACAGGTACGGGGCTTTCATACCGATAACTTCAGCCAGGGACCAGCCGTTTAACTTTTCCCATGCCGGGTTGACATATCTAATCGAAGTGTCTGGATTAATGACCACCGTGGCATGTGGCGCGTTTTCCATCAGACTGGCATTGAATTTCTGACTCTCCCGCAGCGCCTCTTCTGCCATCTTACGCTCAGTGATATTGCGGGCTATGTAATAGATGTCAGTCTTCTCTCCGCGCTTGTTGTGAATCACCGTCTTGGTCTGCTCAATCCAGATTGTTTTACCGTCCTTGTGTATCCAGCGCAAGACGAGCGGCTCATTGTCGTACGGAGTATTTGGGTTTAGAAAATCCATAAGGAGTTCGTGGTCATCCGGATGGATGCATCTCATGGCGAGTTCAGGGTCAGTATAAAATTCCTCCGGTGTGTACCCGATAATGCGGGAAGAAGAAGGGCTCACGTAGACCAGCCTGCCGGCTGGCTTGAACTGGAAATGTAATATCATGTAGCTGGTGTTTTTCGCGATGATATGGAAAATATCGTTATTCTCAAATGAAGCGTAATTTGAGTCGCTCTCATCGGCATCATCAGGCTCCCGGGTAACGGTATGGAAATCATTTTTCATTTCAGGATAGGTATTCTTCATTTCAACACCACCTTCCCGTGCGCATAAGTAAAGACAACAGGCTCGCGTCCGTTCTCAGAATATTCGCCATGTGGTTAAAAAATAGCACCAGGCTGGTAAATATTTTGTTAATATCCTGATGTGTTATGTAAACGATTTGTAAATAACTAACCAAAAATACTAGAACTTTCGTCATGGTTTCCACTGTTTTGACAATAGAGTCTCCCCAGTCCATAATTAAATAATTCCCGCAGAATTCCCCCAGAGGTGTATATTCAGATGAGCGAATTTCCAGAAAGCAACAATCGATTGTATCCTCAATCACCGATTGCGTGTGTTGCCGCGGTTGTGTTCAAAGAAGGCAAGATACTGCTGGTAAAACGCTCGAATGAGCCAAATAAAGGGAAATGGAGTATTCCGGGGGGTGGGATAGAACTGGGGGAGACTATTTACGAAGCGGCCAGGCGTGAAGTCCTTGAAGAGTGCTCTATCGAAATTGAGATAGAGAAGGTACTCGATACAGCGGACAATATCATAAGGGACGAAGACGGCCGTATCCGGTATCATTATGCCATAATAGACCTGCTTGCCAGGTACGTGGGCGGAGAAATCAAGGCACAGTCCGATGCCGAAGAATGCGGGTGGTTTACACTCGAAAAACTGGCCGGACTGGATATGTCCCTAACACTGCGGGCTATGCTGGAGAGACAGGGGATAATAAAAACGTAAATTAATTGAACACGGAGGTCTGACTTGGTAAATAAAATTACCTTGCCCCAGCTAGCCTGGCATGGAGTAAAGGAGTTAAAAATCACACTCCTAGAAAGTTGGCAGGTGGAAGTCTGTAACATGGCGGGATACAATCGACAGCATCTAAAGCCCGCTGGGATTAAGAAAGCCATCACCAGTCCCATCGGCATGGCGCCGCTGAGCGAGTATGCCAGAGGTAAAAAAGAGGTGGTTATCCTCTTCGATGACATGGCGAGGGTCACCAGGGTGGCGGAGATTATACCCCATGTGCTGGAAGAACTGGCCGCCGCCGGTATTAGCAACAGACAGATACGCTTTATCGCCGCCTGCGGCTGTCACGGGGCGCTGAACCGACTCGACTTCGTTAAGAAGCTGGGAGAGGATGTGCTGGCACGATTTCCGGTCTATAATCATTCGCCGTTCGATAACTGTGTATATGCAGGTACGACGACCGGCGGTACGGAGGTAAGCATCAACGCCGAGGTAATGAAGTGCGACCTCAAGATAGGCATCGGTTCCATCGTACCGCATATCATGGCTGGATTCGGCGGTGGCAGCAAGATTGTGCTGCCGGGGGTGGCTGCCTACGAGACTATACTGGCTCTTCATTCGCCGCGGGCAGTCTCCCGAAAGGGAGGCTTTAATGACACAGTAACCGGCATGGGTGCCTTTGAAGATAACCCGCGGCGCCGCGACATTGACGAAGCGGCGGACATTGTAGGGCTGGATATGAAAATAGACGCCATTGTCAATATGTGGGGTGAGATAGCGGACATCTTTGCCGGTGCCCCTCAGCCGGCTTACGCCGCTGCCCTCGAAGAAGCCAGGACTCACTATCTGACCCCTTCCGCCAGGGACAAGGATATCGTTATTGCCAATACCTTCGCCAAGGCTAACGAAGCTATTTCCGGACTGTTAATCGCTTTTCCCGCGGTTAGTAAGCGTGGCGGCGATGTCGTTCTCATTGCCAATGCACCGGAAGGGCAGGTTACCCACTATCTCATGGGACCTTTCGGAAATACCATCGGCGGGAAATTGCGACTCCAGATGAAACCGCCGCCGAACGTGAACCGCTTGATTATCTTCAGCGAGTATCCCGAGATTTCCAGCCGGAACTATCTGGAAGATACGGAAAAAATATTATTAATGCATGATTGGTCTGATGTTCTAAAGTTGCTGCAAGAGAGCCACAAGACCGGGGCAAAGGTGGCTGTCTACCCGAGCGCCGATATCCAGTACTGTGCAGGGTGAGTGCATTAATTAAGAAGCAGGAGGAAAAAGATGAAAATTAAGGCTGCCGTTTTGCGTGAATACGGAGCGCCGATGTCTATCGAGACTCTGGAACTGGCTGAACCCCGTGAGAAAGAGGTGCAGGTAAAGATGCTGGCTTGCGGCTTCTGCCACTCTGACCTGTCTGTCTGGGAGGGACATATACCGCAGGACATTCCGATGGTGCCCGGCCACGAAGCCTGTGCGGTGGTAGAGAAAGTAGGTCCGGGTGTGACTAAATTGAAGCCAGGCGACCGTGTCATCGGGTGCTGGATGGTGCCCTGCGGGCACTGTTTCCAGTGTCGGCGGGGACATCCTAACCTGTGCGATACAAGCAAGGTGTTTTTTCAAGCCGGGAATCTCCTGGATGGCACCTCACGATTGACAGATAAGAATGGTAAAAGGGTTGGACTGGGCAGCTTTATCGCCGGTTTTGCTACCCACAGCGTCATGCCGGAAATTGGCGCCATACGCGTGCCCGACCATATTAGATTACCTCCCGAGCAGCTCTGTCAGCTCGGATGCTCTATAGCCACAGGGTGGGGGAGTATTGTTAACGTGGCTAACGCGCGTGAGGGTAACTCAGTAGGGATATGGGGGTGTGGGGGCATCGGGCTGAATGCCATCCGTTTTGCGGCGCTGCGTAACTGTTATCCTATCGTTGCTGTTGACCTGGAGATATCCAAGCGGGACATAGCCCTGGAATTCGGGGCTACCCACTTCGTAAATTCCAGTAAGGATGACCCGATTCCTATAATCAAAAACCTTACCGGCGGAGAAGGACTGGAGTTTGCTATTGAGGCCACCGGCGACCCCGGAGCCCAGGTACAGGCATGGTGGGCAATTCGCTCCAATGGTATCGTAGTAGCTATCGGTATACCCCCCATTAATTCGGTTACCAGTATCCCTCTTTTTTATGCACCTCTCCATGCGAAGTCGATAAGAGGTACTTTATATGGCGAGACTCACCCGACCGAAGACCTCCCCAGTTTAATGGAAGTGATGAACACTGGACTTTTAAAGACTGATAAACTGATTACGAGGTCGATTAAGCTCGAAGACCTCGATAAGGTAAAGAAGGCTATGTTAGCCCGGGAGGTAATCGGGCGGTGGGTAATTATGTACGATTAAGCGCGCCTGAACGCAAGGAGATAAGAGCCGAAATATCTCAGCTTCAGGCAACCCCGGAACACGCCAATCTGGTAGGCAAGGTGTTCCAGAAGATAAAAGAAGAGGAAAACCGGGTAAAGCAGGCTCGGCTTTTTCACGTAGTAGTCCACGACGGATGTATCGACTAATGCCAGCCCGCTGAAAAGCCACAGAGGGTGCCATAGAAAGCCGAGTCCGACGATTAGAATCAGGTAATATCTTACAAGGTGGAAAAAAGCGAAATAGAAGAAAGAAAGATAGCTCCTTAAAGCTGAATAGACTATCTGCGGGAATGAGATTGCCATTCTGAATCTCTTCACAATTAGGGATTTACGCCACAGGTCGATGACGAAAAGGAGCGGTATCAGGCATAGCGGGTAAGGGTTCATCAGCAGGATAGAGAGGGTCAGCGCCAGAAAAGACAAGCCAGAATATGGGGAAATAGCGAACCCCTTCCTTTTATCGCGGTGCGTACGGTACAGTTCAGCCTCCGAGGTTCCGTATTCGCTGCGGCGTTGCAGCATCCTGCCGAGGTGGCTGCGGTGCTTATGCGCCACTCTGCCGAAGGGCACGTAAAGGAGCGTGTACCCCAGGCCTCTCAGGCGCCAGCAGAAATCTACGTCCTCCCCCACATGCATCCCCTCCTTGAAGCCGCCGGTTGCCGTAAAGGCTTCCCTGGTAACCAGCATATTGGCCGTAGGCACATAGAAGCTGGATTCCGTCTTAGCTTCTAAGATAAGCCGTTTGCCCATGTTCAGCGAAGAAAACACTTTTTCATAACGGTCCAGCGGACTGCCTTTATAGAAACCGTCCACATAGCCGCCCACTGCCCCCACTTTTACTACCTGGGGAAATGGTATCGTCTCTTTGAGCCAGTTCTCCCTGGCCACGCAGTCGGCATCTAGAAAGGCAAAGATATCGCCCTTGGCGTTTTCCGCCCCGGAGTTCCGGCAGGCCGCCGGGCCTTTCGCCTCGCCATGCCTGATGACCCTGATGTTTTCATTCGTGACAATCTGGGAAATATCCTTTTGAGAGCCGTCATCCACCACGATGATTTCCAGCCGGTCTTTCGGGTAATTGAGATTTTTAAGTGATTGCAGGCACTCGAGCAAATCATCGGGCTGGTCTCGTACCGGTATGATAACTGAGACGCGTGGGTATTCCGCTATGGGTGCTATCCTCTCCAGTTTCAGGTATCCTCTCGACACGAGGGAAAGCAGGACTTTTAAAATATTTCCCGGATTTATACCGGGATTCTGACTGATGAATTCCGATAGCTCATCCCCATCACGGATGTGCTTGAGGAGATTGAAGAGAGAGTTATTTAAGCGGAGAATTCTCAGGGGCAGGTGGGAGAGGAGAAAAAAGCCGTCAGGGTCTGCTCTCAGGTAGGTGTTATCTGCCAGTGAAAAGCCGAATCCTTCCGTTATCAAATCCCCCTCTATCCCCCTTATGGCTTTGCCTCAAAAGAACTGTATCCTTGTCACCCTGAGTACGCCTCAAGCGTACGAAGGGTCTAGGGGTGGCTGGGACTATCTGTGCGTTACCAGCCCCACCCACAGATTCTTCGTCATCCGCCTGAGGCGGACTCCTCAGAATGACAATTGGGGCAAGACCCCTTTTTTAAAAGGGGGAGGTGTAATTGGTAGGTGATGTTTTTCAATGTTCTGCCGCCGATTTAATGACACCCTCGGCGAGAAAGAGCTGGAATAGCTGCTCTGCCAGTTCCTCGCTGCTGCCGGCAAGCATCCGCCCCTTTCTCTTGGCAATACCGCCCTCCAGCAGTTGCAGGATTCGGTAAAAAGCCGGCAGGGAGGTGTCCAGCGGCGGGACTTTAACAGCCCTCGGCCTCGGGTAAGAGAGGTCGGTAACCCTGGTGGGGTCGTTCTTCAGCGCGGCGGCGGATATACCGAGGTCGGCAGGAGAGAGCAATGTTACTTCACTGTATTTGCTTTCGATGAGCCTGTCCAGCGACGCATAGGGGAGTTTCCCCTCCCCCCTGACGATTATCACCGCCGGCAGGGAACACTGTATTTTTTCCCGCTCCCCCCGGCCGATGTCCTTTGTGAGGCTGATACTGTTTTGTTCCGCATCTAACTCGATACTGACGACCTCGCAAATACATGGTAAATCGAGCCAGCCTGCTATCAGGGGGCCGACCTGCCCGTTACCGGTATCCAGGCTCCGGCTACCCGCAAAAACGAGGTCGGCACCAGAGAGCTTTATAGCTCCGGATAATATCCTTGCCTTCTGGTAAGAAGTTATTTTATCGAAGTCCTTTTCCCATATTCGTATGGCTTTATCGGCACCGAGGGCCAGCCCGTTTCTCAGGTAGCTCTCCACCCTATCCGGGCCGATGGACATGACGGTAATTTCTATAGGGAAGCCCGCCTGCGGCGATTTAAGTCCGAGGGCCATGGCTAAAGCTGCGGCATCATTGGGATTAAGTTTTAGCGGCAGTCCTTCCCGGAAGATAATACTGTTTCTCAGGCCAAAATCTAAGCTTAATGCCGGGTCAATCACTTCTTTCAGACAGACGATAATTTTCATGGCAATTTTCCTATGTCAGCCGGTAGCTAACGCCATAGCCACCCCGCGGGTAACTCCAGTCCAGCGCCCCCTTATCGCAGATGACATAACAGGTGCCGCATTCCAGGCACGTCTCGTAGACGACGCTCAACAGTTTCGTCGCTTCATCGAAGGTGTAGCAGTTGGCCGGGCACGCCTGGACGCAAGCACGGTGGTCACATGATTTACAAATATCCTTGTTGGCGATGATATGGGATTGCTCGTCAATCTGGAACTGTGTAAGCTGCTGTAAATTTTCGATGTTCATAATAAAGCCCTGCCTATCTTGATGCTGTCGGCAATCAGGTCTTTCAGCCCCACCTCTTTCAAGGCCTCCTTGCGGGCAAGTCGCAGGAGCTTCGACCTGGGCATACCTTCAACCCTGTAGATTTTTTCTATTATACTGGCGAGAACCTGCGGGTAAGTCTGGAACAGGCGCTCCATGTGCATCATACTGGCGGCGTTTTTAAACGTCTTCATGTCCTTCATAATAAAGCTGTCATCCAGTTTATTTTTGTACAACGATAGTGTTTTTGCACTAAAGTCTCCGACCTCCAGGGCTTTAATAGCCGTCTCGGCGGCCAGCACGCCCGAGGTCATGGCCAGATTGATGCCTTCCAGGTTGATGCCGTTGGTATAGCATAGTCCGGCGGCATCGCCGGCGACCATCATGCCGTCGGTATAGACCTGCGGCATGGCGTTAAAGCCGCCCTCGGGGATGAGGTGCGCCGAGTATTCCAGCGGTACAGCGCCCTTGATGAGCTTTCTGATTTGCGGGTGCTGCAAGAATTCATTTAATACTTCATATGGAGCTTTGCCGGCCGCTTTCAGGGAGTCGAGATGAACTACCATACCGACGGATACGCTCTCGCGGTTGGTGTAGAGGAAGCCGCCGCCCCGCATGTCCCCGGTTATGCCGACGAAGCTGATATCGGCCCCCTGGTCGCGCACGAGGTGGAACCGCTCGTTGATAGTTTCTTCGTTTAGTCCCAGGAGCAGCTTGATGCCCACGCCCATATCCGAGGATTTAAAGTCCTGCCTTAAACCGGCCTTTTTAGCCAGGAAAGAAAGGACGCCATCGGCGGCGATAACGATATTACCTCTAATCTCCCCTTCCCGTCCTTTTACGGCTACGCCAACAATCTGACCATCTTTTCGGATTAAATCCTCGACAGTGCAGTCGCACAGCAGCAAAGCCCCGGCTTTCACGGCTTCCCCGGCGAGCCAGCTATCGAAAGCCGGACGGAACACGGTGTAGCCATTATATGGCGGCTGTTCGAAGCTCTCGTTTTCAAAACTCAGGGAGACGGCCGATTCCGGGGTCATGAAGGCGAGGACTTTTTTATACACATGTCTTTCTAAAGGCGCCCGCTCCCGGAAGTTGGGGAGCATTTCGTTAAGGACGGGGGTATTATGTACCAGCCCGCCGAACATGTTCTTGGAGCCGGGGTACTTGCCCCGCTCCACCATGCATACATTCAGTCCGGCGCGTGCCAGCTTCAAGGCTGCCAGGCTACCGGCCGGCCCCGCCCCCACGATGATGACATCAAAGTATTTCGCCATGGCTTTTCGCTTGCTTGATTCGTTCTATCAGTTTCGGCAGCACTTCCCGGAGGTCAGCGGCGGCGCCCGCGTCCGAGTTCTGGAAGATGGGTGCCTGCGGGTCGCGGTTAATCGAGACTATCTTGCCCGACTCCTGGATACCGCCGACATGATGTGTCGCTCCGGATATACCCAGCGCCAGGTAGAAATCGGGGCTGACGACCTTCCCCGTCTGGCCAATCAGGCGTTCCCTGGGTATTTTCCCCCCATCGACCACCGGTCTTGTAGTGCCGATAGTGCCTTCGATTAGCGCCGCCAGTTCTTCCACCAGGGGCAACAGCTCATCGGTAGCCGCCCCCATGCCGGCGGAGACGATGGTCTCGGCTTCGGCAACATCCACGGTTTGAAAATCGGCGGGTAGGAATTCCAGGTGCCGGGTTTTTATCAACTCGGCAGGCAGTTTCGACTCGATGACCTGCGTCATAACCTGTCTTTTTTCAGCAGCCGGGGTTATATTCAATGTATTTGGATGAATCGTTACCAGCATCGGCTGGTCGGTCTGGAAAACGACTTCCTGGTATAACTGGTCACCGTAAACTTGGCGGTAGAATTTCGGGTGTTCCGGCTGGGACAGGTCGATTTTCACACAGTTGCTAATCAGCCCTGTCTCTAGGAGCGCCGCCAGGCGGGGAGCCAGCTCTCTACCGGCGGTCGTGTGTCCCATCAGGAAGAGCCAGGGTTTATCTGACTGTATCCGCGGCAGCAGCGCCGCCGCGTAAACCTCGGCTGAGAAATCCTTTAAGAGGGGGTCCTGAAAGACATATGCTTTCGCAACTCCATGCTGACCGAAAATCCCGGAGTAGTCCTCATTCTGGTCGCTGAGCACGAGTGCCGTCACAGTGCCGCCGACCTTTTCCGCGATATTCCTGGCTTCGGAAAGAAGCCCGAGGCTCAGTTTGCTGATTTCTCCGCCGCTACTATTTATCTCTGGCAGCACCCAGACGTTTTTAAACATGATTACTATTCTGTCTTTCTCTATGGCTACTTATCAGTCCTTAGGACAGTGAAGTAAATTCTTTTATTGTCATTCCCGCTTTCTCACGATTGTCATTCCAGCGAAGGCTGGAATCCAGTATTGGGGAAAGGGGGGTTCTGGATTCTCGGGTCAAGCCCGAGAATGACATTCTTTAAATAACGTACTATATCATCCGGCCGACTTTATCGCCTTCCAGTATCGCCATGTCTATTTTACGCGGCGCTACGCAGTCGCCAATCCTGTAGAGCTCTTTAACCCTGCCCTTCAGGGCTTTATAGAGTCCATCCTCCACCCGGTTGCCCATGGCATAGACTACGGAATCATAATCGCTGAAGGTATGCCACTCGTTGGAATAGAAGTTTAGTCCCTTTACCTCAACGCCCTTTATCTCCACGACGGCGAAGTCGGGCGTAAAGGTAACGCCTTTCTGCGCCAGGCGCTGGTGCGTTAAATACGAGTCCTGCGTCGGCCCCAGCTCTGACCCGATAGTCGGGGAGTTGGTGACGATATGGACTTTTTTACCCCGGTCGGCCAGGAATTCGACGGTAGCCGTGGCCTGGTGATGGCCGTCGTTATCGATGAAAAGGACTTTCTCCCCAATTTCGCCCTCGCCGATGAGGACCTGCCAGACGTTAAAGATATTCGGGCCATCGGCGCCAGGAAGCGTGCATTCCTTGGGTACCGCGCCTGTGGCGATAATCACCACGTCGGGATTCTGCTCCAGTATGAAATCCACGGTGACCTCTTTATTCAGGACGATTTCCACCGGCAGCAGTTTGAGCTGGTTTTCCGAGTTGCGGATGACGGACTTAATCTCTTCACGCCCCGCCCCCAGAGCGGCGATATTGACCTGGCCTCCCAGCCTGTCCTTTTTCTCATACAGAGTCACCTTGTGGCCGCGTCGGGCGGCAACCTCGGCAGCGCGCAGGCCGGCCGGGCCTCCACCGACAATCAGCACTCTTTTTTTTATCAGGGCGGGTTTGATGGAGCCAGCTCCCAGCGTTTTTTCTGAGCCGATATTCGGGTTCTGGATACAGCCGATATTCTTGTTAAGGCCTACCCGCCCGTAGCAGCCCTGGTTATCGGCGACGCAGAAGCGGATTTCTTCCAGTCGGCCCTCTTTAGCTTTATTAGCCATCTCGGGGTCGCAAATCTGGGCGCGCACCATGCCAACTATGTCGGCCTGTCCATTAGCCAGCACCCTTTCTGCCATGACGGGGTCGTTAATACGCCCGGTGCAGAAAACAGGGAGACTGACCACACTTTTGATGCCGGCGGCTAGGGGAATGGTGTAGCCCAGCGGAGTGTGCATGGTAGCGCCGACAAGGTAGAGATTGTAAAAGGTGGCTAAACTCAAATCGATAAAGTCGATATTTTTCGTAGCTTCGAAACGGCGCGCCATTTCTCTGGTATCATCGAGGGTCAGGCCGCCCTGTACCATCTCGTCAGCGCAGAGGCGTATTCCCAGCGTGAAATCCGGCCCGACCGTTTCCCTGACCGCCTCGATGACTTCTGAAGGAAACCTCATCCGGTTCTCCAGGCTGCCGCCGTAGTCGTCAGTGCGGAGGTTGGTCAGGGGCGAAAGGAATTGCCGCATCAGGGAGCTGTGGCCGATTTGCAGCTCGAGGCCGTCAAAGCCCCCTTCCCGGACGTGAGTAGCCGACCGACAGAAATACTCGATAACTTCCCGGATATCTTCTATTTCCATTTCCTTGGGCACTTCCCGGAACATGAAGTCCGGGACCGGGGAAGGTCCCAGCACAGGCAAGCGGGAATAGCTGCCATCGCCCTGGCCGCCGTTGTGGTTAAG
>Ga0315296_10004190_pt1 | contig 11839 bp, 16 predicted proteins | sample YL17G14_18_MG_FD_203921 | JGI IMG/M metagenome (GOLD analysis project Ga0315296, IMG submission 203921) | Sediment microbial communities from Yellowstone Lake, YNP, Wyoming, USA - YL17G14_18 | ecosystem: Environmental > Aquatic > Freshwater > Lake > Sediment | place: USA: Wyoming | collected...
TAATATGCGGTTAATTCTATGACTAAAAAAACCAGGCTAATAATACTGCTTTCTTGCATAGCTTGTTTCCTTATTGTAGCTCCTGTTATAATACTCTACTCTATGGGTTATAGGGTTGATTTTGAAAAAATGAAAATTGTAGCGACTGGCGGCATCTATGTAAGAACTTTCCCGGAAGCTGACCAAGTTACCATTGACTCTAAAATAAGCAGAACGCCAGGGTTGTTTGCAAACTCTATTTTTGTACAAAGCTTGTTGCCGAAAAACCATACCGTTTCTATAAAAAAAGACGGCTACTACGACTATAACAAAACTTTGCCCGTTCAAGAAAAAGAGGTCACGAAGTTAGAAAATGTTTCATTGTTTAAAAAAAATATACTATTTGAAGCTGTTATAGACGAAACCCAATCACCATTTAATCAGCAAGACAAATTTTTTATCAAAAATAACAGCTTATATTATTCAGACATACCTGCAAATATAGGGCTCACACCCATTCAAAAAAACACGCCTGTTTTAAAAAATTTAATTGCTTTTACAATTTCAAATAATAATATAATATGGCTCGAAACAGACGGACTTCTTTATCAATCCGATTCAAACGGAAAAAATCCGGTAAAACTTACATTAAAACCTTTAAAAATTGACGGAAAAAAATCATATAAAATAATAGCTAACGGCCAAAACATTTTTGTTAATAATAATGGCAGTCTTTTATCATTTAACAGCCAGACAAATAATTTAGATAATTTTGCTGAATCCGTAAAGGACGCGAAAATTTCTCCTGACGGAAAAAACATAGTTTATTTTACCAATCAAGAAATATACATTTCTCTTTTTTCAGACCAAACAAATAAAAAAGTAACTTTATACAAGTCAAAAGAAAATATAACCGATTTTTTGTGGCTGAACAATGACTATATAGTCTTTAATACGGGAGGTAAAATAATAATCTCTGAAATAGATTACAGGGGTAATATAAATACAGTTACAATACCCCAAGCAGCTGATAAAATATTTTTCAACCGCCAAGATAATAAGCTTTACATCTTAACCGAGAATACCTTATTATCATCAGAGAAACTAACTCCGTAATTTTTTGCGCAACACCGGGTGTTCCACACCCGGTGTGGAACACCCGGTGTTATCGTTATCCTAGGCTGATTGTGTTTCTATTTTCTTTTTGAAATCCTCCCAGTTAACCGCGTCTCCGTTTGCCATTTTGCAAATATCCTTAAACTGGCAATAATTGCACTGCCAGTTGCGCGGATAGTCAGCCAAGCGAGCTGGCACTATATTTGTTTCTACCTGGCCCTTTAATGCATAAAACTTATCTAAAAGAGATTTGCAAAGTGCCTCATCGTAATCAATAAAAAATTCCTTTATGTCTTGCTGGTCTTTATCTACATAAAGCAGAATGCCTTTTTTGATATTAAAATAGTGCAGGTAAAGCTGCAACTGATAAACGTTCTCTTCTTTTGGAGCTGACATATTCTTAAATATCATGCTGTTTATGCTTTTAATATCCAGCACATAATTTTCGTTTTCCATACATAAAATTGCGTCAGCTCTCCCGGATATTATTTCTTGCGAAGGAATGGGTATTTCTGTGGTTACCCCAATTTTTAACCTGTACAAAACATTGAATATGGACCTGTGTATGTTTTCTCCATGCTCAAAGATGCGCATAATTCTTGGCGCCATTGCTTCTCTGGGCGCGTTCTTAAACCTGAAAAAAACAGCGCGCGGACATTTGCCTGCATCTGTGATATAGAACCTTGTCTGCTCTTTGTTCCTTTGATTCTCTAAATAAAACTGGTCAATAAGTTCTTTTAACATGCGAGTTTCGAGCACCCCGCCCTCTAAGCTATTATAGTTCATCAGCATAGAGGGCGGGGTTTCGCGATTCCTATCGCTCATTTTATCATTTCAAAAAATATATGCAATAGACAAAAAGCCGCCCGAAGGCGGCTTTTCTAAGTTTTAACGTTTTGCCCACTGAGGCGCTCGTCTGGCGCGTTTCAATCCAAACTTCTTCCTCTCTCTCATTCTTGGGTCTCTTGTTAAAAATCCTGCTTTTCTTAATATCTTTCTAAAATTCTGATTAAACTCTGCGAACACTCTTGCCGTACCGTGCCTTATGGCTTCCGCCTGAGCGTGGTGTCCTCCGCCTTTTACTACCACTGTTACTCTAAACCTATCTAAACATTTCATTTTTGTCATAGAAGACACTGCTGTTTGCTGATCTTCTACTGATGAAAAATATTGCTGATAAGGTTTGTTGTTTACTAAAAACTCTTTGTCTCCTTTTGTGTAAAGACGCACTCTTGCCACAGCTGTTTTTCTCCTGCCTATTGCTTCAAAATACCTGTCTGGCGAACCCGATGATTCTTTTATTATCTTTGCAATCTCTTTTGATATATCGTCATCTCCCATCTCGTCTGTAAAATCCTGCGCTGCTTTAATAACGGGAGTTTTTGGTTCTTCTTTTATCTCTTTCTCTGCCGGCTTTTTAACTTTTGGTTTTTTTGTGGTTGTTTTCTGCATAAATTATTCAAATCTCAATCTTTTAATTTGTTTTGCCCTGAGCTTATTCTTTGTTAACATACCCATTACTGCCGTGCGCAAAACCTCTTTGGGACCTTTTTTAATCAAAAATTCTTTTAATGTGGTTGTTTTCAGGTTTCCTAAATATCCTGTGAAGCGGAAATAGTTTTTATTTTCAAGCTTGTTACCAGTAAATTTCATCTTATCAATATTTTTTACAATAACAACGTCTCCCATGTCTTTATATGGTACAAAGTCCGGCTTATTCTTGCCTCTTAATAAAACAGCAACCTCGACAGCTACCCTGCCTAAAGCTTTTCCTGCTGCGTCTACTTTTTGTATTTTTCTTTCTATTTTTTCCATGCTATTTCACAAGCTCTATTATTACCATTTTTGCTCCATCTGAGTTGCGCGGACCTAACTTTGTAATCCTTGTGTATCCTCCGTTTCTTTCTTTGTACCGGGGCGCTAACTCATCAACTAGCTTTTTTACTATTTTTGCATCAAGTCCTAAAACCAATGCTCTGCGGTTTGCAACAGTGGCCTTTTTGGCGCGAGTTATCATTTTTTCAGCTATTGGTCTTAATTCTTTTGCTTTAGCTTCTGTAGTCTTAATTTTCTCGTGCAAAAAAAGATTATTAGCTAATGATTTTAATAAAGCTTTTCTCGGTCCCTTTCTCCTGGATAATTTTCTACCTTTGTTTAATTTCCGCATATTTACTGCTTTTTTGTTTTTCTTTTAGGTTTTTTTACTGCTTTTTTAGTATTTTTTATTATCGGTTCCTCTTCGGGGTACCCGGGGTACCCCATGGGTCGTCCTACGGCTTTCCCCTCAAATATTATATTAAAGTGTTTTATTAAAATATCACAAGCTTCAAAAAAGGCTTCTTCGGGAGTAATAGTGCCGTCCGTCTCTATTTCTAAGCTTAATTTATCAAAATCCGTTCTGTCTCCCACGCGCATGTTTTCTACCTGAAAGTTTACGTTCTTTATTGGGGTGAAAATAGCATCTAAAGCGACAGCTCCTATCTCTATCTTGGGGTACCCTTTGGGTCCCTTTCTTTGGTCTTTAGGTTCATAACCTATGCCTTTTTCAATCTGAATTTCTATCTCAAGTTCTGTTTTTTTATCTGTTATGGTAGCAATGTGTAAATCCGGATTAGCAAGTTTTACCTGCGCAGGCAGTTTAAAATCAGAGCCCTTTACCTGACCGTCACCCTTAACTTTTAAGATGAGCCTCTGGGAATCTCCTTCAAAAATCTTAAATCTCAAATTTTTTATATTCAAAAGGAGCATTATGGTATCCTCTAAAACTCCGGGGATTGTTGAAAATTCGTGTGAAACTCCTTTAATTTTTACTTCTGTTACAGCGGCTCCCTGCAAAGAAGTTAACAAAACTCTTCTTAAAGAGTTTCCAATGGTAACTCCATAGCCAGGATATAGCCCTTCTATCTCAAAGATTGCCTGGTTCTTCTTTTTTTGAATTACTTTTGGAGGTAATGGAAGAGGAATCATAGTTTTATCTTTTAATTTTTTTAATTTTTATTAACGTGAATAAAACTCGAACACTAATGAAATTTCCGCCGGGGGGTTAACTTCTTCTAAGCTCGGCTCTCCAATGGCTTTTGCTTCAAATTTATCTTTATCAAGAACCAGCCAAACCGGAGGTTCTTTCCTTTTTAGCTGGACTGACAGCTCTTTAAAAATTCCTTTTTGTTTTTTATGCTCTTTTATTGAAATTGCATCTCCTTTTTTAACTGCATAAGAAGGAATGTTAACCGGCTTACCGTTGATTAAAAAGTATCCATGAGAAACTAACTGTCTTGCCTGAACTCTCGACTTGGCGAAACCTAAACGAAAAACAACGTTGTCTAATCTTTTTTCCAGTCGCTTGATAAGTTCGGCGGAAACGTTTTCAACCTTGCCCATTTTTTCCAAAGTTTCCTTAACGTATTTTTTAAACTGCCTTTCGGAAAGGCCGTACCATTTTTTAAGAGTTTGCTTTTCTTCTAAAGATTTTTTAAATGCGGATGGCGAACCTCCCCTTCTCTTTTTCTGAGGACCAGGAGCGTAGGCTCTTTTTACCATTGCGCACTTAGGTGAAAAACAACGATCCCCTTTTAAAAAGAGTTTCTGTCCAAGCCTTCTACATGTTTTGCATTGATCGTATTGCATGATGATTTTATACCCTTCTTGTTTTTTTAGGCCTGCATCCATTATGAGGGATGGGTGTCACGTCTTTAATCGACACGATGTTTAATCCTTGCGCAACTAATGACCTCACAACTGATTCGCGGCCGGCTCCAATTCCTTTTATCAAAACCTCTATTTTTTCAACACCTAATTTCTTGCATATATTGGCTATTGCCTCGGCTACCCTGGAAGCAGCAAAAGAAGTAGCTTTTTTAGTTCCCTTAAAACCAACTGAACCAGCTGACTTCCAGGCTAAAACTTGGCCCCTTAAATTAGTAAGGGTTACCAATGTATTGTTATACGAAGAGGAAACATAAATCTTAGCCTCCTGCACTCCTGCAGCAGTTGCTCTCACTTTTACTTCTTTGCCAACTGTCTTGTCTATCTTTTCCTGCTCTTTTATTGCTTCTTCTTGATTTGTTTCTATAATATGCTTTTTTCCCATTTTATTATAACTGAAGTGGAAATGAAAATAATTTTTTGTTCGGGCTGGCCGTGGGTTTGGCGTTCAAAAAATTATTTTTGTTTCCGCGAAAAAATCATCATGTTGGCGCTGCTGCTGGCTTACGGCCAGAACCCATTGTCTTTCTTACATTACCCCTGACTGTTCTTGTATTAGTTTTGGTCCTTTGGCCCCTTACCGGCAAACCTTTTGCATGGCGTGCTCCGCGCCAAGCGCCAATATCTTTTAACCTTTTAATATTGAGCATAACCTGCCTTCTTAAATCTCCCTCAATCTTGTGATTCTTTTCAATAAAATCTTTTAAATCATTAACTTCTTTTGGAGTTAAGCCTGATGCCTTTTTATTTATATCTATCTTTAACTCTTCAAGAATCTTTCTACTCAAACTCCTGCCTATTCCGTAGATATACGTTAGAGCGACTTCTATTCTTTTGTTTTCGGGAATATTTACTCCTGCGATACGCGGCATAATATTTAAAAATTAATTATCCTTGTCTTTGTTTGTGTTTGGGATTCTTTTTACAGATAACATAAATACGACCCTCTCTTCTGACGATTTTACAATCTTTACAAATCTTTTTAATTGATGGTCTTACTTTCATGATGTTATGAGCGAAGCGAATAAAATCATGAACCCCGCCCTCTAAGCTATTGATTTTTACATTAGCATAGAGGGCGGGGTAAAACTCGCCAATACTCGTTTTACTTTAATCTATAAACAATCCTCCCCTTCTTATCGTCATAGGGGGTCATTTCTACTGAAACTTTATCACCCGGCAAGATGGTAATTCTATTCATTCGCATCTTGCCGGAAAGAAATCCTAAGATTTCTCTTCCATCATCTAATACTACTCTAAAAAAAGTGTTTGGTAAAGCTTCTATCACCCTCCCTTGCACTTTGATTACTTTTGTATTTTTATTGTTGTTTTGATCGCTTTGGGGCATTTAACTATATTACAAATAATAGCAAAATGTGTTATAAAGGTCAAGCCCTATTCAAACTTTAGGTCAATTTTAACTGTCTTTTGGCTTTTAGGGGCTTTTGTCACCCAAAATGGCCAGAAGCTAACTTTTATATTAGAGACCTGATCTCCCAGGCTGTTACTAATTGTTTCGTTTATCTGGCTGCTGTTTTTTCTGGTCAATAAAGGTATTAAGGAGTTTGTATCAATATTCTGGTAAATTCCTGCTGAAAAATCTAAATCAAGCGTTGCCTTGCCACCCTTAATATCAACACTTTTAGCGCTATAACTCAAATTAAAGGTTTTATCTAGCATGGTCTTCTTGTCTGGTATTTTAGAGATAATATAGTCTTTGGCAAATTTTTCTAAATCAGATTTTTTAAATACTAAAGCACTGGCCCTGACATTGGCTTCATATGTGAAACTATCAACCACTGTCCCGGATTTAGTGTTAGTTGAAGCTGAAACAGTTTCAGAAGAGATTGCATTGTCTAATAAAATATAGTCAGATGAGATTTTGCTTTTTATAGAGGACTCTGCATCAGATAAAAGTTTTTTGGTTAAAACATCCTTAGCGCCCGCAATGTCATCATCTGTAACTTTCTTTACTTTACCCGCAAAACCGCCGGTCATTGTGCTGGTAGATTCTGCGTATGTGCTATAATAATAGGGCGTGCCTGATAATTTGGGCACAGAAAATTTAGCAGGTTTTATGTTATAACTCTCCCCGCCTTCAGCAGCCTCTACTTTTACTTGGCCGGAACCCGGTGTAATTTTGCTGCCTGTTTTTTTAGCTGCCGGAATTGTAATTTTCTGCAAAGTCACAAAATATTTACCGGAATCTGACAAAAAATGCGTACCTGCTTTTAAGGTGAGTGGAGCTGGCGGGTCGTATTTGTTATAAACCGTAATGGTTCCTGCAGCCTTGCCTTCGTTTGATGCGTTGCCGGTAGCTGGAAAATCCTCGGATCCTTGCTTTGTTTCCTCAAAATATTGGGCGGGAAGAACAGCTTTTGACAAATCAACCAAAATAGCAGACTTGTCTGCTACTATTGTTTGTTGAAAACTCAAAACATCTACCTTGGGCCAAATCTCTATGTTGGCTTTAGGAAGTTTAAAGAATAAATATACGGCCAAAACCAACACAATAACGCCGGATATGGCAAAAACTGGTTTCTGAAAAAACTGCCTTTCTTTTTTATAGTTTCTTCTGTGTTTTCTTTTTTTATTATCGCCCAAAAAGTCTTTAATTTGATCTTGAACTTGGTGCGATATCTTTGGCGGAATGATGTCGTATATTTTCTTGGCCATAATTTATCAAATGTTTATATTAATTTTATTCTAATATTGCTTTAATTCTTCTGACTCCCGAAGAAGAGCTTTCTTCTTTTTGTATTTTAAAATGCCCTAAAGTTCCTGTTCTATCAACGTGAGGACCCCCGCAAATTTCTCTGCTGACTATTTTATCTCCAGAACCGACAGTATAAACTTTTACTTTCTCTCCGTACTTTGATTCAAAAACACCCATAGCATTTAACTCCCTGGCCCGTTCTAAAGTCATTTCTTCAAATCTAACAGGCAGGTCTTCCTTTATTATATCATTTACAAAATTTTCTACCTCTTTTATTTGCTCTTTTGTTATTTTCTCAGAATGAGAGAAATCAAACCTGAGCCGTTCAGCTGTAATATTACTACCTTTCTGTACAACATGATCGCCCAATACTTTTCTCAAACCAGCCAGCATTAAGTGAGCAGCCGTGTGCAGTTTTGTAGTTTCTAAACTCGCGTCAGCCAACCCGCCCTTAAACATCCCAGCCGAAGCAGTACGAGATAAATCTTGATGGCTTTCTAATTCTTTTTTAAACTCTTCCAAATTAACTTCTATGCCTTTTTCTTTCGCCAATTCTTGCGTTATTTCAATTGGAAAACCATATGTTTGATAGAGATTAAAAGCATCCCTACCAGACACAACATCTAATTTTTCAAATTCTTTCAATCCTTTTTCCAAAGTTTTCTCAAATTTTTCTTCTTCTTGTCGCACAATAAAAATAACCTCATTTTCTTTTTCCGCTAATTCTGGGTAAACATTTTTATAAATCACAACTACTATCTTCACCAATGGAGCAATAAAATCGTCCGGCATTTTTAATAATTTTCCATACCGCACAACCCTTCTTATAAGTCGTCTTAAAACATACCCTTGCTCAACATTTGAAGGCACAACGCCTTCTGATGCCAAAAATACGCTTGCTTTTATATGGTCTGCAATTATTCTAAATGCCTTCTTATTATCTTCATATTTTTTGCCGGATAGTTCTTCGATTTTTTTTATAATCGGCTCAAACAAATCTGTTTCATAAACGCTTTCCTTTCCGTTTAAAACAGCTAGCGTCCTTTCTAATCCCATTCCGGTATCAATGTTTTTTTGTTTAGCCGGCAAATAATTTCCGTTTTCGTCCTTAACATACTGCATAAAAACATCATTCCAAATTTCCACCCAATTTTTATCTTTTACGTCAAAAATTTCCGGAGCAGGTATATCATTTAATTTCCAATAAAACATTTCTGTGTCTGGACCACATGGACCAGTTTGGCCTGCAGGACCCCACCAATTATCCTCTTTTGCTAAAAAAGCAATCCTCTCTTTTTTAATTCCAAAAGATTGCCAAATTTTAGCTGATTCTTCATCTTTTGGAGCATCTTTGTCTCCAATAAAACATGAAACTGCTAATCTTTCTAATGGGATTTTTAATTCTTTTGTCAAAAATTCAAAACTCCATTTTATTGCATCTTCTTTCCAATAATCTCCAAAAGACCAATTCCCAAGCATCTCAAAAAAAGTTAAGTGAACGTCGTCGCCCACTTCATCAATGTCACCCGTCCTTATGCATTTTTGACAACTGGCTAATCTTTTTCCTGACGGATGTTTTTCACCCAACAAAAAAGGCACCAAAGGATGCATGCCAGCTGTTGTAAATAAAACTGTCGGGTCATTTTCCGGAATCAAAGAAGCGCTGGGAGTTATTTTATGTCCGTGTTTTTCAAAAAAATCTAAAAATTTCTGGCGTATGTCAGATGATTCCATTCTATTATTTTACATTATATGACATTTTTGTTTTTTAAGTATATCTGTCTGCCACCACAGATGCGGCAAAAGATTGCGGCTTAATTTTAGGTTCAAAACCATTGCTTTTTATTAAACCTACTACCTCTTTTATCATCTCTTTTGTTTTCCCTAACTCTCCCACATCAGCGTGAATATACTGAAATTGATAGTTAAAGGTTGGGGTAGCCTTGCCAAATTCTTTTTCTAAGGTTTCTCTTAAAGATAAAGCTAACTCGCAAGATAAATAAACTTCTTGTAAAATTCTATTTTTCCAATTAACAAATCTTTTTAAAAAAGAATCAGGATAGTGCATTTTTTTTAGAAAAAATCTGCCTCCGGCTCCGGTTCTTAAGACAACAATGGCTATGGGAAAAAATGGCTTGTCTGATGAGGGCGAATCGCATCCTACAACAATATCATAAAAAAATTCCGGCTGCTCCTTAATATAGTTATAAATTTCTTTGATAACCTCTTTAAATTCCAAGTCGCCCTTGCTTGGGCTGAAAAAATGTCCGTTATTTACAATTTCATTGTCCATAATTATAAGTGAGGAAGAAATGAAAACTTATTTTCATTTCGACCGAACGCAATAATTATATAAATTACCGCAGTAATTTCTATAGTTATTCATAGTACAAAAAAATGACATTTCTGTCAATTTTTTCCCCTCTTCAGTTTATTTTCTCCTTGGCTTCGCCAAGGAGAAAATTATTCAGCGGATTTGATGATTTTTATAAATTCTTCGGCTGACAAAGAAGCTCCGCCAACTAAAAGTCCCTGCATGCCAGCGTCCTTCAAATAACCTTGCGCATTTTCACTATTAGCGCTGCCACCATAAATAATTCTAATTTTCTCTGCGGTTTCTTGGTTATAAATTTTAGCTAACAAATTTCTAATAAAGAAAGATATTTCTTTAACTTTTTCTGTAGTTGGTAATTCTTTTGTTTTATAAGGATCACCGCTGCTTATTGCCCAAACCGGCTCATAGGCAATATTTACATCTTTGATATTACTAGCGGGTGTCAGACACCCGCTAGTTAGCGGGTGTCTGACACCCGCTAACTCTATATTTTTTAATCCTTGTTTTAACTGTCTTTCTAAAACCTCTTCTTTTTTACCTTCGTTCCTTTCTTGGGCAGTTTCTCCAATGCAAAAAATAACTTTGAGCCCGGATTCCAACGCCTTCTTTATTTTTTTGTTTACTGATTCATCTGTTTCGTTAAAATATTTTCTGCGTTCTGAATGCCCAATGAGCACATATTCAACTCCCAAATCTTTTAACATTGCTCCGGAAATTTCTCCGGTAAACGCTCCTTTTTCTTCAGAATAAACATTCTGGGCCCCGAGTGTTAATCCTTTTAATTCTGCCAAAAAAACAAACGGCGGACAGACAACAACTTCTGCGCTTGTACCGCTTATCCCATTTTTAATTCCCTCAAAAATATCTTCCGCTTCTTTTTGACTGGAAGGATTCATCTTCCAGTTTGCCACGATTAATGGTTTCATAAAATTATCTTATCATAAAAATTACTCTGTTAAAACCAAGGGGCCAGATTTGATAACCACTATTGTATGCTCAAAGTGGGCTGTAAGAGAGTTATCTTTTGTGGCATACCCGTAGCCATCATCTGCTTTTCTCAAATGCCAATCACCCATTGTTACCATAGGTTCAATACAAATTACCATTCCTTCGGCAAGCTCAGGACCAGCCCTTCTTTTGCCAAAGTTAGGTATCTTTGGGTCTTCGTGCACGTTTTTGCCAATACCATGCCCGCACAAATCCTTCACAACTCCAAACCCCTGGTCCTCAACGCATCTCTGTATGGTGTTTCCAATGTCTCCAATTGTATTTCCTATTTTTACCTTTTTAATTGCTAACCTTAAGGATTTCTTCGTGACGTTAATTAATCTTTTTGTTTCAAAAGAAACTTCACCTACAGCCAGGGTAACAGCCATATCGGTATTATAACCTTTGTATAAAATGCCAAGGTCTAGTTTTAACAAATCACCGTTCTTTAATGCATAATCTGAAGGTAATCCGTGCACAATATTTTCATTTACCGAAGTGCACAAAGAATAAGGAAAACCGTCGTATCCTTTAAAAGATGGTTTGGCTCCGTGTTTTAAAATAAGGGCCTCGGCGGCCCTGTCTAATTCTTTGGTAGTAATTCCGGGCACAGCCTGCTTTTCTATTTCTTTTATAATGCTAGCCAGTATCCTGCCGCCCTCAGCCATTATTTTGATTTCCTCTTGTGTTTTTATAGTTATCATCAAAATTAATCTGCGACTGCCTCTAAAATATCTTTGAACACGTCTGAAACGGTTTGTTCGCCATTAATTTTTTTAACTTTAATATTATTTTTTTTGAAGTATTCAATCATGGGAAGCGTTCTTTCGGTGTATTCTTTGATTCTTACTTTAATAGTTTCTGGAGCATCTAAATCTTTTCTTTTCACTAATCTTGAACCGTCTAAAGGACAAGTGGTTAAGTTTTCGGTTTCTTTGTTAAACAAAATTGAGTGACGCATCAGCTCGCAAATTTTTCTGTGAGAGTTTCTAAAAATTGTT
>Ga0315296_10004191_pt1 | contig 11838 bp, 10 predicted proteins | sample YL17G14_18_MG_FD_203921 | JGI IMG/M metagenome (GOLD analysis project Ga0315296, IMG submission 203921) | Sediment microbial communities from Yellowstone Lake, YNP, Wyoming, USA - YL17G14_18 | ecosystem: Environmental > Aquatic > Freshwater > Lake > Sediment | place: USA: Wyoming | collected...
ACTCGAGGTATCAAGAAGGACACAAGGGTTGCAATCTTCCTGCCAAACGTACCGCATTTCCCAGCCGTCTTCTTTGGTGCACTCAAGTCGGGAGCCACGGTTGTGACATGCAATCCTATGTACAAGACTGGAGAACTGAATTTTCAGCTAAAAGACTCAGGCGCCCAAGTTGTCTTTGTGCTTGACCACCCAACTTTTACGCCTACATGCTATGAAGCCATCAAGGGAACGGGTGTAAACACTGTCGTGGTTTGCAGTGTCAAGTCGTTCCTACCAGGGGCGAAGGCGAAACTGGGATCAGCACTCGGGAAGATTCCAAAGAGCCCGTCCTACGAACCGGGAATCACATTCTTCTATGACGATATAGTGACGAAGTTCGAGCCGAAGCCGCCGAAGGTCACCATCGACCCGCAGGAGACTGCTCTGATTCTGTATACAGGTGGCACGACTGGCACCCCGAAGGGTGCATCATTGACACACAGTAATCTAGTCTCCAATGTGCTTCAGGTCTACGAGTGGGTCAATCTTTCACCGGACGTGCCCTCGAAGATACAGCCAGAAAAGGAGGTATTCGTGGGAGCCCTTCCATGGTATCATAGCTATGGGCTGACATTGACCATGCTGATGTGTACTTACCTTGCAGGGAAATTGGTGTGTATTCCTGACCCAAGAGCAGGAAAACCACCCATGACAACTCTGCTCAAAGACTTGCAGGAATACAAAGGAACCATCTTCTGTTGCGTGCCCGCGCTGTATGCAGGCGTAGCAAACCATCCGGACGTGAAGAAGTACAACTTGAAATCAATCAAGATCTGCGCCTCTGGAGCAGCACCACTGCCACCCGAACTCGCTAAGCAGTTTGAGGCAGTCACTGGCGCTGTTCTTTTCGAAGGCTACGGTCTCACAGAGACCTCGCCAGTCACGCACATTAATCCCACCACCAGGAAAGACCGCAAGTTCGGGTCCATCGGTCTGCCAATGCCTGATACGATCTGCAAGATTGTTGACATCGAGACAGGCAAGAAAGAAGTGCCTATAGGCGAGACAGGCGAGATAGCAGTCTGCGGGCCCCAAGTCATGAAGGGCTACTGGAACAAGCCAAAGGAGACCGAGGAAGTCTTTCGAACCATCGATGGCAAGCGTTTCTTCCTTACCGGCGACATAGGCCATATGGACAAGGAAGGCTTCACCATAATCAGCGACAGGAAGAAAGAAATGATCAACGTTGGCGGCCTCAAGGCTTATCCACGTGAGATTGAGGACGTGTTGTACGAACATCCGAAAATCGCCATGGCAGCGGTTATTGGCGTGCCCAAGGGGAAGGAGGATCTAGGCAACGAATACGTTAAGGCCTTTGTAGTCCTGAAGAAAGGAGAAAAGGCCACACCTGAGGAAATCTTGGAGTGGGCGAAGGAGAAAGTGGCAGGCTACAAGAGACCAAAGGAAGTCGAAATCGTTGAATCGCTACCCCTCACCAATGTGGGTAAGGTACTGAGACGAGAACTCAGAACTAAGGAAATGCAGAAGAAAGGGATGGTCTAGTTCTTCGCTTGCGTAGCCTCGTGTGGTCGTTGCACTACACGAGGCTGGCTTTTTCTTATCTATAGAAGTAGACAAAGGCAATCGCCTCGGTCGAAATCCTTGGCCTAAGAGCTGTTGCCTTTCGATTCTGATACGAGGTCTTAGTCTCAGCCATCACATTCACCTCACAACAGTTGCGAACGCGTATGCCAGTGCGGCAGTGGACTGGACATTCGTGATCTTTCTGCTCTTCGTCACAGACAAGTTTCGGGAATTGCTTTCGTGTGCCATGTTATTTCACGAGTAATAGCACTCAGATTCAGTATATAATGCGAAGCCACGTTCGAGGGTCACTCCAGAGAGTCACAAGATGTGACTGCTTGTAGGCTGAAAGGTGTCTTGAATCGAGAAGAAAGAGGAGCACTGACCTTCGCTTCGATCCAACGATTCATGATCCTTACTTACTCTGTTTAGATCGTTCCGATTCCTGCTTGTGTTTCCTTCCGAGCTCAACGTACAGCTCTGCATTGGTCTTGAATGACTCGCTCATTTCTGGTGATACCTCCTTCACGACCTTTCCCGGTATCCCCAGTACTAATGAGTTCACAGGAACCTCCATGTTATCTGTGACGACGGCTCCTGCACCGATGACACTTCCACTTCCGATTCTGGCACCGTTGAGAACTACCGCACCGATACCCACGACGACGTGGTTACCTATTTCACATGCATGAATCACCGAGTTGTGACCTGCGGTAACGAAGTCACCTATGGTGGTGGGGTTAGAAAAAGTACAGTGCACCGTGCAATTGTCCTGAATGGACGAGTTCTTGCCGATTTGTATCTTGTTCATGTCGGCGCGAATGACTGCAAATTCCCAGACGCTCGTCCCGTCTCCAATCTCAACATCCCCGATCACTGATGCTCGAGAGGAAACGTAGGCGCCCGGGTGAACCTTTGGCATCTTGCCATCGAACTTATACAAGCCCATCTTCTGACACCACAAAGTGCTGACGGTTTGAGGTCTATAAGACTATTGAGCAAACCTAAGAAGGTTATTTCAGGTGCCGCAGCTGTTGATAGCTCGGGATAGCATTGCCACTGACGCCACTTCACTACCCTGTTGCGTATGCGATTCATAAGTTTCGGAAGAGCGCGTCGATGCCAGGTCTTGTCGTGGGTTCATTCGCGCCAGACATTGAAGTTCCACTATTGTGGGTATTCGGCAACGGGCTTCCGGACCACTGTATTCTGCATAGCCTCATTGGTGGGCTCACCCTCGGACTACTCATATCGGTCGGTCTGACACGTTTCGTTTATCCTCCAGTAATCGGGAGTCTCTTTAGAGTCGAAAGAACGAAGTTGGATGCAGCATGCACAACGAGTAGAGCATTGGTTGCCTCGTGTCTAGCTGGTCTGCTCGGTCATCTTCTTCTTGATATTCCGATGCACCCGTATAACCCAGTGCTTTGGCCATGGGTGAACCCGGATGTTATTGTCGGCATTCTTGTTCTCATCTTTGCCCAAGGAGGAGACCTCGAAAGCGGTTTCATTGCTGCGAATCAGCTCGTAAGTGTTGTAATGCTGGTGCCATTGCTCGCAATCATTATCAAACGCAGACATGTGCTATGGAGCGGCCTCTGGCTTGATGAATCCCGGAAGGAGCATGCTGTTGGGAACTCGTGAAGTGGCTAGACAGCTGTAGATGCACATGAGAATACAGGTTCCGATGACACGGCGTTGTCCGCAGGGGTTTTTCCATAATGGAGGATTCATAAGGGAGGTTTGTCGTTCCAACTTCGTGACTGTGAAATGACAGACTACAAGGTAAAGGACATTGGACTTGCAGAAGAAGGCAGATTGTTGATTGACTATGCAGAGAAGCATATGCCAGTGCTCATGCATCTGAAGAAACAGCACTCGGAGAAGAAGCCTCTCAAGGGTATGAGAATATCGGGCTGTCTACATGTAACCAAGGAGACTGCAGTGCTGGTAGAGACTCTAAGGGCTGTGGGAGCCGAAGTTGCTTGGTGTGGTTGTAATCCGCTTTCAACAAATGATAAGGTTGCAGCTGCTCTGGCTGCCAACAATGTGCCAGTATTCGCATGGAATGGGCTAAACAAGGAGGAGTACTACTGGTGCATAGAGAAGGTATTGCAGTATCGGCCAAACCTGACTCTTGATGACGGTGCAGACCTGATATTCACGCTCCATAGGAAGCACGAGGATTTGATTTCCAACCTGTACGGAGGCTCGGAGGAAACAACAACGGGAGTGATTAGGGTGAGGGCCATGGCAGATGATGGTGCTCTGAAGTACCCAATCATGGCAGTGAATGATGCAGCTACCAAACACATGTTCGATAACGTATATGGCACAGGACAGAGCACCTTCGACGGAGTCTTGCGTGCCTCGGCCATTCTGATAGCGGGAAAGACTGTCGTCATCTCAGGCTACGGTTTCTGTGGGCGTGGGCTTGCAACAAGAGCCAGAGGACTTGGTGCTGATGTCATAGTAACAGAAGTCGACCCAGTCAAGGCATTGCAGGCGCGCATGGACGGGTTTAGAGTCATGCCAATGAAACAGGCGGCAAAAGAGGGAGACTTGTTCATTACATCCACGGGCATGAAGGACATAATCGTTGGTGAACATATGAAGCTCATGAAAGACGGAGCAATCCTAGGCAATGCGGGTCATTACAACGTGGAAGTCAACGGCTCGGACCTTGATGCACTCAGTACCGGCAAGAAGAGAGTGCGCCCCGCACTTGACGAATACACGCTCAAAGATGGCAGACGATTGTATCTCCTAGGCGAAGGACGACTCGTTAACCTAGTGGCGGCTGAAGGTCACCCGTCAGAGGTGATGGATCTTTCATTTGCGGCCCAACTGAACGCAATGTTGTGGCTGTCGGCACATGGCAAGACGTTGAAACCCGCAGTATACACGTTCCCAGATGAGCTTGACAAACAGACCGCGTTGGCAAAGCTTGAAACGATGGGCATCAAAATCGACAAGTTGACAGGAGAGCAAGCTGCCTACGCAAGAGCATACGCTGAAGGAACCTAGTTGAGCATGGGATTGATGAATCTCTTGCTTCTCAATCTGTTTCTCTCAGTTAGATGATCTGGAATGTACTTGCTATGATTACGGCGAGAAGCAATGCGTTGAGCAATGCTGTAGACATGTAGTTCTTCGACAAACCTCCCGCCCACAGGGCTACGACGGCACTGAGACCAAACAGAACAGCAAAAGGAAGCATCAACAAGGCCACAAACATCACGAATCCGAGCTGTACCCCTGCCAGAAAAGGCAAATAGAGAGCGGCTATCAGAATCCCAAAACCGACCAATCTGTATACTATTATGGCTACCGCCTTCTTGGATAGGGAAATGAGTGAAGTCCATCCAGACATGACTCCGACGACTTGATTGAGCCAAAGAGCATCTCCGTAGAACAGTGGAAGAAGGGTCATGGTGAGGGCAATCGTGGAGACTGCCCTGAAAGCGACAGCACCTCCTATCACTTGTGGCGTAGCACCGATTCTGCTCCCTGCAAGTAACGACGACAGGTAAGACCAGACGCACAGCCAAGCAACTAACGGAAGCACGAGGACGAAGGACCTTAGGATATCGTCGGCCATCTGTCTGATTCTCTTCTCGAAACCGTGACCAACATCAGACTGCATCTCATGCCGGCCGAAGCTCCGTCCAATGAAGTGAACGGTCACTGGGAACATGGCTAGGGAGAAGAGTGTGAATGCCGTACCAAATGACACCGGAACAATGTTGATTCCTGCGAACTCCATTATGAGACCAAGAAACATCAAAGACAGGAACAAGACAGCCCCTACAGAGCCCAAAAGGAGACTGAATTCCAGGGCCCTTGAGGACCTTACGGGAGCCCATTCATCGTTGATTCTGCGCGGCTTCAGCTTGGCCGGCAACTTGGAATAGGTAATCAGGTACAACGGGAACACGGAAAGAAGCATTACTGATGTCTGGATAGAACCGGCTAGGTTCGCATACTGGAAGATGTGATTTGATATGGAGAGAGTATGCTGGTCAAACTGAGATGCCCCTTGGAGCGAACGGCCGAGCCAGTCTACCGATTGCATTACGATCGTGGTGTCCGATATCTCAAACAGGTGATTCGTGGCGCTTAGTACGAGTTTTCTTGCACTTCCATCCGAGAGATTGCCGTAGATTGTGCCCGAAGTGGCATTGGACAGGCCGGTGGCAGTCCTTAGAGTAGCATACGCAAGATCGGTAGAGACGAGCTCGTCGTACAACCCACAGGCTATCATTAGATTCCGAGGGTTGGTCTGGTTCAATGGCATAGAGAGACCACCGAAGTTCTCACCCATCCCTCCACCTATGATGACTGTGGCATTGGGTTGAACTGGCATGACCTGCATGAGCATTGCCACGCCAGCGCCCAATGAATGTCCGAGGACACCCCAAGTTGATTGACTAGTATCAGGATCGGTGGCTTGGACATATCGAACCGCTTCGTATGCATCCGTAACGACTTCTAAGAAGGTCCCCCAACCGAATACCTCAGATGATACTCCGTGCCCAGCCAAGTCCACTGATACGACTGTGAAGTTCCTCCGAGCCAACTCGATGTTGACTGGCAGCATCTCTCCTCTTGATGCAGAGATGCCATGAATCGTAAGGACGGCGGGCAGGGGTTTTCCATATGTTAGGATTCGGGGCTTGTAAACCGAGAAGTCGACCGTTCGGCCATTGGATCTCGTCACTTGTATGGTTTCAACGGTGATCTCGCCGAAGCCTCTCTCAGCGGACCAAACCATGTAGGTCGATGAAGCGATGATTATCGAAAGGATGAACAGTGCCAGGTATCTCGGTTCCATTGCCAAGTTCTTTCCTCTTGCCTTGCCGGGTCTTATCCCCGAAATAAGCATTAGCAGTTTGTTACTTCCCTCTCCTTGGGCGTCCCCGCGTGAGTCGTGTAGATACACCCGTGCAAACGACTTGGGGCAATAGTCTAAATACGCTAGCGGCGCTTCTTCACAGTGACAATCTCTTTGGGAGGAGACTCACAGCGATGTCGCAATTGGAAAATGGTGCCAAGATGCTATCTGACTTCGGCCTCACGCCGTACGAAGCCAAGGTGTATCTGGCCATAGTCAGATTGGGACCAACATCGGCAAGCAGAATCTCAAAGTTGGCTGGTGTCCGTCGAGAAGAGGTCTATAGGACGCTCCCCAAACTGGAGAAGAGGGGACTCATTGACAGAGTACTGGGCAGACCCATAAAGGTTAGGGCACTACCTTTGGAAGACGCGCTCTCGCTCCTGATTGGACTCAGGAAGGAGGAACTGGAGAAAGCGGTCTCGGAATTGAGCGCAAAGAAGGATAGACTCCTCCGCAACTTCAAATCCGAGATCAAGAACACGGACGTCAAAGAGAGCGGTTCACACTTCGTTTTGGTTTCAGAGAAAGAAGCCATCACCAGAAGGACTGCCACTTTGACAGGGATCGCTATGAGGAACATTGACTTAGCAGACTCCAGCGAGAGCGTCATCCGGTTCGTTCTCGATTTCGCCGATGCGCTGAAGAAGGCCAGTAGTAGGGGTGTTAGATTCCGCATTCTCACGGACTGCCCTGACAACGAAAATGCTGTTCCAAAGGCTTTGGAGAATTCGGTGCCCAAAAGCTCATTCGCCTTGGGATATCTTGATGGCATCACTAGTCGATACGCCATCTTCGATGGGAGAGAGGCTATAATCACCACATCGGCCGAGGGATGGCTAGCAGAGAGCAACACCCTTTGGACAGATGATGCCAGCCTAGTAGCACTAATGCAGAGAGGGTTTGAAGACCAGTTTCGCTCTGCCGCAGACTGGAGAACTTTCCATTTCACCCCTGCTCAGAAAATGACCCGCGTTCTGAAGGGTTTGAAACCGAGAGAACATGCAATACTGGTCTACAATTCTCCAGAAGTGAAACGGGAGGCCCTCTTCACCTACATCAGGTATGGTCTGGATAGAGGCGAAGCCGCAAAGTATGTATGTTCGGAAGAGACTCCAAGCGAGATAAGAGAGGGCATGAAGCGCTTCGGGGTCAACGTTGAGGAGTATGAGAGAAGAGGAGCCTTGGACATACTTCCTTACACAAGCGTCTACATAAAGGATGGAAAGTTTACTCTCCCAGAAGTGATGAATTCGTGGGGCAAGTACTACAAAGAGGCCATGGCCATGGGTTTCAAGGGGCTCAGAATAACGGGCGAAATGAGCTGCTTCATCCAGCATAGACTGGTCAAAGAGCTGCTGGAGTATGAGCGGGCACTGCACACTACTCTTGACATTCCCATGACTGCGATATGTGCGTATAGTTCTGAGGAATTGGGAAGTATTGACAACCCAATAGACGTCTACTTTGAGCTAGTGAAGGCACATGGCAAACTGCTTTTTGCTGGGAGGGACAGTAGAACCACAGAAAGAACAGAGATACGCAAGGCTTGACGGCCCAACTCAAAACGAGATTTCTGCCGTTTATGATACCACACAGCATGAGGCCATAGAGACAATAGTCTCTTGAAATGGCCGGCCTATGCTGGTACGTAAATCCACTGCCGCATATCCTGCAGGCAAGGCACTCGCTTGATTAGTCTCTTTTTCAGCAGCTTTCTCAGGGCATACCTGACAGTTCTTGGTGCGAAAGAGACCTTGTCTAGGAGCTGTTTGGGTGTGGCTCCGTTCTTCCCATTCTTTCGGAGAAGATCCAGTACGATTGTCTGACTCTTCGTAAGTCGGACCGCATCAGATTCCTCCGGTAGGTTTCCGTCAGTCATCATATCTAACACCTAACCAACTAGATTGTGCTAGCCAAGAATGGATTTAATCATGTGTGACTGCATGGATACAGTCACATACCGATTCCCAAGGTTGCACGAATGTTATCACACGGAGTCATGGGGATGTTTGCCATTCCATGCGTACGTTTCAGCACGTTAAAATACTACTTTGCTGATTTGTTCTTCACAGTGCTTCGAGTCCCACGAGTCTTAATCGCGGTTTTCGCTTTGGAATGATTGTGGTTTACGGCCGATTGAATGAGAATTGCTAGCGATCTCTCATTGATTTTGTCGTCCTTGAAAAAGTCGATAGTTCTCCATTTTTTGCCCTCAAGCCCGTTGTTGAATAGTTTGTCCGGGTCAGGAAGACTTGCACCTTCATAAAAAGTCAGCTTAACCTTGTCTTTGAAGGCATTTGCGACACAGACTATCCCATCGTGAGACCAGACTGGGGTACCCATCCATTTCCATTCCTCGACTATCTCGGGGTCAGCATCACGGATAATTTTGCGGATATTGGTAAAAGTCACGCCGCGCCAATCTGTCAGTTTTGCGATTAGGTCATCAATAAGATCACTTGCGTCCATTTTGATATCTCCCATTGAAAGCCTTGATAAATCTATTAGAATTGATAATCCTTTTTCTCTACATATATTATGTGCCTGATCGGACAATAGTGTCAAACTGAAACGAAAACGAGGACTTGGCCGCGTGTCAACATCGGCATTATACCATGGCATTTGTTTCCTCCAGACTCAGAGAAACCAGACAACAAAGCCAAGCGGGTTCTTTGAAATTGGTCATTACCGCCAACGATTAATGACAGTAAGATGAACTGATTTGAGATGTGTTTGTGAATGACAACAAGGCCTCTAGATATAGTCCTACGGAGTATCAAGCATCTACAACCTGAGCGCGTGCCGACCATACCTCTAGTAGGATTGTTCTCCTCGATGGTTTCGGGCTACTCGGTGATTGAGCTCCTAAGAGATGCCAACAAGCAAGCGCGTTCGCAGATGATGGCCCTAAAGAAGCTCGAGTATGATGGTGTAATGACGTGCATGGATCTCACAGCAGAAGCTGAGGCTTTGGGGGCGCACATCAATTTCCAAGAGAAGGCGTTTCCATATGTGGCATCCTACCCAATCAGAGACCCGAACGCGTTTTCAGAGCTCGAACTGCCTCCAATCAAGAGCTGTAGGCTGAATGTATTCGCTGAAACCACGAAACAGCTTGTTCGACAGGTCGGAAAAACGCACCTTGTCAGTAGCTATGTCATTGGCCCATTCACGCTGGCTGGTCAACTGATGAGCGCTGAAACTCTGCTTGAACTAGCTATGGATAGGCCGGAAGAAGCGGCCTTTGTTGTCAAGGAATGTCGGAGAATCATCGAGCCATATGTGGAGGAATTGCTGAATGCTGGTTCTCACAACATAGTGGTACTTGAGCCCACGGGGAGTTCGAGCGTCATATCTCCTGAGTGGTTTGTAAGATACTGTTCTCCGAACCTGAAAAGCCTCAATTCCTTCATCAAGTCAAAAGGTGCAAAAGCGACGCTCCACATCTGTGGCAATACCACCAAGATCATTGATGCAATGTGTGAGACAGGGGCAGATGCTCTTAGCTTGGACTCAGTCGTCAGCCTAGCCACTGTGTACAAGACAGCGCGCGGCAGATGCACAATCATAGGAAACGTAGATACAACACTGATGCTGACTGGCTCAAGGGAGGAAATAGAGGATGCAGGTAGAAAGTGCATCGGCGCGGTTGGTGGAGTCGTCGGAGGTTACATTCTGAGCTCGGGCTGTGATTTGCCTATTGAGACTCCAGTTGAGAATGTCGACACACTGGTCAAGACCGGTAAGAACTACCATCGCACCAGCAGCTCCCAGTGAACACAGATTGGAAACTGATTCGCAGTGTATTCGTCGGACTAGGCACGATATGCACGCAGGTCGTTATAGGAAGGGCCAATAACCCGGCATATCTGCCGGCAAACGAGACTGGTGAACTCTGATGCGACCAAAACCCGAAATCCTGCGCACGGCCATGGACGCCTTGAACGTCGCAGTGGTTGTAATAGACGACAAAGAGCGGATAGTCATGTTCAACCGGACGGCAGGTGAGCTGTTTGGACAGGATGCACAAAGCAGGATTGATAGCTCCATTCTTCGTTGTCATCCCGAAAGAGCTGAGCCCGGAGTACTGAAGATGATAGGTCAGATGAAGAGTGGGGAGCTGAAGAAGTACCAAGGCTGGGTCAACTTCCGTGGCAAGATCCTGTATGAATTCATCTATCCTCTTCTAGACCAGAATGGCAAGTACATGGGCGCTGTAGCTGAGCTGCATCCCGCTGTCGAGAAGGCAGAGTATCTCAAGAGTCAAGGCGAATGGAAGGAACCGGAGCTGCACGGTGAGGGTGCCAGCTCCCCACGTAGTCCGCATCCTGAGAAAATGAGCCCAGTCAAGTGAATCCGATTAATCAGCCCAATCTGCGGACTCAGGAATAGGCCAATCCTAGAACCAGTCTGTAGGTAATCTAGTGTTAGAGCTGTTTGACCGAAATGAGTTGCTGGTGAATTGCTGGCTCAGTTTCAGTACGCAGCGGATAAGTCTTAAGAAATGCAGGGTGAACTCGAACTCTGTCTTGGGCTGATTATATGGTCTGGTGTGTGATGGTCAAGGGACCGTGTCGAGGTAGCAGATGCGATTTTTGGATTCGAGTTAAACTCAGGAAGCAGACAGTCGATGAGATTGCTGATGAAGTCCGAGGCAGTATTGTGCCATGCCGAGACACCAGCGGCTTGGAGATCGGGAAAGCACTCAGGGACTACTGGACTGCAGTTGGCGTGAAAGACATGGACTTACTGTGTCAAGAGGAGCCAGACTTGTGCGCCAAGATAAGACAGGTCGAAGCAGCAGTCTATTCGTGGGCTGACCAGATGCCTATTTGAACTGTGGCGGGACAGGTATCATGTCTCCCCTGTTTAGAATCCACTTGGGATCGACTGCTTTCTTCACAGCCTGCATCTCGGAGATACCTTGGCGACCATACATGACCTCCAAGAATGCTTGTTTGAGCTTTCCACAACCATGTTCTGCAGAAACTGTACCACCTAGCTCAACGGCCTTCTTTGCGAACAGCATGTAATTGTCCATGCCCTGCTTCACTTCCTCGTTGTTACGCGGAATCATGTTCACGTGGAGATGGTTGTTGCCTATGTGACCGAATATGACGTACTCCATCCCTTGACTGTCGAGTCTGTCCCTGTAGAATTCAAGATACTCCCTAAGCGCACCGTCAGGAACGGCCATGTCCGTACCTATCTTATGTACGTCGTGAAACTCCTTCTTGCGTTGGGCAATGATTGCATTGATTGTTTCTGGAATGAAGTGCCGAACAACCTTCATCTTCTCAAGCTCCGTACGATCGAGGCCAGCCCAGCTCGATTCCGAAGAGGATTCATGGCTGTTGAGCATTTCCTCCAGAGCAGTG
>Ga0315296_10004192_pt1 | contig 11835 bp, 11 predicted proteins | sample YL17G14_18_MG_FD_203921 | JGI IMG/M metagenome (GOLD analysis project Ga0315296, IMG submission 203921) | Sediment microbial communities from Yellowstone Lake, YNP, Wyoming, USA - YL17G14_18 | ecosystem: Environmental > Aquatic > Freshwater > Lake > Sediment | place: USA: Wyoming | collected...
CGCGCCGACGGCCACGATCCGCTTCCCCGGCCAGGTGCCGGGCTCGATCGGCCATCACTGGTCGTCCGTGGCCTGCAATTACGGCTCAACAGCCTGGAAGGGCCTCAATGCCGGCGCCAAGGCGATCGCCGCTTCTGCCGTCGATCTTCTGACCAAGCCTGAAGAGATCAAAAAGCTCAGGACCGAATTCGAGGAATATGTCAAAAAGAATCCCTACAAGCCGTTCCTGCCGGCGGACGCCAAGCCGCCCCTGGACATCAACGAGGAGCTGATGAAGAAATACCGTCTCTTGTTGGAGAAAATGATCATCGACCGGTGATGAGATCTATTCTTTAAAGAACGGCGGGGCGTTAATTATCCTGTTTTTTCTTTTTCCGGACGAAGTCCACGTCATCGGGAAGCTCGTTGGCATCCGACAGAGGATCATAGGGAAAATGGGCTGCCAGATGCTCTCCGACTTCTTCGATGCCTTTGATGAGCCCGTCTGTGAAATCGCCCTTCCGGAATTTCTCGGACATGGCGCCGGCAATGTGCTCCCAGAATTCCTGGCCCACTTTTGCATGGATCCCCTCGTCGCCGAGGACGACAAAGCGGCGCCTGGAGGGGACGATGAAAAAAAGGATGCCGTTCCTCTGGCGGGTGTTGGACATCCCCAGTCGCCGGAAGGCTTTTTCGGCGACGGGCCGGACCTTCCCGTAAAAAAACGGGGAGATGGAAACGCGGATTTCCCCCGACGTCTTTTTTTCAGCGGTCTGGATGGCTTCCCGTATTTTTTGGGAATCTAGGCGTTTTAAAAGCTTTCGGCGGTGCATGAAGGTCATGTTCCTCTCCTCGGCATCACCAGCCTCCCGAAGCTCCCCCGCCTCCGGACCGGCCGCCTCCTCCGCTGAATCCGCCGCCTCCCCCGCCCCAGCTGCCGCCTCCGCCCCGGCCTCCGGAAAGAATATTGAACAAGAGCCAAAGGGCGAGAGACGGGTGGGTGATAAAAAGAATCAGAAAAAAGATGATGCCGATAATGATGAGGACTGTAGAAACCGCGGACTTTCCCTGAGGTCTCGCCTCCGGATATTGCCTCTGCCTCTGCCCGATCGGAGAAAACGGCCGGCCGGAAATCGTCTGGAGCAGGCTGCCCACTGCTTCCGTCACGGCCCGGTTGCTATCTCCCGCCCGAATCCCGGGTACCAGAATATCGTTGATGACGCGGGAAGCGATGACATCGGGGACAATGCTCTCGAGGCCGTAGCCGACCTCTATGCGGATCTTCTTGTCGTCGGCCATGATAAAAAGAACGAGACCGTCATCGAGGCCCTTGCGGCCGACTTTCCAGGCCGCAAAGGCCTTGACCGCAAATTCCTCGATGGGATAGCCCTCCGTGGTCCTGCCGACATAGAGCAAAACCTGGCGGCCGGTTGAACGCTCAAAGGCTTCCAGCTGCGAATCCAGCTCGGCAACGGTCTGCGGCGAAAGAAAGCCGGCCGTATCCGTCGCCCAGCGAGAGGGCGAAGGAGGGATCTTGATATCTTGTGAGGCGTAAAAAGGCAGACAGAAAAAAAGCAGGAAAACGAGCCGCGAAAGCCGGAAGCGCACAGGACGCACGATCAGAATTTAACTTTGGGGGCTGTTTCCGCGCCGGCCTGAGCTTTGAAATAGGCTTTTTCTTTGAATCGCTCGCCGAACAATCCGGCGATCAAAACTGTGGGGAATTTCATCCGCCTGGTGTTAAAGGCCTGGGCTGATTCGTTGAAGCGCATCCGCTCCACGGTGATCCGGTTTTCCGTCTGTTCAAGCTGAACTTGAAGGTCACGGAAATTTTGGGTCGCCTTGAGTTCAGGATATTTCTCGACGACGACCATCAGCCTGGACAGGGCTGAGGATAGCCCATCCTGGGCTTCCTGAAACTTGGCGAAAGCATCAGGATTGTTAACCAAATTTGCGCCCAACTGGACTTGCCCGACCTTGGACCTGGCTTCGGTGACGGCCGTGAACGTGTCTTTTTCGAATGCGGCCGCGCCTTTCACCGTTTCTACTAGGTTCGGCACGAGGTCGGCCCTCCGCTGGTAAACGTTCTCCACCTGCGCCCATTTGGCCCTGACGTCCTGGTCAAGCTTGACCAGAGAATTGTAGGTCCCGATGCCGGACAGGGCAAAAATAATCACGATGATGACGACGAGTCCCAAACACCCTAAAGTCAGTCTTTTGTCGGCCATGGTTTTTCCCTTTCTCTCCCGTGAATTTTAAAATTAGCCTCAGACAAGAATTCTAATCGCAAAAGGCAAGAAATTCAACTCGATTTTGGTCATAGCAAGCATGTCCGTTTGTGTGATTTTAAAGAGGCGTGGGAATCGCCCCTGAGGCCCCCCTAGCGGAGGGGGGGCCCCGGACACTCTTGGAGGAGGACCCTTTCACAGGGTCCCCCTCCAACGGGCGGCGGGACTACCCGTCCGCCCTGCCACCCCTCCAACGAGCATCCTCCCATGAATTCATCGCCAAATGCTCCTTGGAAAGGAGGCAGAGAGCGAAGCGATCGTTGGAGGGAAACCCGGAATAAGGGTTTCCCTCCAAGAGTATCCGACGGGACTGGTTCCCCAGGGGGCCGGGGGCGATTCCCACGCCTCTTTAAAATCACAAATTTCGATGCTTCCCCGGTCAAATGACCGTCCCGTCCGGGATGATCCCGTTTTTAGGGACGACAATGATACCGTTGACAATCACATAATTCTCCGCCTGCTCATCCCCGACGCCCCTGGCATTGATCAGCTTCACGCCGTTGCCGATACAGGCGTTCTTATCGATGATCGCATTCCGGATTTCGCAGTCGTGCCCGATTCCGATAGGAGGATTTCCAAGGGCGGCGTTCTGGGCCAGTTCCGCCTGGGATTCAAAATAGTCCGCCCCCATGACGACGGTCCGGGCCAAGAGACAATGTTCACCGATTCTGGACCGGACGCCGACGATCGAATGATCGATCCTGGAGTTGTTGATGATGCTTCCCTCGCAAAGAATCGAATTGCAGACTTTCGAGGAAAGGATCTTTGAGCCGGGGAGAAAGCGGGCGTGGGTGAAAATGGGCTTTTCTTCGTCATAGAAATTGAACCGGGGAAGCGGCTCGGTGAGGTTCAGGTTGGCCTCAAAAAAGCTGGGAATGGTCCCGATATCCTCCCAGTAGCCGTCAAAAAAGTAGCCGAAGACCTTTTTTTGGCTGATGGCCAGAGGGATGACTTCTCTGCCGAAATCCTCATGGCGGCTGTGCTCGAGCAGCTCCTTGAGGGCGTTCCAGTTGAAAAGGTAGATCCCCATCGAGGCCAGGTGCGTCCGGCCGGCCGGAGGAACGCCGAATTCCTGAAATACATCTTCCGGAATTCTCATCCGCTCGACAAGCGCCGGGTCTTTCGGTTTTTCCTGAAATTCCACCACCCGGCCGTTCCGGTCCACTTTCATCACGCCTAAATCTCCGACTTGGCCGGCTCGGACGGGGATGACGGAGATGCTGATATCCGCGCCTTTCTCGAGGTGAAAATCCACGAATTTCCGGAAATCCATCCGGTAGAGATGATCTCCCGATAGAATCAAGGCCATGTCGCCCAGGTTCTCGAAAAATTGAAGGTTCTGGCGGACTGCGTCCGCCGTCCCCTGATACCAGTCCCTGCTTTCCAGGGTCTGTTGGGCCGATAGGATCGTCACGAAATCCTTGGTGAAGTTGTCAAAGCGATAGGTCAGAAAAATGTGCCGGTGGAGCGACTCACTGCTGAACTGGGTCAGGATGAATATTTTCCGGTAGCCGGAGTGGATGCAATTGCTGATCGGGATGTCGATCAGCCGGAAGCGGCCGGCAATCGGCACGGCCGGTTTGCTGCGGATTTTGGTCAGGGGATAAAGGCGGCTCCCCTGCCCGCCGGCCATCACGATGGCAATGACTTTAGCCATAGGACGCTCCTCTTTTTATTCGCCAAGAGTATATACCAGCCGAAGCCCAAATCCAATTCCTTAAGAAGAGGTCGACCATTTTTCTTTTGACATTTGCCCCGTCTTGATATATTTTATAAATGGTTGGCACTTCTAGGGAAAGGGAGTAGGTTACAAGGGAGGTTACTATGGCCGAACTAAACCTGGAAAAAAGGACTTGTCTGAGGTTCCGCATTCCCGGCGCCACCGTCAGCTACAAGAAGGATAAGCTCTTGCTCAAAAAGGGGCAAGATTATATCGAAGAATTCTGCCCTGTTTTGGACATCAGCCGGGGCGGCATCCGCTTTCTGTCCCAGGAAATTCTCAAATACGAAAGCAAGGTGGTCCTGAAGATCAGCATCCCCGGCGAGACTATTCCCATGACGCTCAAAGGAATCGTCCGCTGGTATTCCCCGAACCCCGGCAAAAGCTACAAATATCAGATCGGCGTCCAGTTTCTTGCCTATGGGGAAAAGCGGGACCAGAACAATCCTGCCGGCTTGACAAAAATCGTCGCGCTCGAGCAAAAATTCCTGGATGAGTCGGGCCTCGCCGAGCAAGGCCGAAAAGACAAGGATGAATTCAGTATCTGAGCCGGCCTATTTTCGGGCGGTCGGCTTCTCTTCTTAGACATCTAAAAACCCATCTCTCCGGCCGGCTTTGACACGTATTTTTCGATATGTTGTACTACGGCAATTGCGCGTGCTATGCCATCTTCTGCTCGGATTTTCGACCCCAGATCGGCTGCACGTTGACGCATCGTTTGGTCTGTCACAGCCTCTTCAATGGCTTGTGCAAGTCGTTCAACCGATAGTCTCCTACGTGGAATAGGTACTGGTCCAACCCCTAGTTCCGCTATGCGCTGCCCCCAAAACGGCTGGTCGCCATGGAAAGGAATGATAACGGAAGGCACGCCTGCCCTGAGACCGGCGGCTGTTGTTCCAGCACCGCCATGATGTATTACCGCCTCGACGCGCGGTAAAAACCGTGAATGGGGGACTGAATCAACCATAAAAACTGAGTCAGGTAAATCTGACTTACGCAAACCGCTCCAGCCAGAAAGCATTATGGCACGTTGCTTAGTACGTGTAAGAGCTTGTAAGACGAGGTCGGTCGTTTTTTCTGGTTTTCGATTGCTCATACTCCCAAACCCAATATACACAGGAGAGGAACCTGCTTGCAGATACTCCATCAGGGCCGAGGGCGGATTCCAGTCATCTGGTGGGTCCAGAAACCAGTAGCCAGTGACATTATTATCCCAATCAGATGGTGGGAGGATTACCGATAGGCTGAACCCATAGAGAATTGGACCGTGGTGAAGGCGGTCGGATTTAAATGACCCCCAGAACGGTGCAATAGGCAAGCCAAGCACTTTCTGTCGCACCAGCCTATCGGCAGGCCGATACGCCTGCCACACAATCTGTCGGGTAAGATGGTGAGACAGGCGATTAAGAGAACCTCCGAGCCAAGATGGGGGCTTGGGAAGAAGCGCGCCGGAAAATGCTTGAGTGGGAGTAAAGGGAACATTATAGGCCTGAAGAAACGGAAGTCCAAGCTTCTCTGCAAGGGAGAGACCAACGAACAGGCCTCCTATGCCTGCTAGCACCATATCCAATCTCCGACAAGCTGCCAGACCTCTGTCCGCCAAATGAAGAGCACCGCGTTTTAGTTCTTTTCCCATCTGGGACATAGAAGCGAGGAGATTCCCCTTTTCCAGAACCGCACGCATTCTTTCGTTTTGGATAATATCCTGCATATTGACTTCAACGGGCCAGAATTCTAACCCGTGCGAATTGGCCAGCATTTCATAGTTACGATTGGTCACCAGTCGCACAGCATTGCCGGCCTTTTTTAATCCCTTTCCCAAAGCAATGTAGGGTTGAACATCCCCTCGACTTCCTGGAGCAATAATGGCAATGCGCATAAATAATAAATTCCTAAGTGATAAGGGGCCGGGACCTGAGGTTAGAGTGTGTGCGAACATAGCCTCTGGGCTAAGGGCACGGATAGAAGGATGGTCCACAAGACCTAAAGAGAAGGCATCAGAAGAAAGGAGAAGAAAATAGAAAATACCCCTTGCATCACATCATCATAGAAGGACCGCGTCTCCCTGAAAAGACGGGAAAAGCCCCGGCTCGGAAAGCCGAATCACATTTCTAAAACACTTTTTAAAAATAATAAACCCAACCAGATAACCTTGCTCTTTTCCCACTATCTATCCTATGAGCCCCAACATCGCTTCGGCGTCATGCTTTGATCCGGGAGGGAGGTCCGGCCATCCGGCCTCCCCCTGGTCTTAAAACTATTTCTTTCTGGTGCCTCTTTTTACATCTTTTTCATATTGCTTGGGTATTATCTGGACAACTATCTCCACCGGCTTGCTCATTCTTATGCCTTCTGTCGCCGCAAAGTGGATTACATCTGCACTCAGGAACCCTGGCGCAGGCATCCAAAAGCTGATTAATCCCCACAACTTCCGCCATTCTCGAAGACCTATCTGGCGAATTTCCTGACCGATGCCCAGATGAAAGAGCATTTCGGCTGAACTCAGGACTCGAAGATGGCCGCGGGAATCTCTATTCGACCTCTTTCAAAGCCTTAATGATATCGTCAACTTTTTTCGTCCAGCTGTCGGCCAAATCCGCGGGAATCTTTTTGCCTCTTTGAGCCCTCACTTCGTGCTTGAAGGCGCTGAGCAGGTTGATCGCAGGAGTGATGTTTCCTTCCTCGAGGGCTTTATCGACGTTCACAAGCTTCTGAACCAGACTGTTCTTAATTCCAATCGCAATATTACTCTGACGAACCTCGTCCAGCAGCTTCTCTTTCAATTCTATGACAGCCGGGATCGTCCAGCCCTTGTACACGATTTTGAAAATTCCGTTTCCCGTATCTGAAACGTAGAGAGCGCCGTACTTATCGAACGTGACTTGATACGGAAATAAAAATCCCTGGGCAAACAGCTCGATGTTCCCGCCGGCATCGCCAAAGAGGATGGTTCCGCTATCCATGAGGGGGATGAAAACCTCTTGCAACAAAGGATTTACACAGAAGAAATAAACTGTCGGTGGATAAGGAGTGCCGCTGGGATTCAGGTTATAGAACAACGGCTCGGAGCTGAGATCCGGGGGCGATTGATATTGAAAATCCAGATGGACTTTCTTGATTCCTTCTCCGATTCCTTCGACGAAATATAAATTTTGATTGACGTCGAATTGAATGTCCCGGTTCTTATTGTGAAGACCGGTGACATAGGGGGTGGGCGAGCCCGTGGCTAAATCAATGATATCCGCGCCATAGATGTTCTCATTTATGTCGATCTCGGTGTTCAAAATCAGCCGCCCATAGGAATCAAAAGCCAACGACCGATAGCCTTTGACATTCTGGTTTCCGGAAGAGACAACCGTGGTCGTCCCTGAGGCCGGGTCTATCCTTAAGATCTGCCGCTCGACATTGGGGATCGTCGGCGAGCTTCCCAAATAGAAATAGGTCCCGTCGGAAGCGATTTGCTGGGAGTAACCTGTCCCCGCTCCGACTTGGTCATACCCTCCGTAGGGATTCAACCTGAACAGCTTGAGCTGTCGGAAACTGTGCGTATAGAGTCTGTCGTCAGCGTCGAAAGCGATGGCTCCGGCGCTAGAGATTCCAGTATCCTTGGTGAAATCCGTTTTCAGGAACGTTCCGAGGTCGATTTTTGCGATGACGCCACGATCCATTTCGCTGACGTAGATATAATTATCTTTACACGCCAATCCATGAGCACTATGGAAGTCAGGACCGATGTCTCTTGTTATCACACCTCCTGCGCTGATCTTTGTCAGCATGAATATATCATAGGAGGAATTACCGTCCGTGTTCGTGTGGAGGTATTCATCGATATAAAGATTACCTGAGTTATCGATGGTCATATCGCGGGCAGCGGTAAGGCTATAGCTAGCGATAAAATCCACTGAATCTAGCGGCCCCGGAATTCCATCGCCGCCCGCGAATAGCTTGATAATGGTCCCCCCCGTGAAGCTGCCGCGTGCGCCCGGCACCAGCATATACAAATTATTCTGACTGTCAAAACAAAAATCGCTGATGAACCATTCAAAGGTATAGGCCGTTTCTACGAGTTGAAAATCCTTGTCATATCGATTGACCAAGTTAATATATCTAGGAGGATCAGAATCTGGAACGGGCTCACCCCGAACAACGGCATAAAAATTCCCTAACTTGTCATAGCCGATGGCGTTTATATATGGGGCATCGAATAGCTTCTCATAATTATCGGGCGGAGTGAATTTGCATACGACGGGATTTCCAGCAACCTCGACTAATTGGCCGCGGATTATATAACAACCGTTTGAATTGGGCATGGGCTCGACTTCTAAGGGATTTATGTTATATTTTCTCGTTTTGCCGATGACCTCGACCCCGCCGCGGGGATCAATCGCTAAAATCATGTAGTTATAACTCCCGGCGATAAGATTTCCATTTGAGTCGAATGTCAGCCGGTAAGGATCGACGGCCCTGTTGGTTTCGGCGATCTTCGTGACCCCATAGCCCGGCGGGACGGTGATGTCCTCGGTTTTGTATTGGGCATCAAGGAGCGGAGAGAGAAATGCGGCGAAAAAAACAAAAACGGGCAAAAAACAGAAAAATTTTTTAGACACGAAACCCTCCTTAATAAATTTCTATGAATTTCCGCTTCCTTTTATTATTAAAGCGAATTCACATTCTTCGCAGAGATTTAGTTTCCATAGGCAAAACAATCCTATCTAAAAAAAAGAAAATGTCAAATCTTTTTCATTAAATCATCGAAAAACAGTCCACTTTTAATTTTTAAATGACATTCTTTTTTTGCCGATTGATTTCCATAAAAAAGAATTTGAAATTAATTGTTTTATCCTTAGCGATTAAGCCCATTTACATTTTTATAGATATTCCAAATCCATGAGAGAAACGCAAGAAATAAGACTGCCATGAGGATTCGTTTTTTTAATCTCTCCCATACAATTGAAAAAAGAGGTTTCTTAGAGAATAATCCATAAAGTGAAATAAGGAAAATTATTATTACAGAAAAATAGACGAGCGGTCCCATCATATTGTAAAAAAAGGCCTCTTTTACACGAAAATGACCCAAGCAAATAAATGAGTGTGTCATCCCGCAAGAAGGACAGGGTAGACCCGTGACGACTTTAAATATGCAGGTATCAAATGGTAACGGAGGAGATGGGAGAAGGGACGATAAGAAAATCAGGCTAAAACTTACGCCGCAGAGAATGAATGATCTTTGCCTTTCTCCCCTAAATTGAAAAATGGGTTTAATCGGAAAACTGGAGAGAATTACCTTGAGCATCTTTCATTGATCCAATGCCTATCAGGATTATATCAACTAAAGCCCAAATCCCGAGCCCTCCACATGTGATGAGCTTAAGGATTCCAAGCCCTGTATAGCCAAGATAGAATCTGTCTACGCCCAGAAATCCAACAAGCCAAGATAGGAGGAAAGCTGTACTTTGAGATTTTACAGGTTTGCCCGCGGGCTGTTCCCTCAACAGTTTGTTGCCATTAGAATCTTTCATATTGCCTATGCCTACCAAGACATAATCAACTAAAGCCCAAATCCCGAGGCCGCCACACGTTATGAGCTTGAGGATTCCCAATGCTGTATAGCCTAAATAAAACCTATCGATCCCCAAAAAACCCAAAAATGCTGATAAAAGAAACGCGGTTGATTGACTTTTTTGGTTCAAGTTGCCCTCCTTTTTCTTGATCAATTTATCACGTTGAATAAATTTCGTTGGCAATTGATTGATAGGAATTTTGTTTTCGGCCGCGCCGGCGAAGGGCACATCTTCGCTCCGATTTTCCCCTCCAATCAGCGTGGGGAAATATAAATCATGATAAAGAAGATGTCAATAGCGGCTTGAGAGCGCCGGGATGTCTCCTTGAGGCCGTTCGAGCCGCCAAAAGCGCCGGAAATCACCCAGATCTGCCCTCCTGTTCAAAGTGAAGATCACGAAAAATATTCACCACCGGCCTCGGCGGCCACAATCCTCCAGTTTCGAAATACTCTTGTTAATAAATAGGTCAGGTCGGCAGGGATATGCGTCCGCGGGCGGACAGAGCTAGTCCGTTTCCGAACAGTCCAGGCGCCCGTTCCTGACCACGAAATCGGGGTGTCCCAATGACCGAGAGCGCTCGGCACATTGGCGCAAGATTTGCTCTATAAATAAGCAGATAGATAATAAGGAGGAGACGATGTGGAAATATGATTTCGTGGCGGCGAAAAGAATTCTTCTCAGCAACAAGGGTTTTTCTCTGATCAATATCCTCGGACTGGCGGTCGGCATGGGGGCCTGCCTGCTGATGATGATGTATGTCGTCAACGAGACCTTATATGAGGATTTTCACACTCGGGCCGACCGGATCTACCGCATCGCCCTTGAGTGGGGCCGGAAGGGAAGCCGGATGAAATTCGCTGGGAACATACTCGCCCTTGGCCCGGCGCTCCAGGCCGGATTGCCGGAGGTCGAAAGCGCCGTGCGCGTCCTGTCCCTAGGGGACGCCGAGCTCCGCCTCGAGCCCGACGCCCCTCCGGTCCTCACGGAAGCGGCCTGTTATGCCGGCCAGGGCTTCTTCGCCATGTTTTCGTATCCGTGGCTCCACGGAGACCGCATGACGGCCCTCAAAGAGCCGAACAGCGCCGTCATCAACTCATCCCTGGCTCGGGCCCTTTTCGGCGGAGAGGACTCCGGCGGCAGCGCCCTCGGTCGCACCATGCTCTTCGGCAACCAAAGCGTTAGAATCGCGGGAATAATAGGCGATTCCCCTCCCAACACCCATCTCAAGCCGGACCTTATCCTGTCCTACGCGACCTACGAAGCCGCCGAGGGCGATCGAACATCGGCTGGACGAACTGGGGTATAGACCGCACTTACGTCTTGCTCAGACAAAAAGCGGACATCCCCGGTCTCCAATCGAGAATCCACGCCATTCTCGAAAAAAACGTCCCTCCGTCCCTGTCCGAGATGATCGTCTTCCACATTCAACCGCTCAAGCGCATCCATTGGATCACCGACTTCCGCGGCGATACCGATCCGAAGGGAGGCCGGCTTCTCTTCTTAGACATCTAAAAACCCATCTCTCCGGCCGGCCTTGACATGGCCTGTTCCACGATTTATGCTCCCTCACAGGAGCGTACCGGGAAAACCTATGCGAAACATTGCCCGCGGGCAGGCGCCGCCGAAAACCGATTCCCTATCAATCGGATTCACTCTGGTAAACATGTGGATTTCTGGATAAAATTTCTCAGCTATATCAACCTGGCCGGAGCGATCCATGCTCTGATCCAGTCGATGTTGCTGTTCTTTATTCGAAGGGGCAATCGCCGGGCCAACAAAATCATGGCCTTTTTCCTCCTGGCCTTGGCCATCGGCATGTCCAACGGCCTTGTCTCGCTCCTCGGCCTCTACGATGTCTGGCCCGCCCTCTCGATCCTCATGGGATCCGTGATCCTGACCTACGGCCCGCTGTTCTATCTTTACATCAGAGCGATGACCGACAAGGATCGCCGCGGGACGCCCATCGATGTCCTCCATGGGATTCCCTTCCTCCTGGGACTGATTGCCTACGGGGCTTACTTAAGTTTGCCCGGGAGCGGCTCGGCTTCATCGGGCGTCGTCGGATTTGCGGTCCGATCCCCCTGGCTCGTCGTCCTGACCCTGGCGATCCTTCAGACGATCGCTTACGTCGTCTCCATCATCCGTCTCCTCCGGGAGCATTCCGAGAGGATCAAGGCCGCGTATTCAACGATCGACCGGATCAACCTCGGCTGGCTCCGGCGGCGCCTGTTCGTTTACGCCGCCATCTGGGCCGTCGGCCTGGCGATGGTGGCCGCGGTCAGGCTCG
>Ga0315296_10004193_pt1 | contig 11832 bp, 11 predicted proteins | sample YL17G14_18_MG_FD_203921 | JGI IMG/M metagenome (GOLD analysis project Ga0315296, IMG submission 203921) | Sediment microbial communities from Yellowstone Lake, YNP, Wyoming, USA - YL17G14_18 | ecosystem: Environmental > Aquatic > Freshwater > Lake > Sediment | place: USA: Wyoming | collected...
AGCCTCCTCGACTTGAGTAGCCGCCTTGAATCACTGTGCTTATTTCGCCTCCGTCTGGGGAGACCGAGTAGAGGTGAGCCTGCCCCCTATCGCTTGCGGAGAAGAGTATCTTCTTACCATCAGGCGTCCAGACGATAGAGGAGCAGGGTCGATCCAACTTCTTCACAAGATCCTTCGCGCCCTCACCGTCCGTGGAAACCACCCAAAGGTGACTGCCCTCAGCCACGCTGTCGTTGCTCGTGTCAGGACGAGTTGTTGAAAGGTAGGCGATCTTCTTCCCCTTTGGGGAGCACACAGGAGTGTAAGCGGCTCCCAGCGTAGAGGTTATCTGCCTCACAGTCTTCGTTGCCGGAGAGACCGCCCAGAGGTCATTTCTGACGAAGAGGTCGCCCTGCCCGCTGCGATCTGAGACGAAGACGATCTCCTGGCTGTCGGCGGTCCAGCATATGGAGTGCTCGTCAAACTCTCCAGAGGTCAGCTGCCTCGGCTCACCACCCTCAGGCGATACGACGAAGATGTGGGTCCTCCTGAAGTCCGAGAACTCCGTGAGGCTCTTCGTAAGGAGCCTCTCCATGACGACGATCTCGCTGTAGTCGGGCTTCGGCTCGTCTGTCGCCAGAAAGGCGATTGCTGAGCCGTCGGGCGCCCAAGCCAAGGATTCCCCTGTCCGAGAGATGTACGCGTTGCTCGTCTCGAAGGCTGTCAGGACGCGGCGGTTGCCTCCGTCGGGGCTCATCAGGCACAGTTGCCTCTTCCCTTTTTCGGAGAAGAAGAAGGCAAGGGTCTTACCGTCTGGTGACCAACGGGGAGTGCTGCTTGATCCATCGTTTGTGACGTTGACAGGCGTTCCTCCCTTGGCTGCTGTGACCCAGATGTCGGTCTTAGACCTGTTCTCAGCCATGTCGACGACGGAGACCACGAAGGCCACCTTTGTTCCGTCGGGCGAGATCTGCGGGTTGGATACACCTTTGATCTTCGTCGTGTCGCTCGGCGTCATCGGCTTCTTCTCTGTTGATGATGCTTTACCCATAGCGGATTGTTTGAAAACCGCCGATATTTAACAGTTTACATTAAACCTACAGCACGGTTAAGAGGAGGAAACCTTAAATGGGAAAACGCCTACAGGCAGAAGAGCAACAGATGGTTTAATTACCCCGCTTAAACACACATTTTTGAGTCTCATCTGGGGTTGCCATGGCAAAAGTCTATGCGGAAGCCTTCGGCTGCAGCGCAAACTTCGCCGACTACGAGATGGCCGCAGGCCTCCTGAGGGAGGCGGGGTTCCAGCTGGTGGAGCGCCCAGGGGAATCGGACCTCCTCATGGTCTTCACCTGCACGGTGAAGACGCCGACGGAGAGAAAGATGATCAGACGAATAAGGGAACTCCAGGCGCTGGCAAAGCCGCTCATCGTCGCGGGATGCATGCCCAAGGTGGAGGAGGAATTGATAGGGGAGATCGCACCGAAGGCCAGCCTCATGGGTCCGGACAGCGTCCTCAAGGTTGTGGAGGTTGTGGAGGAGACCCTTAAGGGTGTTAGGGTTCGCTCCTTAGAGGATCAGCGTCTTCCGAAGACCTGTCTCCCGAGGGCGAGGCTGAATCCTTTGGTGCATATCGCCCCGATATCGACGGGCTGCCTCGGCAACTGTAGCTACTGCATAGTCAAATTCGCCCGTGGGAGGCTCTTCTCCTATCCCTTGGAAGCCATCGTAGAAGATGCTTCTAGGGCTGTCTCCTCCGGAGCCAAGGAGATCTGGGTCACGGCCGAAGATACTGGTGCTTATGCTTCGGAAGACGCACGCCTGCCAGATCTCCTTAAGTCCCTATGTGCCTTGGAGGGAAGGTTCTACATCAGGGTTGGGATGATGACGCCGAATGCGGCCCTGTCGATGCTCGGGGACCTCGTTGAGGCTTTCAGTGAGGAGAAGGTCTTCAAGTTCCTCCATGTGCCCGTTCAGTCTGGGAACGACGAGGTGTTGAAGAGGATGAACAGGAGGTACAGCGTCGAGGACTTCAGGCGTCTCGTGGCGCGCTTCAGGGAGGAGATGCCGGAGATGAGCCTCTCCACTGACATCATCTGCGGCTTCCCCGGGGAAACAGAGGAACAATTCAGAGACTCTTTGAGGCTTGTGGAGGAGGTAAAGCCCGACATTGTCAATATATCCCGCTTCGGATCTAGGCCTGGGACCGAGGCTGCTAAGATGCGCCCCCAGATCCCTGGGTGGGAGACCAAGAGGATGTCTAGGCTGTTATCTCAGCGCTGGAGAAGTCTTTCGGCTGAGAGGAACCGTCAGTGGGTTGGCTGGGATGGCGAGGTTTTGATCGATGAGAAGGGGCGCGGAGATAGTTGGGTTGGGAGGAACTACGCCTACAAGACCGTGGTACTCAGAGGAGGAGCCCGTTTGGGGGATTTTCTCCAGGTTCGGATCGTTGATGCCCGTCCCCAATACCTGCTGGGTGAACCCCTAGACCATGGATCTTAGCTCCCCCTCAGAGCTGCGTTCTTCCGTTTCATGGTAGACACCTCTTTAACCAACTCCAAGTGTAGAAAAGAGAGAGACTTTCTGGTTACATCAGGTTAATATCTCAACATTAGTATAGAATTATTCGACGAAAAGGTGAGCTAAACGATGAGCGAGATAATCAGACAGGGCGTCTTGGAGCGTTCCATCGGGTCCCGTTCCTTCTACTTCAGAAAGAAGAAGTAGGCTTTCCCTCTTCTTTTCTGACACTACCCTTTCGCTTAAACGATTTTATACCTGAAAAGGCTACAATGATTCTGGAGGAGGCATTTTTGAGGGTTATCACGCTGCTCACGGATTACGGGATCAGGGACTCCTACGTTGCTGAGGTGAAGGGGGTGATCCTCAGGCTCCACCCTGAAGCCGTAATCGTTGACATCACCCACGACATCGGGAAATACGATGTCGAGGAGGGAGCCTACAACCTAGCCCGAGTTGTGAGGTATTTCCCCGAGGACACGATCCACGTGGGCGTCGTGGACCCCGGTGTAGGCGGACCGAGGAAACCCCTCATCATCGAGGCTCGTGGCGCCTATTTCGTTGGTCCCGACAACGGGCTGCTCGCCCCTGCTGCGGAGAGGCTGGGCATCAGACGCGTCTATGAGATCACTCGGATGGATCTCTTGCCACCGAGGGTCTCGGATGTATTTCATGGAAGGGACATCTTCGCCCCCGCCGCAGCCTTGTTGGCAAAGGGATTGAAGCCCGAGGACATCGGTATGGAGGTCTCTGAGTATCAGCGGCTACCCCTTTACACCGTGAGGATTGAGGCTGGTAGAATACATGCGAAGGTTATCCACGTGGACGGCTTTGGGAACCTTGTGACCAACGTCACCTACGAGAGCCTCGAAAACGCTGGAGTCAAGTTGGACTCAACTCTTGAGGTCCAGGTGGGCGACAGGGCATATAGGATGCCCCTTGTCAGAAACTTCTCCGCTGTCCCAGTTGGGGATCTTCTGCTCCTTGTAGCGGGCGGAGGTTACTTGGAGATCTCTGTGAATCAAGGTGACGCCTCTGCAAGGCTGGGTGTTGGAAAGGGAGTCGAAGTAATATTTACAACTCTCTGACAGGTTAGGATCTCCCTGGATTAATCAATCTGACGGAGCGGGAGTTTTAGACTCCTTTTGGGCTTTCAATTGAATGTACCCAAATGTCGCTAGCCAGCCTAGGGTGACGAAGACCGTTGCAGGAAGGAAGGAGTAAGTAGTGTTTAAGATAATAAATTCCCCGATCATAAGACCTGCGGCGGTGGATGCGCATGAGAGTATGCCGTAGTGTTTACCCCATCTCAGGGCGGTTTGGATGACGAAGAGGCCTGAGAGGAGAAGGTCACCAAGACCGAGGACGATAAAGCCTGGAGATGGAAACGACGGTATGACGACCATCATTGGCAGAGCTAGCCCAGAAGCCTTCTTTGCGACATCCACCATGTATCCTGTGACGAAGACTTGGATGATGTCATTTGCTGTGAGTAGGGCTGCGAAAGCGAGGGTGGTCTTCCAGGTAAAGATTCTGCCGACATATAGGATGGCGGAGATAACGAGCAGTACGGCGAAGAGGTCCATAAAAAACAGGTTCCAGTAAAAGAAGTAAAGCCCCACCAAGAGGGCGGGGGGAAGGACGGCAACTGGAATCCTTGGGACTATGAGGTATGTCAGCAGGAAGAGGAGGGAGGAGGCGGAGAAGAGGAAAAGGATCTGAAGTATCCTCCCAGGGATCAGTACCACCACCACAACCATCACAGCCATCATCGCCACGATAAGAACGACATCTCGTATACGCAACTGCTGGCCGCTGGAGAGTACTTCAAGCCGCTTCTCAAACCTTAAGAAGAGGAGGAGGCTGGCTGAGGAAATGGCGAACAGGGTCAGCGAGAGGAGGAAATCGAACTCCATAGTTACCCCAAATAAATAGAGGAAGTAAAATAGTTTATGTTGCTTGGATGGTCAACGCTTCTTTGCCAGTTGCAGTATCTCCTCTTCCAGCGTCTTACCGGGGGAGGGCTCCTCGATGATCTTTCCGAGCTCCCGTCCGCTCGTGTCGAAGACTATTATGGTCGGAACCTTCTCGACCTGGAAGTCCCTCACCTCGGGTGGCGAGGGCGGAATCCTCCACCGCTCCTTGGGATTCAAGGGGTCTCTCATGAGACCGCCGAAAACCCGCACCTTAAGTCCAGCCTTATCAGCCAGCAGAACCAGCACTGGGACATTGGGCGCACAATCCTTCAAGCACCATTCTGCTGAGAAGACGAGTACGAACAGTTTGTCTGCGTACTTCTTCAACTCCTCGGCGACATCTTCCTTCAGTCTGTAGGTTTTCAGCCTTTCATCGGCCTTCTCTCTGAAGGGGCCGCTCGTGTGGGCGAGATAGTCTTTCACGGAGACCGTTTTCTCCGTGAGCTCCGTGAGCCTTTGCATGTTCATCAACAACAACTATTATTCAAACAGTTTTAATTAGATTACGGTTCGCCTAAACGAGAGGACTGAAATGAAACATCATATAGCTTGTGTCCTCATCGGATTCTAGGATAACAGAAGAATCATGAAATTGATACTGTCCAAAAGAAATGGATAAGTACAGGGCCAAGGATGTTTCTGGTTCCTGCTCGAACGTAAGCTATGCCTAAAACCACCGATATTGGGAAACATTGCCCACCAAGCGGCCGACAACCCATGGGACGGAAAATAACCTTAGATAGGATGGGAGATGCCAAAGAGAGAACAGCGAACTGAGAAGTATCGCGGGTAAGGCCTTAACGAGGCTTAAAGGATGCCCAGGCATAAGCCTGTCCAGCATGTATCCTCTGGCAATCGCTTCTTCCACAACTGCGACAGGGAAGAACGAGTATATTATCATGTACCAGAGATACCAAAGGGGGAGCTGAGCACCGCTGGAAACCGAGATTGAAGAAGGCACAAGAAAATAGCTAAGCACCATCATCGCCAAACCAATAACGAGTAACAACAATGGAAACAAGGCAAAACTCCAAAACACACTTTTGACAGAACCCCTTCTCCTCTAACCCACACTAACGAAAACTCCCTTAAGGATCGGCGCCTCTCCCACAAGGCCAAAAAAATGATGAGAAAAGCAAGAATTACTCCCCATCCTTCCGCAATCCCGAGCAATAGGCTCAGGACAAGAGATGGCGTAACATTCTGTGGCAGCGTTCCCGTCGAGGAGCCGCTGAGTGCGATGCCTACGGCAAAGTAGAAGGTAACGAAGAGCCACACAACAAATGGTTCTTTTACTTCCCCTAATCTCTTGGACTTCATTTAACCATCGCTCTGTCTAAATCGTACATAACCTTTCTCATCCAACTTGCACAAAAGGCTCTCAAAGTGGCGGGCCCGGAGGGATTTGAACCCACGATCTCCGGCTTAGAAAGCCTACGCGCAGCCCCCGCAGGGGGGACTCCTCGACGCCTTGTCCGATCTAGGCCACGGGCCCTAAGGAGGATAGAGCCTTAAGCCTCTAAAAAAGATTTTCACATAGACAATTGAAATCTATCCCGCCACAGGGGTCTCTTTCTCTATGAACACCGCTGTCCCAGTCGCTGAGATGACTATGATGGTTCCCAAGAGGTCTGCGGTCTCCATGTCCAAGCCGATGATGGCGTTTGCTCCGAGGGCCCTCGCCTGCTCCTTCAGGCGGTCTATGGACTCTCCCCTCGCCTTCTCGATCTCCGTTGTGAACGCGGTGATCTCTCCGCCGAGCATGGATTGGACACCACCTATGAACTTCCCTAAGACCCCTCGAGACCTGGGCGTAAGCCCCGTGATCACGCCGAAGACCTTCGTAACCCGGTAGCCCGGCACAGTCGGCGTAGTAACCACAATGATATCTGGGGTTGTCGGTGAATGGCTCACTGAAGTCGCTTCAACGGCGGCGCCACATTTTGGGCAGAACTTGGCGTTCTCTGGGATCTGTGCCCCACAAACCTTGCAGAAGGACATATCTTCACCAAAGTTCCGTAACCTACGCCAAAATAAAAAGCTGCTTAAAGATCCTTTGATTAGGCCAGTGTCCTGAGGAATTTGACGTCGCCGAGGTAGGTCCCGTCGAGGAGGTAAACCTCGAAATCAGAGGTGTCCACGGCACCCGTCCTGAGAAGCGGCCCCAACAAGGTCTTAGGTGCCTCCGAGTTGATTGGAAGCCCCCCGAGCAGGTCGTTGAAGGCGGGCATCAGGATCATCTGCGGATCTCTGATCTTCACCTTGTGAAGCTCCTCAAACCGTTTCAGCGAATCCTCCTTATCCTCCTTCTTCCCCTCTTTCCCTTCCTTCTCAAGATAGGCTGATGCGAGGCGCCTGCCATCGCAGGTTCCCTTCGCCCAGACCCTCACGGAGAGCCTGATGCCGAGCGGTGTACGTAGGAGAACTATGGGGTGGCTGTGCCCCATAACAAGCAAGTCCGCGTCCATCAGCTTAGGGCTGGGCCAGGCATGACCATGAAACACGCCGACTTTGAACTCCTCCCCTAGGAGTAGGCCCGACGAGGAATGGATCTTCACATCCTTGGGCACGAGGGCCTGAAGTCCGCCGTCATGGTTTCCGCGAATTACCTCCACCGATTCGACCTCCTTCTTAAGAGCCTCGAAGAACTGGGGGATCTCCCTCTGCTCCTGGAAAGAGGTGATGGGGATTCCATGCTTAAGATCGCCGAGGAAAATAATCCTGTGGGGACTGCACTCGTGAACTATCGTGAGGAGGTCTTCAAGGAGCCTGTCGCTCTGATAGGGGATGCTGATGCCCATCTTGGCCAACTCGTACTCGAAGCCTATGTGTAGGTCTGAGACGAGGAGAACTCGCTCTTCCCCTTCCAGCAGCAGAGCTGGCCAGGGCGTCAGGAGCCTGATCAAGGAGCTTCCCGAGAGAACTTCGTCAAGTCCTCCTAATAAATGTGGACATGAAAGGGTTCTATGACTAAACGAGTAGAGCCTATAAGTGGCTAGGCTATCTGACGACCTCGACCTCCACGGGTATGCCTTGTCTTATACTCTGGGTTGCGATGCAGTACTGCTCGAAGATCTCTACGCACCTTTCGAGGTGGCTCCGCTGCTCCTCACCCACCTGCGGATGCACCCTCGCCCTGATCTTCTTGATCCTCCACCGCCCCTCCTCGTTTCGGGCTATGGTGCCCCCGACCTCGGTCCTCAGCCCCTTCACCTCAACCCTCGATCTGCGGAGACAGAAGGAGAGGCTGGCGCTCAGGCAGGTTCCAACAGCCGCTAGGACAAGCCTCACAGCGTCAGGTCCCTTACCCTCTCCCGTAGGGGGTTGCTCATCTACAAGGAGATTATCCACACCTTCGAGGTCGAAGTTTATCTTGAACTCGTAGTTACGTAGGAGCTCCAACTCGATTGAGAAGTTCTTCTCCTCAGACATATGGATCTATACGAGAATAAACATTTAAGCGATTTTAACCCTTCTATAGAAGGGTGGAAATGGGAACAGGCGAAGAGGAGAAAAAGGTGCTGAAAGAGGCTTCCGAGGAGGCAAGGAGGCTGGGGAGGCTCTCAGAGGAGCGTATCCCCCAGCTGAGAAGCACCTTCGGAGACCGCTTCGAGAGAGCTTTGAGATTAGTAGAGGAGAAGCGAGTGAAGAAGTACACCTTCGAGCCCTCGGGAAGAATCGTCTGGATCGTGGTGGGTAAGGAGAAGGAGTATCAGATACTGCAGAGAGCTGGGTACTGTCCCTGCGACGACTTCTACTTCCGTGTCATCGACGGCGAGACGGGGCTCTGCTACCACCTCATAGCCCAACGCCTCGCAGAAGCCCTCGGCATCTTCGAGGAGGTGGGGGAGGGGGACGAGTTCTACGAGTCGCTTATGGCTGAGTGGCGGAGCCAAGCCCTGGAGCGCTGATACGTCAGACCTTAAATATCTCTCAATTCAATTATATCCTGCTATGGATATCGAAGGGCTCTTCAGCATCCTCTGGGATGCCACGGTCGTAATCGCCGTCATCGCCTTCGCCCTGGGCTTCGTCTACATAGCCATCGAACAGCGCGAGACGGAGAGAAAAGGTTAGTCCTGAAAAGAGTTTAACTCTTCATAGCCCTGCCTGTAGGATGAGAAGATGTCGGGCGTCGAAGATACGATCAAAAAAATTCTAGCCATAAGACCTGAGCTGACAAGGGAAGCTGTAAGGATGATGATCGAGGAGGAGAAGGCGAAGGCAGGTGGCCTCCTCACCGAAGAAGCCGCCGCCTATATAGTTGCCTCGATCCTTGGGCTGGGACCGGGACAAAGAGCAGAGGCGAAGACGAAGATCGGTAAACTCACATCCGGGCTCGGCGATGTCTCCGTGACGGGTAGAATCATCCATGTCTTTCCCCCGAGGAAGTTCACCCGGAAGGACGGGAGAAGCGGAAAGGTCGTGGGAATCCTCCTGGGAGACGAGACTGGTTCTGTGAGGGTGGTTCTCTGGGATGAGAAGGCCGACCTCATCTCAGCGGGGAGGATACAGCCAGGCAAGGTCGTGAGGATTCTCCATGGATACACCCGTGAGCGGCAGGGAGAGGTGGAGGTCAATGTCGGAAGACGTGGCGAGATATACCTGGAGCCGATGGATGTGAGACCAGAAGACCTTCCTGGTGTCGAATCCTTTTTCCTGGAGCCCGGCGAGGTCCATGAAGCAGGGAGAGTGAACCTCATGGGCGTGGTTTTTGAGAAGTCCTCAGTCTCAGCCTTCAGTAGGAGAGATGGCGGAGAGGGAAGGGTGATGAGGATGAGGCTCAGCAACCTGAAGGGCGGAGAGGTCTTCCTCGTACTATGGGACGACTCGGTGGACAACATAGGAGCAGTCGATGTAGGAACAAGGCTGCGGATCGTGGATGGCAGAGCCAGGGAACGGATGGATGGGCGCATGGAGGTCCACGTATCCAGGTCCACCTCGGTGGAAGTTGTCGAGAAAGGCGTTGACATCACCAGTGGACTGAGAGGAGCGATGCTGAAGGTTGGCGAGATCAAGCCCGGCATGAGGAACATCAGCCTTCAAGGACATGTGACTGGAACAAGCGAAGTCAGAGCCTTCAAAAGACGGGACGGCGAAGAAGGAAAAGTAGCCTCCCTGCTCCTGCAGGATGACACGGGCTCGATAAGACTGAGCCTCTGGGATGAGGATGTCAAGAGCCTAGAGACCATTAAGGAGGGTGACATCGTCTCGGTTGAGGGTGCCTATGCACGGGAAAGCCTCGGCGGCCTGGGCCTAAACCTTGGCTCAGGAGGGAGGATAACAACCATTCAGAAAGCAGAGGAGCTTTCTCCAAGAATAGGGGCTGCTGTCGTGAAGATCGGTGACCTCAGGGAGGGCATGGGGGACATCACCATAGAGGGGAGAGTCGTGGAGGCGCCGTCCATCAGGGAGGTGACGACGCAGAGGGGAGAAGCCGTGAGAGTGGCATCCTTCATAATCGACGATGGAACCGGCGATGCGCGGGTCTCGCTTTGGAGAGGACTGGTGAAAGAGGTTGAGAATCTCTCTATGGGTGCCACTGTCAGGATTGAGAACTGCTATGTCAGATCCTCCTACAACGAGAGGATGGATGTAACCTCAGGAACCTTTACGAAGATAAAAATCGGATGAGATAACGAGGATTATAGCACACTATGCAAGCCCTGTTTAAAAGAGGAGAAGAATGAAGAAGGATATGGCGACAACGGGTAGAAGTATTGTTAGAAAAGCCCGTTTGAATAGCCTAAATCCCCCCTCTAATAGATCCCCAATAGAAGTGAGGCCGCCCTCTCCTATGATCAAGAGATCTTTAACCTCAACTCTTCTATAGGAAAAGGAAGCGGGCTCCAGGGCTTCCAGAGCCAGCGTTGCAGCCTTCTTAGCGTGCTCCGTGATGCTTTTCCAGTCGATCTTTTCGCCAATCGGGTAGTAGCCACGTGGACTGACGCTGAGGGCGTTCACCATGTGAATGTCCGTGGTCGCCACCTCGGCTTCGCTTATCCCAAGATCCTTGAGGGCGGAGAGGAGAACCTCCCTCAGACCCGAGACCATGTTATTCCCGTCTATTACCATGTAGACACAGGTCTGCCCCCCAACCTTTACAGCAAGAGCACCGACACCAGCGGGGCCCATCCCATCCTTGAGGGAGAACTCAGGAGGAATGACTCTGGAAAAGCCAACGTAGAAAGGAGATCTAGGAGCCTTAAGGGCGAGCCCCATCGCTTCTAGGGCGGCCTCATATAGGCTTGAGAGGCCTTTTTCGTCCATGTCGTCGCCTTCGTCGATGCTGTTATGAAGGTCCACCACCATGGTCTCCAGCCCAAGGGCTCTCCCAGCCCTGGCGACCCTTTCCTCTAATCCTTGGGGCAAGTCATCGAAGCTTTTAGGTGAGACTGTGAGGGCTATGAGCGCCTGCTCGCCGAAGATTTGGCATGTGGCGATGGCACTGCCCTTCCTGGCTCTCACCATGGGAGAGACTAGTCTGCCTTCCACTATGTCGCTAGCTCCATCGAGGAGTGCTTGGACGACCCTTTGATTCTGGCTCTGTGAGACGAGGTCTCGATCATGGGCTGAAACACCGTGGAGGGATAGGACCTCGCATCCCAGCTTCTTTCCCAACTCCTCTTTTATGAGAAAGGGAAGGGTGCTGCTGCCCAGATTCCTGAAGGGACCGGAGTGAATATAGGAGACCACCAAGGCGCCCTTGTTTCGTCCTCCAGCATGGAAGACCAAATAATCCACAGGCAGATCTGCCCTCTCCCCGACCTTCTCCAAGTAGCTCTCCAAGGGTCCGCTTATCCCCTCGGTCCAAGCAAGCATAAAGGCCCGAAAGATGGCTAGAAGCTCAATGTCCTTCTGTCCATATCTACCTCTATTCACGGCTCTGATGACGCCCCACACGCCCAAGATCAGGCTTAGAGAGGCCATTAAGCCGAGCAGGAGGCTTCTACTATCGATGGGTAGGAAAATCATGGCGCCTCCTAGGCAGGAAAGGGGTTGGACTGCGGCGAAGAGGAGAGCTCGGAGACCTCCCGGGGTTAGAGCGGAGATGACGAAAAACCGCAGAGTGGAGGAGAGGGCGAAGCCCATCATGAAGGCTCTCGGAATTAAGTTGTTAGCCCCGATCAACCGAGTAACCATGCTAAATAAGATGAAGAACAAGATCCAAAGGCTACAGGCTGAAAGACTGAGTGCAGCACATCTTCTCGGCGTAAAGAGCCCATTTTCCCTTAAAAGGTGGGAGACCAGTAGGTCCGAGAAGAGGGATGGGAGGGTGAAGGCGGAGAGAGCGAAGAGGAGAGCGAGGAGGCTTAAGCCCCTTGACAGAGAAAAGGAAAGGCCCCCACCGACAAGC
>Ga0315296_10004194_pt1 | contig 11828 bp, 10 predicted proteins | sample YL17G14_18_MG_FD_203921 | JGI IMG/M metagenome (GOLD analysis project Ga0315296, IMG submission 203921) | Sediment microbial communities from Yellowstone Lake, YNP, Wyoming, USA - YL17G14_18 | ecosystem: Environmental > Aquatic > Freshwater > Lake > Sediment | place: USA: Wyoming | collected...
GAACTGTTAAATCCGTAAAAAATCTTTTCACAGCGAAAAGCTGGTTTTCTAACTCGGCAGCACCTGCGGACAGGCGAGCAGCACTTCGGTTTATCTAAGAGCCGCATTCAGCTAAACTTACGGCAAGAGCACACGCCCATCAGCTCGTTCATCGCCCACGGTAAGGCTATGCCGAGGAGCCGGGTTTTCGCCGACTCCGCAAGGGCCTGCCGGACAGCGGTTCAGCTAAGTAGTGGAGTGTACTACAATTCTGGCATCGCAGCTTGGTTTTTTCGTCTCGGCAGCCGATTTTTCTAAGTTTTTCGCGCATTTTTGCTTGATTTATCCGGCGTTTTGTGGTAACTTTGTAATTGATCTTTACCAGTTTGAACCCGTGCGCAGCGCTTTTTCGGCACTTGTTCGCGCCGATGGGCGGAGAAAGAGGAACGGCATTTAAGGTCCGAAATTTTTGTGGATTTTTTTGCTTTTTGTCTTGATTTGCGCAGAGGTTTGTGATAATTTACATTTAGTCTTCACCAGGTTAATACCTGTGCTTGTAGTTGTGTTACGTATTTTCGCCAGTCGGCGGGAAAGGAGGAGACGAAGGAAGGAACAGGAGTTCATCCGGCTTTTCCTGCGGCCCAGGTCGCTGCCTTCACGCATTTCTTGAACCAGCGATTTTATCGGCAGGATAAGGAGTGTTATCACTTCGAGAACCAAGATAGTGCAGAGTGTTTGACTCTGCGAAGAAGAAAAGAAAGGAAGGTAGTAGTATGAGAAAGATTGTATTGACCTTGGCAGTACTTATGCTTGCCACCCCGGCGCTGGCGGCTGTGAGGATCATCGTCACAGACGAAGGTAACCTGATCGCTGCCATTAAGTATCAGACGGACGGGGAGAAGGTCAGGGCCTTTGCTCTGGATGTCACGGTCAGTGCAGGTACGATCGATGCCGTCTCGGATTACATCAAAGGGGAAAGTGTTCCGGGCAACATAGGCTATGGCATTTTCCCTGCCAACTTTGCTCGGCATATTACGGTCGATCCTGCTACCGGAGACGTCCAGACATGGGACGTAAATGCCTACACCCCTGTTGCTGCTGTTACTGACCCGGGAGCCGCGGGTGCGCTTGGCAGCAATGCTATCACCATCGAGATGGGCGCACTATACTCTCCGCCTGCTCCGCCTGGGGATACGAATGCTCCGCCCAACAGCGGAACGCTTTGCAAGATTAAAGTCAGCGGAGATACCACTGTAACCGTTAAAGAGAACGCCACTCGTGGTGGTGTAGTGCTTACGGACCCGGCTGTCGCTCCAACAGTGATTCTGACAGGGGCGACTGCTGTTCCTGTGAAGGCTGTCGTGGCCTGCTTCCCCACCGCAAATTCAGCATATAATGACTGGGTTGCTCTGGGTAAGCCTGATTGCTGGTGCGCAAAGCCGAAAGGCAGCGGGTATCAGTGCGATGGTGACGCCGACGGCGTAGATTCGGGCGGCATAAACAAGTACCGCGTATTTACCGGCGACCTAACCATTCTGGTAGATAACTGGAAGAAGAAGGCCGCTGATGCGACTCTTAATCCCTGTGCAGACTTCGACCACAAGGATTCGGGCGGCATCAACAAGTACCGCGTATTTACCGGCGACCTAACCATTCTGGTGGCCAACTGGAAGAAGAAAGACGCGGCTCTTGCCGGGGATTGCCCGAGGTAAGCAAGCATTTGTTTTGGCGAAAGTTGTAACGACTTAGTTTTTGAAACGGAATAAAAATGAACGGAGGAGTTGTAAAAAGTTCTTTTGGAAGGAGTAAGATGATGAAAAAGTTAGTAGCTTTAGTGCTGGTTCTTGGCATGTGCTCACTGGCGAACGCAGCTTTGACGATAGGTGTAAATGCGGCAATGGATACCGTCACTGTTAGTGGCGACGGTGCAACGACGAATGTGGCTGCTTATTTGCTTGTAGAGGGACCAGGTGCGATCGAAGGCGGAACCCTGCTTTATGGCGGTGCTCTGGCGGCATACCAGGAGCTGGAAGGTGCTGCTGCCGACGCGGGAGTAACTCCGGCGGAGTATTTGGCCCTGGTTAAAGACCTTACGGGTAAAACGGTTGCGGATCTGAGCTTCCTAACCATTGCCGACACCGCTGCTCCCCCACTGTCCACTGCGGGCTTACTGGTAAGCGGCATTAGATTGACAGGGACGGGTACGGTTAAGTTGAGTCTTGTTTCTGATGACTTTGCCACGACCTACGCAACAAGGGAGGTCCCCATTCCTGAGCCGTTGACCATTGTTCTGCTTGGCCTGGGAGGTTTGCTGCTGCGTCGCCGCAGTTAATCTGAAACGAACCAGAAATTAGTGATGAAGCGGGACAGGCTTTAGAGAGTCTGTCTCGCTTTTTTTATTGCCATTTTTTCCCTGCCGACTAAAATGGTATTTTGCTTCTTCGAGGCTCGAACAAAATGAGAGATACTTTGCAATTGTCATTCCCGCGGAAGCGGGGATCCGGTCTTTGTGGTTTTTTCTGGACTCCCGCTTGCGAGCGGTACGTGTTTAGCCGGCTGCCACCCGACGTAGGGTATGCAGGTTTCTGCATACCAATTTTTGGACATTGTCTGTGAATGTTTAGCCGACGCCGGCACGGCGTCGGACCCCCTGCGACGGGTGTGGCATCCCCAAGCCCTGGCTCTGCTCGCACACTCGTCTCGGCGACTCGTCTCGGCGAAGCCCTTCGCCGGAGCGGGAAGCGCCAAGCCGTAGCCGGAGGGGCGGGGCTTGGGGATGGGAGTGTCCGAAGTTGGCTAAACGCGTACCGCGGGGAAGTGACAAGGGGCAGACCGTACTATTCATTCTGTTAGACGTTCTCAATCAGAAAATGTGGGGCTGGCTATGATGAATACAAAGGTGAAAACCATTTTTTTGTCGGCTTGGCTTTTATGTTGTACGGCGGGATGTCACGAGCCTTCAAGGGGACGCCCCATTCCTAAACCACTGCCGGCAGACATTGCCGGGGTCTGGAAGGCCCAAGGTAGTTCCTGGAAGATAGTTTTGAGTGCCGACGGGACTGTGTCTTCGGCGGTTGTTCCCATGGGCGAAATTGAAATTAAGCCCAACCAGACGGCGAAAGTCGAAATGAAGGATGGAGGCTATAGCACCTTCAAAGCCGGAGATTGTGTGGTTCAGTATACGCCGGCCACCAGAGAGCTATTTGTCAGTGTCCAGATCAAGAAGATTCACATTGTGTTTGGGGATAATGTGATTGACGGCAGCAGCACCGACAGATTTGTGGGCCCCGTTTCCGAAGACGGAAAAGTATGGGCGGCTGATTGGATAACCGTTTTTAACTACGGCCCACGTTTTCCTCAGGACCCGAATGATGTGTTTGCTGAGCCGCTGATCTTTGAGAAGGTCAAAGACTGAGTCATAGAGTCTCGGCCATTCAATAATCGCAATAACGGATTCCATCGTCATCGACGCCGGGCCAGTCGAGTCTTATGGTCTCTGTCGCCGGCTGATATATCCACCCGGAATTGCCGGTCGCCTCGGCTGGAAATGCTTCGCTATTTCCAATCATCCTGATGGTGTCCAGTTTATTGAAAGGATTCTGGGGCACCTTTACAAAATAGTGGCTGTCGAGTGTGGTTTGTCTGCGGAAGTAGTCGCTGCTTGGAGCGGCGGTCGGATCATTATCTTTGTAGCCCGGGGCAACGCCGGTATGTTTGGCAGTGTATAGCTCGATCGCGCTTCGTAGTATGCGTAGGTTATCTTTGGCCGCAACTTCTTTGGCCCGCGTCGCGTGCGACTGGAATTGAGGCATGACGATTGCAGCCAGGATTCCCAGCACCGCGACCACGATTATCAGCTCGACAATAGAGAATGCTTGCCCCGTACCAATCGTCACGCGCGAAGGATGCACCTTTGCGGCCCGCCAATGGCGAGTCGGATAGGCGTCTAATTGATTCGGGGCTTGTTTCATTTGTTCGTATCGTTCCGCTTGCGAGGGCCCCCGCTTCGCGGCAAGCCCAAAGACGTATTGTTGGCACTATGACCGCTTTCGTCTTATCGACCGCCGCGGTCAGCCACTTGACCGGTGAAATAGCAGTCAGACCGAGAAATTGCCGGCAACAGCGGGAAAAAATGAGGCCCGGAGCACCCGAGCAGATTCCCTGTGCGTATATGGGAAAGCGGTCTTGACAAAAAGGCTGATAATTGTATAGACTTAGCAATAACGAAGACGTGAATCTTTGCGGGCGTAATTCAGTGGCAGAATGTCAGCTTCCCAAGCTGGACGTCGTGGGTTCGAGTCCCATCGCCCGCTTTTTACTTATCCATCGACAAGATCAACCACGCAGCGGAAGCCTATCGTTGCGCAGCGGTCAAGTCCGGGCCACATCAGAATGAATTTTGCCGCAAAGTTGCAGGGTTGTGGACCGCCATCCGCGTACCACTGGGAGCCTTCGGCCTTGTAAAAGGAGCCTCCGCGAATGATGCAGAATCGCGTGCGGCAATCGCTTCGCTCACTTTCGGTCCATTCCCAGACCCTGCCCCAAGAGTAGACGCGATTGTCAAGCTGCTGGGCAGCGTACTGCCACTCCTGCTCGGTTGGCAGGCGTTTTCCCGCCCACCTTGCATAAGCCCTCGCATCATCCAGATCCACGTATACAACCGGATGATCCTCAAGACCAGGCGGAGGGGCACCATCTTTCCAGTGCCTAAGGAAATTTTCGCCGTGTCTTGGCTTATAGCCTGTAGCTCTGACAAATTCAGCAAATTGGGTGTTGGTTACAGGCGTCAGGTCAATCGCATAAGGTGTCAGTCGAACATCTCGCTTGAAGCTGACGATTTGATGCAGACCGTGCCGGGGATGGGTTGATTCATTCAATTGTGGAACTTGATAGAATCCGCACTCACGATTTCTGAATTTCACCTCCATTTCAAATTTTGCCTCTGGAATCAGTGCCATGCCGTCAGGAACCTCCGATTTGCTGTACTTTTGGGTGGGCACGACTTCGTGGAGCGTTTCCTTACGTGGCCGCAACGTGATATCAGAACTGATCTGCGATAGAAGCTCAGATTGTCTGGCTGAAAATTCAGTAAAATCCGGTCCGAGAACTTCGCTTTGGCCCGATACAAACGCCGCTATTCCCTGTGGGCCGATCGAACCTTTTATGTGCGCTACTTCATCATGTACCCCATCGAGTTCGTCTCCGGTCATAAGATCAAAGTACCGGGCGCCTTCTATGTGTGGCACTTTCAGCAGGACGCCCTCAATGTTATCCTGGCCGCGATTGACCAATGTCCACAGGCGGATGCCGCTGCCTTGCCAAAGGCTTGCGTACACGTCAGGCTTTTCAGTTTGAACCAGCGGCGTCCATCCCTCGCCGGCGAAAAGCTGGACGTAGCGACGCTGTATGGGCAGCATAGCTTTCAGCACCGAGCGGTCGCGGGCGTTCCAGCCGACCCATGAGCCGAAAACGTTCTCCCACACCAGGATGCCGCTGCCGTTCATCCAGGCGGTGTGCAGCTCCTCGGTATGGTCGAGATTCCACCGCTTGATCTGATGCTGAATATGCCGGCGCTCGAACCATTTGTTCCACAGCACGCCAGGCACTTCACTGTCTGTGAACCATTGCGCCCAGGACATGTGATGGTCATAGATTCGCTCTACCGGCAGAGTCAGCTCGGACTCCAGAACGACGCCCGGACGAGCCGCATCCAGCTTCCGGCGGAATTCTGCCGCCCCTTCGGCAAGCGTATCAAGAAAGACGCCGTCCGCCTCGATTGTCTTGACCAGCTCAACCAAAACATCAATGTCGGGTTTGCCTTCCCGGCGGGTGCCGGTGTCCCAGGGATTGTAGTCAATAAAGACCTTTAGTCCCTGTTTATGGATAGCCCGGCTCAAGGCTCTTAAGCCATCGAGTCCGCCCGGCATATCACGGTAAAAGTCAAATTGATTGCGGTCGTCGAAACCTATTCTGGGATAGGCGTGCCACAGCACAATCGCATCGTAACCGCCAAACTCGCGGATGCCGTCGTCAATAAAAGTGTCGATGGTGTACTCGTTCTTGTCGCGATTATAGAAGCGCTCATCGAACATCATCGCAAAACAGCAGCAGTAGCACGAAGGGACCCAGCCGAACTCCGGCTGTTTGTAAAGTCTATCGTCGTATCCAATGCGCTGGCGTACCTGTTGCCGCTGCCTTACTAATTCCCGTCTCCACGCTGGCCACAGAGCGGGGTCAGACGGGCCTTCAATGATCGGCTTTATGGTAATTGAAAAAGGCTTGCTGCCGTCCTCAGCGCGCCGTACATCGGGTGTCGGACCTCTCTGGGGATTGGGATGGGCTGTCGATACGTCCCCCATACAAATTAGAGCCGTCACAGCTAAGGCCAAAATAGCGTGTGTTCTTTGCCTAAGCAGCATCATAATGATTCCAAATTTCGCTGTTTTGAGAATCATTCGCATAACCCTTTTTCTGCAAAGGAGTTCGCGTTGGTTTTCAGACCCACGTGGAAATTGGGTTTGATTGGCTTTGCTTTCCTGGCCACCGCTGGCGGATTCATTTTCATAATCCTTTGTCAAGAATGGATTTGCATTCATTTGAACCTTTCGGAAATTGGCTTTGTTTTGCAAAAATAGGGCCGATTTGTAGAGGATTCTCGACAAATGTAGAACGTCTTGCGTGGCATGCTCAAACACAGTCTGGGTGTAGATTCTGCCCTGATTTTGCCGTCTACTGTGTCCTATCTTCTGTCTGCTGCCTTCTGTGTTCTGTCTCCTGTTAGTATTACGATTCTATCCGATTTAGTTATATATATATCATACACACGGCGAAGCTCGGCGTCAAGTGAATTTTCAGAAATAGACACGGATTTACCGGTGAGATACCGGCTACGGCTATCTCACTGGGTGAATGCGAACGTCGTCAATAAGGCCGGAGAAGAAGCTGCCTGGGTCGCGGTCTTTTCCGGCACCAAAGTAGGGACCATACGTGGGCTGATCGGACTTCTTATATCTGGGCCGATCTCGGTCTTCTTTTGGAACCTCAATCATCTGCTTACACCGTCTGGCCTTATACTCCAAGCTGGCAAGTATGACCTTTTGCCGGTGATCCTTTGTTCTGAAGGTCTCGTCTATGAGCAGTTTATAGAGTTCAGTCAGGTATAGTTGCATTGCCGTAGGGCCATCATCTTCGCAGATTCCCTCATAGATGTCTGAGAGGAAGTCGCTGATGTGTTTGATTTCGGGTTTTTCCATGTTGTGAATTTTACGAGTTTTGGGGAGAAAGTCAATATTTTTGGCCGGGTTTAGTTGATTTACGGGCGAATAGAACATACAATATATCGTGATAGCCCAATTGCAGAACGTAAAGGCCATCACTCGTGGAAAGCATTTTGTTGTTATGAGTAACTTGATCAAACTTAGAGAAAAACAAGAAAAATGATTAACGAACCCACAGTCTTTATTTTAGGTGCGGGAGCGAGTTGTCCGTATGGGTATCCATCTGGGTGGGAGTTGCGCCAGCAAATTATTGGTCTTTTTCCCCACGATTTCAAAGTTCTTATCCAGAAACGAGGAGAAATAATAGAATCAGTGGATTTTGAAATGATGCAACAAGAAATTGAACCATTTGTGTTCAAATTCAATAAGTCAAATACAAAGTCCATAGACTTGTTCTTGGCCCGCAATCCTGAGTTTGCGTTGTTAGGAAAGTACGCAATTATCTTCAGGATTTTTGCAGCCGAGAAGGACAGCAAATTTGGAGACGATCTGGCGCGGAAAGACCAGGATTGGTATTCATACCTACTTGAAAAAATGACTGACGACCTCATAACGAAAAATGACTATGCTGGTTTTTCTAAGAATAAGATTTCACTCATTACGTTCAACTACGACAGGTCATTGGAGCATTTCTTGTATGAGAGTCTTATCAACTCTTTCAATGGTATTGATCATCGAAAGATTAAGGAACAGTTATGTCAACTCAAAATCATTCATGTGTTTGGTCAAGTTGCTGGTTTGGACTGGCAAGACCTTGGTAGTAAGATCGAGTACAGATACAACATTATGCGTCTAAATGTCCCCTTTTTGGCTCATAAGTTAAGGATTATTTATGACACGACTGAAAATCCTGCTATAGGAGAGGTCCATAAACTAATCACCGAGGCTCGGGACATATTTTTTCTTGGTTTTGGCTATGCAAAAGAGAATCTCAAAGTACTGGGTATTCCAGAAGTATTAAAAGTAGGCCAACGAATTTTTGGCACTGCCCTCCATTCAACTGATAAGGAGATACTTAAAGTAAGGGCATCACTTTTGGGCAAAGATCAAATATTAGAGATGATTCAAATATACCCCGTGGACTGCCTACAACTTTTGAGGCAGTGTTTGTAAACCACCTGAAGACCAGGTTGCAACGTATTTGTATAGGTTGAGGAGGAAATTTAGAATTAAGAGTTAACCAAAACAAAATATCAGTTTTCGCACCAAAGGAGGCAAATATGATTTTTTACTGTGCCATCTTTGAGAAAGGTGTCGAAATAACCAAAGATGACAACGGTTTATGGTATTTTCAATCAAGTTCTGGAAAACTTTCGGTTGCTTCTCTCATTGAAGTAAACAGGAAGTATAAACTCCGCCTGATTCTCGCAAAGCATCGTGGTGATTCACACAGAGATATAGAACTATTAGTGCCGCTCAAAAGAGGAGAAAAATGGCTTGAAGTGCAGTTGTCACAACTTGCTCAAACAGCATCACGGAAGGGAAGTCAGGTCTTGTTTGGCACATTGAACCTCACCTACGTAGTTGAGTCGGTTTGTTACCATTGCAAGTGTCTTTGCAAGGTTTACAGTAACATATGTCGTTTATTTGCAGAATCAATGGCAAAACTAGTGAAAGGTCATGATACTATAGATTTTGGTGGTCAGTCTGAGCCATACTTTGAATTTGAAGCGTTAATTACGTCAGCATTACGGGCATATAACGCAGCACGATATATAATTTGGACTGCCTTCGGTCCAGGAAAGGGGTCTGTGCCTAACTCTTTCACAAGAACATTGTCATTATGTAATAATATTCCTGATGCCCTAAGAGAACGTCTGAATTCAAGTTGGCAGCAATATGGGGCGCAAATTCAAGAATATCGAGACTGTGTCCAGCACTACGTTTCAGTTGGAGGGTTATTGCCCGGTGTCAAAATGACTAAACTTGAAGGGGATGTCTGGTCAGCCTCAGCTTGGATACCAGATAATCCAAAGGTCAGATCATACAGGAAATTCACCTACTCGTCAAGAATAGATGCTCTTACATATGCGTGGGAAATTGCAAACGAAATACTTGAAATAAGTGACATAATCGTCAGAGCAGTGCCTGAGCATACGGAAAGAAAGGACGATGTTGTCGGTTGAAAAATCCGTGAAGATTTTGACACACCTTGCGGGAATCTCGCCTTTCCTCCCCCTCCGCGCCCCAGGGGGCCTAATTATTTCAACCACTCCTCCACCGGCAGCCGATCTACTGCCTCTCGCAGCACAGGGTGAACAAGGGCGATATAAATTTAGATGCTATTGCCCTGCGTGAAAAACGGTCTATGCCCCCACCACAGAGTCTGCCCTGAGCTTGTCGAAGGGTGTGGGGGCTAAACACCTGATGCACTTGTTTGGTTCCGGCTCGTCCGGGCTAAGAAGTGCTCGAAAAACAGGTAAATCTGCTCATTTGACTCAAGAGTTGGCGTGTGCCCTTTCCGGTTGGTCATCGCAACCCTGTTGGAATAGCCCAACAGCGTATTGACGGCGATTGTGTGATTGAGGGCTTTCCATCGCTCCGGCGGGTCTTCTGAGCCGCCAGAGACCAGGAACGACCTGGGGGCCATCAAGGCATGCAATTCGTGCAGATCATGTCCCTGCTCAAGCAGCCTCTTGTATGGGCCTGTTCGAGGATTATTCTCACTGGGAACGCCTCGCTGACGCTGTTTGCCGGGCCTGCCCTTAGCCAAGCCGAAGGGCTCATATCCCAGATACCACGGCTCCCAGTAGTTCACGTTAGGCCGGGTCTCATCAAAGACGATGCCGGGGTCTGACCAGACGGCGCAGGCGAACTTTTCATACAGACAAGATGCGAACATCGCCCATTTGCCGCCGTAGGAATGGCCCACGATCCCGATGCGGGCAGGGTCAACTTCAGGCCTGTTTGCCAGGCAGTTGCAGCAGTTGGCTGCCACGTAGGCAAGGGCAGAAAGCGGCTGAAGCGGAGGCTGGTTTTCGCCCGAATCGTAAAGGGGCTTATATGGAGGTCGCAGGCTGCAAAAGTCCGGCGTTCCGATTGACAGAGTGACGAACCCACGCCTGGTCAATTGCAAACCGAAGTCCGTCAGCTCTTTGCCCAGCCCGGCTCCGGTCTCGGCGTCATAGTAGACCACCAGTACCGCTGGAAACGGCCCTTCGCCGTCCGGAACAAGCAGATAGCCCATTACTGTTTGCTGGTTCGGCGCGATCTCGATTGAAAGGCGATGCTGCGTGAAGCTCTCTCGCTGCTCCTTCGCCAGATATTCTATTTTAGGTTTGTCGATTAACGGCGGCCAAGACCCGATGAGTGTATGCCAGGTTTCCAGTATCTCTGCCCTACGTTTTTGCCAGTCCGCCGGCGTCTTAACGGTTGTGCCATCATTGAATTTTAACACCGGCTTATAGTCACCGTAGTCGCCGGCAAATGCAGGCGGAGGTTTGAAGAATGGTGCTATTTTCCCGGGCGGCTCTGCGATGTTACTATCTTGAGCTCTGCGCGGTTGACTGCACAAGCCCGCATGGCTCGATAGCAGCAGCATCAGGACGACAGCAGGCACAAATGTCTTCATTCTTATGGCCATTGCCGGAGACTTTCTTATCAAGAGCAACAAGCACTATTGGCAATTGAAAATTGTAAATTGAAGATTGGAAATTGGCAATGGTCATCGGGCGGGCTGGGCAGGTCTCGGCGCCTCGTAATACCGCGCCATCGAGTCGCATAGCTGCTGCAGGACTTTTCGCCCGTCAGGATTTGCTTCTAATCCGACAAACTGCAGGCCCAGATGAATCGTTTTTTCATTCGCGCTCGGTAAGACCTCTCTGACCTTAGCATCGAGCATTATGGTCTGGTCAATCGGAGTCTCAGTCAACACCAGCCTGACAAATTGGTTCTGCTCGAAGTCCGGTCTTTCTACAACATTGACGGCAATTTTTGCCCCTGCTTGCGAAATGTCGAGAAGTTTTCCCCGCCAGTACCGTTCGGGAAGTCCCTTGTTATCGTTATTTTCGAGGCTCTTATACCAGATTAAAGCCTTCACCTCCAGTTTGCTGACGTCAAGGCGAAAGTAGCTTCTTCTTTCAACGTGTTCGCTGTTTTCGGCGTCGTGGAGTTTTATAGTCCCGCCTTGTTCGCCGGATTGTGACGCCTCCAGGACGACCGCTCCTTCTTCAGCGTCCTGGAATATTCTGTCAAAACCGATGGCCTCAAATATGTCTCTTGTAACGGGGGCGACCTTGCAGAAAGCCAGACGACGGCCGAGGCACTTGAGAGTTTTATGTAGTTTCGTCAGTTGACAAAGAGTCAGGCACGTGACTCGTCCTACTCTGGAGAAATCCAGTATTATGTCGGAATCGGGCTTCTCATAAGCGGTGTCTATCACGGTTTCTAATTCGTTACTGGTGTGTGGTTCGCCCGGTAACTGAACGATAACAATGTCTTTAGACCAAGTTTGCACACTCATTTGCGAGCCTCCGTAGATGCCCATGGGTAATGCTGAAGCTTTTGACTTATCAGTTATTATCGGTCAGATCGCGGTGCGACTTCAGCACTTTCGCCCGCCGCCCCCTTCTT
>Ga0315296_10004195_pt1 | contig 11822 bp, 10 predicted proteins | sample YL17G14_18_MG_FD_203921 | JGI IMG/M metagenome (GOLD analysis project Ga0315296, IMG submission 203921) | Sediment microbial communities from Yellowstone Lake, YNP, Wyoming, USA - YL17G14_18 | ecosystem: Environmental > Aquatic > Freshwater > Lake > Sediment | place: USA: Wyoming | collected...
AATCCTGGGAGAAGGGGGAGAAAGAGTGCAGAAATGACACAGAAGACCTTCCCTCGCGTACGCGGAACTTCTCAGTCAATCCAAGAGAGCGCACGCCAACTGCGGAAAGAAATGACACCTGCAGAGGAGATCCTGTGGAAGCACTTGCGGGACAGGCAGTTCCAGGGGCTGAAGTTTCGCCGTCAGCACCCGATGGGCCGCTTCATTGCAGACTTTTGTTGCGCAGAACATCGCCTGGTCATCGAACTGGACGGCCACATCCACCGCGGCCAGCAAGAATACGACAAAGTCCGCACAGAGATAATGCAGAATTACGGCTATCGGGTGCTACGCTTCACGAACGATGAGGTGTTCCAACACATTGAGAAGGTTCTGGGAGCGATTGCAGCAGCAGTCACTCCCTTTCCCTCTCCCAGAATTGGGAGAGGGAAGGGGCCGGGGGATGGATGAGGGCTCCTATGCGCACACCAACCGGCACCGATTGTCCCTACTACTACGAAGACTTTTACCGCGGCCGCTCCACCCAGGAGTGCCGCCTCATCGGACGTAACCCGCGCTCGGAGCGGTGGAGGCCCGCGCTGTGTGGCCGCTGCCCGGTGCCCGCCATCCGGCGCGCCAACGCCTGCCCCCACATGGCGCTGGAGGCGCGGGTCGCCCGGCGCTGGCTGGGGTTCGTCCGCCGCGTGGAGGTCTACGCCGTGTGCACCGAATACCACGTCGAGGTGGCCGACCCCTACGTCGGCTGTGGCCACTGCCACCCGCAGGCCGCGACGGTCCTCGACGCGATGTAGGGCAAGTTGCCAACTTGCCCAAGGAGAAGTAAACGCGATGTTCAAAGCCATCCTGTTCGACCTGGACGACACGCTGTTGGGCAACTCGATGGAACGCTTCGTCCCGGCCTACTTCCAGGCGCTCACCCGCTACGTCGCCCACCTGATCCAGCCGGATCGCCTGATCGCCGAGTTGTTGCGGGCCACGCGGGCGATGGAGGCCAACGACGGCAGCGGGCCTACCAACGAGGAATTATTCGCCGCCGCCTTTTACCCGGCGCTGGGATACGAGCGGGCAGCGCTGGAGCCGATCTTCCGGCAGTTCTACGCAGACGAGTTCCCCAAATTGAGGGGGCTGACGTACACGTTGCCGGAGGCCCGTCTCGTGGTCGAACAGGCCTTTGCACACGGCTTGCAGGTAGCCATCGCGACCAATTCGCTGTTCCCCCGCTCGCCCATCGAACAGCGGCTGGAGTGGGCCGGCGTGCCCGTAACCGAATTCGACTACCAGTTGGTGACTTCCTACGAGATCATGCACGCCACGAAGGCCAATCCGGCCTATTATCGCGAGATCGCGGCCCGGCTGGGCCGGCAACCGGGCGAGTGCCTGATGGTCGGCGACGACTGGAAGCGCGACATTGCGCCGGCCGCGTCGGTCGGCATTCCCGGCTACTGGATCACGGAGCCAGGCAATACGCCGCCATCTCCCCTCCTCCCGGACGAGATGGGCATGCTGATCGGCCAGGGGCTGCTGGCAGGCCTGTTCACGTCATTCTGAGCGCACAGCGCGAAGAATCTCGTCTGAGCGCACAGCGCGAAGAATCTGGCACCTGCGGGAGGTTTCAGTCCATCTCACCGGCCGCGCTTGCGCAACTGGTCGAGCATGATGGCCAGGACGATGACCAGCCCCTGTACGGCCTGCAACCAGTAGGCCGAGACGCCCATGAGCACCAGCCCGTTGCGCAAGACCTGCATGATGGCCGCGCCAATGAGCACGCCCAGGATGGTGCCCTCGCCTCCCTTCATGCTGGTTCCGCCTACGACTGCGGCGGCGATGACGTCCAGTTCGTAGCCCTGCGCGGCCGTCGGCGACGCCACGCCCAGGCGGGCCGTCATCAGCACGCCGCCGATGGCGGTCAGGAAGCCACACAGCGAGTAGACCATGATCTTGACCCGATTGGTGTTGATGCCCGAAAGCGCCGTGGCCGTCTCGTTGCCGCCCAACGCGTAGATGCGATAGCCCCACACCGTGCGCGCCAGGAAAGCAGACATGATTACGGCGATGACGAGCATGAAGATGAGTGGAAGGGGCACGCCCACGCCGCCGATGGGAATGTCATACTGGCCCAAATTTCGAAAGGACTGTGGCAAGTCGCGCACTGGCCAACCGCCGGTCAATCCATAGCACAGGCCGCGTGCCATCAGTAGCGTGCCCAGCGTGGCAATGAAAGGCGGCAACTTGCCCCGCGTGATCATCAAGCCGTTGAGGAGCCCGGCGATCAGCCCGGCCAACAACCCACCCACCACCGCCACAGGCACGTTGACCCCACCCACCAGCAACATGGCCGTCGCCAGCCCAGACAGGCCCATCACCGAGCCGACTGAAAGGTCAATCCCGGTGGTGATGATCGCCATGCATTGTCCGAAGGCGCTGATGGCGATCCACGAAAAGGCCCGCAGGATGTTGAAAATATTGGTACTGGTGAGAAAGGTGTCGGTATACAGAGATAAGCCCACACTCATGGCGAGCAGGATCAGGAACACACCGAACTCCGGCCGGCCGACGACGTTCCGCCAGGCGATCCGGCGGGCCTGCGCTCCGCTCTCCGCGCTTCCTCTGTGTGCCGGTGTCACGCTGTTCATACGGATGCTCCTTTCGACGTCGTGTTGACGATGGTGTTGTTGATCTCACCGCTGGCGTACGCCATGATCTTCTCCTGGGTCGCCTCGGCCCGCTCCAGGACGGCCGCCACACGGCCCTCGTGCATCACCAGGATGCGGTCACTCATCCCCAGAATCTCCGGCAACTCCGACGAGATCATGATGATCCCTATCCCGGCCTGCGCCAACTGGCTCATCAGCGCGTGGACTTCGGCCTTGGCTCCTACGTCAATCCCCCGCGTCGGCTCGTCCATGATCAGTACCTTGGGCTGCCGGGCCAGCCACTTGGCCAACACGACCTTCTGCTGATTGCCGCCGGAGAGGAACATAGCCTTCTGCTGCAGGCCAGGCGTGCGGATGTTCAGTTTGTCCACGTACTCCTGGGCGACGCCGCGGACCGCGGGCCGCTCCACCCACCCGGCGCGGGCGTAGCGATCGAGCGAGGGCAAGACGATATTCTCCTGCACGGGCAGTTTGAGCACCAACCCCTGGTTGCCCCGATCCTCCGGCACAAAGCCCACCCCCGCCACCACCGCATCCACGGGCGAGTGGATGTCAACCGGCTGCCCATCCAAGCAGATCACGCCGGCATCCCGGCGATCTACGCCGAAGAGCAAGCGGACCGTCTCTGTCCGGCCCGCACCCACCAGGCCGGCGAAGCCCAGGATCTCCCCCCGTCGCAGCGTGAAACTGACGTCCTCCACCACGCCGCGGCGGGTGAGCCCCTGCACCTCCAACAGCGGCGCACCGATCTCGGCCTCTTCCTTGTGGAACAGGTCCGTCAATTCCCGTCCCACCATCAGATGGATGATCTTTTCGGGCGTGGCTGCGCCGATGGGCATGCCGCCCACCCGCCGGCCGTCCCGCAGTACGACCACCCGGTCGGCGATGCGAAGAACTTCCTCCAGGCGATGAGTAATAAAGATGATAGCAATCCCCTGTTCTTTGAGCGTGCCGATGATCTCGAACAGCGTCTCGACCTCTTCCTCGCCCAGTGCAGACGTCGGCTCGTCCATGACAATGATGCGGGCGTCCACCGCCAGCGCCTTGGCCACCTCGACCATCTGTTGCTGGGCCACAGAAAGATCGCGGATCAGCGCCGTGGCCGGCACCCGGGCGCCGACGCGCTCCAGGTGCTCCCGCGCTTCCCGTTCCATGCGGCGGCGATCCACCAGGTTCAACAGCCGCCCGACCCCGCGCTGCCGTGGCTCCCGCGCGATAAAGATGTTCGCCGCCACACTCTGGTTCGGGGTGAGGTTAAACTCTTGATAGATGATCGCGATGCCCAGCCGCTGCGCGTGCAGCGGGCTCTCGATCTCCGTCTGCCGGCCGTGCAGGAAGATACGGCCTGCATCCTTGGGGTACACGCCGCAGAGGACCTTCATGAGCGTAGACTTGCCAGCGCCGTTTTCGCCGACCAGCGCCACCACTTCTCCGGCTGCCACCTCAAAGTCCACGTCGTCCAGCGCCTGCACGCCGGGGAAGGCTTTGGAGATGCCTTCCATGTGCAGTACGATGCCTTGCTCGCTCAACGATGCCTCCTCTTTGCCGATGTCATCAAACGTCGTCATTTCCCCCTCCCTCCCAGGGAGGGGCAGGGGGAGGGTAGACCCCTGGCAAAAGACTCCATACAGGTTGGCGAGAGACACAAGGTCTCTCGCCAACCGTACACTCACTGCTTCAACAACTTCCTCCGAGTCCGACTTCAGCACGCTTGAACGCTTACCCGATTACGGCAGACACTCGTAGGGATCGGGCAGCGTCTTGGTAAAGTCGCTGGAAGCCCACATGTCGGCCATGGCGTCCACGTTGCACTTGGTCACGATGTCCATGCCGGAGTCGGTCCAGCTCTCGTACCGCGTGCCCTTGGTGATGTAGTCGTAGATCATCTGCACCGTGTCGTAGCCCCAGCCCCAGTACTTCTGCCCGACCAGCCCGTGCACGTAGCCGTCCTTCAGGAACTCCAACTCCACCGGCAGCGTGTCGAAGACGATGTTGATCATCCCCTTGTTCAGCGACGCATCCTCCCACAGCGGCATCGAGCCGCGCTCCGCAAACAGCGGCCACAGCCCGACGAAGAACCAGCCGTTGAGGTCGGGGTTCGCCTGCATCGTCTCCTCGACCACCTGCACGCCCAGGTTGATGTCGTCGTTGCAGTAGACGGTGGCGGCGATCTCGATGCCCGGGTAAGCGGCCACACCATCCTGGAAACCACGGATGCGCTCCTCCAGGTTGAACGCCCCAGGCACACCCGTGATCAGCGCGACCTTCCCCGTCTCGCCCATGAAGCGCACCAGCAGGTCGGCCGCTGCCTTGCCACCGGCATAGTTGTCTACGCCCAGGTAGGTGAAGCGCTGGCTGTCCGGCGAGTCAGAGTCCCACGCCATCACCGGGATGCCCGCCTCCACCGCCTTGTTGATCGGGTCCTCGCAGGCCGTCGGGTCGTTGCACGAGATGCCGATGGCATTCACACCCTTGGCGATGACGTCCTCGACCACCCGCGCCTGCTCCGCCGCGTCAGAAGCGACGGAACCGACGTAGAGCACCTCGACAGCCGTCGGGCCGGCGGCCGTCAGTTCCTCCGCCTTCTTGAAGGCTCCGTCCCGCCCCACCTCGAACACCGGGTTGTTCAGTGCCTTCGGGATCCAGGCGATCGTCAGTTTCTCCGGTGCCGCCGGAGCAGAAGGAAGCTCCCAACCCTGGGTGTTCCACTCGTGCGGGATGCCCTTGGCGTCCAGCCCAGCCTCGTACTCCTTCAGGCTGGCCGCCGTGATGACGTCCACGCCAGTGTCAATGATGCCGTTCACCACGCCCATTTCGGACATGGCCGCATCCTGGCTCTTCGTAGAGATCAGGTAGATGAGTTGAACCGACTTGTAGCCCATGTCGAACTCGCGCTGCGCCACCGTGGCATCAATCACGCCCTCCTTGATGCCGTTGATGATGTCGGTGGTCGCGTCGAAGGAGACCAGCCTGGTCTGGCCTACCCGGTTCGCTTCCTTGATGGCGGTGGCCCAGGCCGGGCCGTTGTAGGCGTAGACACCAAACGCTCCCGCCAGGTCGGGGTTAGCAGACAGGACCGAGTTGGCCAGGTCCAGGGCGCGGGCCGCGTCTTCCTTGTCGTTCACCGGCTCCAACGTCGTGATACCGGAGCCCTCGATGGCGTCCAGGAAGCCCTGGGTACGCTGGAGCGCATTCAGCGCGGTGTCGGAGCCACGGCCAATGCCGACCATGCCCCCACCGGGGAGCAGTGTCTTCATCTGCTCGCCTGCCACCTTGCCGGCCGTGTAGTTGTCCGTGCCGATGTACACGAGCGACACGGAGTTCTCGACGGGCGGCGTGTCCAGCGTGGTGACGAAGATGCCTGCATCGGCGGCCTTCTTCATCACCGGTTCCAGCGCGTTGGGATCCGAAGGTGCGATGGCAATGCCGGTCACACCCTGCGCGATGTACGTCTCCATGGTCTGGAGCTGGGCAGCCACGTCTTCCTTGGGTGGGACGAAGAAGATGGCCTGATCGTCCTTCAATCCCAATTCGGTGGCTGCAGCACGCACACCCTTCTCCACGTTGCTCCAGTACGGATGCACCGATTTTCCGATCACGACCACCCGGAACGCTGCAGCAGCAGGCTGCGTCGGTGCCTCGGCCGTCGGCGCGGCCGTTGGGCGCGCGCACGACGCTACCAGCGCCGCGATCACAAGCGCAGCAAACAACATACTTAGGCGTTTCATGACATTTCCTCCTCTTTTAGTATTACGTGTTTCTGAGAGCCCATCCGGCTCGACTTCCACTGAACTACACTACTGACCTTATGCGGCATCCCTGCACATCACCTCCCTTCGCACAAAAACACCACAGCGGATTGAGGAACCAGACAACGGATTGAGAAACCAGACAACGGATTGAGAAACCAGACAACGGATTGAGAAACCAGACAACGGATTGAGAAACAAACGGATTCTCCGTTCTATTCTAAATCCGTTGTTACATCCGTTGTCACATCCGGTGTTGCACCGCCTCGCCGCCGGCATACGCCATGATCGTCTCCTGGGTCGCCTCCGCCCGCTCCAGGATAGCCGTCACTCGCCCCTCCGCCATCACCAGGACGCGATCACTCATCCCCAGGATCTCTGGCAGTTCCGACGAGATCATGATGATGCCCAGGCCAGCCTGCGCCAACTGGCTCATCAGCGCATGCACCTCGGCCTTGGCCCCCACGTCGATCCCCCGCGTGGGCTCGTCCATGATCAGCACGCGCAGATGCGAGGCCAGCCACTTGGCCACCACGGTCTTCTGCTGGTTGCCGCCGGAGAGGAGCATGGCCTTCTGTTCCAGGCTGGGTGTGCGGATGCTCAACTTGTCCACATAGTCCTGGGCAGTGTTGCGGAGCGCACGGCGATCCATCCACAAGCCCGCGCGGGCGTAGCGAGCGAGCGTGGGCAACACGATGTTTTCCGACACGGACAGGCGAAGTACCAGGCCCTGGTTGCCGCGATCCTCGGGCACGAGGCCGATGCCGGCCTTCACCGCATCGGCGGGAGAATGGATCTCCACCGGATTCCCATCCACGTAGACCTCACCGGCATCCTTTGCATCGGCACCGAAGAGCAAGCGGGCGGTCTCCGTGCGGCCAGCGCCGACCAACCCGGCGAAGCCCAGGATTTCCCCACGTCGCAGCGTGAAACTCACGTCCTCCACGACGCCACGACGGGTCAGGCCTCGCACTTCCAACAAGGGCGCTCCGATCTCCGCGACCTCCTTGTGAAACATGTCCTGCAACTCTCGCCCTACCATCAGGTGAATGATCCGTTCAGGTGTCGCTTCCTCGATAGACACGTTGCCTACCTGCTGGCCATCCCGCAGCACGACCACCCGGTCGGCAATACGGAAAACTTCGTCCAGGCGATGGGTGATGAAGACAATCGCCAGACCCTGTGCTCTGAGCGTGCCAACGATCTCGAACAGGGTTTCGACCTCGTCCTCGCCCAGTGCAGACGTCGGCTCGTCCATCACGATGATGCGTGCCTTGACCGCCAACGCCTTGGCGACCTCTACCATTTGCTGCTGAGCCACGGGGAGATTGCGCACCAACGCCGTAGCCGGCAGGCGTGCGCCGACCATGTCCAGATACTCCTGGGCCTCCCGTTCCATGCGACGACGGTCAACGAGGAGCCGGCCCAGCCCCGGCTGTCGTGGTTCACGGGCGATAAAGATGTTCGCCGCCGCGCTCTGGTTCGGCGTCAGGTTGAATTCCTGGTAAATGATCGCAATGCCCAACTGTTGGGCGTGATGTGGGCTCTCAACGTCCACTTCCTGGCCGCGCAAAAAGATGCGCCCCGCGTCTTTGCGGTACGCTCCAGAGAGGATCTTCATCAGCGTGGACTTGCCAGCGCCATTTTCGCCGACCAGCGCCACCACCTCACCGGCCGCCACCTCGAAGTCCACATCTTGCAGCGCCTGTACACCGGGGAAGGCTTTGGAGACACCCTCCATGCGCAGTACCAAGTCTTGCTCGTTCAACGCTGTTCTCCTCATCTTCTCCAGAACCTGAGCTTCCGCCCACTGCGGCGCAGCGTATCGTAAACGACCGCTACGACCAACACAACGCCCAGGATGACGTCCTGCAAGTATGAAGAAACGTTCAGCAGCACCATGCCGTTCTGCATGACACCCACAATCGCCGATCCCAGGATCGCGCCGAGGACGGTGCCCTCACCCCCCAGGAAGCTCGTCCCGCCGATGACCGCCGCGGCAATGCCCCACAGCTCATAAGCGCCACCGACCGTGGGAGTCCCCTGACCTAACCGAGAGGCCAGGACCACGCCTGTCAGTGCAGCCAAGAATCCGCTGGTCGCATAACAGAAAATCCGCACCCTGTCTACGTTCACGCCGGAAAGCCGGGCGGCCTCGATGTTGCCCCCGACGGCATAGATGCGGTATCCCAGCGGCGTGCGGTTGAGGATCACTGCGATGACGGCGGCCACGCCCAGCAGGATCAAAAAAGAGATCGGGATCCCGCCCACCTCCCCCTGGCCCAGGATGAGATAGGGGTGTTCAGATGGGAAGACCTGCGGGTAACCTCGGGTGACATAGGCGGCCAGCCCGCGCGCAATCAGCCAGGTGCCCAGTGTGATGATAAACGCAGGGATGCGCAGCTTGGTCACAAACAGTCCGTGCCAGATGCCGACCAGCACCCCGATCACCAGTGTGATCGAAATGGCCAGGACCATGGGCATCGGCGGCAGCAACGTCCCGACCCCTTTGAGGATCATCCAGGCCGTGATCACACCGGTAAGCGCCGTCATGGAACCGACGCTCAGGTCAATGCCGTTGGTGATGATGATCAGCACCTCGCCCAGGGCCAACATGCCGAACGTGGCGATAAAGCGCATGATCACGGCCAGGTTGGCCGTCTTGATAAACGTCTCCGGGCGCTGCCAGTAGAAGAACAGGCAAAGTAGAAACAGGGCGACCAACACGTTCAACTCGCGGAACTGCGCCCACCTGATGCGGGATCTTGCCGGGCTGTTAGCGGTGACAGTCATCTTGTTCCCTCCAACAATTCTATCCACCTCCAGCGGCTGAACCTGGACAGCCTGCGCGCCCAGGCCCGACCATCCAGGTCACCAGTATAGCAAAAATGTGGCTGTTTTGCACGCTTTTTCCACTCAAATATTGGCGGGATTCCCCCTATCTGATAGAGGGATTCCCCCTATTTCCCAGCCCCCACACATGTGGGCAACGACTGGCAAAGATGATATAATGAAAGTATGAGTAAGGTACACGTCCTGCTGGCAGACGACCACGCCGTCGTGCGTGCCGGCCTGCGCAACGCGCTGGCAGAACTCCCCGACCTCGAAATCGTCGGCGAGGTGGGGGATGGACCGACACTCCTGGCCGCGCTGGCCCAGGCACGGCCGGATTTCCTGCTGATAGACGTGACCATGCCCGACTTTGAGCCGGTGGACACCATCCGCCAGATCCGGGCGCTTTACCCGGCGATGAGGATCCTGGTCGTCAGCGCCTACGACGACGACGTCTACGTGCAGGGGCTGCTCGGCGCTGGCGTGGACGGTTACCACCTGAAAGACCAGCCGCTCAGCGACCTGCGGCTGGCCGTACAGCGCGTCCTGGCCGGCGAGCGCTGGGTCTCCGGCCCGCTGGTGGCCAAACTGATCAGTTACACCGATGCGCCTTTTTCTGCTCCGTCACTGACCACGCGCCAGCGCGCCATCTTGCGTCTATTGCAGCAGGGCCTCGACAACCATGCCATCGCCCGGCGGCTAGAATTGAGCGTCAAAACCGTCGAGAATCACCTCACCCGCCTGTACCGGCAACTCAACGTCCAGAGCCGGCTGGAAGCGGTCAACTATGCCACGCACCATCCCGAAGTGCTGGTCCTGCCCGGGCAGGCCGCCGCGCTGGCCTCGATCGAGACGCCCTTGCAGGAGCGCGTGGCGATACTGGTGGTGGACGACAACGCGCGCTACCGCCGCCAATTGCAGCGCATGATCGGCAAGCTCTGTCCGCGGGCGACGATCTATGAGGCCGGCAACATCGAAGAGGCCGTCCGCCTGGCGCAGCGCGTCGCCCCCCAGTTGGTGCTCGTGGACGTCGTGTTGGGCGAGGAGAACGGCATACACTGCACCCGCCGCATCAAGGCGCTGTCGCCGGTAGCCCGCATCGTCCTGATCAGCGCCTACCCCGACCGGGAGTTCCACCGCCTGGGGCTGGAGGCCGGTGCACTCGCCTTCCTGGACAAAAAAGACCTGGACGCCTCCACCCTGCGCCAGATCATCGCGGATACGGTCACATGTGATTCAGAATAAGCGAGGACTTCAAAGTCGCAAATGAACAATGTCCCAATGAACAATGAACAAATCGTCACTCTCGGGGGCACTCTATAAACTATCTGAGCCTGTGAGGCGGCTCTGGCGCACGCTGGTTGGCCGCCACGAGTTCTCGGTGTTCGTGCTCCTGCTCGCCGTCGGCACCCTCTTGACCCTGCGGACCGACACCTTCTTCACCGGCACCAACCTGTCCAACGTCTCGCGCGCGTTCTCGTGGATCGCCATCGCTGCCTTCGGCGAGAGCATGGTCATCATCATCGGCGGCATTGACCTGTCGGTGGGTGCGGTGATGGCGCTCGCCGGCCTGATCAGCGCGCTGTGCCTGCGGGCGGGCCTGGCGGAGCCACTGGCCATCGTCGCGGGGCTGTTGACCGGGGGACTGGTGGGCTGGGTCAATGGCATCGTGGTCGGCCGGGTGAGACTGCCCCCCTTCATCGTCACACTGGGGACGATGAGCATCGCGCGCGGCATCACGTTTGGCCTGACGGGCGGCTGGCCGGTGCGCGACCTGCCCCAGGGGTTCCGCATGCTGGGCCAATACGACCTGGCACTTGGCCCCCTGGTTCTGCCCCTGCCGGCGCTCTTTATGCTCGGCCTGGCAGCGGCGGTTGGCCTGCTATTGGGGCACACTGTGCTGGGAAGTTACATTTACACGCTGGGAAACAGCGAACGGGCCTTGCTCGTCTGTGGTGTGAACGTCACTCAGATCAAGGTGCTGGTCTATACGCTGTGCGGGCTATTGACGGCGACCGGTGGCCTGCTGATGACCGCCCGGCTGGGCGTCGCCGCGCCCACGGCGGCCACCGGGTACGAACTCGACATCATCGCCAGCGCCGTCATCGGCGGCACCAGCCTGTTCGGCGGCAAAGGGAGCATCCTGGGGGTGCTACTCGGCGCGGCCACGCTGCAGATCTTGCGCAACGGGCTGGTGCTATTAGGGTTCCCCTCCTACTGGCAGACCATGACGCTTGGCACCATGATCCTGCTGGCCATCCTGCTCGACTACTGGCGCAAACGACCCGCCCTGCAATGACACGCTATCTTTGTGGGGCAGGCTTTCCAGCCTGTCCGCCTTTGTGGGGCAGGCTTTCCAGCCTGTCCGCTATCTTTGTGGGGCAGGCTTTCCAGCCTGTCCGCCTTTGTGGGGCAGGCTTTCCAGCCTGTCCGCTATCTTTGTGGGGCAGGCTTTCCAGCCTGTCCGCCCTGCAATGACACGCTATCTTTGTGGGGCAGGCTTTCCAGCCTGTCCGCCCTGCAATGACACGCTATTTTTGTGGGGCAGGCTTTCCAGCCTGTCCGCCCTGCAATGACACGCTATCTT
>Ga0315296_10004196_pt1 | contig 11821 bp, 11 predicted proteins | sample YL17G14_18_MG_FD_203921 | JGI IMG/M metagenome (GOLD analysis project Ga0315296, IMG submission 203921) | Sediment microbial communities from Yellowstone Lake, YNP, Wyoming, USA - YL17G14_18 | ecosystem: Environmental > Aquatic > Freshwater > Lake > Sediment | place: USA: Wyoming | collected...
CCCTTTCCCCGCCTTTGCCAAGCCAGTCCACGAAGGCTCAAGCAAGGGTATCCGCCTCGGTTCCAGGGTCCAGAACATCGACCAAATGGCTGAGGTGGTAACAGCGTTGCTGGTGCGCTACCATCAGCCGGTGATGGTTGAGGAGTTCATCGACGGTGACGAGGTCACGGTAGGGATAATAGGTAATTGTCCACCTAAGGTTCTGGGCGTAATGCGTGTTCTCCCCAAGAAAAGGGGGGCGCATTTCGTCTACTCCCTTGAAGTGAAACGGGAGTGGGAATGCCTGGTAGACTACGAATGTCCTGCCCGGCTTGAGGCGGGCATTCTGGGAGAGATCATGGAGTCCAGTTTAAAGGTCTTCAAGGTTCTAGAGAGCCGGGATTTTGCCAGACTGGACTTCAGGCTCAGCCCTGAGGGAGTGCCCTACTTTTTGGAGATAAACCCTCTGCCAGGGCTCAGCCCCAAGAGCAGTGACCTGCCAATAATGGCGAGCAAGATGGGCCTCACCTACGAGGCCCTGCTATCAGCTATTCTTAATGCTGCCCTTGAGAGGTATCCACAGTGCGTCCGAAGGTAGCCATTGTCTACAATGAGCCAAGCCCTAGCCGCTATGGTGCCATGGGTGAAGCAAAGGCAGTGCTCGGCGTCCTTGAGGAAGTGGAGGCGGTGCATCGAACTCTAGCTGGGTCAGGCTATCCCGTAGTTCGAGTCCCCCTGTATCCCCCCCTTGAGCAAGTCAAGGAGAGGCTTGGACGTGTGGAAGCAGACCTGGTGTTCAATGTTTTCGAAGGCTTTGATGGCCGCCCGGAAACGGAGGCAATTGTAGCTGACACCCTGGCTGAGCTTGGCTTGCCCTACACCGGCTGCCCTGGTTCTGCCCTGGCCTTGGCCTTGGATAAGGCCAGAGCCAAGGCACTTATGGAGGCATCTGGCATTGGCACCCCCCGCTACCAGTTGCTGAGTCCTGAAACCTTATCCACGTTCCATCTCGGTTATCCTTGTATTGTCAAACCATGTGGCGAAGACGCAAGCCACGGCATGTCGGAGGAGAGCGTGGTAAATGACTATGCCTCGCTGGAAAGGCAAGTTGCAAGGGTGAGCAAGCTTTTCGGGGGGAAGGCGCTCGTCGAGGAGTTCCTAGAGGGCCGCGAGTTCAATACCACTGTTTTAGGGAACAGAGAGCTTATCGTTCTATCCATCTCTGAGATAGCGTACTCCTTGCCGCCGGCGATGCCCAGGCTGCTCACCTTCGCCAGTAAATGGGAGCCAGATAGCATCTATTTTCAGTGCACCACGGTTATCTGCCCGGCTGAGATAGGGAGTGAGTTGCGAGACCACATCGTTGAGACTGCCCTGTCGGTTTTCCGGCTGCTGGGCTGCCGGGGTTACGCTAGGGTAGATATGCGATTGGACGCCGAAGGCAGGCTCAAGGTTCTAGAGGTAAACCCCAACCCTGACATATCCCCAGGTTTCGGCGCAGCGCGCCAGGCTGAGGCCGCTGGAATGACCTATAACCAGTTCATCGAAAGGATCGTGCTGCTTGCCCTTGAGAAGAGGTAATGATGAGACCCAAGATCCGGCCGATGACAAAACAGGATAAATCGGCTATTATGCCAATCCTGAGGGCTACGCCGCAATTCAAACCCTCTGAGGTGGCCGTGGCCGAAGGAGTCATTGACAGCTATCTGAGGGACCCCATGGGTTCAGGATACCACGTTCTTGTGGCAGAGGTCGACTCTTCCGTTGTGGGCTATATTTGCTATGGACCTACCCCGATGACTGAACGAACCTGGGACATATATTGGTTAGCAGTGGCTCCCGACGAGCAAAGCAGAGGCATTGGCAGAACCCTGCTAACCATCGCCGAGGACAAGATCAAGGAGGCTAACGGAAGGCTAGCTCTTATTGAGACATCATCCAGGCCGGATTATGAAAGGACGAGGCGCTTTCACCATTCGCATGGCTATGAGTTAGTTTGCCGCATCCCCGACTTCTATGCGCCTGGCGATGACAAACTGGTCTTCCGGAAGCGGCTAGAGTAGTGAAAACCGGAGCAGATTTAACCCTCAGGCTTGACATTGCCTGCTGGTCACGTTCCCACCAGAACCTTCGGGCCCGGCATACGTTTTCGCCTTCTTTTCCGGCCCAGGGCTTCAAGGAGGTCACCCACAGCCTTGTCCCGGTGAGCATCGTGGCGCAGCGGTAGTTCCGGGTTAACGCGGTACTTCACCCGCCTGCCTTCTCTCTTCTTCGTAACATACCCTTCAGCTTCAAGGTCGGAGATGATCTTGCGTACTGCCCGCTCAGTGATGCCTATCGCCGCCGAGAGTTCCCGGGCCGTTATCCGTGGGTGCTTGGCCACAAAGCTGAGCACCAGGGCATGATTGGTGAGAAAAGTCCACACCGGCATTTTTCAAAACCCCTACTATGCGTTGACAGCATCATCAACAGTGATGAGTGATACACGAAATATTTGTCACTATTAGGGCATCATCTCATCACTCTTTATAGTACAGGTGGAGGGGCGAGTGCGACTGTCCACTCTTGTTTAAAGGGAGAAGAGGCGAGCTGCAGGGGTAAGCTCATCCTGCACCGGGGGTGCTAGGGGATCGGTAAGTATCACCCTAATGGCATGGACGAAACATATGCTATCATTCCAATTCGGTGGAGCTTGGCTCGGTCAGCCATAGTGCAATTTAGCCAGACTATTGACATTTAGAAGGGGATGCTCTATCCTTCACAAAAAAGGAGGCGGACTAATGCAAGCATATTGTGTGAAATGTCGCGCCAAAAGAGAGATGAGGAATACTAGGCCCATTACTATGAAGAACGGAAAGCGGGCAACTCAGGGTGTGTGCCCCATATGCGGGACTAAGATGTTCAGGATAGGGAAGAGTTAAATAAGCCGATCTTGTAAGTATTGGGATTAATAAAGAGGCTGGATATTTGCATGCTAAGAATACCCAGCCTCTTTATTTTCGATTGCACATTATGAAATAGGGTGCAATCGCGCATTATATAGACGAAAGAAGTCCACGTGGTACTATAGGAGTAAGGTTAATAACCAACCTGATTATGTCTGCGGGTTTGTTCAAGCATGAGTTGCCATTGATGCCAGTCAAGAGCCGCCAGGCCCAATGCTAAACTACGTAGCGACTCATCCTCAGTTAGTGAATAGAAATGGACACCATTCGCAGCATACTCTGTTACCAGCCCTTTATCTATTAGATGTCGAAGGGCCCCTTGCATGTCCAAACTCCGTGCGCTTAACGCGGGGACAATCGCCAGCCGGCAAAATCGGGCATGGGGATGTCTCCCCAAAAATCGGAGGAGTTCCAGGCTGCACCGGTCATTACCATACTCTTTAATAAATTGACACAATTTCTCATCTACCGCGATCTCTTTCACAGCCATGCTACCTCTTTCCCAACTGATGGCCCTGACCGAAGCTAAGAAGCGGTAGGGGCGTCGCTTCCCTACCGCTTCTTAGATGAAGCGCTAGCGACTTTGATTGCGCACAGCGCTTGTCACTCGCGGGTGCTGGCCGAATACACGCCGCTGCCTAAAGAAAGCGGGAACCTCAAGCTCCTCTTCGCTCTTCAAGCCTTTAAGAAGCCGGGCGATTTCCTTTTCTCGGGCAGCGCCGGCCATGGCTTCCTTGGTGGTAAAGCCAGTGGCGATTAGTGTTAGCCGAACCTCATTTTCCAATCTGGGGTCAAGAACGACGCCGAAGATGATGTTCGCCTCCGGGTCAACGGCTTGCCTGATAACGTCAGCGGCGCCATTAACCTCGAACAGGGTTAGGTTCTCGTTGCCAGCGACATTGAACAATACACCCTTTGCCCCATCAATAGAGACGTCCAGCAGTGGGCTCGCCAGGGCTTCCTTGGCGGCATCAACAGCCCGGTTCTGCCCCGAACCATGGCCAATGGACATCCATGCCGGACCAGCGTCTTTCATCACCGTCCTGATATCGGCAAAGTCGAGGTTAATGAGGCCGGGGACAGTGACAACTTCAGCGATTGCCTGGACACCGTGGAAGAGGACTTCATCGGCCATCTTGAAAGCGCCATCGACACTGGTCTTGTTGTTGCAGAGGTCGAACAAGCGGTCATTGGGGATGATAACAAGGGTATCCACCTTGTCAATCAGATTCGCGATCCCATCTTCAGCGACCTGGCTACGGTGGATGCCCTCAAAGGCGAAGGGTTTGGTGACGATGGCAATGGTGAGCGACCCGCTTTGTCTGGCAAGTTCAGCCGCTACTGGTATCCCCCCGGTGCCGGTACCGCCGCCCAGACCGGCGGTAAGGAAAACCATATCCGCCCCGGCGATAACATCTTTCATTTCATCGCGGCTCTCTTGGGCAGCCCTTTGACCCATTATATGGTCGCCACCGGCACCCAGGCCTCGGGTGAGCCTCTCACCAAGCTGGATGCGTACGCCGGCTTCAGTTATCGCCAGGTGCTGGGCATCGGTATTCATGGCAATAAATTCCACACCCCGGATTTGCTCCCGAACCATTCGAGTGACTGCATTACAGCCTGCCCCGCCCAGACCGATAACCTTAATCTTAGCCGGGCTGGGAACATAACTTGTCTTTGCCATTTGTTTCTCCTCCTTAAATTATGGGGCAATTTAGCCCTACTTTTTACTACCGAAACAGCCTGAAAACTCGAGACATAAAACCAAGCAGGCCGCCTCTCTTAGTCAGCAACCTTTGTACACCTTCGTTTCTCGACTTCCAGAGCAGAAGGCCAACACTGGTGGCATAGGCCGGATCGCACAAGATGTCTGCGACCCCAGCAAGATTGGTGGGCGTGCCGATCCTTACCGGGAGCCGAGTTACCCCTTCCGCCAGTTCAACAATACCAGGGAGATTAGCAGTGCCACCGCAAATAACCAGTCCCGAGGGGACGAGCTTGGCATAGTCGGTGCGCGGCAGCTCAAGTATTACAAGCCGCAGGAGTTCCTCGACCCGGATACGGATAATGTCGGTCAGGTCGCGATAGAAGATAGAGTGCCCATTTTCAGTTATCGTTCTATCGCTACCGCTGCTACTACCTTTTTCCTCAGACGGCATGACATTGCCATACTTTTTCTTTACCTCCTCAGCCAGGTCGAAGGAAAGCCCCAGACCAATAGCAATATCCCGGCTAATTTGATATCCGGCTACGGGCAGGATGGAAGTATGGTAGATGCTATCGTCCTTGAAAACGGCGATATCGGTGGTGCCACCGCCGATGTCAGCTAATATGACGCCATTTTGTCTCTCCTCTTCGGTAAGGACAGCCTCGCCACTGGCTAAAGGTTCAAGCACCAGGTCATCAATATCGATCCCAATGCCGCGAATGCACTTGGTCAGGTTCTGGACAGAGGATACGGCGGCAGTAATGATGTGCGCCTCGACATCCAGCCGGAAGCCGTGCATGCCGACCGGGTTCTTGACCCCTTCCTGGCCATCAACGGCGTAAGTTCGGGGAATGACGTGAAGCAGCTTGCGTTCGCTAAGGACTTTAGTAGTCTGGGCAACATCAAGAACGCGCTTCAGGTCCTCAGGGCGCACCAGTCGGTCGTTACGGGTGATGGCGATGACCCCCCTGTTGTTCATCGAGCTGACGTGTCTGCCGGTAACACCGACATAGGCTGATTCAAGCTTGTAGCCCGCCGTCTGCTCGGCTTTCCTCACCGACTCGCGGATTGACTGTTTAGCCTCGTTAACATTGACCACCAGGCCCTTTTGTAGCCCTTGAGACGGGGCAACACCTACCCCTATAATTCGGAGGCCGGCGCCATCATCAACATCAGCCATAATTGTGCATATCTTGGTTGTGCCAACATCAATAGCAGCAATTTTAGTCCTTTTCATTGTCTTCCTCCTTAGTTGAGACCAGAGCCACCGGTTAACCCCTCTGTTCTCTATAGTGGACGTTCCACTTCATGCACAGGGTACTAACGAAAGCTTTTATCTCCGGGCTCGACGTCCGATAAAGCTCCGCTAGAAAACCGTGCAGTAGTTCCCCACCGCTCATTCCCGGGGTGGGTTCGTCTGGCCCAGGCAGGTTAATGTAGACTATCTCCGTCATTAATTTTTGGTACTCTATTGCTTGTCCCATAAATCACCTCGCTTCTATACTTTTTAGCTACAATCTAACGTGTACCAAGGACACCTGTCAATTTTTGTCCTTCTTAGTCCTTCTTTGTCCTTTCTAAATTCCAAATCTGCAATTGGTGGAATAATTCAGTTTTCTATTAAATACCCCCTTGAAATCTCAATTCCATTTAGAATATAATGTTTAAATTCCATCCAGAATATAATGAAACGCAACCGATTGGAGGTGGCATCATGGTCACTGAACGGGGCCGGAAACGTCTACCACCATATGTTTCGTACCGCACATTCCGGAATTTTGTTGACGGATTGCAAGAGGGGATACCAGCTCGAATTGACCGTAGCTATTGGGGAGACAAGTGGTCCGGGAGCACCGGCACTCAGCTCGTAGGGGCGCTACGCTTTTTGCGGCTTATAGACAGCAATGGTATACCCACAAGCCAGCTGAAACAGCTAGTTTCCTCCAAGGGTGCCGAAAGGGCTGAGATTCTAAAACAAATAAGCTCCGAGGCGTATGGTTTTCTGCTACAAAGTTCGTTTGACCCTGAGAAGGCAACCTATGCTCAACTAGAAGAAGCCTTCAACGATACGTATCAGCAGTTGACCAGCGATGTCGCCCGCAAATGCACCAAGTTCTTTATCGGGCTAGCGAGGGACGCTGGTATATCATTGTCCCAATTTATCATAAAGAGATCCAAAGCGAAGGTCGCCTCTACCAAGACAAAAAGAATTGCCCAAAAAGTACGTGCAAGGACAAATAGGAATTTAATAATTCCACAAAATAGTGAGGAGATTCCAGGCCAAATTTCTTGGAACAAAACGTTAATTACAAAATTTCCTACTTTTGACCCCACCTGGCCTGACGAAGTTAAGCTAAAATGGTTCGAAGCATTTGGCGAACTGCTTAGGAGGAGCTTCAGTATTGTGAGTGAGAAGTAATTGGCAACGACTAAGTGGTTACGTTCCTCGGGGTAGTTGACCCAGAGCCCTATGCTCGATAAGTTTCTTCGATCATCAAACCACAAGGGCAATAATCAGCCCCAAGAACAATACGATCAATATGCCGCCAAACACTATCCACTAACCCAGACCTTCACCTCAACGGCACGTGCTTCACTCCCTACCAAAATCGAGCAAGCTTAGAGTTTATCCCCTGTACCTCCGCATGAGAAGGGAGTTGGAGACCACGCTCACCGAGCTGAAGGCCATGGCCGCCCCGGCGATTATGGGGTTGAGCAAAAAGCCGGTGAAGGGGTATAGTATGCCGGCGGCGATCGGGATCCCCAGGGAGTTGTAGAAGAAGGCCCAGAACAGGTTCTGCCTTATCTTGCCCATGGTGTAGGCGCTCAGCCCCATCGCCCGCACCACGTTGCGGAGGTCGTCTTTTACCAAAACGATATCGCCGGACTCTATGGCGACATCAGTGCCGGAGCCGATGGCAATTCCGATGTCTGCCTGCACCAGGGCAGGGGCATCGTTAATGCCATCCCCCACCATGGCCACCCGTTTCCCCTGGCTCTGGAGGCCCTTTATTGTCGCCGCCTTGTCCTCAGGAAGCACCTGGGCCAAGACCATGTCGATGCCTAGGCTACGGGCTACAGCCTGGGCATTGCGCTGATTATCGCCGGTGATCATAGCCACCTCCTTGCCTTGCCTCTTGAGTTCCTCCACCACAGAGGCGGCATGTTCCTTCACCGTGTCAGCCACTGCTATCAGGCCCAGGACCTTTCCCTCATCAGCCAGCAACATCACCGTCTTGCCCTCGTCCTCCAGCCTCTCCATAAGGTTCTCAGCTTCAGCGGTATCAATGCCCCTCCCCTCAAAGAGTCCTCGATTACCCAGGAGCAGCTTCTTGCCCTGGTAGCTGGCTTCCACCCCCTTGCCGGCGACGGCATTAAAACCCTCGGCCTCGGGCACATCCATCCCCTCCTCCTCTGCTTTGCGCAATATTGCTTCACCCAGAGGGTGCTCCGACCTTTTCTCAGCTATCGCCGCCAGCCGCAGTACCTGCACCCCATCGGGACTGGCCAGGGGCAATACGTCGGTAACTCTGGCCTCGCCCTGCGTCAGGGTCCCCGTCTTATCAAAGACTATGGTATCGATGCCTTGAGCAGCCTGGAGAACCTCAGCACTCTTGATAAGGATGCCCCTCTCCGCCCCCAGCCCGGTGCCAACCATCACCGCAGTGGGGGTGGCCAGACCCAGGGCACAGGGGCAGGCGATGATGACCACGGCAATGAAGGCAGTAAGGGCGAAGATGAAGCTCGAACCGGATAGATACCAAGCGAGGAAAGAGACCAGAGCAATGGCGATGACTGCAGGCACGAAGTAGGCCGATATGCGGTCGGCCAAGCGCTGGATGGGGGCCTTGCTCCCCTGGGCCTCCTCCACCAATCTCACGATCTGGGCCAGGGTGGTATCCCGGCCCACCTTGGTCGCCCTGAACTTGAAGGAGCCGGCCTTGTTTACAGTGGCGCCGATAACCTCGCTACCCTCCCCCTTTTCCACAGGGATGCTCTCACCTGTGATCATGGATTCATCCACCGAGGAGTAGCCCTCAACGATGACCCCATCCGCCGGTATCCTCTCCCCAGGTCTGACGATAACTATATCCCCCACTCCCACCTCCTCCACCAGCACCTCCCGCTCCTCGCCACCCCGGACGACGATAGCGGTCTTGGACTGGAGGCCCATCAGTTTGCGGATAGATTCCGAGGTTCGACCCTTGGCCATGGCCTCCAACATCCGGCCCAATAGGATGAATACGATAAGCAGCCCAGCAACCTCAAAATAGAGGTCGTCACGGGCATAGTCGGGGTTTCCAGTCCATATCAACACCGAGGCAGCCAGACTATAGAGGTAGGCAGTGCCAGTGCCCATGGCGATCAGAGTGTCCATGGTGGCGCTTCCGGTCTTTATCACCGTCCTGATCCCCTGGGTGTAGAACTGATAGCCAGCGCCAATGATGGGGGTGGTGAGCAGCAGGAGCAGCAGGGCAAAGATGCGGTCGCTCATGGAGGGGAGAGGAAGATGAATGTGGTGGCCCATGGAGAAATAGAGCAGGGGAATGGCGAAGGCCAAGGAGATGAAGAACTTGACCCTGAGCGTCCGTATTTCCCTCTCCCTCGCCTCCTTCTCGCGGTCGATGGGGGCGGTCTCATCGATGGGGGTATAGCCCACATCCATTATCCGCTTCTTGATGGCCTCGGCATCTACAACTGAGGGGTCGAAGGTTATCCTGGCCCGTTCGTTTACCGAGAGCTCCGTGGCTATAATCCCCTTCAGCCCCTTCAGGGCAGCATTGACGGTGCCGACACAGTGGGGGTTGTCCATGCCGATGACCTTGAGGTCAACCCTTTCTCGCTCGTCTTTAAGCACACCATATCCCGCTTCCCGTATAGCCTTTTCCAGCTCCTTGCGGGATACCTTTCGGGGATCATATTCCACGTGGGCTCTCTCTGAAGCGAAGTTGACCGAGGCTTTGGCCACCCCTTCCACCTTGCTTAATGCCGTCTCTATAGTCTCCACGCAGGAGGCGCAATGCATCCCCACCACCGGGATGGAAGCCTTCTCCAAGATGGCGGAAGGCTTGAGTTCCTTCTCCATCTTGAGCTTCTCCGCCGCTTTCCCCAGGAACCGCTCCCGACATACAGGGCTACAGAAATAGTAGGTCTGGCCCTCATGTTCGACCTTGATTCCTGTCCTCTCGTCCACTTCCATGCCACAGATGGGATCAATAGCCATGATTTCACACCAGCCTAGTTGGCATCTTCATTGAAGGTCGCCAATCACAGCCCCAGGGAGAGGCTTAAGAACCGCTAAACCTTTCCCTGAAGCTTTCTCGCTTCGATCAACTTAAAGATTCCTGCTCCCAGGCCAGTAACATGTTCCACCGCTAGGCCGCTTTTTGTCACATTCTCCGCTGTTCGCCGGTTTATATTCGCCCCGATCAGCCGCACCACCAATGGATTGGCAAGGCTCATAAACCAGCCCAGAATACAGTTGCCACTCAGCACATGCTCCAACAAGACCACTTTGCCCCCCGGTTTACACACCCGCTCAACTTCCATTAGTCCACGAACCGGATCGGGAACGGAGCAAAAGACGAAAGAGGCTACTACTGTGTCGAACGTGTTATCTTCAAACTCGAGAGTCTGCACATCCATTTGCTGTAGGCTGACTTTCACGTTTTGCTTGCTGGCTCTATCTTTGGCGTACTTCAGCATTCCGCCGCTGAAGTCAATGGCGGTTATCTCGATATCAGACGGATAGAAAGGGAAATTCTTCCCGGTGCCGACTCCCACTTCCAGAATGTGAGTCCCCTCCACCTTGCTCCACAAAAGCGCCCGCCATTTGCGAAAGCGAGACCTCTCAATAAAACCCTCCATGAGGTCATAGAGGGAAGCAATTCGATCGTACCGCCTTCGAGTAATTTCCCTAGCCGTACCTTCGGTTGACATTTCAGAATCCTAAACTCCGAGCTAGGATAGGTCTTTCTTGATCTGCTCGAACTCTTCCCTCGAAATCTCGCCCCGGGCATAACGCTCCTTAGCGATGTCCAGAGGGGAACGCTTTCCTTCGGAGCCTCCTCGCTCGGTAAGCCTCTTTACTCCCCACACTACGAGGCCCACGATAGCTCCCCAAAATATTATAAACCACACCCAGCCGAAGACCATCCACCAGCCCATGCTATCATGAAAATGCTCCATAATGTACCTCCCATTGTAAAGTGAATCCGAGCAGTGAGACCTTTCTACCTGTAGCTAGAGCCTCCTAAGCCTTTTCTCCTCCCACCTAGCCAAGGCTCTCCTTTACTCGCCTGGCCACGTTCCGGCCCAGCTCCGCTGCACTTTCAAGTTCCTTATCCCCGGGAGGGCCCTTGATTTCCAGGGCCTCTAGTATTTCAAATCCCGCGGGCTCAAGCAAGCTCTTCACCTGAGAAGCGGCGCCACCTCCCCAGCCATAGGAGCCGAAGTAAGCAGCTAATTTTACCCTGGGGCGCAGGGCCTTAACCAGAGTTAGAGCGTACGCTACAAGGGGGTGAGGACCTCCCAGCACGGTAGGCGAGCCAACAACTATACAACCGGCATCCACCAGGTCCCGGGCGACATGTGATATGTCGGCGACCGATAGGTCGTAAGGGATAGCCTCTACCCCTTCAGCGGAGATGGCTTCGGTAACGGTCTGTGCTAGGCGCTGGGTGCTGCCCCACATGGAGACATAGACTACCAGGGCCTTTTTCGCCAGAGGCCCGCGCGCCCATTTCTCATATGCATTGATGATGTGCTCAGGATTGCGGTGCACCGGGCCGTGGCTGGGCGCTATCATTTTGGGCTTTACGGCCACAGCCTTATCAAGGCCGCGCTCCACCATCCGGGTGAAGGGCATCATGATCTCGGCATAATACCTCTTTGCCTCGGGAAGGAGGATGTCCCCGACCTCGTCGTCGAAGAGTCCGTCCGAGGCAATGTGGGAGCCGAAGAAGTCGCAGGGGAAAAGAACCCTATCCTCAACAACAAAAGTAAACATGGTCTCCGGCCAGTGGAGCCACGGAGCCTCGATAAACTGCAGAGTCTTCCCGACGAGGTCAATCGTGTCGCCATCCTTGACCACCAGGCGTCTCGCCTCGGGGACATGGTAGAAAACCTCAGCCATTTCCGCCCCCTTCTTGGTGGCGACGAGCCTAGCATTGCGAGCAGCTGCCATAAC
>Ga0315296_10004198_pt1 | contig 11815 bp, 10 predicted proteins | sample YL17G14_18_MG_FD_203921 | JGI IMG/M metagenome (GOLD analysis project Ga0315296, IMG submission 203921) | Sediment microbial communities from Yellowstone Lake, YNP, Wyoming, USA - YL17G14_18 | ecosystem: Environmental > Aquatic > Freshwater > Lake > Sediment | place: USA: Wyoming | collected...
AACTGTAAGACTCGGTGAAGCGCCCTCTCAATCTTGTATTCAGGTTGAATGTACGCAGCGAAGACCTGCAGATCTACACCACTCTCGAGAAGCCTCGGTAGATCTACGTGGCCCTTCGTTGACCGTTCACCAAAGTTTCGTGGAGTCGCAAGCTTTGTTGGTCTGGCAGGTGGTACCATTAGCTCAAGTAACGTATCGATATGGGCATCTACGACCGTGGCGCGTTTGTGAAGCTCGAGAATTCGTTGGTTCATGCGACGTAACCACATTTGGCTGGACTAGTTCACATAATGTTCGCGAGTTGCGATTTATCGTTATGCCTGTTGTGAGACAGGGCTCAATCTCAGAAGAAACCATATAGTCGTCTCCTTATCTCTAGAATCATGGTTGATTCAGATGCGTATAGTCGACCTCAGAAGTGACACAGTCACCCTTCCTACTGACGAAATGTTGGAGGCAATGAGAAACGCGGAACTCGGTGATGACGTCTACAGGGAAGACCCTACCGTCAATCGTCTCGAGGAATTGGCTGCTAAGAAGATGGGCAAAGATGCTGCGTTGCTGACAACAAGTGGAACACAGGCTAACCTCGTGAGTGCGATGAGTCAGACTACGCGAGGCGACGAGGTAATCTTGGAAACTGAAGCCCACATGTACTACTATGAAGTCGGCGCCTTCTCAGCACTAGGTGGGCTCATCCCCCGTTTTGTGAAAGGGCATATGGGAGTCATGTCGCCTAGGGATATTGAGCAAGTGCTGAGGCCTCCCAACATACACTTTCCTCCAACAAGCCTAATCTGCATCGAGAACACGCATAACCGCGCCGGGGGAACAATCTGGCCCCCATCGAACATCAAAGAAGTGTCTGATCTTGCGAAAACTCACGGCCTCAGGGTTCACATGGACGGGGCAAGAATATTCAACGCAGCCGTTGCTTCAGGTTTGGACGTGCGTGAGTTCACGCGCCATGTGGACACATTGATGTTCTGCCTCTCCAAGGGTCTGAGCGCACCAATCGGGTCAATAGTTGTAGGTGAACAGGCGTTTGTCGACCGTGCAAGACGATACCGCAAGATGCTTGGTGGAGGCATGAGGCAAGCGGGCATAATCGCAGCCGCGGGGATCATTGCGATAGAGAAGATGGTGGATCGTCTCAGGGATGATCACGTTAACGCCAAGACGCTCGCCACGGGACTGTCGAAGATTCCAGGAATAACAGTAGACACGGCAAGAGTTCAGACAAATATTGTGGTCTACGACGTAGGTGGGTTGGGCGTGGATGGGAAAAGCTGGGTTGCAGAGTTGGGTAACCATGGAGTTAAGGCGGGGGCTCAGGAGTTCGGGCGAGTGAGAATGGTTACTCATAGAGGCATTGAGAAGGAGGACATAGAATACGCGCTCACGGCGGTCGAGAACGCAGCCAAAAACATTCGAGGCAAAAAGAGGTAATGACTGGCTAGGCCCTTACCGGTTCTCTCTTTCTTCTAGTCCGAATCGTTATGGCAACCCCAAAGCAATTCCGTTGCTTCAACGTCTCTCAAGGGAATCCTCCCGCACGTTATCGTCACTCGTTTCCGAAATCATAAGTACTTGGACTCCCCTGTGAAGTTCTAGGAGTATTGTGGCAAATGAAATTCGTAGTCGCAATGCTGAGTCACGAAACGAATATGTTCAGTCCCGTGAAAACAGAGCTTCGTCACTTCAAAGAAAGGGAGCTCTGCTATGGCGAGGAGATGTTCACGGCTTTCAAGGGAACTAAAACCGGCATCGGAGGAGCTATTGATGCAGCGAAGGCAAACAACATTGAACTCATTCCAACCGTTGCTGCAAATGCAATGCCGTCAGGATTGGTCACCGCAGATGCTTATCGTACTCTGAAAGGGAAGATCCTAGATGGGATCAAAGCCGGAGGAGCGGTTGACGGTTTTGTTGGGATTCTTCATGGATCTATGGCGGTTGAAGGAATTGGAAATGCTGAAGGGGATTTTCTTCGTGATGTGCGTCGAGCGCTTGGATCACAGGTCCCGGCAGTGTGTACACTTGACCTTCATGCAACAGTCACAAAACTGATGATTGAGTCATGCGACGCCATTTTCGGCTTCAACACTAACCCTCACGTCGATTCGTATGAGCGTGCAGTGGAGGCCGTCAATGCGGCCGTTGCCATCAGCAAAGGAAAGATCAAGCCTGTTATGGCGCTTCGGAAACCCGCGATGATGCCTCCAACAATCAATATGAGAACAACAGAGGGCCCGATGGTGAAGATTTTCGAAAGGGCGTACAAAATAGAGCGGGATCCACTGGTCGTAAATGTCAATGTGGCTGGCGGTTTTCCGTTTATGGATACTGAGGAGGCTGGATTCAGCATTGTGGTCATAACTAATAATGACCGAGAACTGGCAGAGAAATATGCCCAGCAACTCTCCGATTTTGCTTGGAGCGTTCGGAGAGAGTTCTTGAAGCCACTCACACCGGTTCCAGAGGCCGTGAAGAGAGCGATGGAGGCAAAAGAGGGGCCAGTGATTCTGGCTGATGTGGCAGATAATCCGGGTGGTGGAGGCTCTGGCGACGGAACAGTTGTGCTGAAGACGCTGCTCGATATGGGGGCGCGCAATGTTGGGTTTGCGTTGATCAAGGATCCTGAAGCGGTGGACAAGGCGATTAAGGCAGGCGTCGGGGGAATGGTCACCATGATGATTGGCGGAAAGACGGACAAATTCCACGGGCCACCAGTCAAGATCACCGGGCGAGTAAGAACGATTACGGACGGGGTCTTCATTCATAAGGGTCCAATGAGTACGGGCTCGAAGGGAGAGGTCGGCCGAAGCGTCGTCTTAGCGGTCAACGGTGTGGAACTGATAGTTTCAGAGCTGAAGATGGCGCCTAACGATCCTGAAATATTCAGGAGACATGGAATTGAACCAACTGAGAAGAAAATCCTCGTTGTGAAATCCAGAGGCCACTTCAGGGCTGGATACGAGCCTTTCGCGAAAGAGATAATCGAGGTCGACGCACCCGGCGTCGCCAGTCCAAACCTCAAACAGTTCCCATACAAACATGTAAGGAGACCAATCTTCCCTCTAGACGACATCTAGCTCCATAAGACGAAAGTCGTAGTTCCTCGAGACCGGGTCGATTCATTTCGCCCCGACTGGCAACAGGAAGAAATCCAGACGAAGCAGTCGTTGGTGCATGATTTGATGGAGCCGTTCAGATGGATATGCGACTTGACTACTGTTCATGCCTTTGAGTCAGGTGTTCTCGATCTGAAAGACTTCTACTTCACAGGAGACGACTACTCATACAAGATTGAGATCGAAGCCAAGAGAAGATTCCTGCAGTTGCTGAAAGAGAGATTCAACTCAGTCATGAACTACAAAGGTAAGAGGTGGAACTGGGATACCGTGATTCAACTGAAGACACAGGAATTGGCTCGCTCCCTACTTGGTGAATCTGAACGGCTCAACTTCGCCGAACCGGGGCCTGTTTTGGTGAGAGCAGAATGCTCACAATCCAACTTTCTGGAGAGTGAGTAAGTGAACGAACGTTTCGACCTCTTCATCAGCTACTCGCATGATGATTTTGAAGCGGTAGCACCCCTAATTGGCCGACTTAGAGAAGGTGGGTTCTCGCTCTGGATAGATGAGGAACAAATCGGAGGTGGCGATCCACTTCTAAAAGGCATGGTAGAGGGCATCAGGAAGTCAGACCACCTGATAGCTGCTCTGTCACAATCCTATCTCGAAAGCAAGTGGGCCACCTTTGAAAGTGCAGTCAATCAAACCATGGACCCAGACAACCGCAAGAGACGTCTGATTCCAGTTGTAGTCAAACCGTGCAAGATACCTGAAGAATATCGCTGGTTGTACTGCCCAGATCTCACTGGCGTGAAGGATTGGGAGGCCGAATATAGTAAGGTCATAAAGAATGTCGGGAAGATAAAGGAATATCGTGGCAAAGGAGACTATCAGTCATCTCTCGAATCACATGAACAGAACTCGCTAGTTGCATACATGATCTTGGTGTTCATAGCTTTTCCAGGATTCGTTTTCTATATGTGTGACCCCGCATCCTACTTGATCAGGACAATCATTTTCTTGATCGTCCCAGGGTCGGCTCTTGTTTTGCCACTGCTTTTCCTGAGACCTAAGGTTGGAACACGATATCAGCGATCCATTTTCAAATGGTGCGAACGGAATTCCTATCGCTTGCTCTTTCTGACGATAGCTCTGTTGATAGGGGCCATGGTTTTTGCAGTTACGCTTAGGATGTATCCAATATTCTTTGGAGTCTACTTTCGCACACCTCTGGAAGAGATGCCTCAGGCTGCTACTGTCGTCCTTCTCATCACGATGCTGGCGACAGCAATTCTGCATCTTCCTACGGCAGGAAGCCTGAGAATTCAGAGCATGTGGATATCAATAAGGCGCAAGACAGAAGACGGAAGAACACTGTCCGCAATGCTCCTAGTAGTCATTCTGCTGGCTCTGCCTGTGCCTATCGACTTCCTTTTCTATGTGACAACGCCTCGCGTTTCATTCACAGAATCAAGAGAGGTTATAGAAGGAGTCATCCATGTTGAGCAAAAGAGCGAGCTCTCACCATCACTGAATGCCTATACTCTAAATGAAGCGCACATTCACTTCCTATGTCCTCAAGCAATTGTCGTCAAAGAATTCTATGTGCCATTTCAGACGAATTCTAGCAAGGGTTTCTCAATCGTGACCTCATCCATCGGAACCGTACGTACTACACTGGACAAAGACCAGAAAGTCATTGGATTGAATGTGTCAGTTAGGCCTTTTCCGGAATTTCAATCAGAAATAGTCATTCACTATCACAGCGAACTGGATCTGTCACGGGTACTAATGGTATCTGGCTGGAACAAGCAACAATTCAGATGGGATGACATCCTAATAAGAGATTTCCAAAACGGCACGAGAGTCTACAGGAGAACACTAACGTTAACCAACATCTCCAAATACCAAGTCCAGATAGACGGGCCGTTCTGGATTTACATCCCATCAGATAGATTTGAGATAACGCTTGAAAAAGAATACTCCGATGCCTCTTCGCTCTACAGCCAGTCTAGACAAACGTACTATTTGCCTTCTACGACGATCTCTTCGGACGGCTACGTAAGGATCATCATTACGTATGTACAGGGGTAGCTATCATGAAAGTAGGGCCGAAAAAACTGTTGGCCATTATCTTCATTCTGTCTGCAGTTGAAGTTGCTGTGAATCGAAGAATGGAAATTCCTACCAACCTTGTTCTGTATGTCCGCCTGGACTTGTGGAGAAATCAATATGGGAACGGGGGATTCATCGAGGAATACGGTCTCTACTTGTCCGCTGAGAAATCCGTTTCACATGATAATGTGTCATTCTTGGAGACTTGGGGAGATGGGCACGCGCCCACGGAAGACCCTTGGTTGATTGCAATACAAATAGACGAGACCAGTCAGCGTCGTCAATGGGAATATGCTGTTCTCCCCAAACGGAATGTGGCTGGTCGGTATAATGGAACAGTCATTCACGCAATTGATGCGCAAGGAGAATTCAGATTATCGATCTTGCTGCATGGTCACACCGATGGAGTGAAGGTGCTGAAGGACTATAGATCAGAGTTAGTATCAACGGGAGTCAGAAGTTTTGTCGCCAGACAGAGTTGATTTAACGGACGTGCGCTTCATCTTTGAATTCAGCTTGAAACTCGTTGTGCTTAGCCGAAGTCGAGTCGTCGTTGAGTAGTTTTGTGTGTGTCTCTTGGTGCGCGCACACACACAAAACTGTCTCCAACGACGAACGACGACGGACGACGGGACTCGAACCGCTAGCGATGAATATTCTGGCTTTGCGAATTCTCAGATTTGACGTCCATTGGCGTTGCTGGAAGGCTAGGTGAGTCTTGCTCCTTGAAAATCGATGTCTGTTGAAAGGATTTGGTCTGGAGGTAGATATCTTCTCATCTCTTGGTGCACTCTCCGTTCTTTTTCTCTCTTAACGAGAGCATGTGCAGCCTCTCCTAACATGTTCTGCGTTGCTCCTATTGCGCCGTTACTCTCCATCGCTGATATCAAGCTGCGCAAGCGCTCCGTCATGAATCCAATGCTGTCAGCAAACTTTCGACATTCCAAGAAAAAATTCTCTGCTGTAGGGTTCTTCAAAATGGCTCTTGTCGCCCTGCTTCCATATTGATTAATCATCAGCGTACGACGTTTGTCTGTCAAGACGGTTGGTTTTGATATTGGTCCGAACCAACCTGCGACGATTCGACAAGTCGAATCCACTGGTATCCTGTCTATGACATTGAACCCTGGTGCGCCTGCCTGCAGAGTCAACACTTGTCCTCCCACCATTAAGGGTCCCACAGTGCCCAGACCAGTCTTGCATCTAACCTCTGCAGCATGAGCTATCTGACCCATTTGATTGTAAGTCAATTCCAAATCTAGGGCTTGGCAGAGCGCAAACACAGTTGAGAGCGCGCCTGCAGCGCTTGTACCAAACCCGCATCCTACGGGTATCCTCGTTGAGTGATGGATTGAAACCTTTGCGTGGATCCCAGCCTTTCTTAAGACAGTGCGAGCTGCTGCGGCCGTGGTCTTAGCTTCTCTGCTGAGTTGCCCGTTTATGTAGACTGTGATCTTGTCTTTTCTTCTCTTTGTGAGTTTGACTATTGTTTCGACGCCTTTGCTTATTACGAAGCCTCCTCCTCTTGCGCCAACCCTCATAATGTTTGAGATTGGAGTTCCATCTCGCTCTCGATCCACGATCTCGAAGAAGCTTGAGATTCCAGCAGGCGAATACGCTCTAGCTGTTCTCAAGGCGGAGCCGCTTCGTATCAAGACGATTTCAATAGAGAGGGAAAGGCTTTATGACATGCGTTGAGGATCGGCGGCCCGAGGATGAGTAGGAAAGGCATCTGGTTGGAGAAGGTCCAAACGAACCATATCAACGCTGCTGACAGGGGCACTTGATATCCCATACCTGCTGGGAGTATGAAGAACTGGCTGAAGGCCCAGAGACCCAAGCCGACAATCGCGCTGCCGCACGCGTTTCCGATGACTGATCCGATAGTGTAGCTTCTCCACTTGGGCCAAAACTTGTTCGCCAATACTAAGAGCAGTAGGCTTAGGCCGCAGAAGACTACGAAAAGCGATGTGGTCAATACGTCCACTTCTCCACTGACGTACCATCTCGCTGCAAACACTAAGGTTACAAGGAGTGAGCCGAATCCTAGGAGCGTGTTGACTTTCTTGGAGGGCATTTCTTTTCCTGAGATCCATCCTATGAGGTGAAACATGACGTAGTTGGCAGGGACCCCGACGAGAAGGCTCAGAAGCGCGTTTCCGTGCACCACCATGTCGCTGACAAATATACCAATAGCCGCTCCAACACCTCCCACGAAAGGGCCGAACAATGCTGCAAACACTGCTGGGATGACGACTGCCAAGCCCCAAAACCTTACAACGCTAACGATGGGAGCGAATATGCCTAGATATGTCAGCAATCCGATCCCGGCGTACAGCGCTCCATTCAACGCAGCCATCGTCAGGTGGATAGGCTTCAGATGCGAAGTCATGAAGGGCATTTCGTGACTAGTGTCCCCTTAAAGGTTTCCTTCAGCGTGAGCCAAAATGAGCTATCCCCCCACATGGGAGAGACGAGAAACCTAGCGGCCAGGCCAACCCGCGTGGGGTTTCATTCCAGAGAAGCGCGCGCTACACACACCTAACGATTCTGACGACGACCCATGATGGGGGCCTTTCTTGGCGAGAAATGACCCACCCCTGATGGGGTATTTCTCCCGTAGAAACCTCCCCCTGGGTTGGGAAATACCCCACCCCCATGGTGGGTTATTTCTCCAGGCAAGACCAGATAAGGCCAGACGATCCTGAGGAAGACGAGGAGCAACTCGATGAATACATAGACCAACTGTACAACCAGCTTGGAATCACTGGTGTTCACCCCCTTATCGAGGAGACTCTGAAGACTCGTCTAAGGCGCAGAATAGCCCGATTGGACGCAGACGAACGGATACGCCTACTCATGTATCTAAGATGAACCAGATCTGTTTGTCGGTTTGTGGATTACGTGAGAGAACATGGCGCTTCTCACGACAAGAATGGTCCTACTTCATTCATCGTCAGAAGGCATAAGTCATGATCTGAGAAAACCCTCGATCTGACGACTAATCACGAAATCGCTGAAGCCCACATTAGAAGGAACAGGCGCGGTGGAAATGCCTGCTTGGTCTAGTGCGCTCGCTAGTCTGTTCACAGTCTCCTTTTCGCTCTTCTGTCCTCCATTTACCGCCTTTACAGTTATCTTTTTTCGCAGTCTGGCTTTGAGGAGTTCGAGGAAATGTGTCTCGGTGGCACGCCATCCAATTAGCACCATCTTGGTCACCTTAGGAATACAAGTCTGTAATACCTTAATTTGCTCCTCTGGACACTCATAGTCTTGCTTGTTCTCAACAGGAATCGCTAATGCAGGAAAAACAGGCGGACCTGGATCGTCGACATCTATGGAATCTTCGCTGCCAAGACGCCCTAACACGATGCAGAAGTCCTCACTAACCCTCAGGAAGCTTCTTCTCTCGATCAGATCATTCGCAACATCCAAATAGCGACGGCCGGCAATGTCTAATTCGGTAGCAACTTCATGCCCCCAATCGACTGAACCATGTAGCTTGATTATCTTGTACGCTTCACTCTTCACGTAGTCACCGATATTCTGGATGTTGATATCAACATCTAGAAGCGCGTTCTCAAGCATTCGGTCGTAGTTGAATGTGACGAAGCAGACTGTCTCATTGACTTCCCTCCGCCAACTTTCAATCTGGTCCAGAAGAGTCTTGTAATTGCTGACACCTTTCGCCTGCTCGCGATTCCAGTTGTCCTCACATTCCCAAATCATGGATTGGAGGTAAAACTGCACGGCTGATAGTTGCTTATGTCGAGTTGGATTGGTCTCAGCTTCTTTGCGTAATCCTTCAAGCTGACTCTCAACCGAGCTTCCTTGAGGCAGATTCCGGAGGTAGGGTATTACAGCGTTACATCTCTTGAATCTCTCTATCCATTTGCTGAAATCAACCCTGTCGTCGAATAGCTGATCTCCCAGCGGGAGACGATATGGCGCATTTGGGCTGCGTACGTGTGGGATAGAGTCATAAGATGCGCCCGCTCCGAAGACCACCATCAGCATTACTCAATCACTTGAGGCGTTGAGGACCGTCATTAAAGAGACTTTCGTGCGTCAAGTCTTGAGACTTGCATGTGGAGTTTAGGCGGAATAACCATTTTTGAGGAAGAATCTCAAACAGGCGTCGTTCGTCGTTGGGAGGGGTTTTAGTGTGTGTATCTCATGGTGCGGCCGGTCAGATTTGAACCGCTAGAATCAATGGAATTTTCTTGTGCGTAGCTCTATTTGGCCTTTGACAGTTAGGGCGGCGCGGCATTATGCCGAGATCGATGAGTAATACAAAAGGCCGCCGCGAGACATGTTCTCGCCGTGAACCTGATCTTCGATAAATCACCGTAAGCAGAAAGAGAAGCGCGAAGATATACTTCCTGAAGGCGATGAGTGTAGCACCGGATCTGCTGTTTACATAGGTTCATCTAGGAGATTTCCCATGTCCCGGAGGTCCATCGTTTCGTTCAGGGATGTGGTGATATGACGTTCAAAGTGAAGGATCTTGGCCTCGCTGATGCGGGTAAGCTAAAGATTGAGTGGGCAACAACACGTATGCCTGTCCTGGGAAGGCTACGAGAAAGATACGCCAAAGAGAAGCCCCTGAAGGGCATTCGAGTTTCTGGCTGCTTACACATCACCAAAGAGACTGCGGTTCTCGTACAGGCACTAAGGGCACTAGGTGCTGAGACAGCGTGGTCTGGCTGTAATCCCCTTTCTACTCAGGACGATGTTGCAGCTGCGTTGGCGAAGGAGGGAGTAAATGTCTACGGCTGGCGCGAGCTGTCAGTTGAAGACTACTACTGGTGCATCGACCAAACGATCGAATTCAACCCCCATCTCACGTTGGATGACGGCGCTGATCTGACTCTCCGGCTTCACGAGAAAGCCGCAACCTCTCTCAAAGAAGTGATCGGAGGTACAGAAGAAACCACAACAGGAGTTCACCGTCTGAGAGCTATGCATGAATCGGGAGCACTTCGATACCCGATAATCGCGGTGAACGACGCTGAAACAAAATGGGATTTTGACAATGTTTGGGGAACAGGCCAATCCTCCATTGACGGCATCCTCAGAGCAACCAACATACTCATCGCAGGCAAGATTTTCGTGGTTGCAGGGTTCGGACACTGCGGACGGGGAGTGGCGATGAGAGCAACCGGGCTAGGCGCCCACACCGTGATTTGTGAAGTTGATCCGTTGAAGGCTCTCAAAGCGGTCATGGAAGGGTTCAGAGTCATGCCGATGAAGGAAGCCGCCAAGATAGGAGACATATTCATCACAGCAACCGGATGCAACAACGTCATCACCAAAGAACACATGGAACTAATGAAAGATGGAGCAGTCCTATCTAACACGGGTCACTTCAATGTCGAGGTATCGGTCGAAGATCTGGAACGAATAGCTGTCAAGAAACGAGAGATCAGGCCAAACAATGTTGAGTACACGCTCCGTGACGGGAGGAGACTTTTCTTGCTGGCAGAAGGCCGACTCGTAAACCTGGCAGCAGCCGAGGGCCATCCGTCAGAGATAATGGACATGAGCTTCGCGAACCAATTCCTTTCACTGATATACTTGGCCGAGCATGGAAGGGCGATGAAACCGGGCGTATACAACGTTTCCAAAGAGCAGGATCAAGAAGTCGCAATAATAAAGCTAGAGACAATAGGAACCAAAATCGACACACTGACCGCCGAACAAGAGAAGTACATGACGTCTTTCAAAGAAGGAACGTGAGCCCAAGAACGTATTTGAGTCTCAATTAATCCACAAGCAAAAAAGGGCAGACACCACTACTAGAACTACACGTCGCTCTATGAGCGACTACGCCTATCGTCCAGTGGCGCCTTTCGCCAAAGAACAAGCGCATCTAATAAGAACCACCACTGACTATTCCTTTCTCACAGGAATCCCGCTAATTTGGTGCTTACATTGTCCCTTTGGAGAGGCATAGAATTCATTGCCAGAGGCGACAGGGAAATCCTTCGCTCATACGATGATCTTCTCAACTATGTTTTCAAGCAAATAGACAGCTTGAAGCGATTGGTCACATACATCGCAGATGAAGACTGGGAGCTAGCATCGAACGAAGCGGCAATGATAGGAACATTTGAGTCGTTGGCGGATGACGCTCAACAAAAAGCAAGCCTCAGGATTTGCAGAGGAGCATTCTTCTCTGGATTAAGTGAGCACTTTCTCGAGTTGCTCGAGAAAATCGATGACATGGCCGATTTCGCGAAAGATGCGTCAACAGCCGCAACGGAAATCAATCTTCGCACGCCTGTTTTCCACTCACTTCTCAAGGACCAAGACTCGCTCTACAGCATGATCGAAGAGGTGACTCAATCGGCCAAAGCCCTCAAAGTGGCAATCGAGAGCCTAACTCGGGGATCAGATCCCGTCATTGAGGCCATATTGGAAGTGAGGAAGCACGAGAAGCTTGCGGACGGTATAAGAGAGAAACTGACGAGGAGTCTTTACGCTCAAAAGTCCGATGTTGATTTGCTGACTCTTCTACAGATCAAGGAATTCATTTCATCGCTGGATCTCATAGCTGATGCCGCTGAAGACTCAGCAGAAACCCTCTTGGCGATAATCGCAAAGGCGGAGTAACGTGTGCA
>Ga0315296_10004200_pt1 | contig 11812 bp, 6 predicted proteins | sample YL17G14_18_MG_FD_203921 | JGI IMG/M metagenome (GOLD analysis project Ga0315296, IMG submission 203921) | Sediment microbial communities from Yellowstone Lake, YNP, Wyoming, USA - YL17G14_18 | ecosystem: Environmental > Aquatic > Freshwater > Lake > Sediment | place: USA: Wyoming | collected...
GTCCGCCGGCTCGTAGGTCCGAAGCTCGAAGGATTCGCGGATGATGGCCCTGATCTCCGCGGGCGAGGCGACGCGGCCCATGGCCATGGCCTGGACGAGGATGTTCCCGATGGCCGTCGCCTCGGCCGGGCCGGCGATCACGGGCAGGCCCGTCGCGTCCGCGGTGAACCGGCAGAGGAGGTCGTTCCGCGAGCCGCCGCCGATGACATGAATTTTCTCGATGGGGTGGCCGAGGACGAAGCGGAGCTGGTCGATGACGTAGCGGTATTTTAGGGCCAGGCTCTCGAGAAGAGAGCGGACCATGGCCGCCCTCGATTCGGGCGGCGTCTGGCCGGTCCTCCGGCAGAAAGCGGTGACGGCCTCGGGCATGTCCGGCGGGTTGAGAAAATCCGGGCTGTCGGGGTCGATGAAGGCCGCGAAGGCGGGGGCATCGGCGGCCGCCCTGACGAGGTCCTCGTAGGAAAGCGGGCCGTCCTTGGCCCAGGCTTTGCGGCAGCCCTGGACGAGCCAGAGGCCGGTGACGTTCTTGAGGAAGCGGATGGTCCCGCCGACGCCGCCCTCGTTGGTGAAGTTCGACTCGAGCGATTTCGCGGAGATGACCGGCGCCGTCTCTTCGACGCCGACGAGGGACCAGGTCCCCGACGAGATGTAAGCCCAGTTGCGGCCCTCGGCCGGGACGGCGGCGACCGCGGCGGCTGTGTCGTGGCCGGCCGTGGCGACGACGGGCACCCCGAAAAGCCCGGTTTCCACGGCCACTTCGTCCGAGAGCGGCCCGAGGACCGTCCCCGGGTCGATGATATCCTGGAGGATCTTCTTCGACAGCCCCATCGCCTGGAAGAGGCCGGGGATCCAGGCCCTGGTCCTCGGGTCCAGGATCTGGGAGGTCGTGGCGATGGTGAACTCGGCCGCCTTCTTGCCGGTGAGCAGGTAATTGAAGAGGTCCGGCATGAAGAGGAGGTCGGCGGCCGCGTCGAGCAGGGGCGACCTCTCGCGGACCATGGCGTAGACCTGGAAGAGGGTGTTGAAGGGCATGAATTGGATGCCCGTCGCCTCGTAGAGGTCCGGCCGCGGCACGAGCTTGAAATACTCCTCCATGGCCCAGATGTTCCTGTGGTCGCGGTAGCAGAACGGCAGGCCGAGGAGACTTCCGTCCCGGGCGAGCAAGCCGAAATCGACGCCCCAGGTGTCGACGCCGACGCTCGCCGGCTTGGCGCCGATGGCGGCCGCACCTTCCCGCATGGCCGCTTTCATCTCGTCGAAGAGGGCGTAGACATTCCAATGGATGTGCCCGGAGAGGGAGACCGGCGTGTTGGGGAAACGGCGGACCTCGTGGACGGAGAGCCTGCGGCCGTCGAGCTTTCCGAGGACGGCCCGGCCGCTCTCGGCGCCAAGATCAAAAGCCAGAAAGTGCGCTGGGTCGGTCATCTGCGGCATGCGTTAGTCTCGTGTCCCTTTTTATATTCTGAACGGCGGTGGTTTTCAAGTCCGGTTTTGAAAAGCTCCCCCGTTTAGCCTAATATAATAGCCGAACATCACGACGCGATAGCATAGAGGATATATGGCTCTCGAGGACAAGCTGAAACAGTTGCGGCGGGAGAGGGAAGCCCGGACCCGCGCCCAGAACGTCGAGACGACTTGGGGGAAGATCGACGAGGACGCCGGCCTGACGGTCAAGCAGAAGCTCGAACGCCTGATCGCCCTGACCGACAAGGGCCGGGGGATGGCCGCCCGGACCAGCGCGCGACCCATCGAGATCAAGCACCGCGAGCCCGTCCAGGTCTTCGAGAATTCCTACATGCTCGGCGCGTGTTACGGCCAGATCCCCATCTCCATGGGCCTCCAGATCCCGGGGACGATCCTGGGCTTCCTCAGCCGCGACGGCGAGTTCGCCGGCCTCGACCTCTCGTCGGCGGTTTTCCTCGACCTCGAGACGACGGGCCTGGCGGGCGGGACGGGCACGGTCCCGTTCCTCGTCGGCCTGGCCTACTACCGCGACGAGCGCTTCAAGGTGACCCAGTTCTTCCTCAATGAGATGGCCGAGGAGGACCGCCTCGTCCGCGAGCTCGGGCAGTTCGTCCTGGACATGGGCTTCAAGTCGATCGTCACTTACAACGGCAAAGCTTTCGACATGCCCCTCGTCGAGACGCGATTCGCATTGCACCGGACGCCCTGCCCGCTCCGGGGCCTGCCGCACCTCGACTTCCTTTTCTCGGCCCGGAGCCTGTGGAAGCACAAGTACGACAGCTGCCGGCTCTCCAACCTGGCCCAGCAGATCGTCCAGGCCGAGCGGTCCGAGGACATCCCCGGCGCGGAGATCCCCCTCCGCTATTTCCAGTACATCAGAAGCGGGGATTTCTCGCTGATCGACCCCATCCTCTACCACAACCAGGAGGACCTGCTGTCGCTCCTGGGCGTCGTTGTGGCCGGGTCGGTCCTCGTCGAGAGGAACCGCGAGGCCTCGGAGAGGGGAGAGGCCGATGCCATGGACCTCTATGGCGTGGCCAAGCTCTTCGAGAGGGCGGGCGACGCCACGACCTCGGCGGCCCTCCTCGAGAAGGCCCTGGCCGGAGGGCGGGGCCTGACGGCCGAGGTGTCCCAGGTGGCCCGGAAGAAGCTGTCCCATCACTTCAAGAAGAACAAGGACTGGGACAAAGCCCTTTCGTTCTGGCAGGAACTGGCGGCGGGGGAAGAGGTCGACTGCTTCCGCGAATTGTCGATGTACTTCGAGCATACCGCCAAGGACTACGGCGAGGCCATCCGGGTCGCGACGGAGGGCTGGGCCCTGGCCAAAGGCAAGTCATTTGCGGCGGAAAAGGATTTCGAGAAGCGGATCGCCCGCATCAAGGGCAAGATGGCCAAAGGCATGGGGGCCCCGGGCAAATGAAGGCCATGGTTCTCGGCGCCTTCCGGCCGGCGACCGAGAAACCTCTCGAAATGATGGACGTGCCCGTGCCGACTGTCGGGCCGGAGGACATCTTTATCAAGGTGGGCTGTTGCGGCGTCTGTCATACGGACCTCCACGCTGTCGAAGGGGAGCTCCCGAAGGCGAAATTGCCCTTGATCCCCGGGCATGAAGTGATCGGCATCGTAGAAGGGGTGGGGGAGAGGGCCGGCAGGTTCAAGGTCGGCCAGCGGGTCGGCGCGGCCTGGCTCAGGTCGGCCTGCGGAGTTTGCCGGTTCTGCCGGAGCGGCCGGGAGAACCTCTGCGAGACGGCGCATTTCAACGGCTGCCATGCCGATGGCGGCTACGCCGAGTTCATGGCCCTGCCCGAGAAGTTCGCATATGCCGTTCCGGACAATTTTAGCGACGAGGATGCCGCGCCTCTGATGTGCGCCGGCATCGTCGGGTATAGGGCGCTCGAGTTGAGCGGCATCCGGGCGGGCGGGATACTGGGGCTTTATGGATTCGGCGCTTCAGCCCATATCGCCATCCAGATCGCTAAGCACAGGGACGCTCAAGTCTATGTTTTTTCGAGGAGCGTTGAGCATCGGGGGCTGGCGAGGGAACTCGGAGCGGATTGGGCCGGGACGACCGAGGACAACCCGCCCGCGAAGCTGACGAACGCCATCATTTTCGCTCCCGTCGGCAGTCTATATCTCGATGCCTTGCGCGTCCTCGATAGGGGCGGGACGGTGGCTTCGGCCGGCATCCACATGTCGCCCATCCCCGAGATGGACTACGGCAAGTACCTCTATCATGAGAAGAAGATGCTGAGCGTCGCCAACGCCACGCGGAAGGACGGAGAAGAGTTGCTAAGGGTTGCTGCTGAGATCCCCGTCCGAACGACCGTCCAGACGTTTCCCCTGGCACAAGCAAACGACGTCCTACGCCTGCTCAAAGCGGGCAAGATCAACGGCGCCGCAGTCCTTCAGGTCAGCTGAGCTTCGACGTCGCGAAATTCTCACCTGGCGAACCGGTGGAGGCCGAATTCCCGCGCCCATTTCATGACTTCCCCGAACTCGGCCGCCGTGATCACCCGGTTGATCTCACCGTGTTTCGGCGCATCGTATTCCGGCCGGTATTGCCGCATGACGTTGACATAGCTCTCCCGCGACAGCTCCCGGGCGATGAACCGAAGGACGTCCCGGCTTCCCGCGACGCGCTGGGGAAGGACAAGGTGCCGGATCAGGAGCCCCCGGACGGCGACGCCTCGATCATCGATTTGGAGAACGCCGACCTGCCGGTGCATCTCCTGGTGGGCTTCTCGGGCATAGTGGGGGTAGTTGTAGGCTTCGGATGAATACTGGCCGGCCTTAGCCGGGTCCCAGTACTTGAAATCAGGCATGTAGATGTCGATGACGCCGTCGAGGCGCCGGAGAACATCGGCTTTCTCGTAGCCGCCCGTATTGTAGACCAAAGGGATCTTCAAGCCGGCGGAAACGGCCGGCACGAGGGCGGCCACGATGCTCGGAACGTAGTGGGTGGGGGTCACGAGGTTGATGTTGTGGCAGCCGAGTCTCTGCAGGCCGACCATTATGGATGCGAGCCGCTCGTCCGCGATTTCCTCGCCGGCGCCCTCGAGGCTGATATCGGCATTCTGACAGTAAAGGCACCGCAGGCCGCAGTTCGAGAAGAATATCGTGCCAGACCCTCTTGTCCCGATTAGAACAGGCTCTTCGCCGAAGTGCGCGAAAGCGTTCGAGACCTTCACCTTATCGGAGGCCCGACACTTGCCCAACTCCCCTTTGGTCCTGTCCACACGGCAGTCCCGGGGGCAGAGAGTGCAGTTCCTGTAGATTTCCCGGAGTTCCTCCGCCCTCTTCTCGAGTTCGCCCCTCTTGTGGAGTCTGAGGTAGGAAGGAAGATCGGTTGAAACCCCGCTGTCGGAGGCCGGGTGAAACTCGGGGTCTCTCAGGGACCCGGCAAAAAGGAGGGGAAGGCAAACGGCGTCCTTGAGGAAATCCCGGCGCGACCCGCCAACCATGGTGCCCTCTCCTGCTTATGTATAATGCCCTAGCCGGTCAATGTCAAACCCGCAGAAGAGCGGGCGTTCGCGTCGATCGATGGCGCCGCCACGATATTCACCCTTGTAAGGAGGGTGGCGGGCGGGGCCCATGGGCTTTTTGTTCGCGCTGAACGTCCCGTCCGGTATTCCCCCGCCCGGGCCATCGATTGCAAAGGGGGCCGCTTTACGCTATATTATGGCCGCTTTTCCGGCCTTGCGCGCCCGTAGCTCAGTTGGATAGAGCGTCTGACTACGAATCAGCAGGTCGGGTGTTCGAGTCACCCCGGGCGCGCTCTCGTTTCCCCTGGTTTTATCGTTTTCCCTTTACGCTCCGATAGTCAGAATTAGACTAGGCACAATCTGTGACGTATTTGTGACGCGGGGGATCAGTCTGCTTGCCAGTTTGACTTTACCTTATTACGGTGTTATAGATTAAATTGAGGACAGCTTAGTCGGAGGGGAACAATATTGAATTACCTTTGCGTCGTTCCGCAAATCCTTCTATCTTTTTTCATCATTGCTTGCCAGGACAAGGGGCGAAGGCTGGAGAAACGGGCGCTAAGCCTTTTATATAGATCGTATTTTTTACAAACCATTGCAAGGAGGGTATGATGAAGACAAAAATCTACTTTTCACTCCTTATTCTTATCCTCGGCTGTATTTCCTTCTCCTGCAAGGCTCCCCAAAAAGCGTTGGACATGACCCTGGTTCGCCAAGCCATTGAAGAAGGCAACGCCAAGTTTGGCGAGGCTGTTCGGAAGGGAGATGGAGCGGCAATTGCCGCCCTCTATACGGAAGACGCGACTCTGCTGCCTCCCGACAGCGACATGATCAAGGGCAAGGGCGGAATCGAGGCTTTTTGGAAGGGTGGCCTGAAAATGGGCATAAAGGAAGCCGTATTAACTACGGTGGACGTATCCGGCACGGGTGATATGGCCTATGAGATTGGCACGTTCGCTCTGAAGGTCCAGCCGGAAGGGAACGAACCCATTGAACAAAAGGGCAAGTATGTCGTCGTCTGGAAAAAAGCTCCTGACGCGGTCTGGAAGCTGCACGTGGATATCTGGAATAGCGGCCCGGCGGGCGGCTTTTAACGAGGGTCTGGGGGTATTGCGCGGGGCGGTGGCGAAGGCCGTTAACGTTGGCGGCCCTGCTGAACTCGAAGCGCGAAGCCGAACGACGGCACGCGGCGGAAGTGCTCTTATCTTTCGCGTTTCGAGCGCACGAGGCGGGCGAACTCGAGGCCCGGCTTGCGGCCCTTGAGAAAGCGGCCGACGAGCTCACACATAGGCCCGGCGGGCGGCCGTTTTAGGCCGGGGAAGGCCCCTAGGAGGCCATACGCGGGCCAAACGGCCCTGACCCCGGCCCCAGAGCCAGGGGGATGGCCGTGCACGTTGCTCAGCGGATAGACCATTGGACTCCGGATCCAAAGGTCGGAGGTTCGAATCCTCTCAGGCACGCCATTCATTTTCCCTATATAACGCTTGAAATCATAAACTTAGGCCCCGTTCTTGGGGCATGTGCATTTTGCCCCGGGTTGCCCTGTTTTGCCTGTGTTTTCCCTTTTATGTGGCACAAAAGTGGCACCAACGTACGACGATCGTCTCTTGGTTATTCTCCGTTATTGATTTTTAAAGGATTGGGCCGAGATGATCCGGCAGTTCTATGAGGTGGACCCGCTCGGATCCCCCCCAATTGCCGGACAGTCTTTCTGCCTTCTTCCGATCGTCCTTGACAGAGACCGAGCCCCGACTTATTCTTCAATAAAGGGGATGGCCCAGAGCTTGAAACCCTTATTTCATGGGTGGCATAGGGATCAGGGAGCGGGGATGTGCCGCTGAAAAGTTCCCGTCAGGTCCCGTTGTGGATGTTTGTTATCGCTGCTCTCTTCCTGGGCGATTTCCTCCTGCAGACTTACTGCCGTATCGTCGGACGCGTGCAGTTCGGCTACACCGCACGGACGGAAGAAGGGCGTAGCATCGTCGATCTCGTCGACCCGGATTCTTCGGCTGAACAAGCCGGTCTCGAGCCGGGGGATATCATCTTGGCCCTGGAGGGTCGAAGCATACAGCAATACATTGGTCGTCGAGGTCAAGTATTCCGAGCGAACCTCGAAACTCATCGACCGTACCGATTCGACATCGAACGGGAAGGCCGCCGGCTGGAACTCGCGATCCAGGTGGAACGCGTCAAAGCATTCCAGAGCTGGGGCGAGATCGTCCACATGGCCTGGCAGTTCGCCGGGCTCATCCTTCTTGCGACCGCGTTCCTCATCGCCTTCAGCCGGCCCCTCGACCTTGCGGCGCGAAGCGGAGCCCTGGCCCTGGCCATGCTGTCGGTCGGCCTCTATTTCACGAATCTGCCTTCAGGATACGCGGCGATCTGGAGGGGCCTGCCGCGTGCCGTGGGGATCCTGCTGTGGATACCGCATATCTGCGTTTACCTCTTCGGACCCATCCTTCTGACATTCTTCGTCCTTTTTCCGCGACCGCTGTTTCGCTCGCGCTGGCCGTGGATCGTCATCTGGCTTCCGGGGCTCTGCTTCCTGCCGCTAAATTTCCGGTTCGCTTTCCTGACCGTTTACAGCCCGGATCAGGCCTATGCCCATATACCGCCCCCGTGGGTCGCAAACGCTCAGGTCGCCTTGCTCGGGCTCTACGGCCTGGCAGCGTTCGCGGCGCTGGCGGCCAATTACGTTCGATTGAAGGATGCCAACGAGAGGCGTCGGCTCCGCTTGCTCTTCATCGGCGGGGCGGCAGGGGTTCTGCCGGGTCTTCTCAGGTTGGTGATCGTGGGCATCTCTCCGAAGTCAGCGATCGCCTCCTTCCTTATGAACGAATTCTTTCCTGACGTCCTGATCGCCGTGATATTCCTGCTGTTCCCCGTCTGTTTTGCCTATTCGATCTTGCGCCACCGGTTGCTCGATATCCGGGTGATTATCCGCCGGGGGCTTCAGTACACCCTGGCGCGCGGAACGCTGCTCTCTCTAGTGCCGGCCGTCGGGATCCTCTTGGCCCTGGACCTCACGCTCAACAGCCGACAAACGCTTGCGGAAATCTTCAGAAGCCGCGGCTGGATATACGCCGGACTCATCGGGTTGGCTCTCGTCGCGAACAGGCGGCGCAAGCCGTGGATGGAGAAGCTCGACAGGCGCTTTTTCAGGGAGCAGTACAACAGCCAGCGGATCTTGGCCAGCGTCCTGGAGGATATCCGCGAGGCCAAGAGCTTTGAGCGCGTGGCCCCGCGCGTCGTGGCCCGCATCGAGGCGGCGCTTCATCCGGAGTTCGTTTCGGTGATGGTGCGCCAGCCGAGCGAACCCGAGTATCATCTCCTGTCTTCGGCCCCGTCGGGTCATACGACACCGCCCCTGGCCGCGGAAAGCAAGCTGGTCGCGCTGGCGCGCGTACTGGGAAAGCCCCTGGAAGTGCTGATGGCGGACACGGCCTGGCTGGAAGGGCGACTGCCCCGGGAAGAGATCGATTTCGCCCGAGGGGCCCGGATCGACCTTTTCGTTCCCATCGGTAGTCCTTCCGGGTCCGCGGACGCGGTGCTGGCGCTCGGCATCAAGCGGTCCGAGGAGCCCTATACGCGGGAAGATCAGGAGTTGCTAGAAGCGATCTCCGCCAGCCTAGGCCTGCTTTTCGAGCAATGGGCACCCGCGCCGGCGGTCGCGACCGAGGCCTTCGAGGTATGTCCCAAGTGCGGCCTCTGTTACGATCCGGGCAAGCACCGGTGCCCGCAAGATGGAGTCGATTTGATCCTCACGCGCCTACCCCGAACGCTCGTCGGGCGTTATCGTCTGGAACGGCGCCTGGGGCGCGGCGGCATGGGTGCTGTCTATGAGGCCACCGACAGCGGCTTGGAGCGGCGCGTGGCCGTCAAGGTGCTTCGCGAACATCTGGCGGGGAGCGCCGAAGCAGCCCAGCGCTTCAAGAGAGAGGCGCGGGCGGCCGCCGGTTTTGCCCACCCCAATGTCGTGACCGTTCACGATTATGGTGTCGCGGAAGAGAGACATGCCTTTCTGGTGATGGAGTTGCTGGAGGGCTCTACTTTGCGCGATGAGCTGCGGCGCGGGTCGCGGCTCGACCCGCCCCGCGCGGTCGAGATCTTCCGGGGCGTATGTGCCGGCGTTGACGCCGCGCACCGCCGTCAGATCATCCACCGTGATCTGAAACCGGAAAATATTTTTCTGGCGCGGTCCGAGGGTTTCGATAAGCCGGGGGAAACGGTTAAGGTTCTGGATTTTGGCATCGCAAAAATCCTCACTTCGCCCGGCGAGTCGGCGGAAACGCTTACCGGTTTTGAAACCTCGGCCGGAATCATGGTGGGGACGATCGCCTATCTTTCTCCAGAGCAACTGCTCGGTGAACCCGCCGGTGTGCTCTGGGATCTGTGGGCGCTGTCCGTCGTGGCCTATGAAACTCTGGCGGGCCGGCTGCCTTTTGAGAGCGTGTCGACGGATGAGTGGCGAAACGCGGTTCTGGCCGGTCGGTTCACGCCGTTGGCCGCGAGCTTGAAGGACCCTCCGGCCCCGTGGCAGACATTCTTCGCCGATTGCTTTGCGCAAGACCGGATGAAGCGCCCGCAATCGGCGGCCGATTTCCTTCGCCGCTTGGAGAAGACCCTGGCGTACGCGTGATCCGGGCCATTGTGCTCGGAGCCACTCCGAACATCTCGGGCAGGGCAATCCCCACGAGGATCGACCCGCCGATGCGGGACTGAACGGGCGTGTATATTTGCTGCCATTTTGGACCAGGCCCCGGGAGCAGATCACTTGGACCTGGACCTCATCCCTGAAAAATGGTCCATTCATAATGTGGGTTTTCCGCTAAGTTGAACTCGCCCCCTGAGTTGGTCCTTTTATTTTGCGCGGGATAAGGTCGGCAGAATTGGGTCTTATAATAGCCACAAATGTGGCACAAAAGAAAATTTGTGTCGCCCCATCTTTAGAAATATCAAGAACATAGCCCGGGATGTCTATTGACTACGAATCAGCAGGTCGGGTGTTCGAGTCACCCCGGGCGAGCTCTCTTATTTCCCCATATGAACCTTGAATATCAACGTGTTAAAGCACGCCCTTTTCGAACGCGCTCTCTGTCCGGCTAAGCCGTTTTTAGCCCTTTTTAGCGTAAGACGGGCACAGTTATTAGGCTTAGGTTTTCTGAGCTCCCGCTTCAGCCTTTTTCATGCTTCGACAGCAGCACGTCTGGTAAAAAAGGCTCATGATTGCCAGGATCGCAGCTGCGGCGACGATTACCCATTTCGCCCATATGGCTGGCCACCAGAATACGGCCAAAACAACGACGGCTGCAGCCAACAAGAACCGACAGAAACAGAGTTTCATGATTTCTCCACCTCCTTCAACGAGTTCTGCTAATTTTAAAGCAAAACACGACTCTATGGCAAGCTCAAAATCCGATCCTAGGCAAGATCCCGGATCAAACATGATAAAAAGTTGACAAGGCGTCTCGCACGGCCGTTTGAACCAGGCCGATATCTCTATTGAATTTAGATAATTAGAGGGCTTTATGAAAAAACGAAACCCGGGCTTCTAATCCAAATGCCGGATGTTCGAGTCACCCCGGGCGCGCTTCCCTTTGCCTCTTTTAAATTATATGCCTGGAGCTCCCGGAGTTCTCCCCAGAGTGCGGCGGGAAAAGAGGGAGATTGTATTGAAGTCTCCGCGACGCTGAGGTAGAATCAGGCCAGCAACAAGGCGGCTTCTGTGAAAAAAGCATTCTGCTGTCTTCTCGGAATAAGTCTATTGGCTTCGTGCGGGGCTAAACCCGCCGAAATCGACAAGGTTTATGAGGACGGCGTCGAGGTCGTCCTCAACTATCTTGAGCCCTATATACTCAAAGTCCAACCTTCTCATCTCGACCTAAAAGAGGAAACCAGAATCGATTTTGAGAAGGAGGAATACAGTGGGCTGGGCCTTAAAGAACCCGATTTTGCTGAAGCCGATTCCCAGGGTAACATTTACGTTATAGAGCAATACACGGCTTCGGGATTCTTTATATATAAGTTCAGCCCGAAGGGGGAGTTCATAAAGAAGTTCGGTAAGAAGGGACAGGGGCCAGGAGAAATTCAGGGGGTTAATGCCCTTATTGTTAATAAGAATAGGCATATCCTGATTTCTGACAGGAGCGCCGGTAAACTGTTGGAGTTCGATGCCGATGCCAATTTTGTTAAGGAAACAAAGGCCCATTATACCGCACAGGAAGTCATCCCGCTTGAGAATGGAAACTATTTAGCCCGGAGGACCGCGCAAGATTCCTCCGAAGGTCGCCGCTGGTATCTGTTTTTATTCAATTCTGATTTCGAAGAGGTCAAAAAACTCGATTCTTTTGATATGTCAGCATATGCCCCCGGTAAACAGAGCCCGGGCACCATAATCTCCTGGTACTGGCGAGTAGCTGGTGATAGGATATATGTCGGGAACGAGCAAAGGGGTTATGAGCTCTGGGTTTATGATCTCGAGGGAAATCTATTGAGGAAGGTTAGGAAAGAATATAAACCAGTTGCCTACCCGGAAGAATTTAAGAAGCAGACGGAACAACTCGCCGCGCGCCAACCAGCCTTGCGTTTATTCGCCCGGCAAGACATGCCTCCGTTCAACTCCTTTTTCCCTGATGATGAAGGACGACTTTTCGTCATGACCTACGAGCAAGGGCGGAGCCAAGATGAATTTATTCATGATGTTTTCAATAAGGATGGAGTTTTGATCGCGAGAGTCCCGTTGGGCAAGTACGGCATAATGGGTAGGGCCTTAAATCATCTGAGGGCAACGGCCGCGAATGGGCGGTTTTATCGGCTCCGTTTCAAAGAGAACGGGTATCCGGAACTGATAATCTATCGCATGTTAT
>Ga0315296_10004201_pt1 | contig 11811 bp, 10 predicted proteins | sample YL17G14_18_MG_FD_203921 | JGI IMG/M metagenome (GOLD analysis project Ga0315296, IMG submission 203921) | Sediment microbial communities from Yellowstone Lake, YNP, Wyoming, USA - YL17G14_18 | ecosystem: Environmental > Aquatic > Freshwater > Lake > Sediment | place: USA: Wyoming | collected...
CGGGTTATTGTTGAGCTCCTGCTCGATTCTTTCCTGAAGCGCCAGGATCGGAAGCTGGAGAATCTCCATTGATTGAATCATGTGCGGAGCGAGCTTCATCCGCTGCTCCATCCGCATTTCTCCGGTCATCTCCAGCTTCATAGAAACACCCGTTGCTTTGGGGTACTGTGTTTCTTACTCGGTGCTTTATTACTCTCTTTCTCTGTTGGCTTTATTATATCATAAACGCGCCTGAAGACCTCGTCAAATCCGGCGGGCAATCTAAAAACTTCGACGTGCGCGGCGCGAAGCTCTACAAGGTCCAGCCTTTACGGTAGAAGCAGTGTATATACTCGTTGGCCTTGGGCACGTTGGTGCAAGTCATATTCGGTCCGTCCCAGCTCAACTTTTCGCCCGTACGAATGGCAATGTTGCCCAGCAACACCGCCTCCGTGAGCGGGCCTGCGAAGTCGAAATTGGCCTGAGCGGGTTTACCGCCCTTGCAGGCCGCAAGCCACTCTTGGTGGTGTCCGATCGATCTGGGGATAGTCTTGGCCGGCAGCTTGTAGGCCTTCATCCGCGACTCCGGTATCAGGCGTGGACTTGCCGCGCACCAGCCCGGCGCCAATATCTTGCCTTTATCGCCCACCAGCAGCGAGCCGCCGTCGTTATCGCCCAGGCGTCGGCCCTCTTCGAGCTCTTCAGGCCGGGGCGGCATATTGCCGCCGTCGTACCACATCAGGGTCACGGGCGGCATATCTCCGCGAGCGGGGAATTCGTACCTAAGAACTGACTTTGTCGGCCCTGTCTCCTCGTTGGCATCATCCTGGGAGACAACTTCCACAGTTGTTGGGTATCCAAGCTTCAACGCCCAGAAGATCGGCGAGCAGTTATGTATGCCCATATCGCCAAGTGGTCCGGTTCCGAAGTCCCACCAGCCGCGCCATTTGAACGGCACGTACGCGGGATGATACGGGCGATACGGCGCCGGGCCCAGCCACAAATCCCAGTCGAGGGCGTCAGGCACGGGCGGCGTTTCCTTTGGCCGGTCGATGCCTTGAGGCCACCAGCCTTTTGGCCGGTCTGTCCAGGTGTGAACCTCGCGCACGGAGCCGATGGCCCCATCCCAGATCCATTCACATAATAGGCGAATTCCTTCGCCGGCATGGCCCTGGATGCCCATCTGGGTGGCTACCTTGTGCCGGCGGGCCGCCTCGGTGAGCTTGCGGGCCTCGTATATCGAGTGTGTCAGCGGCTTTTCACAATACACGTGCTTACCCATTTTGATCGCCATCATACTGGCTGCGGCGTGCGTATGGTCCGGCGTGGAGACTATCACCGCGTCAATGTCTTTTTGCTCCTCCAGCATCCGGCGGAAATCACGGTATATCTTGGCTTTCGGAAATCGCTTGAAGGTAGCCTCCGCCTGCCTGGCGTCCACATCGCACAGCGCAATGATGTTTTCAGTACTGATTGCTGCCATATTATCGGCCCCTCGGCCTCCAACACCGATGCCGGCGATATTGAGCTTCTCGCTGGGCGGCGTATGGCCTGCTCCTGCCAGAACGTGCCTGGGAACGATTGTAAATGCAGCAGCGGCAGCAGCACCAGTAATGAAATCACGACGTGAAAGGTTCCGGACTTGCTTTTTGGGACTTCTACGTTGATTTTTCATCTGATTTTCCCCTCGGTAGATATGTGGCCCTTTTATCTAATTTTACGGAAATGGATAACCCCACGTTTCCTTACAATCGCAAACATCCTCAGTCACGTCCCAGAATCCGCCGGCGACATATATCTTATTGTCGATTACTCCAGCGACAGCGCAGCACCGACCCGCCGGCATCGGTTCGACCTGGCCAAAAATCTCCTTTTCCATATCAAAATAGGCGGCTCGGGCACTCCTTCTGTTGGTGACCTTACTCATGCCGCCTAAGATAAACAGTTCTGGTCCTATCGCCGCGTGGGTGGAGTGTTGACTCAGATACCATTTGCGCTGCTCGATCCGCGGGATATCGAGCTTAGTCCACTTATTCGTGGCCACGTCGTATTTTAGAACGCCGTCCGCATACGTCTCAAAGTCTGTTTCGCCGTGAACAGCGTAGATATACCCATTGTAGCTGCCGTGGACGATAAACCTGGCACCTTCGGGCATATCCGCCATTGCTTTGTAGGTGTTTGTTGCCGGGTCGTATCGGAAGGTGCTTCGGTCGGCTTTGCCGTCAGACCGCAATGTTCTTGCTCCAAAGATATAAATATAGTCGCCCACGGTCACCGCATAACAGTATGAGCGTGGATGTGGCAGCGGCGCGATATTCACATACTTATCCGTTTGCGGGTCGTACATCCAGGCCGTATCCGTCATAGTTACATCTATTGCCTTATTGTCGCCGCCGAAAAGATATATCATGCCCTTGTACACGGCAATAGCCGGCCAACCTTTACTATCGGGCATCGGGGCGCCTGCGCTCCAGGTGTTGGCAGCCGGGTCATAAATGTGGTGAAGATTCACGGCTCGCGCAAGAAGCGCCCCGCTCGGCGTATGCGGGTTCATATTTACTCCGCCGAACAGGTGGAGCTTGCCGTTTACCACAGCCCCGGCGCCGCCAAAGCGGGGAGCAGGAACGTCAGCCAAAATCTTCCATCTTCCGCCCGTCACTTGGCTATCAGTCTTACTCGTATCTACACGTGCATCTTTGGTCTGACAGCCGCTCATAAAGAACGTAATTAGAAAAAGCATACAAACAATTGTCGGAACAGTCTTAATCCTGTCCATAATCTGCTCGCCTTTCTAACTCAGACGACTATCCTATCTCGTGCTTTGCGCATTCTACTATGCGATCAATTTCCGCAGCCAAATCCTCATCTATAGGTTCCGGCTTGTGCGTGCTTAAAATACGATTGATCTCGGCCCTCGCTCGTTCGGCCATCGAATTGCGTCCTTGACTTTCCCAGATACCCCAGTTCTGTCGTGTCCAGGCGACGCCCGGCAGCCAGAGCTCGCGGCGAAAGTGTTCAACGGTATGCTCCTCGGCGAGGTAATTGCCGCCCGGCCCAACCTTCTTTATCTCCTCGACGGCAAGAGTGTCGGCGTTGACCTCAAAGCCGCGCGTAATTCTCTTGACGTACTCGGCCAGCTCATTATCTATGAAGAGCCACTCCAGGCCGGCGCCGTGATCGGTTCCACAGATACCGCAATGGCCAAAAGTATCTGCCCCAACCAGTGCACCCAACAGCATACTAGTACCTTTTTCTATGCCCGCCTGGGCGTCTGGGACCTTGGCATCCGTCAGGCCCACGTTGATGTAAACCGGCAAACCATAGTGCCGGGCAATTTGCACCATCGCAACAGCCATTAGTCCCTGCTCGGCGGAGCCAAATGAACAAATGCCCGTGCCGGGGTCCATAATATGAGGGATCCCGCCATACGTTACGGGCGTGCCCGGCGCCAAAAGCTGCGTGACAACGATGCCGGCAAGGATTTCAGCATTTTCCTGAGCTAACGTACCCGCCAGCGTCGCCGGCGCCGTTCCGCAGGTCATAGCCATTGGACCGATGCCGGCAGGCTGACCTGCCCGGACAAACTCCGCCAGTATATCCAGCCCATCTTTAGGCAGCCGCAGCGGGCTGATCGGCTCTAAGAAAGCCTCCACCATCGGTTTTGCCCGTAGGGCAGCGTCGCCGCCGGCCACAGTGCGATATATCTCCAAGATGTAACGAGCCGTTTGTCCGTTGCGCACCCAGCAGCGTGTGGGCTTACCCGTGCCCTTGACAAGCTCGCCTGTCAGAAAGACATCGCGATATGTTTGGGGTATCTCCTGCGGCTGGCCCATCGCACCTACTATGCTGATGTTGGCCAAGGCGTCGCCCAGGCGAATTGCGTCGCGCGTATCCTGTATTGTTGCCGGACGAAGCCCGCCGCTGTGCGAATCTATCCAGCCGAACTGACCCGGGCTGGACATCAGAACGAAATCTCCATAGCCAAAACGGGCGGCAAACTTCGGGCTGCGACCGTACAGAATATACTTTGTGCCGGCACGGGCGATGCTGTCTGTGACCAGTTGCTCAGGCAGACGTGCAATCTTGGTGTGCCTGTCTACTTTAGCGCCTGCCTGGCCCAGGAGCTTGAGCACATCGTCGTGGTGCACCATCACGCCCGTATCACGCAGGATTACAACGCTGGCATCATGAATAGCCTGTATCTGTCGCTCAGATAAGAACTGTACATCAATTTTTGCCATTCGTAGCTCCAGCCTTTCCAGCAGATAGGGGCGAATTAGCTGGGTGCACTCGCATGAGTGACACCGAGATTTCACCAGGGGCAGTCTTAGGGCCGATAACAAAATGAATATAGGCGCATATTGTCATCCTGAGCAAAGCGAAGGATCTGGGTTACGAATGAAAAATCTCTTATACAGGCCAGATTCTTCGCTTCACTCCGTTCCGCTCAGAATGACATTGTCTCATTTTGTCAGACACTCTCAGCCTTGCCCGCGTGGGTTACGCCATAATTCAATGGGCGTTTTGACCCCTTTAGGCTGAAACGGCAACGCAACCTTGCAGCCGAGGCCTGCCGACTGATAACCGGCGTAGAGCACCTGCTGCACAACGCGTCCATCCTCGCCGGTTGCCTGCGGCTGCTCTTTGCCGCGCACGCAGCGCGCAAAGTGGTGCATTTCCTGCGGGAAGCCGTAGTTCCACAGCTCCTCGAAGACGGGCCAGGTCCAGCCTTTTGTCGTTGGCGCCTTCTCCACCGCATAACCATAGCCATACTCGCTATAGGTGGGTAGGGCGTTGCCCAGGTGCAGGTCGGCATAGGTGACGCCGCCTTCTCCGTAGACCTCAATCCGGTCCTCCATCCCGCCGCGACGCGCCCAGCTATCCTCAACCAGCCCGACTGCGCCGTTTTCAAACTCGATAATGCAGATTGAGTTATCTTCGCCTTTGGTCTTGTCGGCGTGTACGTATGTGCCCATCTGGCAATAAACGTTTTTTATCTTTGGCCGGCCCAGGAACCAGTAGCAGAAGGCGATGCCGTGACAGCCCATATCCATAAACACTCCGCCCCCGGATTTGGCCACGTCCCAGAACCACGGCGCGTGCGGGCCGAAGTGCTTTTCGCTTTGCTTGACCAAGTAGATTTTACCGAACGCGCCCTGGTCAGCCATTTCTTTTGCCTTGACATACTTGGGCGTAAAGAAAAGCTCTTCCCCATACATCAATAAGACGCCTTTGGCTTTGCACGTATCGATCATCATATCCGCCTCTTGGAGGGTCAGGCACAAAGGCTTTTCGCAGACTACGTGCTTGCCGGCGCTGGCGATATCGATAGTCATTTTTGCGTGCAGATAGTTTGGGGCGGCGATTGTCACCATTTCGATGTCGCGTTCAGCCAGCATTTGCTCGTAGTCGGTGAAGACACGGGGGATATTATATTTTTTGGCCAGCTTTGCAGCGTTACCCGGGGTCGGCGAGGCAACCGCAACGACCTCCGCCTCATCAGGCATCGCCGCAAACGAATAGGCGTGGATATCCGCCTCAAACTGCGACCCTATTATTCCAACCTTGACCCTTGCCTTTTTAGACATGGTTCCGCCGGCCTCCTTTTACTTGGGATGGACTTGCCCGCCAAAGGGCCCCCGCTCCGCGGGAACCGCCGGAAGCATGGCGGGCGAGAATTACTCTAACTCTTGTCTGCCGATTATAGCGTCGGCGAGCATTTTGCCGCTTGCATATTCGATAGTGCTGCCGGTGGCAAGTCCCCTTGCCAGGCGGGTGATCTTGACGCCCGTATTCCTGACCAGAGAGCTTATATAAAGTGCGGTGCCGTCGCCGGCCAGATTGGGATTGGTGGCCATTACGATTTCCGTAACACCGCCGCTGCGTACCCGCTGGACGAGCTTGTCAATGGTCAGGTCTTCCGGCTCGATTCCATCCAGCGGCGCGATGTGTCCGCCGAGCACGTGATACACCCACTTACAGGCGCCGGTTTTCTCAAGGGCTATGACGTCTTTTGGCTGCTCGACAACGCAAATCACGCTCTTATCACGCCGGGCGTCCGAGCAAATCTGGCAGACCTGCTGTTCCGACCAGTTGTAGCAGATTTCGCAGCGCTTGATTTTGGTTTTCACGTCTTTTATTGCATTGGCAAGGGCCGTTGCCTCAGCCGGCTCAGCTTTTAATATATAAAAGGCCAGCCGTTCCGCCGTCTTAGGTCCAACGCCCGGCAGCTTGCCGAACTCCTCTATCAGTCGGCTCAGGTTTTCTGTGTATGCAGTGCTCATAATCTATATATATCACCCGCGCAAGAGATGTCAACGAACAGAGCACAGGAGAAAATGCAGATGCTCTATGAGAGCTGCAAAACTGCACATTTGTGTAAACAGCGCAACTCGACGGCAGTGGTCTAATCTATGGACCGGACCGTGGTGTTTCTTGCGTGGGTTCTTGAGTAACGTGCCAGATTTCTGGTCACTTGCACCAGGAACGAACCAACACGGTAGAACAGGTAAATCGCTCCAAAGAGACAAATCACCTTAAGGAATACCGTATCTTTCAGAATTCCATTCATTTGCCTGACCTTTCAATCAAACCCTTATGGGGCAAATATGCCCTGCTACGCTGCACACGTGCGCGCGACTCTTTCTCTTAGAAATTTACTCAAGAGATATTAAGAACTGGTTAGGTTTATGTTAGAAACGCGTTAATTTCAGGGAAACTGCTTTATCGGGGTTCTGAGAATTGGTAGATTGGCGGCGGTTTTGGACGGGAGTGAGAAGGTCTGAATCTGAGAATCAGGCAAATATCTTTATCGGGTGTCCAGATGGATAAGCCGACAATACTTGTAGTAGATGATGAAGAGGACATTGTGGAACTGGTGGAACTGAATATTGCACGGGAGGGTTACAGGGTTCTCACCTGCGGGACGGGCGAGCAGGCCCTAAAGTTAGCGGGCTCGAAGCTGCCAAGCTTGGTGATTCTGGACCTGATGCTACCGGGAATTGATGGGCTGGAGGTCTGCAAAAAGCTCAAGAGTGACCCGAAAACACAGAACATTCCTATTGTGATGCTGACGGCCAAGGGAGAGGAGTCTGACATTGTGACAGGACTTGAGCTGGGTGCCGATGATTACATCACCAAGCCCTTCAGCGGAAAAGTTTTAGTTGCGCGCGTGCGGAGGATTTTGCGAAGGATGGTTACTGCCGCGGACGATAAAGCTGTACTCAAAGTCCAGGACCTCACTATCGACCCATCGCGGCGTGAAGTTCTCATTGAGGGTAAACCCGTGCAACTTACTTTTACGGAGTTCAATATTCTGCACATACTGGCAAAAAGACCTGGTTTGGTATTCACAAGGTATCAGATTGTTGATGCGATTCGGGGCAGTGACTATCTGGTTACTGACCGTGCTGTTGACGTCCAGATAGTGTCGCTGCGAAAGAAGCTGGGTCGGTATGGCGAATATATAGAGACCGTTCGAGGCGTAGGGTACCGGTTTAAGGATTAAGTAATGGCCCGCAAGAAACTAATCTGGCAGCTTTACCCAACATACCTGATAGTTACGGTAATCGCACTCGTTGCGGTAACCTGGTATTGCTCACACTTTTTTCGATATTTCTATATCGACCAGACGCGAAAAAAGCTTATGACTCTGGCTTATGTGGTAGCAGAGCAGATGTCAACTTCCTTGCAAGCAAAAGATTTCCGTGAGATTGACAGAGTATGCAAGCAACTTGGCCGGGCCAGCAAAAAAGAAACGCGGTTCACCGTCATGTTGCCCTCCGGTAAAGTTATAGGGGATTCAGACGAGGACCCCGCACAAATGGCAAACCATTCCGACCGGACCGAAATGAGAAAGGTGCTCAGTGACGGCTATGGATGGTCTCTGCGGCTAAGTCCCACGCTCGGCAAAAATATGATGTATGTTGCTGTTCCAATAAAGGATAATAGTGAGGTCAAGGCAGTAGTGCGCACAGCCATACCCGCTACCGCCATCGATGATGCCCTTAAGAGCCTTTATATTAAGATTTTATGGGGCGGCCTTGCGACGGCATTCTGTGTGGCCGGGCTGAGTCTATTGATATCGCGGCGAATCAGCAAGCCGATAGTTGAAATGAAGAAAATTGCTGAAATGTTCGCCTCAGGTGACCTCGACCATCGCCTCCTTGTCTTGGGTACCGCGGAACTAGATTCGCTCGCCAACGCGATTAACAGAATGGCCACGCAGTTGCAAGAGAGATTCGCAACAATAACCGACCAACGAAATGAACTGGACGCGGTTCTTTCGAGTATGATTGAGGGTGTTGTGGCAGTAGATGGACAGGGACGTATTGTCAGCATAAACAAAGCTGCGGCAAGTCTATTGGACATTGAACTATCGAAAGCACAAAACCGAAATGTTGAAGAAGTCATCCGTAACGTTGACCTGCAGAACTTTATCAACAGCACGCTCAATAGCAAGGTGCCCACCGAAGCGGATATTTCTCTGCCGACAAAGGGTGACCGCCTCTTTCAACTGCACGGAGCGAGTCTGCCGACCCGTGCCGGCGGCAGAACCGGAGCGGTCATTGTCTTGAATGATATTACGAAGATGCGCCGCCTGGAGAATGTGCGGCGCCAATTCGTAGCAAATGTGTCCCACGAGCTAAAAACCCCCGTTACCTCTATTCAAGGTTATGTTGAAGCGCTGCTGGAGGGTCCCATAAAAGACCCACAGCAAGCAGAGCGGTTCCTAAGAATCATTGCCAAGCACTCCGACCGGCTCAATTCGATTATAGAGGATCTCCTCACTCTCTCACGACTCGAAGAGGACAGAGAAAGAAAAGAGACTTCTTTCGAGGTAACGGAATTGAAGCCCGTGCTTGCCTCCGCCATAGAACTAGCGAGCATCAAGGCGGAAGACAAGCAGATGAAAATCCAGCTCGTCTGCGACGAGCAGATCGCGGTCAGGATGAATACCGCGCTATTAGAGCAAGCGGTGCTGAACCTTGTTGAGAATGCCATTAAATATAGCCCTTTGGGGGGTGATGTCAGAATAAGTGTCGAGCAAAACGGTAAAGAAGTAGCTATCACCGTTAAGGACAACGGCTGCGGAATAACCCAGGAACATCTTCCGCGTATTTTTGAGCGTTTCTATGTTGTTGACAAGGGACGCAGTCGCAAACTTGGCGGCACCGGCCTCGGTCTGGCAATCGTCAAGCATATTGCTCAGGTGCACGGCGGAAGTGTTACAGTCGAAAGCTCACTCGGAAAAGGAAGCACCTTCACGATTCATCTATCTGCGTAGCAATTCTGTTGTCACACTTTGCAGCCTTCTGTAAAGCGATTGAGGGCAATTTGAACCCCAAGCCCCGTTGCCAAAATTGTCTTATCATCAAGCTGGCGATGAGCCTACAGTTGCAAGTTTAACACAATTTTAGCACACCCCTCATAATTGTTTAACAATTCAAAGGTATTAGGGGTTCAGATTGCTGAAATCCAAAGAAGTGTTTGATATTTTACGGAATTGAAAGGAAAAATGTCGTATGAAGGCAGGAAGTCAGGTGTATTTTGCTATAACGATAGCAGGCCTCGCAGTGTCAGGTGCAGTCTGTTTCGCTTCTGATGATGGAGGTTTTCAATTCTGGAGCAACGCCGGGGTCTCGGTCGATCTTAGCAAAAACTGGGCGGCCACGTTTGAGGAGGAATTCCGGTTCGGTGATAACGCCGGGCACTTATATTATCATCATTCGGAACTGGGGTTCGCGTACAAAGGCTTGGCAGATTGGGTAAGTGTGGGATTCAACTACAGGCAAATCTTTGAAGAGGATAGTTCAGGCGAGTGGTGCTATGAAAACCGGCCGCATCTAAACGCGACGTTGAGCGGCAAGTTTTTTGGGCTTGATGTCAGCGACAGGTCGCGGTTAGAATATAGAGATAGAGAAGTCCAGAAAGATATCTGGCGATACCGAAATAAGGTCACGGTGAAATTGCCGGCAGAACTTACGCCGCTGAAGTTACAACCCTATTTCGCAGAGGAAGTGTTTCTTAACCTCGATGCAGAGGCGTTCAGCAGGAACAGGGTCTATTCGGGGTTTTCTACAAATATTACAAAAAAAATAAAAGGTGAGATCTATTACCTTCTGCAATCGACGAAGTCAGGCGACAACTGGAAAGATATCAATGTACTCGGTATTGCGTTAAAGGTCGCTTTTTAGAACCTATGGATGCGCAAATTAAGGCTGCACTTGTTTGCCTCGTAATCATTTTCGTTGTCGGATGCGGGCAGACTGTCGACCCCAACGAGCCTTCAGGCTTTGTGCAGATCAAGGGTTCGGACACCATCGTCAACGCCGTCCAGAAAGTCAGCGAAGAGTTTATGAAAGACTACCCATACGTGTTTGTAGCGGTAACAGGCGGGGGCACCGGCGTGGGAATCGCATCTCTAATAAGCAAAACCTGCGATGTGGCCTCAGCCTCACGCGAGATGAAACCAAAGGAAATACAAATCGCCAACCAGCGCGGCGTCTTTCCCAAAGAATTTGTAGTTGCCCACGATGGAATTGCCGTGATTGTAAACAAAGACAATCCCGTCAATAAATTAACTATCGGCGACCTGCACAAAATATTTACGGGAAAGGCAGCTAACTGGAAAGAATTTGGTGGAAAGAACCTTCGCATAGTTACACTATCGCGGGAGGTTAGCTCGGGCACACACATATACTTCAAAGAGGAGGTGATCCAGCTCGGCAAAAAAGATACCTCGCAAGAGTTTTCCGCCCAAACGCTTCTACTGACTTCTTCGCAGACCATTGTCGAAGAGGTTGTAACCAACGAAGCGGCGATAGGCTATTTGGGGATGGGTTACGTTTCTGAAAGGATAAAGGCGCTGCTGCTGGCTAAGGGCGAACAGTTTTATCCGCCCGATGTCGAGAATGTAATCAAGAAAACATACCCGCTCTCCAGGCCCCTTTATTTTTATACCAACGGCGAGCCACGGGGGGCAGCTAAACTATTCATCGACTTTGCTTTGAGTCCGAAAGGCCAGGAGCAGTTCAGAGAGACCGGTTTTGTGCCGGTAGGAGCAACAATTGCCCAGAAGGATTAGCGAATACATTATAGAATCGCTCATCAAATTCAGCGGGCTGCTGGTCATCATCCTTGTATTTTTGCTGTTCTTATTTTTGCTAAAGGATTCTCTGTCTCTATTCGGCGTATATCCGCTGGGCAAATTCCTATTCGGCAGGAGCTGGCTGCCCATCTCGGAGCCGCCCAGGTTCGGCGTCATTCCGCTATTTCTCGGCTCGCTATACGTTACGGTCGGCGCCATTATTATTTGTGTCCCTGTGGGCGTTGCCTCGGCTATGTTCATTGCCGAGGTCGCGCCGAAATCTCTAAAGCTTGTGCTGAAGTCACTGGTCGAGATTCTGGCTTCGATTCCGAGCGTTGTCTTAGGATTCATCGGCATCGTTTGGCTTGGCCCGGCTCTTAGGAACGTCTTGGGTTTGACTACCGGCATGTGCGGCCTGACGGGTAGTTTGCTGCTGGCGTTTATGGCCTTACCAACCATCATCACCATTGCCGAGGATGCTCTGGTAAGTGTGCCGAGGAGCTACAAAGAGGCAGCCTTTGGCCTGGGCGCGACACGCTGGCAAACGCTCTGGCGGATTATCCTTCCTTGCGCTTCGTCCGGCATTATCGCAGGCGTCATGCTGGGTATCGGCAGGGTTATCGGTGAAACAATGGTCGCAATGATGGTCACCGGCAATTCGCCCGTGATACCCAAATCGATCCTTCAGCCTTTGCGAACTCTTACCGCGACAATCGCCGGTGAGATGGGTGAGGCCGTCAGCG
>Ga0315296_10004202_pt1 | contig 11810 bp, 10 predicted proteins | sample YL17G14_18_MG_FD_203921 | JGI IMG/M metagenome (GOLD analysis project Ga0315296, IMG submission 203921) | Sediment microbial communities from Yellowstone Lake, YNP, Wyoming, USA - YL17G14_18 | ecosystem: Environmental > Aquatic > Freshwater > Lake > Sediment | place: USA: Wyoming | collected...
CCTAGCTGCTGAGATGTTCGCGTCAACAACATCTGATACGTATATGAGATCACGCGTTTGATTTCCACCGCCATAGATGACAATTTCCTTTCCGTTAAGTACCGAGCGAATGAACTTGCGCGCGCTAAGGTGTAGGCGTAGCTGGTGATTAGGGCTTCGCAAGCGAGTTTTGAAGCACCGTAGGTCGAGAGTGGAATTGATGGTGCATAGTTTTCTGGTGTTGGAATCTGTGATGGTTCGCCGTAGACGGTTGACGTTGAGGTGAAGACTATCGTTTTCTGGGTTTTGGCTTGTCGGATCAGTTCGAGGAGGTTGAATGTTGTCAGAACGTTTTCTTCGAAATGGACTTTGGGTTCGGTTTCGCCCATTCTTACTTCGGGGTTTGCCGCCAGATGAAAAATCACTTCGCATTCTTCGATGGCTTTCATGGGCCCCAGTTTTTCCTTTAGATCCTTTTGACGATGGTTAAGGCGGAGTCGTTCAGTATGTGTTGGAGGTTCTCTGTTTTTCCAGTGGAAAAATTATCAAGAACTGTGACTTTGCAGCCTTCTTCCACAAGCCTTTCGGTTAGATGGCTACCTATGAAACCAGCGCCCCCTGTGACGATTGCCCTACAATCCTTCAATTTCTTATCCCTCTATTTGCGTGAGGGTTAGCACGTGCGCTCAATTCAAATCCGAAGAGAATCGCCAGACTTGCCGTGAAACTTGGAAAAGGTAGAACCAATAAACAGGACTCAAACCTGGGGCAATCAGAGCCAAGATGAGTGCCGAGCCTTTTGCTTTGCTCAGTAACAGTCTCAGAGCAAGATAAGTGAAAATCAAGGTTAAAGGTATGAACCATAGTAATGTTGTCATCGACAATAATATCGAAATAATCATCAAGGGCAGTAATGACAGAACGCACAAGGTATTGAAAACATTCATGACCATGGAAAGAGGCATTCTACTCAAATTGGAAAGCAAGAGCCTTCCATCCTTCACGATAAGAAAGAGATCTGCTTTGCCGTTTCTACTTTCCATCTTGAGGACTTTCTTAAGAGACTCAGATCGAGGCTTCACGTGCCACACTCTTGCACTTGGGAGATACGCACCTTCGAAACCTGCGTTCAATGCTCTTATAACGATGTCTTGATCTTCTCCTGCGATTTGAAATGTCTCATCGAACCCTCCAATTTCCTCAAGAACGTTACGACGAAACGCAAGGTTCACGCCCCAAAAAGTATTCTCATGAATCTCTAGAGAAACAGATAGGCTTGCTTCACTAGAACTTCTTACATTGAGTATTTTCCCACACACAAATCCCACGTTCCTATCTGCAAAAGCCGTCGCAATCTCCTCAAGCCAAGAAACGTCTGGCATTGCATCGTCATCAGTGAAGGCCACTACGTCTCCACTACTCTCTCGTATGCCCCTGTTTCTTGCTATGCTCAAGCCCTTCCTACTTTCAAAAATGTATCTTGTGTTATACGTTGATGCAATCATTCGCACGTTTTCGGCAATGCTTTCAGCACTACTGTCCACTGCGATTACTTCGTAGTCTCCATATTCTATGCGGCCCATCGAGCCAAGACATCTTTGAATGTCTCTTGGTCTGTTCATTGTACAGACCACAACTGATATTCTAGGGTGCTTCAATCTCGATCCATCACTGAGCGGTTTATGATACAACGTGAAGTAAATCGCGCCATGATCAACAGTTGTCTCGAGTAACATGGCACACTCATACGTGTTGCACAATTATTGATAAGCTTGGATAATAAAGAAAATGAAGTAGTTTAGTATATGATTAATGACAGAGAACAGGTTATGGCAGCGAAGACCCTTGCAAATGACAAGCTCAGACAAAGAGGCGAATTCTTGAGAACCCAAGAGAGGACTCTTCCTCTTAGCAATGATTGGGACAATTCATATAGAACCTGCAGTACACTTGGTTCAAAAGACATGTATGTCAGGTAGGATTCCGGGTTCTTCAGTCTTTTTCGTTCTCTGAGTGCCATTCTGACATAGCTGCCCTTTTTCTTTGATATTAGCAATGCAAGATTTGAAGATACTATTCTAGCCGGGTGGATTTTGTAGGCTCGAATATAACCTTCATTTACTGCTCCCGAGACAATATCTTCGCCTTTCTTGGTACGGGTGATTATTGTGCCCACTGGAGTCTCCAGGTCTCCCATGGAGACATCTCCAACCGAAATATCTGCCAACTCATTTGTTAGGTCGGGACAGAGTGAACACCGAGGGAGGCTAAATAGAAAGGATAGCAAGCTGAAATAATACCTCTTGACGAATACGTGCTTTCCGTTGAGTAGGCTGATGAGAAAACCGCCAGGATACCTTCCTCCACGATATTCCAGCTTCTGTATTGTACTGGAGTCGGTTATTCCAAGACGTTTCAATAGAAACCCAAGTCCAGTGGTTCTAATATTGGAACCGCAAAACAACCCGATTTTTATCGGGATTCTGTCATTAATGGTGTCTGGCGTGTAGCGAGCTATGTTCTTCAGACCATGGATTTGACAAGGCAGAGCAACCAACACAAACTTGCCCTCGACATTACGAATTCCCTGCAAAAGAGAATTGGTGGGAACTACAACATACTTCGACTGTTTAGCACCGTAGACTTCTTCTGGTTTTGTTGCGACTTTTGTCTTTGCTTTCCAAGGATAAGTCCTATCCATTCCAGTGACTATTGCCCCATTTATGAGGTGTTTTTCTAGGAGGAACGTTAGAATAGAGGATACTATTCCTCCAGAGGAAGCCGAACGTTTTAGCCCAGAATCAGTTGAAAAACCGACGTAGATATTTCTAAAAATACCCAACAGGCAGTCTTGGGCCGTTTTCTTGCTGTCAGGCAGAAAACTGGCAAGTTCGTCATAAGGAACATTCCTCCCTGGGCAGGTTGTATAGCAGAAGCCGCAACCAACGCATGAAAGTTCCTTGATATGAGGTACGTATTCTCCGTCTCGATTTGCTTTCATCACAAGACCCGAAGGGCAGACTGCAACGCATGTTCCACATCCGAGACACAGCCCTTCTGCGACTACATCCTCAATCAGATCTTCAAATCTCTTGTTTCTAGGTTGGCGCTTAATCTCCATACGACACCCCAAGCAAAGGTTTAATTCCATTATTGTCCAGTCAGTTCTATTACTTTCTGTTCCAAGATCTGACGTCAATACTACTCAGCGTGCGCTTCAGGGACATGCTCTCCGCTTAGATTGAGTTTCACGCGAAGGTTAGAAGGACAGATCGCAACACAAGTTCCACAACCATTGCAAAGGTCAGCTTCCACAACAGCGCCCAGCAAATCTGCGCATTTTTTGTTTTGAACGTGTTTGTTATGTTGCATGCATAATTCTCCAGAACGATTTTCACACAAAACGGCTGCTATTTTGTCAAACTGGTTTCTGAATTTCCCAGGGCCTCCGTTATCCTGTGCTTCAGCAACTGTGCATCTATTTGACCTATGTTGAGGGGGGCTTTTCTAAAGCAACTCTCCATGAAAGACACTATTTTTTCATCGTATCCGATCATTCCAGTAACCAAACCAACATAAGGAACCCCCATTGAGTACGCAAACACTGCCGAATGCAATCTCATTCCTATGCAGAGGCTCATTAGACCAAACACGCCCTTAGCTTCCCGTGGTGAACTTAACTCGTTTAGCACTTTGAAGTGTTCCTTTTCTTCAACCAATTGCCTCAACTCCTCTCCAAACAAATGGTCTTTGTCGACATTTGCTCGCTTATGTTTGCACATAGGAACAAAGACGATTTCTGCGTTCTTCTCTTTGATTAGCCAATTTATCACGTAGACCATTGTCTTCTTTACTCGTTCGTCCAATTTCGTTGTTCGTGAATATCTCAATGATAATCCCACTAGACACCTTCCGAGATCAATTCCTTGTTTTTCCAGAATTCGTTTTGCCCTGCTTTTCTCAATTGGTTCTAACCGCAAAGCAGGATCTGGAACAAGTTGAATATCGCGAAGACCCAATCTTTCAAACGCTTCTTTAGAATATGTGTCTCTTACATACAATTTCTTGCCGTACATTGCCAACGGCATCAACAATTTCATGGGCATGGTAAGGTTTGGAAATCCGACGGCGTAGTATAATAATCGTTTTCTGAGCATTCTAGCTAGAAACCCTGCTAGGAACTTGAATGATGTATCTAAATCTTCTATTATTATTGCGTCAGTTCGAACAAGTGCCACTAGACTTGGTCTGCTTGCTTTCACGCTGTACAATGCTGACGTTTCTTGCGGATCTGACGAAAAGACCAGCAGCTCATCATCAGCAACTTTCCCTAGATGCTCGATAAGAACATCTAGAGTGGCTTCATCACCAAAGTTTCCAGTTCCATATGCTCCGTAAACAATGATTCTCAAGATAATTCACCAGTTCTCTTGTGCGCGTATTTCAAACCTAGGGTCGTTTGTTCACTGAATAGACGACAACCTGCGAATCCGAGGATTCATAAAAAAGATAGAAATATGGAGCCTTGAATTTAGACAATTGCTCTACAGAGAATCTTTCTGCTCCCGAGTAAACACTAAAGTGTGCAATAACATTGTAGAAGTTGGAAACAAAAACATAATCGACATCCTTTCCAGTAGAATAACTCCATGCCTCTTCCGTCGAAGTCAGATTGTAGACTTGATACGCATCCAAATTCGCTATTGTGGTTATGTTTCTACTAGGGGATGCAAACGCGTCCAAGATCCTTCGACATCGTCCATCAACAACGATTCTTGAGCCAGCAGGAGCATTTGTAGACAGGTAATGCAGAGCTGTAACCTCCTGAGGAGTGTGACTTATCCAATACCCGCCAAGGTAAAATTCATTCATGTTAGTCATTGGAAACTCTGTCACCAGCCCCATCAAAAGTATGGCGACCAAAACGATCATGAAAATATTGGATCGCTTCAGACTCGCAACCCCGTTCGAAAAGTAGCCCCCAAATTGGTTAAAAACTCGCAAAGGCGGAAGACCTTCTAGAGACAAGAAACCGAGAAGAATCAAAAATCCTCCGGCTGAAACTGTTGCGAAGATTTCGTCTGGTTTTGGAGTTTTCTTCTTAATCACAAAAGGTACGATCCAAGCGCCTAGCATGGAGAACAAAAATGCTTTGGGCACGATGTAGAGGATCCACCACCATATGGGTTTTGGCCAAAACCCAGCAGGCACTCCAATCAGCGGCTGTTCAATTTGAAAAACAAGTAAGTTCGACAGCATGTGCTGATAAAGCTCATAGTAAGCAAAGAAGACCAAAAGCATGCTGAACCAGACAAGAAGATTCGTAGTTCTTACTTTTCTAACTATCATTATGATGGTGATGGCTCCTGTGGCCGCTAGCACAGAAAGAGCTGTTAGATGATGAGTTAACACGAGAAGAGTGAAGACGGCTATCGTGGCTACGGAATATTTGACCGAGGGCCTAGCAAGGGTTCTGTGAAAAAAGAAAACTGTTGCAAACCCAATTCCCAGTGCAATGGTCTCGGGGGTGGTCAAGTATTGGAGACTGATGTTTACATACGCATAGAGCAACAATACCAGCAAAGTTTTTTCTATGCTAAAGAATTCCCTGCTAAGCTTAAACAGACAGATGAAAGCGAGAACCCAGCCAAAAACTGGACCGAAATAGGAAATCGTGTTATACTCGCCGAATAAAGGTATGAAGAAAATCAAAAGCATCTGCAAGACTGGAAGATTGGAATGGTAGTAGTTTCCTAGAAGGTCGAAACCTGTCGCTTGTATGCGATGTATTGAGGCAAGTTCGTTCCAAGGATCATATCCGGGGTACAGTGAATGTGTTACTGGAATTAGACGGAGAGACAGACCAATAAAGAAAATGACGATCAGTGAAGAATAAACATACTTCTTTCTTACTAGCAGTAGATACACTATGCCAACTGCCAGAATTATCCAATAGAGGGGATGGGTCTCCACGATTGGACCCTTGAGACCTGCATCGAATTGAAGTGTCAATGAAGCAACGAGGGAAAAACCAATAAGAAATGCTATCAGAATACTACGTGCACTTAATGGGAGGATTTCTCTTCTTGTTTTAGACACTCTCTTTCACTCGTTCGCAGTTGTCAGACCAAAATTTCTCGATGAATACTTCCACATATCCATAAAAGTAATCAAGGTTCTGGAGAATCTTTTCTCGGCTCCAGTTCCACCAAGCAATCTTGAGGAGCTTGTCTATTTGCTCTTTAATGTACCTATATCTGATTACTCTCGCCGGCACACCAGCCACGATAGCATATGGGGAACATTGTGCGTTACTACGGCCCCAGCTCCAATGATAGCTCCATCACCTACAGTGCCGCCTTGAAGGATAATCGCCCTCGTTCCAATCCACACATCATTGTCTATTGTTATGTAGTCTGTGTCATCGATGAGGGGTCGCGCGCGCTCAACTTTCCTCCAGAACGTTACTAAAAAGATGAATGTAGTCTGATACTGCCTTTTCCCAAGTAAAACTGGCGGAAAAAATCTGTCCGTTTCTTCCCAATTTCCTAGCATAATCAGTATCTGAAAGAACTTTCATGATGGCGTCGCCAAGTTTCTTCGGGTTCTTTGGTTCGACCAGAATGCCATTGAACTCTGCTTTGACCAGTTCAGAAGTACCGGGTATTCTAGTTGCGATAACGGGTTTTCCACGTGCCATGGCCTCTAACAACACTAGACCAAAACTCTCGTAAAGACTTGGAAGCACAAACACATCTGATTCGCAGTAGAGGGTTTCAAGTTCCTCTTCACTAACATATCCTTTGAAGCTTACTCTGTTGTCGACTCTGAGTTTGAATGCAAGCTGTTCCAAATTCTTCTTTTCGCTACCTGTTCCAACGATCACAATCTTAACATCGCCAGCTCTCTCATCAATCTCCCTTGCAGCTCTCAAAAGGAATTCTATGCCTTTCCTTTTCTCTAGTGCACCAACGTATAACACTAACTTTCTTCTATCTAACCCAGGTTTTTCTTGGACTTCCTTCTTTTTTTGAAGTTTATCACAACCTGCAAGATCGATACCGTTGTTAACGACTCTTATTATTCTCGGGTCTATCTTCCGCCTAATGAGAACTTTCACATAGGCTGCAGATGGAACCGTGATTAGTTGAACGTTTCCAAGCAGAAACCTGTCTTGAATCATGTTGTAGATTCTGGCCACGAAATTTTCGAATGCATTACGCCCAACCGTATCGTTGTGATACGTCAACACCAATGGAATCCCTTTCATTTTGGCAAAAATGACTGCAGAAAAAGCTCCGAAAACTGGTGGAATGTGCACGTGAACCAAATCTGCATTTTCTCGCGCGATGTATGGCATGAATATTGACACAGGCGCGTGGAAAAGGGAGAACAACGCGGGAATCCGCCGTACTAGCACCCGATCGATTGACTTTTTGGATTTGCTTTTTGGGAAATCTGTGGTGTATACGACAACTTCATGTCCCCGACGCGCTAGACCCTTTGCTATTTCATACACGCATTTTTCCAGACCCCCCACACTTGGAGGAAAAACAGGGCTTATTTCGAGAATTCTCATTCCATCAGTTCTCCAGTTGGAATGCGTTCATCGCCTAGGTTTCCTTGCATTGTTCCCAAACGACGTAGTCTGATCCTCGATGTGCAACAAAGTCGAACGTGCCCTTGACCATTCCGGTGAAGACAGAAAAGGCATATTTCACGAAATTCCGGCCTGCAACTAGAATAAGCACGAGAGAAATCGTCAGCACAATCTGGTACGATGTCTGAAAGGTCAATCCAACCTCCATTATCCCTAAGGACAAAAAAATAACCTCTAACAGAAAAAGACAGGGGAGCAGTGCAAGACGAAATACATAATTCGGAAATATGAGGAGGCCGAAAAATCCAAATCTACGATTGAATAGCATGTGTTTGAATCTAGCAGCTTCCGAAAATGTGCCCCAGACAACTCTACTGGTACGCTTGACTGTTCCAGTCATTTTTTGCGGAGATTTTTCATAGACGATTGCCGTAGGCTCCGAAGTGCACTTGTAACCTTTGGCACGGATTTCCAGCGCAATATAATAATCGTCGGCACTGACGCCACAAGGCAGAGAATCTATCAATTCCCTTCGAAAGGCCAGCAGCTCTCCAGGCGCATAAGAACAAGAGTCAAGCTGAGCTTCCCAGTTCTTCAACGTTCTCTTGTATTTGTTGAAGAAGAGATTCTGAAAAGTGTTCATAGCGCCACTTCCGAAATAGACTAATTCACCAGATACTGCACCCACTTTTTGATCGGTAAATGAAGAAACAAGATTCCTTATTGCATCTCTATCCAGAAGGCTGTCGCTGTCTGTAATCACACAAATCTCTCCAGTTGCACGTTTCAATCCCAAATTTAACGCATTTGACTTCCCAGTTCTAACCTCTTCTGTGACCAGTTCAACTAGACCTTTGTCCCCGAAACTCCTCAGCTCCTCCAAAACAGCTTTGTCCCTTCCAGAATAGACCACAATAATTTGCATTCTGTGTTCTGGATATTGGAGCAAAGTATTTGAGATCTTCTCACCAACCTTTGCCGAGCCGCAAGACGGTATTATTACACTTATCGATGGCAGAATACTTGTGCGTTGACAGCTCTTCTTGTAATTGCTTCTCAAGAGAAAAATGAGCAGAGGATAACCAAAGAAAACAATCGCTATCACAATACCGATCACTATCGCTAAGAACACAAACATCAGTTAATGTGTCCCCCCAAACCTCACATCAACGCGCACCAATCCAAGAACAAGTTTCGGGCGAATCAAGCCCTCTTGCCTTTTTATCATGGCAGGCGCACGGGCCTTGCTTTGATTAGCTTTCGATAATCACATTCTTGAGTATTGACCTGAGAATTCGCAAACCGTCTTTCCAAGGCACAAGCTTAGTTTCACCGACTCTTCTTCTGTAACTTATGGGAACTTCGCCTATTCTTGCTCCCTTTTCTACAAGTCTGATGAGTTGCTCGGTAACGTAGGGCATTCCCAGTTCGCTGCAACGCATATCCTCTAGCAAAGTTCTTCTTATTGCGCGCATTCCACATTGAGAATCGCTGATTCTAGTCTGAAACACAAGGCTGAAGGCCGATGATAGAAAGACGTTTCCGATCTTGTTAAGAGGCCTCATTGCATGCGGCTCCGAATTTCCCCGAAATCTGCTGCCCAAAACCACGTCAAGTTCATCCCGCAATATAGGATTGACCAGCCTTGGCACTTCTCGGGGATCATATGTCACGTCTGCGTCAACGTAGACTATCACGTCTCCAGTAGCGTTGTCGATTCCGGTTTGAAGAGCTCGCCCATAGCCTTTCCTGTCCTCGCGTATTACTCTGGCACCATTATGTCTAGCAATCTCGCCTGTCCCATCATTCCCGCTGTCCACCACAATAATTTCTTTCGTGATTTCTATGGGAATTCGCGAGAGTACTCTTCCTATTCCTCCTCGTTCATTCAACGTAGGAATTATGAAAGTGACAGATCTAGACCTGAAACCTCCCGATCTGGACGAAGTGTGAGCAGCTGAATCCCTGACCTTTTCGTTTACCGAAGCCTTGAACCCTTTGTTCCCAATCAAAGTGGACACCCTTCCTTCATGCAGACCCTGACCTGCTAGCCGGTCTACGAATCTGATCAGTTACTGAAAAACCCTGATTCTCCTCAGTTGCTCTTGATTCGAGCGTCCTGTCAGATGCGCACATTTTCTTCAACACTTGTTTCTCCAGTTTCCTGTTCTCCAATTCTCTTTCCATACTTGAGTATCTGTTCGAATACTCGACGTATTTTTTAAGGAAGGCATCGCCATCATCGGTGACTCCGTATTCTTCTTGGCTTATCGTCAGATAGCCTAAGGTCACAGCTTCATCCAAGTACTTCCTCAGAAGCTTGTAACTCAAGTTTGCCATCCACATTATCCTCGTCTTCCTCGTGCCGTGTCCTGCCGCTTTCAACACGTCCGCCACGATTTCGATTCTGTCCCGATGCTTAGCCATGCCCACCAGCTCCGATCAGGCTTATCGTACGTCTGATTGTGATCATTTGTTACGGAAGAAATGGTGCAATGGAGCAGTCTGCAAGGTATCCACTGTCCAGTCCCCTCCTACTGGAGGCGGATAAGAAAAATCCAGGCAGCAGATAGCCCTACGACTAGCCCTTCTCGTCTTCCTCCTTTAGCGCGCGCGAGACTTGGGTTGTTATTGAATTCGCTTGCCAATGATGGAACCGCGGAAACGCTTGGCCGTGGCAGTCAAGCTGGCTTCTGTTTGATGAGTTGGTTGATGACGTTTTTCATGTTTGGGTTTATGTTGATTGCTTTTCGAAAGGCTGCGTTTGCTTCTTGTTTTTTTCCCATTCTGCTGTAGAACATGCCCAAGTCTACGTATGCGTCGTCGCTGCGTGGGTTAAGCTGCAAGGCTTTTTTCATCGTGGCTATGGCTTCTTCGTGTTTGCCTTGAGTGAAGGTTTCTTCTGCCTCGTCGAGCAGACGGTAGACTCGGTGAAGGTTCAGTAGGCGTTTCAGTTCTGCTATCGGGTCAGGGTGGTCTTCCACTCTCAAGTCCACGAGGCGGTCTCCGTAGCCTGTTCGGCCCTTTTGTTTTCCAACAACCAACAGCGCCGCGGACTGCCTGCCCCTGGCGTCGCCGCCCGCCTCTTCTCCGCCTTCTAACGCGGCCACAAGCTTCGCGGCTAAGTCTCCTTTTGCTGTTTCGAACCTTCTGCCCATGTTGGCCACGACTTCCCTGCTTGCTAGGATGTTTCCTTGCGCCGTGTAGTTTTTGCCAGTTTTGCTCCCTGCCCAGCGGAGGCACTTTTCGCCAGTATACGCAGCCGCGTTGCCCTTCGCATCTATCACTCCCAGTTGCCTGTACTCGCGGCCCTTGTCCTTGCGGGTAAGCTTCTCAACCACTTCGCGGACGGACAAGCCTTTCTTGAGCAGTATCAAGCCTCTGGGGCCGTAGGAAACGTTCACGAAAGATTGAGTAGCCACGGCTCCGACTCCTGCTTTGGCCCAAGGTACTGCCGTGCCCACTGAGAAGTACCTGGATTGCACCGCCACACCCAAGTCTTTGGTCTTCGGGTCAAAAGCCACGATCGAGAACGTTGAAACCAAACGGTCCGTTCCAGCCGCGTATTCTTTCAGGTTAAGCATAGAAACTAGATGTTTGCGCTTCGTTTTTTATGTTTTTCCGAAAAAAAACCGCGGTCGTAGCACTCCAGACCAAGAGGCGGTAGACATCCCAGTGCACGCATTTTAGTTTGTTACAGTTTGGCGTGCGCTAGGTATCTGTTTTTTCGGTTAACAATCTTCGAGAATGTTCAAGAGCTCGGTTAGGCTTTTGACAACCTTGTCTGGTTTAACCTTAACGTGATCTTCTATGGGTCTTCTTTCTATCAGGATGGTTTTCATGCCAACGTTTTTTGGGCCTATGATGTCCAAATCGAGCATATCTCCAACGAAGACAGCTTTTGAAGGATCCACGTCCTACTCGCACGTGCTCATTTAGAAGCTTCTATAACAGTTTTTCTATAAATGGCTCTTGTTTCGGGGTCGAGATTAACTTGAATGATAAAGACGACAAAGACCTCTCCGTGAGCGTTACTGAAAGAGCAAACACAAACATAGAACATGCCGCGCAAACATGTTGCACTTGACATATTTATCCACACATAAGGCTTTCTTTTCTCACGCTGAAAAGACAAGTGTGAATCATATAGAACAGCGTTCCAGAAGTCTTAAATGCCATGCGTGCAACTGTAGGTTCAGTCGGAAAACGCAAGCTTGCATGTTGGAAGCAT
>Ga0315296_10004203_pt1 | contig 11810 bp, 12 predicted proteins | sample YL17G14_18_MG_FD_203921 | JGI IMG/M metagenome (GOLD analysis project Ga0315296, IMG submission 203921) | Sediment microbial communities from Yellowstone Lake, YNP, Wyoming, USA - YL17G14_18 | ecosystem: Environmental > Aquatic > Freshwater > Lake > Sediment | place: USA: Wyoming | collected...
CTTGAGCCACAGCAAAAGTTCCTTCACTGTTTCAGGTGTCTCTGGTCTTCCGATCTTACAAATTATTCCAATCTTTTTCATCTCCACCCTCTATTGTTATCTCTCTTACTTCTTCACCAACAGATGTTAACCCGACCCTTATCAGGTCTTCAGGCAACATGCTTTCAGCCTTTTCAGCCCATTCAATAACTGAGATATTACTGCCTCCTATGTGTTCCCAAAAACCCACCTCATCAAGTTCTGAGTCTTTCTCAATCCTGTATAAGTCTATATGGGAAAAAGGCGGGGTTGAATCATATTCAGTAATTATTGTAAAGCTTGCACTCATGATCTCTTTTTCTTCAATGCCTAATGCACGTGCTATCCCTTTGACCATTGTTGTTTTTCCGCTGCCAAGCTCACCATAAAGACCCACAGCATCCCCCGGTCTTAACTTCTTTCCTAACCTGTAACCGATATCCTTGGTTTCATCAGGCCCCTTACTTATATATTTTTTATTCTGAATTCGACCTTTTAACATGATTGATGATTAACACATATTCTTCTCACTACAAAATACCAATAAATCCCCCTTGTGCTCCTTTCAAACTCTTCTCGTACCTGTAAGAATAATATTCATCAGGATTGCAATAGGTACATTCATCTGAAAGCCATATATTTTCTTCAAAAATGCCTATTGATAACGCCTGATACCTATTTGCTGAAGACAGGTCAACATAATACCCTTCATCATTCTGGCTGAAGTATTTTCCCTCTCCTGTAGCCTTATAAATTGCATCCTTAACCTCAATCCCTACCTTATAGCATCCCCACCTGATACTTGGCCCGAGCGCAACTAAAATATCCCCGGGTGACGAGGAAAAATGTTCACCCATCATTGTAACAGTCTTCTTTACTATTCCAGATACAGTCCCCCTCCACCCTGCATGCACTGCGCCTATGACTGACCTTCTTCTGTCAAAAAGAAGAACAGGGACACAATCTGCGACCTGAACACCAATCAATATCCTTTTCTTTGAGTAACCACTGCATCAGCAATCTCTGGTTCAAGGCATGACTTTATTACTAACACTTTATCTGTATGCTGTTGTATAGGGAAATAGATATCTTCTTTTTTAATAGATAAAATATTGCTCATCTTTTTCACATTCACACCAAATGATTTTGTGGTAAAAAATGCTTTTACCCCGTTAGAAAAAAAGCCCTGTCCTGGCTTTCTAACGGGGTTTACATCTCCATTAAAAATATCGGGGAAGATCAACCTACTCATTAGACTTCAAAGAATAGAAAGCAGCAGGTATCTTATCTATGATATCTGTTGCAATTAAAGGATGTTCACCTTTTTCAGATGCTGCAATGTCTCCTGCAAGCCCATGGGTGTAAACTCCAAGTATAGATGCCTGGACGGGTTTCATGCCCTGACTCAAAAACCCTGCAATCATTCCGGTAAGCACATCTCCTGTTCCTCCTGTTGCCATCCCGGGGTTACCTGTTGAATTGATAAAGGCTTTCCCATCAGACCCGGCAATAATGGTCGGAACACCTTTAAGCACAAGATATGTCCCGGTCTCTTTTGCAAAGGACATGGCAGTATTAATTCTGTCTTTTTCTATATCATTTACCCTTACAGTAATCCCCCCTTGCCCCTCTTTAGTAAAGGGAGGTGCGGATGGATTTGTTTCTGACTTCTGACTTAACAGCCTTGCCATCTCACCTGGATGGGGAGTGAGAATTACAGGTGCCCTTGCCTTCTTAAAAACCTCTCTCTCCCCTTTAATTGAATTTACTCCATCTGCATCTATGACCATCGGTTTTGTGGAGTTTTTTATCATGTTTTTAATGATTTTTTGTGTATCAGCGCTCACACCAATTCCAGGCCCAATAGCGAGAACGTCTGCTTTCTCATTCAGGAAATCATTTATCATATCTGACGCCTTTACCGAAAGTGTCCCATCACCCTTATCCGGCAAAATCAGGGTCATCTCCTCTGTGACACGTGACTGGACTATCTCAGATAAAGAGTCAGGAACACCTATTGTCACAAGTCCTGCTCCGGATCTCAGACATGCCTTTGCTGCCATAAGTGCAGCACCTGTTTTCCCTCTTGAACCTGCAACAATGAGCACATGACCATAGTCACCTTTATGAGAATAGTTACGCCTCTCAGGGATTAAACTGGATACCTCATTTTTCATGAGGAGTTCAAGATTGAATTTCTCTGATTCGAGTAATTCTTTCGGGAATCCGATATCCTCGATATACAATTTCCCGGAATATTCTGCACCAGGATAAAGCAGATGGCCTCTCTTGGGAAGGCCAAATGTAACAGTATAATCTGCTCTTACTGCGTCTCCCATTACCTGACCACTATCTGATGAGATACCAGATGGGATATCAATTGAAACAACCGGTACATTTGATTTATTTATAAGGCTAATGACCTTAGATAACAATCCTGTCACATTCTTGCTCAGCCCGGTTCCTAAAAGGGCATCAACGATGAGAGTGTGACGGGTTGTTACTGATGACTGATGAATGAGAAATTCTTTTATCGGTTGTATATCCACCCCAAAACGAACAGCTATTTTGTACTGCAATAATGCATCGTCCTTCATATCATCTAACTTTGATGTAAGAAAGACTTTCACATCCCACCCTTCATTATAGAGAGTCCTCGCAACAACCAGACCATCACCGCCATTATTCCCACTGCCGGATAGTACAATGATTTTTCTACGGCCAAAAATTTCTTTGATCTTAGACGTAACTGCAAGCCCTGCCCTCTCCATAAGCACAGCACCGGGAATGCCATAAATCTCGATAGCCTCTCCATCTATCGATCGCATTTCTTCAGCTGTGACGACTTTCATCTTTCTTACCTACCTAAATTATAGAATCATATCTTTGACAATTTCTTTAATATCAATCTTAACCTTAAGGGAATAATTAGTCTTCTTTTGGTTCATGTAATATTTCTTTGAATTTCTGTTCTAACTGAACAAATGCGTCCTCATAATCTTCTGAGCCATAGAATTGTTTATCAAACAAATCTGTCAACTTTTCTAATTCTTGAAATGTTTCCCATGCGGGACACTCAAATGAACGTTTGAATAGCTTTTCAAGGTCATCTGCTTCTCTCCTTAGTCTCTGCACGTGGGCCTGTAATAAAGAAGGAAATTCATTACTTCCTTTTTTAAAACATTCATAACATACATTCCCAATTCTCTCTTTTTCATCCCATAAAGCTGCTCTTACACCACTCAACATAAATTCTTCACCGCACAAAATACAATCTGCCCTTGTACGATACTTTGACGGTCTAAGTTTCACTTTTAAAGACATGCTCTATCCTCCCCTCATTTTTATGTAATTTTATATCTTTGGAATCTCCTTCTCTGCCTCTATGATAATATCGAGGAATTCTTCTATCCCATTAAGTACTATATGACCTTCCTTCTTAAGTTCCCCCTCCCTCTCGATTACTATCTAATAAACCTTTACATTCATAAAGCCTACATTTCTATTTTTCATATATTACAAAATATTATAGCTTATAAGTATCTGATATTCAAAAAAGAATTGTGATCACTGCTCTAATACCACACATGCAACACCATATTCGTGTTCGTGGCTCAGACTAAGGTGTGTTCTTTTTATTGATTTTTCTTTAAAAAAATCTTCAAGCCTTCCATTAACCTTTAAAAGAGGTTTCCCTGCCTCTACATTTATCACTTCTATATCAGTATAAGACACAGGGATTGCAGATCCTATTGCTTTTATCAACGCCTCCTTTGCAGCAAAGCGAACTGCAAGAGAAAGATATGGGTTCTTCTTCTCATAACAATAGGAAATTTCTTCTTTTGTAAATACTCTTTCGAGAAACTTCTGTCCCCATCTCTCCACGACCTGTTTCATTCGCTCAATCTTCACAAGGTCTATGCCTACTCCGTAAATCATACCTGCCCTTCAAAAAGCAATTTTTTAATCATAAACCTTATTATAATATCAACGCAAGGCATTTCTGTTTTATTCAGGCAGCAAGTTTGTTATTTACTTTTGTGGTAACTTCTTGTCTTCTACTAACCCTGTAATATTTTAACTTCTCTTCATTCCATGCCCAGTTATGACAAACCAGTCCATCAGTAATAACTTTTGAAAAAAAAAGCTACATGCTTTAAAATAGTTTTAAAACGGAAGAGATATATATTATAGAGGGGAGAAATGGCAGCTAATAAGTTCTACTTTATTACCCTTATAGCCCTCGTATTACTTTTGGGCTATTTAAGTTATCAGATATTACAGCCATTTCTCTTTCCTATTGCATGGGCAATTGTCCTTTCCATAGTATTTTATCCACTTTATGCCTATACTTTGAGATTTGTAAAATTGAAATCCATAGCATCCCTCATCACCCTTGGTATTATACTTTTAATTATCTTTGGTCCATTTTCATATATTTCCTATTTGCTGGTTAATGAACTTCAGGATATATCAGGATATGTGAATACTGGAAAGTTAGAGGAATTAAAAAATTCAATACATCACCCAAGCATTCAAACCGTAGTGAATAAAATTACCGCTACATTAAACATTACAGAGGCTGAACTGGATAAAACAATCGTTGATGGCATCTCGAGATTAGGTAAAGAAATCATTGGCAAAATTACCAGCAGATTGGGAGATGTTGTAACGGTATTTTTGAATTTTGTACTTATGGTATTTTCCATATTTTTCATTCTTAAGGACGGCCCTGATTTTTTAAGCAAAATTGGTGATTATATGCCATTTTCAAAGGAACAAAAAGGCAGACTCAAAATCCAAATAAGGGATATAATAGTATCAACAATTTATGGCGGTGTAGCTGTTTCTCTTGCCCAAGGAACAATAGCAGGGGCTTCTTTCTACTTCCTCGGAATCTCTAATCCTGTATTCTGGGGATTGGCAACTTCCATAGCCTCATTCATTCCACTCCTCGGTGCATCTGTAGTATGGGTACCTGCCACTGTATATCTTTTTATAAAGGGTGCGTTATTGAAGGGAGTAGTTCTTGCACTCATCGGAATATTCGGGATAAGCCTGGTGGATAACATTTTGAGGCCTATCATCATAGGCAGTAAAACAAAGATGCCTGTCCTTGTTATCTTTTTTAGCATCCTCGGTGGAATTAAACTTTTTGGATTAATCGGTATTATTATGGGACCACTGGTGCTCGCAATTTTTATATCGGTTATAGAAATATTCAGAAGTGTTGAAGGAGGACTAAACACTCCATAGGTTTGATTTAAAAAACGTATCTTATAAAAAGTAACCCCACCTCATCTAATTACCTGTAGCATGTTTTATTAACTCCTTCATCTCCCTCACCGCTCTTTCCATACCGACAAGCACAGCCCTCGAAACAATACTATGTCCTATATAAAGTCCTCTAATCCCTTGAATAGAAGCCACTTTTACCACATTAAAATAATTAAGACCATGTCCTGCATTGACCACCAGACCGACATCTAATGCATATCTGACTGCATGAATGACACGACTTAATTCTTCTTCCTGTTTTTTACCTTTTGCATTTGCATACATTCCGGTATGTATCTCAACCATATCAGCACCTATCTGTTTTGATATCCTAATACTCTCACTGTCTGGATTTATAAACAGGCTCACCGGTATATTGGTATTATGAATCTTCTTTACTGCATCAGAAATAATTCTTTTCTGTGACTTTACATCCAATCCACCTTCTGTGGTAAGTTCTGCTCTTTTTTCAGGTACAAGTGTAACCAGGTCAGGTTTTATCTTGGTGGCAATGCCTATCATCTCTTTTGTTGATGCCATTTCAAGGTTTAATTCAACAGGCACTAATTCTCTCAACATCCTCAAATCCCGGTCCTGAATATGACGCCTGTCCTCTCTCAGGTGAACGGTGATTCCATCTGCACCACCAAGTATCGCTAACGTTGCAGCCATAACAGGATCAGGTTCAAAACCCTTTCTTGCCTGTCTTATTGTCGCTACATGATCAACATTCACACCAAGTAACATTTGAAAACCTCCATCAAATAATAGTAAATGTCACAAAAACAAATTCAAGGCATTATCGTCATATCTTTGATTGATGACCCCACAACAAAAACCTTTATATTATTACTCCCACCGTCAGTAGGGATCAGGTAAAATCCTTTAACCTTGCTATCGGGATTTGAAATAAAGAATCCCTTCTCCCATGGAACCTTTCCTTCAATGAAACCCGTCATTGCTTCCCCGTCATTAAATTTAATGTAGACCTTTCGCCCTACGTTGTTCCTGAGACCGTACGTCTTTTTTTCTCTATATTCACTGTCTCCCTCAAATGTCCTCACAAAAAATATTGCCTTAAGTTCATTAATTGGTACTCTTTGTTCTCCATGAGAGTCCGTTTCCTCAAAAAGAAAAACACTTGAATTAGTTGTGAAATCTCTCACATATCCTTTAAGAATCTTCCCATTATTAAATCTGACAACAACTTTCTCTCTATTTTTCATGGATGAATCTTGAGACAATTTTCTGTAATACCTCAACATATTCTCGGCAACTGGTCTCCTGAGAGCATCTCTACTATTCTCGTACCACCAATATGTGTTTTCAGTAAAACCATGCCCGCAGGTTCTTCCTGCACCGTTCCAATTATCCGTGTTTCTTTACCCAATGGATGATTTCTCATGGTAGTTACAAGCACGTCTGCCACATCAGGCTTCACAACTGCAACGAGTATTCCTTCATTTGCAACATAAAGAGGGTCAAGCCCGAGCAGTTCACATGCACCTCTCACACCGGATGGTACAGGTATAGACCCTTCTTCAATCATGATACAGTATCCTGAATCCAATGCAATCTCTTTGAGGGTTGTCGCAAGACCTCCCCTCGTAGGGTCTCTCATCGCATGAACTTCCTTAGTAGTATTCAGCATTCCCCTGACAAGATTATTCAGAGGTGCTGTATCGCTCACTATCGGTGGATTAAAACTGATACCGTTTCTCTCTGCCATAATACAAATCCCATGATTTCCAATCGGTCCGCTTAAAATAACTTTATCAGACGGCATAACCCTCAAAGGCGATATATCAACACCTTTTTCAATTACTCCTATCCCTGAAGTATTTATGAAAATTCCATCTGCTTTTCCTTTATTTACAACCTTTGTATCTCCTGCAACTATCTTTACCCCTGCCTTTTTTGCAGCATCTGCCATAGATGAGAGAATTTTCTTTAAATCCTCGACTGGAAACCCTTCTTCAAGGATAAACCCTGCAGTAATATAAAGAGGGCTTGCACCCACCATCGAAAGGTCATTCACCGTGCCGTACACAGCAAGATTCCCGATATCGCCACCTGGAAAGAATATCGGTGAAACAACATAAGAATCTGTCGTAAAAGCAATCCTTTTATTATTTATCCCCTCAAGCACAGCAGAGTCGTTCAGTGTTTTGAGCTCAAATTCAGGAGCAAAGTGCTCCCTGATTAATTGATGCATCATTTTTCCGCCACTGCCGTGGCCAAGAAGAATCCTTTCCATTAATCCCTCGATGATTCACATTAGTTTAATTTCGTTTGATTCATATTTTAGCATAACAAAGGGTTGTCAGGTAATGAGCTTTTATCTTGGTAGCTTTCAGAACATTAAAATCATTTTTTGTTTCTTCATTTTCCTATAACTTCAGCTTTTATCCGTGCTATTATATTCACAAATACGAACGAAAAAGAAGGTTAAATTCTATATTTGTCAAAGGAGGAATCTCTGAGCTTTCAGCCATAGTTGGTATATCCGAACCAGTTCTTTTATAAACGAGTTAGCCGCTCATTGCGGGCAGAAATTAGGAGGACAAATTATGAAGGTATTAATTGTGTATTACAGCACTTTTGGAAATGTTTATAAGATGGCCAAATTAGTAGCAGAGGGAGTGAATCAGGTAGAAGGGGCTGAAGCAGTAATAAGAAAGGTCCCTGAATTAATGCCAGAATCCTATGTCCAAACGAGACCTGATATAAAATCTGGTGCGGAGATGCAAAAAGACATTCCCCTTGTTACGCTGAATGATTTTAAGGAAGCTGGGGCGATAGCCTTTGGGACTCCAACAAGGTTTGGAAATGTATCAGCACAACTTAAAAATCAGATTGACCAGCTTGGTCCTCTATGGATACAAAAGACATTTGAGGGAAAACCCGCAGGGGTTTTTGTTTCCACGGGAACACCTCATGGTGGTCAAGAATCTACTATCCTTAGTTTAATGAATGTGCTTTTACATCTTGGATTTTTGATTGTGGGTGTGCCGTATTCAGTGCCAGACCTTTATCTAACTCAGGGTGGTGGTTCTCCTTATGGCCCGGGACATGTAGCAGGTGCAGACAATACGAGGGGGATAGACGAAAATGAGGTCAATATCTGTCGGGCCTTTGGTAAAAGGCTTGCCGAGATAGGATTAAAATTGGCTAAATAGAACAAAAGACTAACATCCAATTCCCGACAATGGTCGGGAATTCCTTTACACCAGGAATGTTATCTATACATCCCGTACTTATAATATGCTGCACAGCTTCCCTCTGTACTCACCATACATGCACCTACTGGTTTTTCAGGTGTACACGTCTTTCCAAAGAGCAGACAATCTGTCGGTATCTTTACGCCCCTGAGGACAGCGCCACACTGGCAGGCCTTAGGCTCTTCAAAATCAGGAATATCAATAGAGAATACATTCTTCACATCTAAATGGCTGTATGTACCTCTCAATTTCAGTCCGCTCTGTGGGATTGTCCCTATTCCCCTCCAGTCTGCATCACATGGTTCAAAATATTGATTCATAAGATAGAGAGCCTTTTTATTTCCATCCTCTTTTACAGCCCTTTTATACTGAATTTCAACAGCTACCCTTTTGGATGCGATCTGTTCAAGGAGCATCATAATACCCTGAAGAATATCTTCTGCATCAAAGCCTGTGATGACCGACGGCACTCTGTAATCAGATGCGATAAATTCATAGGGCCTGCTTCCTATAATCGTACTCACATGTCCGGGAAGAATAAGACCATCTACCCTTACGTCATCAGAATTCAGAAGGGCTTTAAGTGCAGGAGGAACTGTCTTATGTGCAGAGTATATATAAAAATTATCAACCCCTGCCCTTTCTGCCTCGAAGAGCGTTCCCGCAACTGATGGTGAAGTTGTCTCAAAACCCGTTGCAAAAAAAACAATTATTTTCTCTTTGTTTTCTGATGCAAGTGTTAATGCATCAATTGGTGAATATACAATTCTTATATGAGCTCCCTCTGCCTGTACATCATTAAGAGACTGCTCGTTCCCCGGCACCCTCATCATATCTCCAAATGTGGTAAGGACAACATTGTTTATCTTTGACAGAACAATAGCAGCTTCAACATCTTTTACTGGGGTGACACATACGGGACAGCCCGGGCCACTCAGGAGAGTAATGTTTTTTGGCAGGATATCCCTTATCCCATGCCGGAATATTGCCACGGTATGTGTCCCACATACTTCCATAAATCTTAACGGCCTTCCAATTGAATCCATAAGACCACTGATCTTTTTGGATATCCCTTGATTCTTCATATTTCTTACTTCATCCTTTCTCTGAGAATATATGCCTGACCAAGGGATATCCCCGCATCGTTGCTTGGCACCTTTTCATTTATGTAAGTCTTCATGCCTATCGAGTTAAGTTTATTAATAGTCATGTCAAGAAGATACATGTTCTGGAATACTCCCCCGCTTAATGCAACATCATCTATCTTATGCAAAGATGAAAGCTTTTGTACCACTCTTAAAATAGCAGTAGCAACGGTATTATGAAATTTCGATGAAATAATCTCTTTATCCTCTCCATTCAGTAAATCATCAATGATCCTCAAAACAGTATGTGAGAAATCAACTTCTATAGGCTCTCTGAATTTTATATCAACTGGATAATCATCCATAATATCAGGCCTTGTAATCGATTCAAGTGCAATTGCTGCTTCTCCTTCAAATGTATTTTTATCGCATATACCAAGTATGGCTGAAACGGCATCGAATAACCTCCCTGCACCCGATGAAAGTGGTGAGAATTGTTTTTTATCAATAATCTTCAGGATACCGTTAATCCTTTCATCGCCATATCTCTCTACAAAGCTAATAGATTCAAGATACTGCATTCCCTCATCTCCGGCAATATCATAAATATAGCTTATCGCTGTTCTCCATGGCTCTTTTACTGCCATTTCACCTCCTGGAAGTTGTATATATCGAAAATGACCTGCTCTTTTGAACCCCTTAATATCTGCAATTAAAAATTCTCCACCCCAGAGGTTTCCATCGGTACCATAACCAGTCCCGTCAAAGGAGACACCTATTACTTCATCTTTCATGCCTTTTTCAGCCATAACAGATGCAATATGGGCATAGTGGTGCTGGATGCCAATCTTTTCAATACCCTCTTGTTTTACCGCCCATTGTGTAGATAGATACATGGGATGAAGGTCATATGCAAGAGCGATCGGCTTCACCCTGTACACATCTTTAAGGTTTTCAAGGCTTTCTTCAAAAAACATCAATGTTTCGTAGTTTTCCATATCCCCAATATGTTGACCCGGTATTGCAAAACTTCCCTTTGTGAGAGTAAACGTGTTTTTAATATCAGCACCACATCCAAGCACTTCAGGGCCATCCTCGTGGAGTGTAATTGCAGCAGGCACATACCCCCTTGCACGACGGATAAATGATGGTGATGAATCGTGAGTCACCCTTACCACTGAGTCATCAACTCGCATAAAAATATCTCTGTTGTGTATTAAGAAAGCATCTACAATATCTGAAAGTTTCGATATGGCTTCATCATTATCAACAACAATGGGTTCTTCAGAGAGGTTACCACTCGTCATAACAAGGGCATCAAAGTGAGAATTAATCCCCCCTTGCCCCTCTTTACTAAAGGGGGGTGAGGGGGGATTAGGATAGTAAAAGAGCAAATAATGCAGAGGCGTATAAGGAAGCATAAAACCAAGGTACTGATTATTTGGTGCAATTTCATCTGAAAACAAGGGTACATTTTGCCATTTCTTGAGTAATACAATCGGTCTTCTGTTCGAAATCAAAAGCCCTTCTTCTTCTTGAGACACCTCACAATATTTTTTAATTACTTTGACATCAGGAGCCATCAGGGCAAAAGGCTTATTACTCTTTCTCTTTCTTAATCTCAACTTCTTTACTGCCTCTTCGTTTGTTGCATCACAAGCTACATGAAACCCTCCGAGCCCCTTGATAGCGACAACAGCCCCCTGTTTCAGGAGTTTTATTGTTTCTTTTATTGGATTTTCTCTATCATCAACTTTCAATTTTCCAGTTGATAATCCCCCCGCCCCCCCTTTAGTAAAGGGAGATAAGGGGGGATTATTTTTACTGTCTTTTGTGTCACTATGCAAAATTTTTGTTTCACCTTTATCTATTAATTTAACGTTAGGCCCACATACAGGACATGCATTTGGCTGTGCATGAAATCTCCTGTCTCCTGGATTATGGTACTCTTCCTCACATTTATCACACATTGTAAACACAGACATGGTGGTATTCGGTCTGTCATAAGGAATAGATTTTGTGATTGTGTATCTGGGACCGCAGTTTGTACAGTTAATGAATGGATAGAGATACCGCCTGTCATTCTTATCCAATAGCTCTCTCAAACAGTCTTCACATATCGAGACATCAGCAGAAATATGGGTAAAACTGCCCTCGTCACTGCTTTCTACTATCTGAAAATCCTGATACCCATGATACGGCATAAGAG
>Ga0315296_10004204_pt1 | contig 11803 bp, 7 predicted proteins | sample YL17G14_18_MG_FD_203921 | JGI IMG/M metagenome (GOLD analysis project Ga0315296, IMG submission 203921) | Sediment microbial communities from Yellowstone Lake, YNP, Wyoming, USA - YL17G14_18 | ecosystem: Environmental > Aquatic > Freshwater > Lake > Sediment | place: USA: Wyoming | collected...
AATGGCAGGGAGCGATGCACAAAGAGAGATAGCTCTCATGCTTGAGGACCAAGCAGAGAACTCAATCACAGCTTCTAGGAGTCCGAATCCATCGTATGGAACGCTGGCATAGGGAAGGGTTCTTTGTTCGATACGCTTCCTAACACTGTCCAACTTATCGGCAGCATTGGCTGGATCCTCTCCCATGACTGCAGCTCTGTCAAGTGCAACCCAGATTCGGTCTCGAAGACCCCAGTAAGGGGACATCTCTGGGCCGCCGAATGCCTCCGCTAAGGCAACCTTTGTTGTGATAACGCGAAGAGTAGAGACTCGAGGTCCTTGCCAGTACATCTCTTCTGTAAATAGCTGTGACCTGAAGGTGCCGACGACCAGCAGCGTGTAGTTCAGGCGTATCATATATCCGTATTCATCATACGTGAACACATAGATGGTAACGTTCTTTCCAATCTCTGCCCCCCAGTAGCCAAGCATCTCATTCTGAATATAGCACGTACTGTCGTTCAGCGGCGCAGTGCCTGACGCCACCTCGATTGCGTCCGGGAACGTATTGAAGAACGATCCATCTACACCCAGGTACGTAAGTGACATTGACTGGTAGTATCCATAATCTGTCTCCTCGTATTCCCAAGTCTGAATAAAGGACACAAGTTCGATTCCGGTGACTTCCTCCTGTTCCCTCACGGTGTTCGTGATGTTCTCGATCGGTGTCGTGTTCTGCTCATAGAAGCCCGAGGCGAGTTCCAGTTCCATGTCGACAGGAACGTCCTCCACTCCTGCCTGAAACACTTGGGGGCCAGTCCAGTCCAAGTAGAACAGCACACCGCCGACAACACCAGATGACAGAGCGAATATGACAAACGTAACTAGCAGCCGAGAACCCTGCGAAGCTAACGATGACGGCAAGAACATTCAGAAGTCACCTCCGTATGGGCTTGCTTCCGCCCAAACCGCATTCAATGCCGTCGCCAACTTCACCCTTGGGCTGAGACAGGCTATGACTACTACAAAGGCTGTTATTGATCCTAGGAATAGAAGAAGAATCGTGGCAAGCTGTATCCAGGGAATAGTCACAGTGACCATGGTTGGATAGATGTAGTAGGAGGTGTGGTACATCAGCAGGGCGTTTGTCATTAGAACTGGAGCAAAGACAAGGGCAAGAGCGATACTCGAAATCGCAAGGACTAGCATCTCTGCGCCTTGTACCTTGGCTACAAGAGTGCTGCCAGACCCCATGGCCTTCATGAGAGCTACCTCCCGGCGGCGAGCCTGAACGTCTTCTCCAGCATATACGAAGAAGGCACAGAACATAGTCAAAATCATACCAATGGTGAACATCGTGTCAACAGAACGGTCCATTCTGTATTCGGCTTGATTCAGGTATCCGCTCACATCTTTTGTGACCGAAGTCCAATCGCTGCTACCAATAGTGCGATTCCAGCCGGAAGCGAGTATTTCCTGAGCCACTTCTGTGCCGTTTGTCTCTGGCATCGTCCTAGCACAATAGAGATGAGTTCCGTCGGCTGTGAGATTGACTTGACTTGCTAGATAGTCTCTGTTCACCCATATCGTATTCTTGCCCACTTCATTGTACCACCAGTAGGGCGGGACTATTGTGGGTGATGGCCCATATCCTCCATAGTAGACGATTCCAGAATACGGCTGCGAATACCCTGTGTCCAGCAACAATGCGGCACTCAGTGCCGGAACAACGACCAGCACGGTGAAAACAGTCACTCTTAGTCCGCTGGTGGAGTAGTACGATGTGCGGACCGTGTCTCCGCTGGCTAAGTCATACTCCGCTGCTATATCCGATGTGATGATGGCCCCGGCGGGTGTCGAGTCAAGGTCAATCATAGCGTCTCTGAGTGTCGATGAGTTGAGAGGAACACCTTCGTAGTCATAGCCCACTTCCAGGTATTCGGAGGGATTCATGGCTACGACACTCGCATAATCGTAGCCACCTGCTGAAAGCATCATGTCTAGCACTGAAAGAGCAGTTCCTGCCTGCACCTTTGGATGAAGTGTCACATTGCCGCCAAAGGAGTCTCTGAGAGAAGGCTCCAATGCATCGATGTGGAAAGTTATGTCTGCCCCGAAAGAGAACCTCGCTTGGTTTGCCTTGGTAAGCGGCATAGAAGCGCCAATAGCGGCGTACCCCCAAGCGATGGTTAGACTCAGCACAATGATGACAGCGACGGGACCTGCAGACGAGGCTTCCTTCCCGATTCTCCTGACACCTACGTACGAGGGGACCTGCCCTGTTATGTGCGACATTACTCGTGACAGCCTGTTCGCCCCACGCCTGAACCCCTTTATGGTAAGACTTGCAAGCCCAAGGAAGAGAGCTACAGGGGCGAGCATTGCTAAGGATAACAGAGCGGGGTTGGTCTTGGCCGCCGCCCCTGCAGAGTACAGGGCTATCATGAGGAGCCCTGTGAGCACCAGAAGCATGAAATCCCACCGAACAAGTGCGAACAGCCTTGCTGCTCTGGCAAGTCTACCCTTCTGGATGTCGGCCGCTCTCTTTGTTGAATAGAACGTTCTGTAGGCAAGGAAACTTGCGGGCGGCAACAGCAGACCCAACACCACAGAGAATATGATTGACTCGATGGTGATTAGGAATGGTTCGTGCCACAAAAGCGCTTGGTCGAACTCAAAGAAGCCCGTCGATGAAATGGCTACTCGACTGACAAGCCCTCCGAGTGCCATGCCTATCGGAGTCGCCGCAACGGTGAGTCCAGCTATTTCCCGAATAACCATGTGCTCGATGTCGGACCTTGAGGCTCCTCTTGATATCAAAACGTTGCTCTCGTAGCGTCTGTCATTCATGTTGAACCGGATGCCCAAGAACATAACAAGCCCTACGAGCAGTAGCACTGCTCCGCCTCTCAACACCTGAGAGAAACGTGTCATCATCCTCCAGCTTATGAAGGAGGTAACAGCCCATCCAAGTCTGTCGTTGACCTGATACCGTGTGTAGTAGTAACTCGAGGGCCTGTAATCCGGGTCAAGAGCCCTGATGCTCTCTTCAATGCCGAGAAGGTATCTGCTGGCCGCACCTGCATCGAACGGCCCAATAGCAGTCCTGTCGATATCAAGTAATACTGTGGGGTTGAGATCGTCTTGGTTGAGCAGAATCCTGTCAATGACAGCGATGCCAAACTCATAGTAGTAGTAGTACTGATTCTCTATTCTTTCCCACGGGTTTGAGAAGAGTCCAACAATCTTGAGCAGATACGATTGTGCCGGCGAACTCCATCCTTGCGTATAGTTGACAATATCGCCAATCTCGGTGCGCATCTGATGTGCAATGCCGAACTGCAAAGCGATTTCGGAATTGTTGTTCGGCCACCGACCGTCTTCCAGTTCATAGGCGCCAGGGAAAACGGTCAGAAAATCAGAAGCGAGGCTTGCCAGGGGTCCACTCGTTCCATATTGGTATGACTCGTTAAGCCTATTGATGAGTCCGTAGGATTTCTCAAGATAGGCCGCCTTCTGGACTCCGGGCAGGTCTCTGATAGACGGAAGCATGTCTTCGAGACTTGGCGAATACAGGCCATAGACGTACACTGACATTGCGAAGGGCCCGACATCAGTCATCCTATCCCAATCATGCACTGAGTAGGAGTCGACATATGCGCCGATTCCCAAGACAATCATAGATACTAGTATGAAGCAGGCTAGTGTGATTCCCTTTCTCCGGAGCGCGTGCGTGAACTGATAGTCCGCTGGTACCGCGGCCACTGTCTCCACCCCTACTCCTCGTCAATTATACGCCCATCTCTCATGTTGTAGACCCTGTCCATCTGTTTTCCGACATCAGGGTCATGGGTCACAACGATCAGAGTGCCTCCCTCTCCTTTCGTAAGACCAATCAATACTTTCATGACATCTGCGCCAGTCAGGGTATCCAAATCCCCCGTGGGCTCGTCCGCCAACACGACGACCGAGCTAGTCGTACCCTTCGGCTTTGCCAAGGCACGGGCTATGGCAACACGCTGTTGTTCGCCGCCGGAAAGCTCATCGGGCCTGTGATCTGCCCTTTCCGTGAGGCCAACAAGACCGAGCAAGTGGTCTACCTTCTCTTTTCTCTCTCGCTCAGGAACCCCGCTAATGAGTAACGGCAACTCGATGTTCTCGTATGCTGTTAGGACCGGGAGCAGATTGAAGAACTGGAATACAAATGAGATCTTGTTTCTCCTTATGATTGTCAGTTCGCCCTCGCTCATGCGAGTGATGTCTACGCCATCTATGAGTACACGCCCCTCTGTTGGCCGGTCAAGCGCCCCAATAAGATTGAGAAGCGTTGTCTTGCCCGAGCCCGAGGGACCCATTATGCCAATGGCCGCGCCCCGTTTGACCTTCAATGATACACCCCTGAGGGCTGGAACCTTGATTTCGCCCATCCTGTAGATTCTCGACACGGAATCGATGTCAACTATGTACTCAGAACTCATGGGTTCCCTCTCCACATTGGGCGTTTCTCGGAACTCACAGTATGCTAGCACCATCCGCTAATAAAGAACGTCCTGTCAGCAGTACAATGCTTCTATGATTCCAATAGTCACAGACCAGTTGAGGGGCCAGTTCGGGGTATGACACAATGTGTGATGCGATATTGCACCCTGATATGCCCAATCGCGGAGAGGGACAAACCACGAAACAGAACCTTTATCTCAGGGCTGGACATATTTGGCCATAGAATACCTAAAGAGAATGGGAAGCAATGTCTGAGGGAACGTTGCGCAGGGAACGTTACGAGTTCTTCAGCTGGAAAGGCTTTAGCGTTGGCGCATCAGTAATCAGTCTATCCTTCTTGATTCAATCTCTCGTGGGATTTCCTCACATATGGACTGAGTCACCACTTCCTTTTCTGCTACTGATTGCTGCTTCGGCATTAGTCGTGGGGACTTCTTCGGGAGCAGTTCTTGTGTTTCTCGTTCCTCCAAATCAAGACGTAATCGGTTTATCCGGTCTCGGTAGCGATGATGCGACTCAGACTGTGGCCTTGCTTCTTGTACTTGTAGCCCTTGTGCAACCGGTCATGTCCGGATACCTGTTCTTTTTCCAGTACTTCAACGGCGACCCACTTGCCGCCATTTGGGTAATCGTTGCCTTTGCTGCGCCGAGCGCGGGGATTGTAGCGGCATTCTTCCACAGGCGGAGCGCCATTACTTCCGATCTGAAAACTTACTTCCTACATAATGACCGACTAGACTTGGTGGCTCTCCAATGGCTCCAAGGTCTTGGACCTCGAACCACGACATACAGGATTGGAATGCTGCAAACTGCGGCTTCGAAAGTGAAAGGCCTGCGAGTATCGGGTCATGAAATCGTTAGAGAGAAAGCTTCACTTTCAGCGAAACGATGAGAGAAGCCGATTCTTCTAGGGCTTGTGATGTCTGGCCACATGAACAGCAAGTCCTTCATCGGTCCATGCCACCCAAGCACACTTGAGGCACGTTAGTTTTCTGCTCCCGGTTCCAAAACGAGGTGCAGGTTTCTCTTCTAGGTCGTAGATTGTCCCACCATATCCGCTGCTTCGTTTCGATGTGACTTTGTACCGCTTCTTGAAACAGTCTTCGCATATTCCCAATCTCTTCTGTTCATCATTTGAGTAGCTCTCGTCGAGAGTCTTGGCTGATCTGAGTGGTCCTATCTCCTGTCCACAACTCTCACAGAGATCGGGCGTGGCCATCACCGTTTTGTAACGCTAGCAGGTGCTCAGCGTACCATCTGACCTCTGAAACCCGCGGCTATTTTACTCTTCCCAGTTGAAGACACGGCAATCGGAACCACAGGCACCTTCGCCCGTGCAGTTGCTAACAAGAAGGAATGGTTCTTGCTTGATTTGAACAACCATGAGACCATCTATTGCAGAGGATGCAAACGAACAACAAGACAACGCGAGTTCTAGGTTCCAGTTTGACCGCTGGATTTCACAAAGAGCTCCGCAGCGGTTCTAAATACGTCTTCGACGCCTTGGCCAGTCAGGCATGAGGTTTCAATGAATGCAACTGGATGTAGCTTCTGCGCAGAACCAAGCCTGGCTGCAATATCCTGAGCGAGCTTCAGCCCCTCTTCCTGTGATACCGGTCCCTCTCTCTCGACCAAAGGGGCGCTCGCGCGCAGGTCTGACTTGTTACCAACGATGACAAATGGTGGACGAAGGCCTGAAGCTGCCGTACTCTCCTTCAGCCAGAAATCGATGCTTTCGAATGACCATCGGTCCGAAGAACTATATACAATGATAACGACGCCGGTGTCCTCATAGAACGTTTTTCTCGTGACCCTAGAACCAGATGCGATATCAAACGACCAAACCTGCAACCTGACTCTGTGGTTCTCGAGTTCGATGCGCTTTTCTGAAATGTAAGGTCTCTTGTCACCCTCGCCGCTTGCTTCGAGGGGTTTCAGTCCTGCCTTCTGCATCAGAGATGACTTGCCAACGCTTTCTTCGCCGAGAATCAGAGCTTTCACCGTATTCTGCGGTTTCTGTCCTCGCGATGGCAACTGAGCGGCTTCTGGACGGGCACTGGTTTCTGCCATAGGCGAAAGACGGACTTCCGTAATAGGAGTCCTGCCCATCTCAGATGTGACGGGTTCTCGCATGGCCGCCCGCATCCTGGGTGCTCCTACTATCTCTTCAGTTCCTTCGACTTCTATCTTGATTCTTCCCTTCTCGGGAACTGCACCGGACTGATTTCTGGGCTTAGATGCAAGAAAGGAGTCGCTCAGAGATTCTACGACGCTCAAGGCTTCTTCGACATCGCGGTACTCGAGTCCTGAAATAACTCCACCAGCTTTGCTTGGTGCAGTCTCAGGAACACTGGCCCTTGCATCTCGTGTGACCTGAGTTGCCGCGGACTTCCGTCTGGTCTTTTTTCTGGCACTTGTGCGAGCGGAGCTCTCCTCTATCTCCGTTGGTGTTCCGGATGGCTTGAGCTTCTGCACATCTGAGATTATCATCTTAACCTGAGGGACGCCGATCTTCTGGAGTGTCTCTTTCACGACTGCAGGGGGCAGCTTCTTGCCCGCTTCCCGGAAATAGGTCTCTAGGTCGGAGCAGACATCATCGAAGGACCTGTTGTTTGTTCCTATCTTCTTCTTCAGGACACCCTTGTCCCTCACCTCGACATATCCTGGAAGCAGAATCACAGCAACAGTAGTTCCGGGTACTATCAGGTTCGACGCGTCTCCATGAACGGTTCTTGTCCGTGGTCTGCTGGCGTTAGGTGATAACCATTTCGCTGACCTTCAAAGCGACCTACCCAACGTTTTTGTACCCGTTGGATGTCTGAGGACAGGACCTACATCCGAAGATGAGTGCGAGGTGAACAGGTTGCCGGATATTGATTTCAGAGACTATGTCGACGTAATCAAGGACTGGCCATCGCCGGGCAAGGCCGTATGCGACATAAGCAGACTGCTTGAGAATCCCCGCGTCTTCCATGAAGCTGTCATGGCTCTAGCCAAGCCCATCGTAGAACTTAAGCCAAACAAGATTATCGGAATCGAGCAGAGGGGACTTGCGCTCGGCAGTGCAATTGCATACTACCTTGGCTGCGGTATAGTACCCGCACGCTCAATTGCATACCTGCCCGAAGACTACAGCAGGCCCGTAGAATTCCTGCCATCAGACCGGTTCGCAGATCGCAGGCTGGCTCTGGTATCAGATTCCATTCAACCTGGAGACCGTGTCGCCATTGTTGACGACTGGCTAATTCAAGGAATAACTGTACTTGCGGTTGCGAAGTCTGTGCAAAAGCTCGGGGCCACAGTCGTTGGCGTCGCTTGTGTCATAAACAACATGTCCGAAACACGGCGCAAGATGCTCGGGCGTCCAGAGATACATTGCCTGATACGGAACCTGCGGACTGACATCCTCCATCCGGATAGCTAGTTAGCTAGAACTCGCTCCGATCTGGGCATCATACCTCTTTTCGAGAAACAACGGATCTTTTCTCGAATGGCCTGCCTGAAGCAATCGGAAAAGACTGCTAGTCACATCGCGGTGGTCAGAATCTTAGTGAATACGTCTTGGGCCAATACCCAAGTATCCGCGAGGATGTGTCAGGGTTACAAAGAAAAAGAGCAAGAGGCGCTGGGGGGTTAGTCTCACCCCAACAGCGCCATTGTATACTACTTACTTGATTTCTCTCGAAGCTCTCTGCGCAAGACCTTTCCAACCATAGTCTTAGGCAATGAGTCGACGAACTCAACTGTGGTAGGAACTTTGTAGACGGCCATTTTCTCCTTACAGAACTTACGGATTTCTTCCTCAGTAGCCGTCTTGCCTGGCTGGAGAATGATGAAGGCCTTTACTGTCTCGCCACGTACCTTGTCAGGAATGCCGATAACGGCGGCCTCCTTGACTGCAGGGTGCTCAAACAAGATTTCTTCGACATCTCTCGGCCATACCTTATAACCTGCGGCGTTAATCAAGTCCTTCTTTCTGTCCACTATGTATGTCCAGCCTTCCTTATCCATCTTCGCGATGTCACCGGTCAGGAGCCAACCGTCCTTTGACAGCACTGCTGCTGTCTCGTCGGGTCGATTGTGATAGCCGAGCATAACCTGAGGTCCCTTAACGGCGAGTTCGCCTATCTCGTCCGGTCCCAGGATCTTGGACGAGTTCTCAAGGTCTACGACACGACTGTATGTGCTCGGGAATGGCAGTCCGATTGACCCGATTTTTCTGAGACTCTTGTCGAGCGGGTTTGCGTGAGTGACAGGTGAGGCTTCAGTGAGACCGTATCCTTCTATGATGATTGCATTCGTTGCGTCCTCAAACCTCTTAGTCACTTCGGCCGGGAGCGCCATAGCACCAGCGATGGCGAGCTTCAGGGATGTTAGCTTGTACTTCTTCACATCGGGGTTGCTGTAGATTGATATGGCCATTGTGGACACTATCGGGAAGAAAGTGGGCTTGATACTGTCGATTTCGCTCAACACGTGCTTGACGTCACGCGGATTTGGTATCAGGATAATACCGCTTGCCCAAGAAATAGCGAGATTCATTGATATAGTCTGTCCGAAGATATGCTGCAACGGAAGTGCGGCCACAAAGATTTCCTTACCTTTGGTGGCAATCCAATCCATCCAGGCACTGCACTGACAGCAATTGGCCTTCAGATTATTGTGTGTCAACATCGCAGCTTTGGGAGTGCCGGTGGTTCCACCAGTGAACTGATAGACTGCAATGTCTTTTGCTGGGTCGACAGTGACCTTCGGCGCTTCGGGTACAGACTTCGCAAGAAAGTCAAGCCACTCATGGTCGCCTGCCCGAGTGGGCGGAACTTCCTTCATCTCTTTCTTGTAGACCGTCTTCGGAGCAAGACTTCGCTTCAATGAGCTCAAGTGATCCCAACCAGCTGTTACGATGACATTCTGTAGATCTGACTCCTTGCGGACCTCCTCAACGAGGTGATAGAAGAAGTTTAAGACCACAATCGTCTTCGCCTTGGTGTCCTGCAGGTATGTCCTCAGCTCCTTGGCCACACTCAGTGGATTGATCGGTGCGACAGTGGCACCACACTTGAGAGCGGCAAAGTATGAAATCACGAACTGAGGGCAGTTGGGCAGCATTATTGCTACGGTGTCACCTTTCTTCACACCTAGCTTCGAGAATCCGTTCGCTGCTTTGTCAACAAACGTGCCCAGTTCCTTGTAGGTTACCTTAATCCCTTCGTAGTAGAGAGCTACATTACTCGGGAACCCATCGACCGCCTTGTCAAGCTCAGCGAACAAAGGTCCGTCTGGTATCTTGATGTCTGGCGGAGTCTTTCCAACATAATGTTTCAGCCAGGGCCTCTCTTCCCTTGGTGGAGCAGGAACTGGAGCTGGTTTAGGCGCAGCTGGAGCAGGAGCTGGCTTAGGCGCAGCTGGAGCAGGAGCCGGCTTAGGCGCAGCTGGAGCTGGCTTCTTCTCCTTCTTGGTTTTGTCTTCTTTCTTAGCCATTGTCTCTCTCCTCTGTTGTCACAAAGGCAAGTATGTGGAAGTCTTCTCTCGCTCCATTTATCCCTTTGGGCAGCTCGTCCTACCGTCTTCATTCGTGAGGGTGGACCCCGGGTTGAACACTTCTTCCGTTTGGTCTGCCAACAGTCCTTCGTTCGCCGTTGTCCATCAGAGATGTAGTGCTTCCCTCAAGCACACCCATAAGCTTCTGGCTGCAATCCTTCCTGCCGTGGTCGCGTTGGTCGACCCCGTAGACATTAGCTGTGCTACCATCTGCTGTATTCTTCGGTCACGGTCACCTATCTCGAACAGGGTGTTAGCGAGAGGACTAGTGAACAGCTTCTGGGCAATCAGTTGTCTCTTCATGTCACGTCCAAAGCTGTGTTGCCATGCCCTCTCATACGTTATCAGCGAATTGCCGCGGAAGTTGTCGTGCTCCAAGGCACTCCCGATCGCAGAGGCCGCGAACTTGCCTGCACGCATCGCGTATGCTATCCCCCCACCTGTCAACGGGCTTACGAAACCTGCAGAGTCACCAGCCAGCACACAACGTTTGAGCGTTGTATGAGATATTGGTCCGGCCGTTGGAACTAGTGCTCCTCTCGCTCGGGATACATCTACATTAGCGATAAGGATTCTCCGGGCTTGAAGCGTCTTGACGAACAAAGCGAACTGTCCGGCCAAGCTTTCCCCACTGTTCGTAACCATGCCAAGCCCAACATTGACACTGTCGGTTTTCGGAAATACCCACCCATAGCCCGGTTGGTCGCCGAAGTTGGCGAAGAAATGATATTCCTTGTCATCGCCATAATACTCGGTGATCTGCGACTCCTTGGCGGGCACCTCCATGACCTTGCAGGCTGTGAGCGTTCCGGGTGGCCATCGTCTGTTAAGACCGGTCTCATGAGCAACTGTGCTGTTGACTCCATCGGCGCCAACGATAGCCTTCGCGGTCACGACCTGCCCATCAGATGTCTGAATAGTCACCATCTCCTCTTCCACACGGATCGACTTGACTCTCGCTGGTGCTAGGAATTGAGCACCTTCTCCAATTGCGCTCTTGAGTAGTGCATTGTCGAACTCTGTTCTGAGAGTCATGAACATCTCTGTACGACCCTTCAGCGTAAGGTGGCCGTTTGAGGAGTGAAGCACACCTACCTTTGAAGTACTGATTCGAAACTCTTGGCCTCTCCCCTTCAGGTAACTGAATTCATCAATCAGCAGAGGCGAAAAGCCTCCGCCGCATGGTTTGTCTCTGGGAAATCTGTATCTGTCCAGAAGACAGACACTGAATCCTTGCTTCGCGAGGTATCTTGCAGCCGTAGACCCAGCAGGTCCTGCGCCAACTATGGCAACATCGTACATACTCGTCGTGATGAACCTGACAGGTTACTCTCTATTCTTTCTACTGGTTATGTCAACTGCAGCGCTATGTGCCTCATGGCAATGGCCGTATGAGCAACATTGAATACAGCGAAAGCGAGAGCAAACCTATCATGGTCTGGAATCAGAGTCAGTCATCTGGGCAGGCCTCGGCAAGAGTCATGGAGGCGCGCACCAGAATCCAGAGTCGGATTAAGTCGAACATGAAACTGGATACCTTGCTCCACTGGTGTGTAACATCCATTCTCGCGCTGAACGCGGCATTGGTTCTCTATGCCGTGATATCGATTGTCACCACTATGACGGTATCCGGACTCGACTTGATGGACTCGCTGCCCATTGCATTGTATATCCTCCCTCTGGTCATTGTGCTAGGCTCTGTGGTCTTGGCCTATTATCGACATAGAAGCGGCCTTGCTGCGATCATCATTCTAACAGTGGAGTCTGTCTTTTTCCTCTTGCT
>Ga0315296_10004205_pt1 | contig 11801 bp, 12 predicted proteins | sample YL17G14_18_MG_FD_203921 | JGI IMG/M metagenome (GOLD analysis project Ga0315296, IMG submission 203921) | Sediment microbial communities from Yellowstone Lake, YNP, Wyoming, USA - YL17G14_18 | ecosystem: Environmental > Aquatic > Freshwater > Lake > Sediment | place: USA: Wyoming | collected...
TGTTATTCAGCTTCGAGGCGGGTGTTTGAAGATGGGTGAAGGTGGCCGCCAAATTCAAAGCTGATACTTCTAAACGTTGGCTTACCTTAGATTATCGCCCGCTCGAATTGGAACAGCAAGTCCGTGAATTCTGGGAGAGACACAAGGTTAGGGAAAAACTTGAACAACAGAGACTCGAGCATAATCGAGGCGTTTTAGGCTACGTTGAAGGACCGCCAACCCTTAACGGTGTGCCTCACGTTGGGCATGCTCGCGGTCGCGTCATGAAGGATCTTCGTTATCGTTGGAAGAGTATGCAGGGCTTTTATGTTCCATTTTGGGCTGGTTGGGATTGCCAAGGATTGCCTGTTGAGTTGGAAGTTGAACGTGGATTAGGCGTGCGAAACAAACGAGACCTGTTGGAGAGAGTTGGTGAAGAACGCTTCGTGGCTGAGTGCAAGAAGACTGTAATGAAGTACCATAAGGAATGGTTTGAAGCTGACATGAAACTCGGGGTCTTCATGAACCATGACAAGGCCTATTGGACTTTCCATGATGACTACATAGAGCAAGAATGGCAATACCTCAAACGTGCTTGGGAACAAGATCTACTCGGCGAGGGCTACTACATAGTAGCTTACTGCCCCCACTGCCAAACCTCGTTGAGCAACGCCGAAGTTGGCTTAGGCTACGAAGAAGTGGATGATCCATCGCTTTATTTCAAGATGAAAGTGAAAGACTCAGAAAACGAGTACTTCCTAGTTTGGACAACGATGCCGTTCACACTCGTAACCGACCTTATGCTAGCTGTTCACCCCGATGCTGAGTACGTGAAAGTCAAGGTAGGCGAAGAAAACTGGATAATGGTGAAACAACGAGTCGAAGACTTGATGCAAGAACTCAAGGTAAAAGACTACGAAGTTCTTGACGTTGTCGGTGGCAAAACTCTCGAAGGCCTGAAGTATGAGTACCCATTCCTCGACACGGTTCCAAAACAGAGCGAACTTGACCAGCACCCACTTGTACACTCAGTTGTAACAGAAGACTTTGTCGATGTCACCACAGCTACAGGCGTTGTCCACTTGGCTCCCGGAAACGGAGAAGACGACTTCAAGGTGGCTCAAAGACGCAAAGTGCCCGTTTACGTGCCATTCGACGATGAAGCCAAGTTTACAGCTGACGCGGGCGAATTCGCTGGCTTGTCTGCCCGCGACGCCGACTCACATGTGGTCGATGTACTTCGCAAGAAGGGTCTACTTGTTTCAGTGAAGACGGTTACGCATGAGTATCCGCTCTGTTGGCGTTCCCATCACAAGCTTGTGTGGCTTGCACGTAAAGAGTACTTTCTCTGGACTGACAGGATAAACAGTCGAGTGGTGGAAGCCGCGGAGAAAGTGAGCTACTTCTTTGAAAGCCCCAGAAACCGCTTCCTCTCCTTCTTAAGAGAGGGAAAACCATGGTGTGTTTCTCGAGAACGAGTCTGGGGAGCGCCACTACCCGTGTGGGTCTGCCAAAGCTGCGGAAACAAAGTGTTCGTAGCCAGCAAGAAAGAGTTGTTCGAGAGAGCAAATGCAGAGCCGACTCAAGATTTTGAACTGCACAAACCTTGGGTAGACCGCTTAGTGTTGAAGTGTGATAAATGCGGCCACTCTATGAAACGAGTGCCCTTCGTGCTTGATTGTTGGCACAACGCCGGCGCTTCACCCTATGCACGTTTCACAAGTGAAGAGCGCAAAATGTTCGTCCCAGTTGACTTTCTAACAGAAGGAATGGACCAAACCCGAGGCTGGGCAAACACATTACTGCTTGAACACGTCGTATTCACAGGCAAGGCGGAGGCGCCATACAAGGCTTTTCTCTTCCAAGGCTTGGCTCAAGACGCAAGAGGTAGAAAAATGAGCAAAAGCCTAGGCAACGTGCTGGAAGCCAACACAGCTTTAGGAAAATGTTCCGCGGATGTCTTCAGGTTCTATGCGCTTTGGAAGTGCTCTCCCGTTGATGCTATGAGTTTTGACATGCGCGAGTTGAGCAAGCGACCATATCAGGTGCTCGGCACGCTCTATCATTTGCACCGGTTTTTCATGCAGAACGCGGAGTACGACAGGTTTAACCCGCTTGTGCACACGCTTGATTGGGCTCGAGAGCAAGGTGTGCTTGCGCCTGCGGATCGTTGGCTGCTTTCAAGGCTTCAAGACACTGTAGCTCAGTACACACTTTGGCTGGGGTCTTGTGAGTTCAATTTTGCTTGCGAGGAGCTGGAGAAGTTTGTTGTGGATGCCTTGAGTCGCGAGTATGTGCCTATGGTGCGACGGGATTTGTGGAGCGATGATCCTGAGTCGTTGAATAGGCGGTTGGCTGTTTACGCAACTTTGTGGCATGTGCTGAGGTCGCTGGTTCTATTGTTTAACCCAGTTACGCCTTTTGTCTGTGAGTTCTTGTGGCAGAACGTTTACCGCGCTCTTGACAGCGGGCTAAACGAATCTGTGAATCTGGAACCGTGGCCTGTGCCAGCTGAGAATCTTAGGGATGAACAGCTGGAGAGAGATTTCGATCTATTGTTACGCGTCGTGGCGTTGTCGTATTCAGCCCGGCAGGTGAGTGGGTTAAAGCGTCGATGGCCTTTGAGCAAAGCTGTTGTAGTTGCCTCTAGAGACCAAGTAAAGGCTCTAAAGAGTCTGGATGACCTGTTCTTGGAGTTGGCCAATGTTAAATCTGTGGATCTTTTGACCGAGTTTGACGGCGCAGACAACGCGGCTGAGGAGGGACGTTGGAAGACTGCTTCTGAGGGGGATCTGACGGTGCTGCTGGATTCCAAGCGCGATGCTGGACTACTGGGCGAGGGTGTCATGCGCGATTTAGCTCGACGAGTTCAAGCTTTGCGCAAAGACATGGGCTTCAGTCCTACTGACGTGCTTGAGGCGGTTCACCTAGCAGGTTTGGATGATGAGACGAGGGATTTGTTAGAGCCCCTTTTAGACGTCATGGCGAGCCTAGTGCGGGCTAAAAAGGTGAGCCTTAACAAAGACAAGCGCGAGGCAGCAGGTGTCGCTGAGACCGAGTGGCACGAGTTTAGTTTTGATGACAAACGGGTTCATGCGGCCATCTGTTAACGTTAAATTCTCTGTCGACACAATCTAATATCCAGCAATCAAGCGGAGGTGGAATATGCATGGTGAAGAAGGGTACCAAATACAAGTGCAAGTCATGCGGAGTTGTTATGGTTGTTGACACAGGTTGCGATTGCACTCCCTGCGACGTGATATGCTGCGGCGCCCCCATGGAGGAAGTCAAAGCTAAAACAAAAGCTAAAGCAAAACCCAAGGCTAAGAAGTGACTTTCTGGTTCGGAGCCTGCGTTTGAGTTGGCAAAGCTTGCTTCAAATGGGCGGCGAGAGGGTGGGTAAATGACAAGGCTAGGAGAAATCTACCTTTGCGAGATCTGTGGAAACAAAGTTAAGGTTCTGGAAACAGGCGTGGGAAAGCTCGTCTGTTGCGGACAACCGATGAAGCTCGTCAAAGCAGGACAAGAGAGGCTCGGCACTTTTTCCGCGTGAATGCTTGTGCGCAGCGCTATCGGCGGATCTTCAACCTTTTTCAGGTCCAACAATACCATAAATGCGAGTGACGTCGCCTTGATTTTTCCTATCCCCTCTTATCATATGAATACTCTTGCCGACCAACTGAAAACCTGATTCCTCAACAAGCTTTCTTGCGTTCTCGTTCAAGGCTGGAAAGCCCAGACGCAGATAACCGGCTTCTTTTCGCATTGACTCAAATAACGTACTAGACAAGAGCTGGGCTAGGGAATCATTGCATACCCAAGGTCCTATCCAAAGCCCGTCTAGCGTCTTTCTTGCCATAATATACCCTTCTACGTGTTGGTTCTCTTTGGCAGCGAAGCAATACTGGGAGAAATCACTGTGAAGGCTTTTCAAGACGGAAAGCCTATTTGCACCAAAATGTTGAGCGTCGAATTCAGCGATTTCGAGAATGTCATTTTCACGTATCAGAGACACAATTCCTTTTCTGCGCGGCTGATCCTTATGCTTGGGCATTCCACAGAATCGAAGCGAGTCAAACTCGTCAACAAAGCCTAGGCGTCTGTAAAGCGGAGCTGCCTTCTCTACTGCTTCAAGCTTAATTGCTCTTGCTCCTCTCTCTTCTAGATAGCTGATAGCGGCTTCCATCAGAGCTGCACCTATGCCCAATCCGCGTTTCTCGGGATTAACGATTAGAAGCCCTATCCACCCGATCTTGCCATAGATAACTGAGAACACGTGTCCAACAGGCTTGTTCTCAGATTCCGCTATGAAACAACCGTTGGGCTCAAGCTTCCAGCATCTTTCAACATCACGTCTTGTGTGCCCCCAGCCTTCTCTGCTCACAGACTCTGACACATAATCAATATCAGCGCCAGTCCAGCGCCGAATCATAATTGATTTGCGGAGTGGCTCCAATGTCACCAGAAATCCATTATGAGAAACTGGCTTCTCGGGAATAATCGTTCCAGCAGCTTGACGGCTCTTGCTTCGCCAACCGTTGCTTCTACCTTGAGTTGCCCACTTTTGCGGCATTCCAAGGGGTCTGTAACGCCAAAAATGAGTTTCACCAAGATTGCTCCGCTGAGCATGACTTTGAAGTCAACAGGCTGATTGGTCCAGACAATCTGCTGCACCTTTTCGGTTGTTTTCTCCAAGAAGAGACTGTGTTCATCGCACTGTATCTGTGCCAACCCGTTCCAGCCTTCAGCTCCCTTCAGGCGGTTTGCAAAGACAGGCTCCAGTTCGCTTAATAGTTTCTGAGCGTTTAGGATCGCGTACATGAACACGCCCATTGACTCAGATTCGATGAATCCAAGTTTCGGAAAAATCCTTTCGTAAACGGGATTTCGCAGTGAACCAGCGACGATAGCTGCGACTTTCCTCTTATTGAAGTCCGCGGTGACCTTTTCAACCAATAGGCTGGCTACTTGCTCCGAATCATGCTTTGGATCGACTACTATCTCTCTAAATTCGCCAGTGTGATTTCTCTTCTCCAGGGTTGCATGAACGTAGCCCACCATTCGGTTTTGGCTGTCTAAAGCAACATAATTAATGTTGTCCCTCTTTCGAAGCATGCGTACAAACGATTTTGGAGTTCTTGCCGCGGAACCCACGAAATGCTCCGTGAAACTGAAGTAAAGCTGCAACATCTCTTCTATATCTTGTCTTGAAGCTGCGCGCACTTTGAACTCCATTCTACTCATCCCACCTCCAATGCAGAATGCGCTTGAACACTTCAATGTCGGACAGTTCACCCTTTGCTACTTTTAGCTTCCCGCTCGTCACTGCATCTTCCCACTGGATGACATTTCGCCTTATTTTGACATAGGTTTCCAGATCTGTCGAGAACTGGATGTCGACGCGTTTCGGTGGCTTTGCCAGTCTCTCAAAACGGTTTTTCCTGAACCTGAATGATAGGGTGCCTACGCCCTTGAGTTGAATTGCGACCGATTTTTTCCAGTCTTCAAGTTTTCTTGCGGCGACTTTCGAATCTTTTAGCGACCGGTTGAGGTAACGCACCCATACCCCAAACAGGTATGGATAATCCAGATATTTCATGTACGTGCGCCAAGTCATGACGTCGATAAAACCTAGACGCTCATATATCCGATGAGCCGGAATATTAAGCCCCGTGTAAAGCGAAGCATTCGACAGGCCATTCTGTCTGCCTTTTTCCAAAGCTCTCTTCATGAGGTTTGAAACCATGCCTTTGCACCTGTAATCCGAGTCCGTGCACACGCCAGAGATTCCAGCGTTCTTCAAGTAGACGCCTTCACCGTGATGCAGCTGCTTAAAGACCTGTTCTACACAACTTACGAGTTTCCCATCTACAACACCAACAAAAACGTCTTCGGGACGCACTCCTTCGCTTCTGTACCACTCCTTTAGTCTTCGAGGAGTCGTGGGTCCAAAGCACTCACTGAAAATGCGTGAGAGGGCTGCCTCATCTCCTTTGACATAGTTGCGAATCGTGAACACGATGGATTTTTCCAAATATGCAAGTCTCCATTCTTTTGAAGCAATCTTAACTAGAGCACAAAACGTTGCCCTAAAGCGTTTCTGTCAGCGCTAGCTGCACTCTTGCTTTTAGGCTACGTAGGGTATGAACTCCCACTTTTCCCGCTCAGCGCCAATTTTCTTCAAGATACTAACCGATACTTCTTCAGGAAGATACGTCATGACCTTGCCCACATGCTTACATAACTGCTTGGCTGGTGCGCATCTGCTCCAATCAGCACAATCGTGCAAAATGAGGCGCCGCGGTACATCGATTGAGACATGATATTCGCGCACCTTGGCTCTCACGCTCTCCTCAGATGCCTGTTCCACAGAGATCTCGCTGTCTTTTATCTCTCTAGCTCTTCTGATTCGATTGTCGTCCATGAAAACTTTGAGCAGATCACTTAACTTCATGCCTGCGATCTTCTCGGGCATGAAAGCGGTCAGCTCCATAGACGGCTGCGGCGAAGGCGCCTTCAACTTAGCTTCCAGATAGGCTCCAACCTTGTCTTTCACAGTCTTCTGTTCCTTTGTGATTATTTCAAGCATTTCAGCCATTTCTAGGCTGTTCTTAACTGCGTAGGCATGATAGTGATTGTTGAAGTAACCAAGGACCTTCTTAGCTTTCGTTGCGGCTGCCTTGACTTTGGGCACCCAAGGCTGTAGTTCCTCAGTTTTGTAGTGGTAATTGTACCACGGTGACTCGCCTTTGCCATGCCACCTGATATACGCAAAGTCTGCTGTAACATGCATGTCGGGAGGTAACAATGGCTCGTCCACAGCCGTGTAAGCCACCTGATACCTCCAAAAGTTGAAGCATCTGAGGATTCATCCAAGAAGGGTGGCGAAACTCTACGGCGAGTCTGAACTGAGTTGGAAAAAACGTAAAGAAGCTTTCGAGAAGGCTTAAGTTGAATTTCAGGCTCGGGGGCAACTGCGCAAGCAAGCAAGCGAGCTTGCCGTTGAATTGCAGAGGTTCCATCAACTCAAGGAACTTGTTCAGATCCTGCTCAACGCCTTTCGCCGAATCAAGCTTCTTCTCGTGAGTGATGAGCTGAGGCAACTTGGCAGCAAACAAGAAATCCTGCGGAGAGTATCTAAGCCAACCAAAAACCATGCCTTTAGTCGGATAACGATAGAACGTCGAGTCAATCTCAACGGTCTTGAAGACGCGGGAATAAGCTGTCAACATGCTTTTCTCGCCTTCGCGATAAAAAGCTCCGACCCACTCTTTGTACGACCAACCAGAACAGCCGAGCCACACGTTTTCCATGAGTATTGCCTCTTTTCACAAGCATTATAGACTGTTGTGCCATGTAATAGTTTTTAATTGGCACTATCATAGAGCCATTGGAATAATCATGAGACTGTTGGTGATCTCTGACTTTCATGGAAGCATCGAGGCCGCACACAGAACGGCTGCAAAAGCTGAAAGAACGCAAGCTGACGTTATCGTTGTGTGCGGAGACATAACCCACTTCGGCTCAGTTAAAGACGCTGAAAAAATGCTTGCACCATTGACCACGCTCAGTAAGCCAATACTCTACGTGGCTGGCAACTGCGACCCATCCGAACTTGCGGAAGCACAAATCACAGGAGCCACAAACATACACGGACAATGCCAGAAGATCAACAATATTTCTTTCATGGGCATTGGTGCTGCCCCCACAAGCCGATTCTACTCATGGTTTGAAATGTCCGAAACAAAAATAATGACCTCACTGGAGCGGATGGCAGACCGCTGTCCACCAAACAAATGGCTAGTCGTAGTCTCGCACGCTCCTCCTAAAGACACAAGCGTTGACTTGGCGTTCTCCAAGATTCACGCTGGCAGCGTCAGCCTAAGAACGTTCATCGAAGAGAGAAAACCCAGCATCGTGTTTTGCGGACACATTCATGAAGCCAAGGGAGTAGACCGCATAGGCGACACAATCATCGTAAACCCGGGACCAGTGAGACATGGCAATTGTGCCATCGCGGACTTGGGCGACAAGATTGAAGTCGAACTGGACTCGGTATGAAAGCTCGTTTAAAGTTTAAAAGTGAATGCGATAATCTATACAGAACCGCGAGATGACAACAAATGCCATTTGAAAAGGGAGACTTCGTACTCATCGATTTCACAGCTAAGGTGAAGGAGACAGGCGAGGTTTTCGATACCACGAAAGAGGACATAGCCAAGAAAGAGAAACTGTACAAAGAAGGCGAAATCTACGAACCCAATCTCATCGTCATCGGCGAAGGCTGGGTGCTAAAGACCCTCGATGAAAGCTTGCCCGCTCAGGAACTGGACAAAACAGCATCCGTTGAGATCCCTCCTGAAAAGGCCTTTGGAAACAGAGACCCAGAAAAAGTAAGACTGGTGCCTCTAAAACGGCTGATGGCAAAAGGAATCACTCCTCAGCTTGGAATGAGAGTGGAGTTTGAAGGCAAGCTTGCCATCGTCAGGACGCTAGGCGCGGGCAGAGTGCAACTCGACTTTAACCCTCCCTTGGCAGGCAAGACCCTTGTATACGAAGTCACAATTCAAAAGAAGCTTGAGACAGAAGAAGAAAAAATCAACGCGCTAATTCATCGGCGCATACCCTCAGTCGACGCGTCCAAATTCGAAGTGAAGAACAAGAAAACAATGGTTGAAATCGAAGTGCCTGAAGAAGCCTTCTACATCGAAGGCTTGCAGGCAGCAAAGCGGGGCGTAGCGATTGACATACAGAAATTCTTCACTGAAAAAGACACAGTCGCGTTCATCGAAACCTTCAAGAAGAAAGCTGCAACGACCGAGATGCCCGCCGCGGAAAAAACACCCGCAGAGCAACCAAAAGAGGCACAAACACAACCGCCACAGGCTCAACCAACGGAAGCTACGGAAACCTCGTAAATCTCCGTTGAAACAAAACCCAAGAGCCCAGTCTGCGATTTCCTGTACGCTTGAGACATTGTCAATTTAGCAGAATCGAAAGCGCTCGGCTTCTTGATGCGCAACTGCTACGGTCTGTTCCCCTTTCTCTCCTCGCTCTTTCTTCAAACTTTCTTTCTAGTCAGATTCTGAATCATGAATAGTTGATATGTGCTGAGCGAAAGCTAGAGAATTCTGTTGTAATCTCAGATAGCTTCAGCCTTGTTCCAAAGGAAAAATAAAAGGAGGTGAGAGATTGAAGCTGAGAGCAGCTTTCCTGCTAGCCCTTGCGTTACTTGCCTTCTCGACACCAATGTTCGTTACCCTGAACGTGTCGGCACCGAAGCTCCATGGTGCCTCACGCGGCATAATAGAAAACGTCGACGTGCCCGTGCAGCCCTGCGGCGATCCAATTGACAATCCCGATTTTCCGCACTAGCCAGTGAAAGGTTTTTGTGTTTGATAAGTTTCATATAAGACTACAACATAACAAGGAAGCGAGCAAGAGTATATGCCGAAAAGAATTGACCTCCATCACCTGAAGACCGTTGAAGCCCTCGAAGTGGAAGGACCACGCAATATCACTAAAGTTGCCAGAAAACTGAACATTCCAGCTGAAACCCTGCGGAAGAGAGTGAGACGAATGACCTCCCAGTTTTCTTGGCGTTTTCACCTCAACATTTATCACACATACCTTGGACTCAAGAAAGCCCTCGTGTTTGCTCAAGCCGTCCCGGGATACGAAGACCTGCTTTCCGACTGCCTGAAAACCAACGATTTCTGGTTATACGTGAACCGATGTTACGGCATGAACGAAGGATGTGTCGCTCTCTATACCATTCCTAGCAACAACAGTGGTGATTTTGAAGCCTTCGTGAGGCAATTAGAGGAAATGGGCCTTGCTAGCCGCACACAGATTTTTTGGTCAACCTGTTTCCACTATGTTCACTTGAGATCCAAATGGTTTGATAGAGCATCGAACACGTGGAGTTTTCACTGGGACGCGTGGCTTAAAGAAATTTCTAGGAACGGTACCGAACTGCCAATTACACTGCGGGACCCTGACGAGTTCCCCGTGAAAGGCGATAGGACAGACCTGCTGATCCTAAAGGAATTGGAAACAAACCCGCTTGTCAGAATGACTGATTTGGCGAAGGAAATCGGCATTTCTCAGCAACTAGCGGCATACCATTATCTCAAACACGTCCAGGCGGAAGGGTTGATCGAAAGCTTTGAGATCGCTTTTCCTTACTTCGACAGAGCGAGCTCGGACGAGTTCGTTTTTGTCTTTGAATTTGACAGTTATGAGAAGTTTACCAAGTTTGCCTCGTCTCTCCTAGACAAACCCTTTGCACGAGGCTTGGGGAAAGTTCTGGGTAAGAACGCGTTGATCGCACACCTGTATTTGCCTCGAACTGAGTTCAGAAGATTAGTCGAAGCCCTATCCACTCTAATCAGATCAAAATCGCTCAGCAATTACAGCTACGTAATTCAGGACGTTGGAAAAGCCTCACGCCAAACAATTTCCTACGAATACTTCAAGAACAAGAAATGGACGTACGATCACGAAAAACACATCAGAAACATGAAGAAACTTGGCAAAGCCCAGAGTCCAAGTAAGAAAACCGTTGCATGACTGGGACTGACAAAAAAAGAACAAAGAAGCCTAGGGCTTCACGCCTTGGGCTTCCATTGCCTCTTTAAAGAGCTTCTTTGAAACTGCTATTCGAGCTTTTTGAGCCATGATGTCTCTTGTCACAAAGTCTAAGGCTTCTTCTGGACACCACTTGACGCACTCTGGGTCGCCCTCGCACGTGTCGCAAATGCGCACAATCTTCTTCTCTGGGTGCAGAGTCACGGCGCCGTAGTCGCAAGCTTCAATGCACCAACTGCAACCATCGCATTTTTCATCATCTATCATTATCACGCCTGTCTGCTCAGACTGCTTGAGCGCGTCTCTTGGGCACGCGGTTACGCATGGGGCTGGGCTGCAGAGTCGACACGCTATCGAGATGTTGATCAGAGGATGAATGCGCATCGTGCGGATTCTTGATTTTTGTGCGCTGAACACGTTCTCTTTGTCCAGTGAGCATATGTACTCGCAGATTGCGCAGCCTGTGCATTTCTCTGGGTCGCAGGACACTAGTTTCCATTTTGCTGCTTCAGCTTTGGGAACTGCTGCCATAGGGATTCCTCCTATTCCTCCGTTTTCACGTGTTTTTTACGTGTTTCAGGTTTGTCTTTGACTATGTAGGCGAGGTCTTCCATCCCTAGCTCCTTCAGTTTCTCAAGAGTTGGAATTCCTTCCTTATTCCATCCGCGGACCTCGTAGTAATCGTCTAAAAGCAGGTCTAGCTCCTCTTGGCTTACATAGCTTCCCTTTGATGGTCCTTCATCTGGTATTGGCACGTGCATTACTTTCCAAGGCAAGCTATCATCTTTACGGGTCAAACCTTCTCTTATGTTAATGAGTCTGCCCAGATTGTTGATGCGCTCTCCAGCCAGCCTCAGTTCTTCGCCGCTCATCTCGATGCCAGTGACAGCGGTGTAGAGGGCTGCCAAATCGTCGAATCCTTTGACGTATGTGCCTCTCGAGAACTTGCACACTATTATAGAGTCGATGATCGAGTACAGGTCCTCAGTCTCTTTCACAAGTTTGCCCCGGCCTTTCTCAGCCTTGAACCGATTCACCTTGCCAGACACATCAGGTCCATACGCGCCATGTCTGTTATGATCCGCTCCGCGGAAAGATACCGCATAGCCTAAGGCTGCAGTCTTGAGTCCACGAATGTCGTAGCCTGTCATTTCCACGCCTTTGATGTGGACCGCGTATTTGTCAGCGCCATTGCCAATCTTCTCGGCGGCTAGCTTTGCTCCTTCAGCAAG
>Ga0315296_10004206_pt1 | contig 11796 bp, 9 predicted proteins | sample YL17G14_18_MG_FD_203921 | JGI IMG/M metagenome (GOLD analysis project Ga0315296, IMG submission 203921) | Sediment microbial communities from Yellowstone Lake, YNP, Wyoming, USA - YL17G14_18 | ecosystem: Environmental > Aquatic > Freshwater > Lake > Sediment | place: USA: Wyoming | collected...
ACCATCCGACGCCGGTCCGCGGCGGCGCGCATTCAGGCGCGCCCGTGCCCTTTGCCATGGCGGGCAGCGGGGTGACAGGGGTCGTCCATCTGGGGTTCGGCGAGGCTAATGCGGCCAAGTCCGGATTCCAGATCGAAAACGGGTACGAGCTGATGGAATATTTCCTCAGGAGTTGAAGCGGCCCAGCGGTCGCGGGATAACATATAGACAGCAGAGAGTTGGGAATGTGGTGAGTTGACTATGGCGATTGTCGTTCAGAAATTCGGCGGCACGTCGGTGGCGGACGCCAAAGGGATTCGACGTGCGGCCAAGCGAGTGATCGAGAAGATGCAGGCCGGCTACCAGGTCGTGGTCGTGGCTTCCGCCCGCGGGCAACAGACGGACGAGCTGGTCAAAGAGGCGCTGGAGCTCAATCCGAATCCTCCCCAGCGGGAGATGGACCAACTGCTCAGCACGGGCGAGCAGCAGACGGTGTCGTTGTTCGCCATGGCGCTGGAGGCGATGGGCTCCAGGGCGATCAGTTTCACCGGCGGCCAGATTCGCATGCTGACGGACGGCGTGTTCAGCAAGGCCCAGATCAAGAGCGTCGATTCCGAGTTCATCCGCCGCGAGATGGACCAGGGCAAAGTCGTGATCGTCGCCGGTTTCCAGGGCGTCGATGAGCACGGCAACGTGACCACGCTCGGGCGCGGCGGCTCGGATACCAGCGCCGTGGCGCTGGCCGCGGCCTTGAAGGCCGAGGAATGTGAGATCTTCACGGACGTCGACGGCGTGTACACGGCCGACCCGCGAATCTTCAAGAAAGCGGTCAAGCTCGATGAGATCAGCTACGACGAAATGCTCGAGATGGCCAGTCTCGGGGCCGGTGTGATGCACATCCGCTCCGTCGCCGTCGGAAAACGATACAACGTCAGAATCCGCGTCAGGAACAGCGAGAACGAGAATCCGGGGACCATCATTACTCACGAGGTGCCGCAGATGGAAGGTATATTGGTGTCGGGCGCAACGATCCAGACAGATATGGCGAAGATCGGCTTGATCGGGATTCCCAACGTCCCGGGGACCGCCGCCAAGGTGTTCGCCCGGCTGGCACAGGCCAGGGTCGTTGTCGACGACATCATTCAGACGGAGATCAGCCCGGAGAAGGCCACCCTGTCGTTCATGATCGGAATCGACGACTTGCAGACGGCGAAACAGGTGGCGGAGGAGTTGAAGTCGGAGCTTCATTGCGACAGCGTTTTCGTCCGCGAGGATATCGCGCTGGTTTCGGTGATCGGCGTGGGGATGCGGTCGCAGTACGGCGTGGCAGACCGGATGTTCGGCGCCCTGGCCAAGGCGAAGGTCAATATCGACTCGATCACCACGAGCGAGATTCGCATCAGTTGCGCCGTCGATCGGAACGAGGTGGAGCGGGCGCTCGAGGCGGTCTGCCTGGCGTTCGAGCTGGACAAGCCCGCGCGACAGCGCAAGACGGCTTAGTTGAGGTCGGCAACCGTTGGCTCGCAGGCGAAAACGCGTTTACACACTGAGCAAGCGTGAACGAGCCGTCGTGATCAGCATCTGTCTGAGTGCGGCGGCTCTTCTCATTGGCCTGGACCGCGGCGTCCTGGGCCCGCAGGCACGCAGACTGTTCCGCTCGAACGCGCAGACCGCCGCCATGGATTTCGAGCGGTACGACCGGCAGGAGGCGACGGTGGTCCGGGTAGTCGATGGCGACACGCTGCACGTGGACATCCCGGACGGGTCGGGCGGGGTGACGAAGGTCCGGCTCCTCGGGATCGACACACCGGAAATGGGTGACGCAGAAAAAAGGCCGATGTATTTCGCCCGGGAGGCCACGGACTTCGCACGGCGGATGGCCCTCGACCGGACCGTGACCCTGTACCTCGATCAGCAGGCCGGCACCCGGGACAAATACGCAAGGCTCCTCGCCTACGTCGGGCTGCCGGACGGGAGATTCCTGAACGAGGAGCTTTTGTCCGGCGGCTATGCCTACGCCGACGTGCGATTTCGCCACGGCTACTCCTACAAGTACCGGCAACTGGAGGCCAGTGCCCGGACGCTCAAACAGGGCCTGTGGGCGAACGTCACGCCCGACCAGTTCCCGTCCTGGCTCCAGGAGAGACGCGCTCAACCCTCGCCCCAGCCCTGAGCCCCCTGCCCTGGTCTCAGATGTTGTACTCGCGGATCTTGCGGTAGAGGGTGCGCTCGCCGATGCCGAGGATTTTGGCGGCTTTCTCGCGGTTGCCCTCGGTCCGGGCCAGGGTATCGACAATGGCCTTGCGTTCGAGCTCGTTGAGCGAGATGCTGCCCAGGCCCGGCGCCGGCTCGGTGGCGCCGGTCAGTTGCCGGCGTTGCGCGATCTCCGGAGGCAGATCGTGGATATCGATCTTGTCGCGGTCGCACATGACGACCATCGTGCGAATGACGTTCTTGAGCTGCCGGATATTGCCGGGCCACTCGTAGCTGCACAGGACGCGCATGGCGGCGTCCGTGATCCCGGTGACTTTTGAGCCGGTCTCCTCCGCCGCCTCCTGGAGGAAATGCTCAGCCAGGATCGGAATGTCCTCCGCTTTCTCCCGCAAGGCCGGCAGCGAAATGTCTACCCCACGAATCCGGAAATAGAGGTCCTCGCGGAACTTGTTCTGCTCGATGAGCTTGCGCAGGTTCTGATTCGTGGCGCTGATGATGCGCACGTCCACGACGGTCGGCTTGTTGGAGCCGACAGGGACGACCACGCCGTCCTCGATCACGCGAAGCAGCTTCGCCTGCATCGTCAGAGGCATGTCGCCGATCTCGTCGAGAAAGAGCGTGCCCTCATCGGCGATCTGGAATAGTCCCTTGCGGTCCATGTTGGCCCCGGTGAAGGCGCCCTTGACGTGCCCGAACAGCTCGCTTTCCAGCAGCGTTTCCGTCAGCCCCGCGCAGTTGACCGGCGTGAATACCTTGTCCCGGCGCAGCGAATTGTTGTGAATCGCGCGGGCCAGAAGCTCCTTGCCAGTTCCGGAAGGTCCTTCAATAAGGACGGAGATGTTGGTCGGGGCCACGCGGCGAGCGACCTCAAAGATGCCCTGCATGGCGGCGCTGGCGCCCTTGATCCCCTCGAACAGGAACGAGTCGTGTCCCGCCTGCATGCTCGCCTGCCCGCCGTGAGCACGTGCCGCTTTTCTCGCCGCCCGCTCCACGAGGGTTCGCAACTGGTCGATATCCAGCGGCTTGACGAGATAATCGAACGCCCCTTGCCGGATCGCCTCCTTGCAGTTCTCGATCGTTGCATACGCAGTGATCAGGATTACCTCCGTGGAGTTGCTGTTCTGCTTCGCCTGTCGCAGCACGTCCAGCCCGTCCACTTTGCCCTCGAGCTTCAGATCGGTTACGACGACATCCACCCGCTGATTCCGCAGCAGCTCGACGGCGTTCTCCCCAGTATAGACCCCCAGCGCCTTGACCGGCAGCTTGCCGAGGGCCTCCACGATGCCGTCAGCGTGGTCCCGCTCATCATCAACAACCATTACAACCGGGCTCTGTTCCGTTATACGACTGCTCAATATTCCACCTGTATTGTACACCGCATGCCGGGCCCCGCGCATTCTTACTACGTACGCCGGACGCCCCATGATCGACCGGGCAACGGATAACCCGGCCATCTCTCATCGAACCAGGATTAGGGGGAATTGTATACCGGATCGGCCCACAAGGCAAGCCCCAGCACGCTTCAGGCTGCCCCCTTTCCCTGGGTCGTTTCCGGGTTCCTCTCAGGAGCCTGCGCAAGGATGTGGATGCGTTTTTCGCTTTGGGGCTACCAGCAGAATCGCAAAGATACTGCGGAGAAGCGGCCCGCCTTGACGAATGGAGGGCAGTCGCCGATCCACCTGCTAGTAGCCTACTATGCGTTAAACGCCGTCCCTGCGAATTGCCGCAAAACGCAATCGGATACCTGCACGTTGCAGATCGAGCTTGCCGCAAGAGGGGCGGGCGTGTATAATGAATATTCCACAAGCCCCTGGACAACCGTTCGCTTCTCTTCCATCTCTTCGGGTCCGGGGGCTCTGCTTTTCAATCTGGCTCTGTACTATATCGAAAGCCGTTTCCCAGACCCTACAATCCGCCGGCAAATCCGCAATTAAGGAAAATCCGCATTTGCCTGGCGCAATCTCGCAGCGCAAATAGAACACAGTGCTGGGGTAAGGAGCCAGATGTGCAAAGGGGGAATATGGGGCTTGAGGTAGTGTGTTGTCTTCGGCTGCTGGACTCGCTGGCGTACCTGCATCTGGCCCCGATCGCCCGCCATCCGGACGTGTCGAAGGTCTGGATCATCCGCCACGCGAAGATCGAGTATGGCGACATCCCCAAGGCGGAATACGTCATCGTCAATTCGAAGTGGCGGGTCGTGCGTTTTGTTCGGATGCTCGCCGCATGCATGAGGCTCGCGAAGGAGAAGAACGTCAGGCTGTTCGTATCGTTCAATCCGCTGCCCTACGGCCTGTTCTCGCTGGCGGCGGCCAAATGGCACCGCAAGAAGATCCATTTCGGGTTCATCGGCCAGGACTGGAATCGCTATTGCCGCGGCACGCTGCGCTCGTGGCTGGCGGGACAACTGCTGCGCAGGGTGGACCTGATCTCCGCTGCCGGCCCCGCCATGCGTCAGGAGATCTCACGGCTCGGCATTCCCGCGGACCGGCTTTTCGTCGCTCCCCACACGCTCGACCTGAGCCGGTTCCCAGCCAGGTCCGAGCCGGGCAACAAGTACACCTGCATCTTCATCGGTCGCCTGATTCGCCTCAAGCGAGTGGACACGATCCTCCGGGCGTTCCAGTATGTGGCGCAAAGTTATCCGGACAGCCGCCTGTGCATCGTGGGGGACGGTCCGCGACTGAAGAGTTTGCAGCGGCTGGCCGGCACACTGGAGATCGCCGAATACGTCGATTTCGCGGGCTACCAGAAGAACGTCCATCCGTACCTGTCGGCGTCGAAAATGCTGATTCTCGCGTCGGATACCGAGGGGTTGCCTTTCACGCTCGTAGAGGCGATGGCCAGCGGCGTGGTCCCCCTGACGACGCCCGTCGGGTGCATTCCCGACTACATCAGCGAGCAGGAAACCGGCCTGTTCTTCGAGGTCGGCAACCACCGGCAACTGGCGGACAAGATCCAGTGGCTGCTGGAAACGCCCCACGCCTATGCGCAGTTGCGGGAGAACGTTCTGAAGCTGCGGCCGGCCCTAGCCATTGAGCACTGCACCGAGGCCTGGGACGAATACTTGACCCGCGCGGCCAAACAGGACTCACAAAAGCCATGAAGCCTCCGTTCCAGTGACCGCCATGGATAGAGCCACAGGGCCGTCACAGCAGGGATTCATAGAACGCGAGGTATTCCCGGGCGCATCGTTCGATGCCGTAGTCGCGGAGCAGAGGCTCTCGAAGCTGGAGCAGGCGCCGTGTATCGTACCGCCGGCCCAGGGCGTCGATCAACTCGCCCGCGAGCGACTCCGGCTCGTTGAACTCAGCGACGTGACAGCCCGGCACGCTTGTCGCGATGTCCCTGTGAGCAGGAATCGGCGACAGAACACAGGGAAGCCCGGCAAAGAGGGCCTCCAGCACAGCCAGAGGAAGGCCCTCCCGAACGGAAGCGCTGAGATAGCAGTCCGCGACGGCCATGATATCCCGTGCGTCGCTTCGCAGACCGAGAAAATGAATGTAATCCTGTGCCCGCAGGTCCTGCACCGCGAGTCGCGCCGGCCCCGCCCCATCGGCCTCTCGGCCGCAAATAACATAGTGGAGGTTCTGCCCTGTCTCCTGCCGGACTTTCGCAACGGCCCGAACCGCCACGGGATAATTCTTATCTGCACGGACTGATCCGACACTGACGACCAGGATTGCCTCCGTTGGGAGCCCGAGCAAGCGAGTTAAGGAGGGCTTGGCAGGCAGCGGATCGCCCAACTGGCCTGGTGTGTCCACGCCGTTGGTTATGACAATACCGGCCTTGGACAGACCGGGATGAGCCCGATAAGCCACTTCGGAACAATACGCAATCGCCCTGCCCTGGTTGAGATACCTGCACAGGACAGACCACCGTTCGGGCGCATTGTGAATCGTCACGACATGTCGCCACCTGTGATCGGCCGAGCCTGCATGCATCAGGCGAGCCACTCCCGTCAGCGTGTGAGAGAGCTGCAAGTGCGTATTGACTATGTCAGGCCGGCAGCGCCGCAGGAGCCTGTTCAGCTTCACGAGGGCCGTAAGGGTGGACCACAGGCTCCCCCTGCGACGGTGTGCACTGTGGACTGCGATGCCACAGTTGCTCAAACGCCGATGTATCTGCTCTTCGTACGCGGTGACTTCCGCGTTGATCGTCGTGACTGTGACGCAGTGGCCCGCACGCTGCTGGGCCCAGGCGAGCGCAACCACCATGTTCTCCGCCCCGCCGCCCGACAAGCTGTTGACAACGTGCATGATTCTCATATCCGCTCCACCGCCTGACGAGGAGTACCTGCGCTGAGGCGCGATCCGAGGATCGATTCGTAGCACGCCGCGAGGGTTTCTTCGTTGGCCTCCCACGAGCGATGCGTTCTCGCGGCGTGGCAGGTGCGCTGGAACCATTGCTGCCGATGGGCCCAGACGTCGAGCAGAAATTCGTGCAAGCGCGTCACCTCGCGATCGGCCGGCGCTGCACATGTCAACACGGCGCCAGTGTGCGTTTCTCTCACGATGGACGGTGCATCGCCGGCGTATTCCGTGGTGACCACCGGCGCCCCGGCGGCAAGGTACTCGCCAAGTTTCGTAGGTGAGCAGACGCGGTTCGTGGGCGATTCGGCGCGCAGTAGGAGGCCGGCATCCGCCATGCACAGCACCGCAGGCACCCGGTCGGAGGAAAGACTCAGTATGCGGAAATCGTCTTCCTGTCTGCCTATTTGCTGCAACAGGCGCGCATAAGGCGACAAGTCTCCCGGCGTGATGAACAGAGCGAAATACCGCGTATCGATCCGTCGCAGCTTGATGATCAGGCGAAGTGTCTCCTCCACGCATTGCCACCGGAACAGACTGCCGGTATAACACAGGACGAGTCGGTCGCTCAGACCGAACTCGGCACGGCGGGACTCGCGGGTCTCAAAGGCCGGGCTGAACTTGTGGACTTCCACCAGACAGGGGACGATGTACGCAGGCGGAATTCCCCCATGACGGGCGCGGAGGACGTCCCTCATCGCGCGCGAAATGCACAAGATCCGGTCGGCCGCTCTTATGGCCCCCTGCTCCTGCCGCAAGTGTGCTGTGGCCCTCAGATCGGCCTCTCGCGGCATATCCGGATGCTTCTCCGCAACCATGTCTCCATGAACGTCCAGAACCCTGGGCAGACTGGCCGGGGCGACGAACTGCATTGCCTCGGTGCCCTCGATCTGCACAATTTCGGCCCCATGCCGGCGACAAAGCAAATCAATCCATTTGCCTACAAGCCAGTTATGCAGTCTTTCGATCGCGCGGACCCCGAAACAGGGCAGAATCGGAACGAAGTGCATGTCGAAAGGGGCCAGATGTGCCCGCCCCAGACGCCAACTGTGCAGAAACTGCTTCACCGGAAGCAGCCAGACGATGTAAACGTTCAATCCAAGACGGTGCAGGGTGCGCGCCATCTGCAGGACGCGAACCATGTAGCCGGTGCACTGGTACGTATAACCTTTGGCCACGACACACACGCCGGTCCGTCCGGGCACGCGTGTCACGTCCTGCCGGCGCCGGTCGCTCCCGGCCGTCCCGCTGAGAGCCGATCCGTAGACCGCTCGGATGTCCTGTTCATCCCTCATGTTTTGATGCCGATCTTTCACTGTTTCGGAAGTAGAAGAGGATCTCCTTCGATCGCCTTCTGCATTTCGCGGTCTGGAGAAGCCGGAACACGTTCTTGACATACACGCCGTAGAGAAGCCTGAGCCCATATTCAGAGCAGCCCGGGGAGGTGAAGACCCGCGTCCGCTCGGGGCCCATGGACTCGAAATGATGCTCATCATAGGTATTGACATGTTCACGAGTGCGACAGCCGAGTTCCTCTCCATAGGGCACGATGATGTACAGTTGCCTGCACCTGGCCAGCAGGTGACCCGCGACCGCCAGGTCATCTGAAAGGTGCTCCAGGACGTTGGACGCGATGATGACATCGACCTCCGGAACCTGGGTATGGTCGCCGTGCACGAAGCTGGCGATATCGCCGTATGTTTCTCTGCACCTGCTGATTGCGGCTGCTGAGATGTCCATGCCGATCAAGGATGCGTATGGGTAGGCCGCCCGGTACACCGGCATGGCGTCGCCGAGCCCGCAGCCGAAATCCAGGATCGTGCCCCGGAAGTGGGACGGGATCTTCAAGTGGCGTACATGGGTTTCCGCAAAGAGCCTGGTCTGTTCTCTTCCGCGTTTCGCCTCCCAGTCTCCGGTGGCAAATCGGTTGTCCCAGTATTTCCTTGTGTTGATGTTCACGTCCTCCTCGTGTCCGGCAGAACGCACAGGTGCGTATGCCAGGCTGTTCCTGCGATAGATGCCCAGAAGATGGCAGGCAAACGCAAAGACCCAAATGGCATGGAATGCGTATGCGGCCAACCGGGCCGTGGCTATGCTCAGCGAGCCTCCGGCCGGGAATAGACACGTGAGGCTGATGAATACCGCCGCCCAGCCAAGATTCATTGCCAGTCCCACCCACATCCAACCTGCTGCCGCGATCACCTGTCCAACGGGTGTCTGCACGGCCACGAGTCCCGCGGTGCACAGGATGGCGACGAGCGTGGGCCAGCCGCTGTCGAAGCTTTCACCGTAGAGACGCATGATGTACGGACTGGCGAGGCTCGCCAGCAGGACGAGGGGCAATACGATCATTGCGTTTGTGCCGATGGCGAACCGCAGCGTCTTCATCGATGCACCGTTGTCCCGGCACGCCAGGCGGTCTGAGAGCACGGGAAGCACCACGCTACCCAGCAGGCCGGGCAGAAACAGGAGCATTGCGTACCATTGATTTGCCGCGTTGAAGATGCCCATTTCGGCGTACCCGTCCGGCCGATTCACCAGCAGGGCGCCGCACACCCAGTTCACGGGCGCCACCATTGTCGCGCTGAGGGCCGCCGGCAGACTGAAGGTCCAGAGAATCCCGCGTTCGCGGCTGCATCGACGCAGAGCGAGCGTCACGCCGTGCCGGCGCGCCTCATTCGCCAGGGCCAGGTGGTTCAGCAGCCAGTTGACGGCGAGGTTCAGCGTCAGGGCCCACAGGGCGCCAGGGAGCCCGGCGAGGTGTACGCCAATGAGCAGGATCGGGAAGGAGATCAGGCCGACCAGAGAGTTCACCCAGGCGATCGTGCGGAAGGCTTCAAATCCCGCCAGAGCGCCGGTCTGGGCACCATTGAGGGCATCGATGAAGAGCATCAGGGCGCTGATCCGCAGGGGCCCCGCCAGGTGCGGGGCATTGATCGTGTGCGCCGCCAGCCACGGGGCGAAGGCAAACAGGACCAGGGCCATCAGGCCGCCGGTGACGACTGCGAACACGGCCGACAGGCCGATGATGCGGCCGGCACGGTCCGGATCGCTGAGGCGGAACTGCGCGACGTGCTTGGTGGCGGTCAACCCCAGGCCGAAGCCGGCGAAAACGCCGAACATGCCGATGGTGGAGCGGATCATGCCCAATTCGCCGTAGCCGGTCTTGCCCAACATCCGGGCGACGAACACGGAGGCGGCAAGCATCAGGCCGCGGGAGATGACCGCTCCGGCGGCCACCCAGAACATCCCTTTCGCCAGCCGGCTGCCGACGGGCGACCGCTCGATGCGGCCAAGCGAGGCCCGCACGAACGACGGACAGTAGGAGGATGTCAGCGACTCCACGCTCATCGGTCCGCCCCCGCGTGGAAGAACGCCTCACACGCGTCGAGAATCCGCCGTGTGGCCTTGCCATCGCCGTACGGGCTCACCGGCCGGGCCATGGCGCTGTAAGCCTCTGCATCAGTGAGGAGTTCGGACACACCCCCGACAATCAGACGTCTGTCGCAGCCGACCAGCCGGGCCATTCCCAGATACACCGCCTCCGGCCGCTCCGTGGTCTCCCGCATCACAAGAACCGGCTTGCCCAGGCAGGGCGCCTCCTCCTGCACCCCGCCGGAGTCCGTCAGAACAATCTTGCTCCGAGCCATGAGCGCGACAAATGCCAGGTACGGCAGCGGCTCGATCAGGTGAATATTCTCGTGGCCGCGGAGAATGTCGAACACAGGCTTCCTCACGTTCGGATTCAAGTGGACGGGGTAAACGAACGATGCAGTAGGAAATCGCCCGGAGAGTTCCGAGATCGCGTGACAAATGGTCTCCAGGCCGCGTCCGAAGCTTTCACGCCGGTGGCCCGTGATGAGCACCAGCGGCCGGTCGCCATTGTGCGCGAACAGTGCGGCGGGCAGGCCGGGGATTGCGAATGGCTGTCTTTGCACCTTCTCCATCGCGATATGCAGGGCGTCGATCACCGGGTTGCCCGTCACGAAGACCCTGTCTGTAGCGATTCCCTCCCTCAGCAGGTTTTGCCTCGCCCGCTCCGTGGGGGCGAAGTGCAACTCCGCAACGCGGCTGACCCCCACGCGGTTGACCTCCTCGGGGAACGGCGAGAGTTTGTTCCCGGTGCGCAGTCCCGCCTCGACGTGCCCGACGGGAATGTGCCGGTAGAACGCCGCAAGTGCGGCACAGAATGTTGTCGTCGTATCCCCCTGGACGATGACGAGATCGGGGCAATGTCGTACGAGGTAATCGTCCACGGCCGTGATGGCGCGGGCGGTAAGTCCGGCTAAGCTCTGATCCGGCTCCATCACGTGCAGATCGACGTCAGGCACAACGCCAAAGGCATCCAGGATTTGATCGAGCATCTGACGGTGCTGCCCCGTGACGCAGACGTGCGCCTCGAAGCCGGCACGCTCGCGCAAGCCCAGAATGAGCGGACACAGCTTGATCGCCTCCGGCCGCGTCCCGAAGATCAGCGACACTTTCCTTCTGTTGCGATTTTCCGATGTCACGGGTTGCATATCGTTGGTGTGCGCCCCCTACCCCTCATAGCCTCAAGTCCTTTCGCCCGCATGCACATGCCTCCTCGGGCGCAGGACATTCATGCGCTCCATCCGTCGGTCCGGCGGCGCAGTCCGTTTCTTCGGATGCTCCGCCGCTGCACGCTCGATCATGCGCATCTGAAACGCGACGACGTCCTCGCTGTCGGCCAGCAGCCGGTCCCGCTTTCTCGCCCACTCCGGTCGCAGGTCCGTCCTTTGCAGCAGCTCGCAGGCCCGCTTGATGGTCTCGTCGATCGATGCCGTCCGGCAAAGGGCCTGATAGTCGCGCTCCAGGGCGATCAGGTATCCGAAATTGTAGCTCTGCAGGCAGATGGTGGGTGTGCCGAGCACGGCCGCTTCGGCCGCCATGGTGCCGCCCTCGACCAGGCACAAGGTCGCGAATGCCAACAGATGATGGATGCCGGCCACGGGCACCGGGTTCTCACAATGCTTCAATTCCGGCGGCAGCGGCGCCTCCGAGCTGACGATCACCCGTCCCCAATGAGAGAGTGCCTCGACCAGATGTGTGAGCTGTTGACGCCCCAGCCCCGTCCTTCCGCGGTCGTGCGTGGCCCCCCAGGAAACCGTGCGTATGAAGATGATCCGCTCCTCCGGATGCAGGCCGGCCCGCCGAAGCACCTGCGGATCGGGCACGAAGTAATCCGGATGCAGATACGCCAGCACCGGCGGCCCTGCGAATCGCACCTGGCGTCTTCCGAAATCCCGGTAGTAGCCGAGCCCAGTGCATATGTAGG
>Ga0315296_10004208_pt1 | contig 11794 bp, 12 predicted proteins | sample YL17G14_18_MG_FD_203921 | JGI IMG/M metagenome (GOLD analysis project Ga0315296, IMG submission 203921) | Sediment microbial communities from Yellowstone Lake, YNP, Wyoming, USA - YL17G14_18 | ecosystem: Environmental > Aquatic > Freshwater > Lake > Sediment | place: USA: Wyoming | collected...
AAGGCCATAGCCGAGGCCAAGATCAAGACCGATGAGATAGACTCGGAGACCCTCGCCCACCTGCTGAGGGCGGACCTGCTGCCGGAGTCCTACGTGCCGCCTAAGGAGATCAGGGACCTCCGGGAGCTGGTCAAGAGGAGGGCCTTCCTAGTCGGCATGCGAACCAGGCTGAAGAACAGGATCCGCGCGGAGCTCGCCAAGAGGAGGATACGGCTGGGAGCGAACCCGTGGACCCGGGAGGGACGGGTGCTCCTCCAGAGCCTGGAGCTGGAGGCCGTGGACCAGATCATGCCGGTCATGCTCACTCTGGACAGGCAGATCGGGATGATGTCCCTGGACCTGAAGCATATGTGCGGCGAGAACCCCCAGGCCAGGCTCCTCACCACCATACCCGGCGTCGGCTACTACATCGCGCTGCTCATCGTCTCGGAGATCGGTGACGTGAACCGGTTCCCCGACTCGGAGAGCCTGTGCAGCTACGCCGGCCTGGTGCCCGGGGTCTGGCGGAGCGGGGACACCACCCACCACGGCGGCATCACCAGGGAGGGCTCCGGGTGGCTCAGGTGGGCGCTGACCCAGGCGGTGCACGCTCACCTGCGCCACGAGACGAACCTGACACGGTTCTACCGGAGGCTGGCTGGGAAGAAGCCGACACAGGTGGCCACGATGGCGACGGCTCGGAAGATGCTTAAGGTGGTCTACTGGATGCTCCGGAACAACGAGCCGTACCACCCTGGTGGGCTCGAACCGGCGTTGGGTAGGTGAATCTGGAAGAGGTGTGACCCCGACCTTGATCTTGCGGTTTGACCGCGTCTTATAGATTGGGGTGCGTATAGGCGGAGAGCCATGGTGCGGGCACGGATGTGGACCGCGGATAAGAGAATGCCGCTTGGTGTGCCCCGGGTCGGGGAAGGGTTAAAGGGAGGACGAATGAAGAAGGGAACGGGGAAGGAGAACCCTCAACATAAGAGATCGCTCCCACAATGCAGTCTCATGGACCCCTTCAAATCCTACCTGTTCCGCCAAGCCTACAAGGACGTAGAGAAGCTAGGCGACCGCCTAGCCGAAGTAGAACCCCTCATAAACTGGGAAAAGTTCCGCCCCATACTCCAGGGCCTCTTCGACAACCAGGGCCTCCAGGGAGGCAGACCCAACGTGGACCCCGTCCTCATGGTGAAACTGCTGGTCCTCCAGCGCGCGCAGGCGGATTCAATAATTATGAGTTTTTGGGCTAATGATATGCTTTTCAGCCAGCCACCACCCCCATCCCAAAGTACACCCAGCTCAAGACCCCTCCGAAAACCATAAACAGAGGACAACCCACACCTCACAGGGCATCCCAGAACCAGTAGAAGCAGAGCACCCTCTAACCAACCCCTCCACCCCGACTCCACCCTTCACGCGAAGAAGGCCACAGATTGCCGGAGCCCCGGCCTCCCAATCCCGTAGGCGGCGATACACACCGCGTAAGCCACCATCAACACCAGGCCCACATGGATGCAGGCGTTCTCCAGTCCCTGCCACGTCAGCCGCTGATAGGCCAGACGACTCTTGGCCCGACCGTTGAAGCTCTCAGCCGCCGCCCTCAGCCGCTTATAGATGGCCCTCATCCACTCGGGGCCCTCCACGTCGATCCTGTCCTTCACCGAGAGCACATCAGGCGGTATCCACCTAAAATTTTATTCCATCCGTATTTGTTATCGTCTAAAAAAAGGGAGGAATTATATGCTCAAAACGTTCGCGCGCGACTGATATAAGTCCGCCATTATGTAGCTCATGTATACCTGCCGCGCGCGGTGATGGGCCAGACGGCTGCCACCCGCCTATTTTTCACAACCAGCATCTCATAATGCTGATTTACGCATGTGCAGCAGTGACTGGGTGTGAGCTGGATCTTCTGCCCCCAACGAAGTCTCCCCCGTTCAGCACTCTTATCTCCGAAGTAGAGTGTACAGTGTTCCTCACTAAGTCCTGCCCTCTCAAAGTGGATCGGCTCCCCATCCATGCTTGCCAAGACTGCGGGAACCGCCTTAGGGTCACCCCCGCTTAGCGCTTTCAATCCCGCATCTGTCACAACCCTGTCCAAGAAGTTATCGCTGATCACGGACGTCAGCACTGTCAGACTGCTCTTGAAGTACACGTTATTGTTACTACTCCACCCATAGCCACTGCCCTCCGGCCCTGCTCCGAAGACAAAACTCCCCGGCTCGATCTCTGTGATACCCGGATACGTCCCCGTCACTTCATAGGTGTCCGTCGAGCCCGCCGAAACAATCTCAACGGGTATCCCCGCTATACGTATCGCATTTGCGGTGTCCACCGTCAGCTTGTTACGTTCCAGAGCCACCTCGCGCTTTACAGGGTTCTCATACCCGTATATTCCTCGGAACACTAGACCAGGCAGATTTACAATATGCTTAGCGAGGTCGACTGTAGGTTTTCCTGGAGCTGTACCGCAACGCCCATGGCTCATCTCGATCACCATATGCTGCTTAACTCCCCACCGCGACGCCGCTTCGTTAATCATATCCACCTCCCGCACGTTATCGACGCTGGTGAGGATCTTTCCCTCTCCCATAGCTATGTTGAAGCCCACAAGTCTCTCCACCTTCTCTGGGTCTGTGAACTCCTGACTAACTAGTATATTCTTATCACCATACAGAATACCGCTGTGTAGAAGAACTTCAGCCTCACTCAGCTTCTGTGTCATCACACCGATGGCCCCTGCATCGATGAGACGATTACAAATAGCAGCTGCCTTGAACGTTTTCGCATGAGGTCGCACGTTCACCCCCGCCTTCCGCGCGAAGGTGAACATCTTGTCAACATTCCAGTTAAACTTGTCCAGATCCAGCAGCAGTGCCGGGGTCGGAACTTTATCCACTGACTTACCAACAAGAGACAACAGAGATCAAGGAGTAGATGACCAGTACCCTAGTAAAATTTTCCATCCAACAGAGGTACCAAAAGGCCGAGAGGATTTTGAACCCCTAGCGACCCAACAACGCCTATGCCCAACGACGACGAGACCCTACAAAACATAATCAAAGAAGCCACCGAAGAACTCCAAGCACGTGAAAACGCCAGAGACAAGACCCTCGCCAGAGTCCGTAAAGCGCACCAACTAAGCAAACAGGTTATCCTCCTCGACCACATTAATCAACCAGACGCGCGCGCGGTACGCCCAAGGTTTTACGTGCGCTAACGTCACTTCTCCCGCGGTAAGCGCTTAAATAGTAAAAATATTGTATGTATTTAGCTTATGGATGTGATTCTCTCTTATTTGGTGCTTTTTCAGCGAAATAAGCTTGAATTTTGGAGCTTTTTCTTCTCTTTTTGGACGTGGAATGGCAGCCCAGAAAAGGCCTCATTTTACCATTTTAAGCCTGTTTCTAAGTTATTGATAAACACGAGATAAATACATACGGCTACAACATACCAAGGAAGTGTAGGGAATACGAGGAACCACATGACCAGAACGTTGCTTGAAGCCGAAAAACCGCCAGTTAGATAAGTCGAGAACCCTGATCTTCGACCTAGGACGAGAAAAGCAGCTTCGGCTACGATTCCCTCCACAACAGAGATGGGCAGAATAGTCGCGCCATGCCAACTGAAAAGCGACAGCTCAACAAGCCCCTTTACAAAGCCAGTAATCAAGGCTGCACCCCTTTGCCTCACAAGTAATCCAGCAAGTATAATCCAGAGTACATGAATACCTGAGAGCAGCTGTGGGGTTCCAAAGGGTATCCCGGGAACCGCGCGTAAGAGGTTACCAGCCCATCCCACTTGGACGCTTATGGCTCCTCCTAAAGCGCTGAGGATAGTAATTAGCGCGATCTCCTTAGTTGAAAACACAGCTTCAACCCCAGAGCAGTTTATCACAGGTTTTCAACTTAAATTCTTTGAAATATATGGTTTGTGCTTTGTGGACTATCCTTTAACAGTTAGACTTCTACCACCTTCATTCCAACATCTCCACACGCCGTTTCACACGTTAACCAGTCTGTTGTATAGAGCCACCTTACCGGCCAGCTCCAAGGCGATGCTCCCAAGGCTCCTACCCATGACGCCCTCCCCGAAAAGCCGCTTAAAAGTCGAGTAAGCCGTCTCCACGGCCCACCGCCTACCGTAACCCACAGTCTCAGCCCACGTACCATAACCCAGCTCCCTTATCATACCCACCGCCACACTCCTAGAGAACGAACCCGTATCCGACCTGGCGTTACTCCTAGGCTTCACCACCGCCTCGATCCTCCGCCTCTCCAGCTCCTCGTAGACCTCCTCGGAGTCGTACGCACCGTCAAACAGAGCCTCCTTGACGCTCGTCCTCCTCTCCGCACCCTCCAGCAGCCCGGCAGCCTCCTTCGAGTCGTGGACGTCGTCAGTCGTCACCTCCATGGAGACCACCTCGTGGGTGTCCACACGGACAGCGAAGTGTAGCTTCACGTACCGCTTCTTCTTCCCGTGCTTACGCTCCACCCATCCTCCCGCCTTCTCCACCTTGACTCCGGTGGAGTCCAGGGCGATGGCGACGGGCTCGCTGGATTCGCTGAGGCATTCGTAGGGGTCTACGGGTAGGCGCTGGATGCGTTTCCTGATGCCCGAGTAGTCGGCCCTGGGCAGCTCCGGGATCAGCCTGTGCAGGGCCCTGGTGTACCCCTCCAGCTGCCTGTAGGGCATCTGGAACAGGTACCTGACTACCGCTAGAAGCTGGATGTAGCTGTTCGCTATCCTGAAGCGAGGCCCAGGCCTGCCCTTGTTCATCTCTTCGAGTTCTTTCTCGTGGTTTCCGAGGGATTCCAGGTCCAGGATGAGTTCTCCTCGCCGGATGAGCCTCTCATCGACTGCTTTCCAGTCCATCGGTTACATATGTGACGCTTTTGATCCTTAAGTTTTTCCTAATAATCCACAAAGCAATAATTATTTATTCAATATCCACTAATATAGGAATGGTGGTATAGAGTGTTAAATTTCAGGGATAAGGTAGCGGTTGTAACTGGGTCTTCTCGTGGGATTGGGAGAGGCATTGCGTTAGCTCTCGCGCGAGGCGGCTGTACATTAACCATTGTTTACCAAAAGAGACGAGACAAAGCGGATGAGATGATAAAATCCATCAAAGAGATGAGTGGAAAGGCCATCGCTGTGCAATGCGACGTCTCAAAGAGGGAGGAGGTTGAGGCCATGTTCAAAGCCACTATAGACGCGTTTGGCAAGGTCGACATTCTCGTTAACAGTGCGGGGATAGCTATGCGAGGATCCTTGCTTGAGACCACCGATGAGGTGTGGGATAGCCAAATGGCGGTTAACCTCAAAGGAGTCTTCCTTTGCTCCCAGGTAGCCGCGAGGTACATGGTGCAGAGGAATTATGGAAAGATAGTTAACATATCTTCGAACTCGGGGTTCGGTATCGCTATGGATGGCGAAACCGCCTACGGTGTCTCAAAGGCAGGGGTAATACAACTTACTAAGAGTTCAGCCTATGAGCTAGGGAAACATAACATCAACGTCAACTGCGTCGCACCCGGGGCGGTCGAAACAGATATGCTGAGAGGAAACCGTAGCGCTGAAGAATACGAGAAGGTACTTGAGGGAAGGAGAAACCGATCGTCATTGGGGATAACCGGCACCCCCGAAGACATTGCCAACGCAGTTCTGTTCTTCGCAAGCGATGACTCGAGGTACATTACAGGAAAAACTCTTCTAGTTGATGGCGGACGAAGAGACTTCCTTTAAACCTCTTGAATGTACGGTAGTTTTAACCCCAACCCTTGCGCGCGGGCTAGTTTAATAATATGTTTAAAATGGTTTAAATTCTTCTTTCGCCGTTTGTAAACATAATTGGACCTGTTTGAGAGGAAGATCATTGAGGTTCTAAGCAGTGGCGAACCCAAAGACTTCCATAATCTCCTATCAAAAGTAGACTTCAGCCACAACACACTGAGGCAGCACCTGGACCAACTCATAGCTAAAGGCCTGGTGGAGAGACGTAAGGTGCCCAAGGAGGGCCCTGGGAGGCCGAGCCACCGTTACATCCTCAGCGGAGACGTCAGGCGAAGCATCTCGGCTCTGTTGAGGCCTGATCTGGGGCTTGTGATGCTTTCGTTTGATGTGTTGCGGCGTCTGTGTAGGCATGAGAAGGGCGGGTACTGTAAGGAGATTAGAGGCGGCTGTGATTCCCAGAAGTGTCCTAAAATCGTCAGATAAGGATTAAAACCATTTTACACACAATTATTAAATCCGCCCACGCGCGCATACTTAAATATATATTCGCAGAACGTGGTACCATGAATGTTGAAGAAGCACTGGGTAAGCGCCGTGAGAAGAGTTATGGGTTCATCGAGGTAGGCAGGACCAGCGTGAACACGTATAAGATTCCAGTCGTGGTTATCTCAGGTAAGAATCCCGGTAAGACTGTTGGTTTCCTAAGTGGGGTCCATGGGACAGAGTACGCGAGTATCGAGGCTTTGATTAGGGCGACGAAAGACTTGGATCCGGCTGTGATGAGCGGAAACGTGATCGCGGTTACGGTGTTGAATGGTCCCCACTTTGAACACAGGTCGAATGCCCTGAGCCCCGTGGATCAGCTGAACCAGAACAGGCAGTTCCCGGGTGACCCCGAGGGGACTTTGAGCAGGAGGACGGCTCATGTGGTGTTCAAGGAGGTCGTTTCAAAGTGCGATGCCTTGGCTGATTTGCACGGCGGTGATATCGGCGAGGATATAGACGCCCATGTGATTGCTGGGACGGGTAGCGGTGATGAGAACGAGAAGATGTCCTTGGATATGGCTAGGTGCTTCCCCACCGAGTTTATCACAAAGCAGTCGGAAACGGTGATTGGGCAGGCCATGAACGCTCAGAGGTTGTACGGGATCCCCTCTATTACTACCGAGTCGGGCACTCCTTACCCTGTGCGGGAGCGGCAGATACGGTTCCAATACGAGGGCATCATGAACATCCTGAAATACTTCAAGGTACTGCCAGGTGAGCCTGTGCTCGCTGACGCGGTGATCGCGCCCAAGAGTTACAGCTTCAAGGCATCTAATGCCGGGATTTGGCACGGGTTCCACGAGTTGGGGGAAAGAGTCAAGAAAGGTGAAAATGTCGGTGAAGTTACTGACCTGTTTGGGAACGTTCTTGAAAGCCACACAGCCCACGAGGACGCCAAAGTAACGTTCCTAAGGACATTCTACTCGGTGAACCAGGGCGAAGTCCTTATCGCGTTAACAGTATTGGATTAGTCTTCCCCATTGCGCGCGGGCTGATTAAATAATTAGTTTAGATGAGAGGGTGATCGAGCCCATTCTCATCCACGAGCTAAACTCAAGAACCCATCACCCGCCTAACCCCCTCAAATACACCGACACAATGCCACAAACCCATAGAAAACCACCTCAGCCAGAAACCAATACACAGCATCCTCTAGCCAACCCGGCCACCCCCAACCCAACCCATCACGCGAAGAAGGCCACGCTCCGCCGGAGCTCAGGCCTCCCGAAGCCGTAGTCGGCAATGCAGACCGCGTAAGCCACCATCAGCACCAGACCAACGTGGATGGAGGCATTCTCTAGGCCCTGCCAAGTAACGGTGGTTGTTATTTTATTCTCTGATTATAGTACCCCGGTTTTATGTGGTATTATGATTGAGAATGGTAATGTGGTTAGTATTGAAGGCGTTCTGGGATAATCATATTAGAGTTTGAGGAAACTAGGAGGGTTGAATGGGAGTTAAACCCAGGTTTGATGCCCAGTACCAGTTAAGGATACTCCTAATTGTCGCAGTTTTCTTATTGAATCTTTTATTATCAAGCGCGCGATGATGTATGAAGAATATATCGAAGCGGCGCTCAGGTCAAACCATGAGCGCCGTAGTCTGTGGACTTGACGTCCACAAAGAAACCACCTACGCAACCCTACTTGACCGAGATGGCCAAGTACTCGTCCAGAGAAAGATGACGAACGAAGACATACCCGCCTTCCTCGACATGACGAAGCCAGACAAACTCGCCATGGAGGCCTCCACCTACATTATCCCACTATACAGAAAACTCGCCGAGCAGGGATACAACGTCACCGTCAGCCACCCCGGGAAGACCCGCCTCATCGCCGAGGCAAGAATCAAATCTGACAGAGTCGACTCGAGAGCCTTAGCGGAGCTGCTGAGGCTGGCCAGCTTGCCCACAAGCTACATACCACCAAGGGACATCTCCCAGATCCGTGAGAAGGTCCGCCGAAGAGCCTTCATGGTCCGGCAGATCACGAAGCTCAAGGTCAAGATCCGCGACGTCCTCGCATACGAGGGCGTCAAGCCGCCGGATGGCTTCGGCCTCTTCACGGTGAAGGGAGTCGAGTGGCTGCGGAGCCTCAACCTCGAGCCCGTTGACTGCTACCTCAGGCTCATCGAGCCGCTTAAGGAGGAGGTGAAGCTGGTCTCAGGGGACTTGAAGCGGAGCGCCGGCAAGGACCCGGAGGTCCAGCTCCTCATGACGATACCCGGGGTAGGCTACTACGTCGCCCTCCTGGTGAAGTCGGAGATCGGTGACTTGCGCCGCTTCAGCAGCGGCGATCACCTCGCGAGTTACGCTGGTCTTGTACCTTCCACTCGTAGCAGTGGGGGTGTGGAGAGGCACGGGGGCATCACAAGGGAGGGTTCTCGTTGGCTGAGGTGGGCTATGGTTGAGGCGGCGATGGTTCACATCCGGTACGATACTCCGGTTACTCGCTTCTACCACGGTGTGGCTGAGCGGCGTGGCAGGAGGGCTGCCTTGGTGGTTGCGGCTAGGAAGCTTATGGAGGTTTGCTTCTCGGTGCTGGTGCACGGTCGGCCGTATTTCAACCCGTTGGATGCTCAGGCCTAAAATTGTCTCGCCGTGAAGGCGCTGGCTCCGGGTGGGTGGCCGTGCGCGCGATTGGCGGTGCCTGGTGGCGTAGTGTCATGTTGCCCCGTGGTGTGGGCGGATAGGCGCATGCGAGTACTTTCACGGCGTGGTTGGGGTAAGTCTAAATACGACTTCATATAAGCGCACATATGCTAACTATATGATCTCGATTTTATAGATTCATTGTATTATAATAGTTAACATAATTCGCGCGCGCGACGCAAGGCGTTACTCTTATCTAATCAATGAACAGATTTAAACCTGGTGTAGCATGAAGAAGGCAATTATTTGTGGGAGTTTAATCGACGCTAATGGAGTTAAAAACGATCAAATTGTATTAACCGAGAACGAAAAAATCATTCAAGTAGGGTCTAAAAACTTAGTTAAATACGGAGAAGACTTCGAGGTTTTAGACGCTTCGGATTTAACTGTTTTACCTGGGCTTATGGATTGCCATGTACATTTTGAGGGCGCTAGACAAGGATTGAACCCAAACAAATTCACAGAGAAATTTGAGGTAAGGCTTATCAGAGCTGCGATCCAGGAAACACACAAACTAATCAATGCAGGTTTTACAACAGTTATGGATGCGGGCGGCATCATCGGAATATATGTAAGAAATGCTATTAATGAGGGCATAATGCCTGGTCCTCGCATATTAGCCTCTGGAAGATACATTTCTCAGACTTGTGGACATGGAGACACTCACTATATACCTCTTGACTGGGCTAAGGATAACAAGCCAATGGGTTGGTGGCCGGCTGATGGTAGGATCGCTGATGGAGTTGATGAATGTATAACTGCGGTTAGAGAGCAGTTTAGACTTGGATGCGATTTTATTAAAATTTTAACAGGCGGTGGTTTGGGTAGCCCCTTTGATCCTCCTCAATACCCACAATACACAGATGAAGAACTAACTCCGATGATCAAAATATCTCATAGCTGGGGAAGAAAAGTCATGTGCCACGCGCATTATCCAGAGACCATAATTAGCGCGGTAAACGCCGGTGCAGATCTAATTACGCATTGCACTTATGCAGATGAGAATGCTATAAAAATAATGAAGGAAAAAAACACAATAGTCGTCCCAACTATGGCAAATGGGTATCATAGAGATCCATCTAAATCTTTAGATAATATTAAACAGTTATATGATGCAGGGTTGACACTCGCATTGGGAACAGACATCCTTGGATATCCCTTGGGATTCGAACATAATGCAATAGAGTTCGAGGCATATGTGAAAAAGATTGGCGTCACTCCACAAGAAGCCATCAAGATCGGCACATTAAACTGTGCAAAAGCGATGGGCAGAAATGACATCGGAACCATTGAACCCGGTAAAATTGCTGACATAATTGCAGTAAAGGGAAACATAATGGATAGAATTGACATACTACAAAATGCAAATAATATTAAATGTGTTATCAAAGACGGAGCCATTCTAAAAAATACATTATAAAAAGATCATTTTCGCGCGATTTTAACAGATATATTGTGCGCGTCCACTCGGCGTAATCAGCCACGCGTACGACCAAGTTAACAATAATGTTATTAGGTATTACTAGATTTAAAGAGTCAAGGAAGACCAAAATTGAAAAAAGTAATAAATGGCATCTTACCCTTACCTCCGACACCTCTTACTGCAGACAGAAAAGTTGATGTAGAAAGTTTAAAGTCAGTTATAGACTTTGAACTCGCAAATGGATGTAATGGTGTGGGTGTATTGGCAGGTATTGGTGAAGGTTACCTAATGTCCGATAAGGATTGGAAGGCGGTAGCTAAATACACTGCCGATCATGTCAACGGAAAAGTACCTATCTTAGTAGGTATTGCTGCAATGGGTACCGGAAAGGCAATTGAATTACTAAAAGAAGCCAAAGATTTAGGCTTTGATGCAGCGTTGACATTTAATCCATTGGGATTCCCATATGGTAGCGTTGAAGCCTTAAAAAAACATTATAGGGCTATAACCGACGCTGCAGGGGACGTTCAAATTATTCCATATGCCAGAGAGGCTGATGTAATACCAGTTGAGGTATTGAAAACCCTTGTAGATGAAAACAGAATCACTTCTATGAAATATGCATTCCGTAATCCTGAGATGCTTATGCAAATAAATAAAGAGCTAGGAAAAAAACTCTTCCTATTCTGTGGGGCTGATGCATGGACATTAAGATATCTATTACTAGGCTGCAAGGGAATAATGACAGCAAGCGCGGGCGTTCTACCTAAAGAACATGTTGAACTTTTAAAGCTAGTACAAAAAGGGAAAATAGAGGAAGCTTACAAACTTTATTATGAAAAAATTGTGCCTTGGAATGACATAGGTTTCTATCAGAATTGGCAAATTGCACACAAGTTAGCTCTAAAAGAGATGGGTGTAATAAAAACCTATCAATATCCAATATCCCAAGGTCCCATCCGCGAAACCCACGTCGAGGAAATAAAATCAGTGCTTAAATTCCTCGGAAAAATTTAATCCATCTTTAAAAAAATAATAATGAGGTATGTGATAGAAATTGAGTGAAAAATTAATACCTCAACTGCGCGCGCAGGCGGATTCAATAATTCGTTATTCTTATTGGGATAGCTACCTCACATCAATTTGAAGGTTGATGAAGGAGGTAGGTTCTCCCAAACTCTTATTCGAGAACCTGGATTTAACCCCCATCCAACCCATCCTCCGGAAAAACCTCCACAAGGAAGGCCCCGGCAGACCCGTAGAGTACAACCCCGAGTGGGACCTCCGAGCCCTCATGCTCCGCCAACTAGAGCAGATACCCTACATCAAGGACCTGGTTAAGCGGCTGAGAAGAGACCCCAGCCTCAGACAGGTCTGCGGCTACCGTGACAAGGCACCATGCGAGGCCCACTTCAGCCAGATGAAGAAACGCATCGGGGCGGAAAGCTTCCACA
>Ga0315296_10004210_pt1 | contig 11794 bp, 6 predicted proteins | sample YL17G14_18_MG_FD_203921 | JGI IMG/M metagenome (GOLD analysis project Ga0315296, IMG submission 203921) | Sediment microbial communities from Yellowstone Lake, YNP, Wyoming, USA - YL17G14_18 | ecosystem: Environmental > Aquatic > Freshwater > Lake > Sediment | place: USA: Wyoming | collected...
CGTAATGAACACATGGGCTATGAAGACTGTCGCGCACAAGCTTGAGGAGGACCTTCAAGCGCCTGAGGAAGTGGGACCAGTTCTGCCTTCAACGGATCTGAAGACAGAAGGACGGGAAGAAGTCCGTCAAGCAACGACGGACGGCAGACGTAAAGATAGAGAAGAAGAATCCAGACAGTATCTTGGAAACATGCGCAGTTCTCAAGTGACGCCAGTGGAATCAACGCCCGTAGAAGAAGCGAGTGAGCTCAGTGCAGCTCCGATGCAGGAATCACTCGAAGATTTGGGTTCTCGTGAATCGACTGGCCGCGACATGCGAGACCCTCCGAGGACAGCTGCTGACGTTGTCAGAATAGTAAACCGAAGGAAAGCTGAGCCAGTCCTTGCTCTGCATGGCCAGCAAGCATCGGGTCATCCTATGGCCGGGCAGCTCGTAGATGGTCAGGCCTCAGGAGGAGATGAGAATGATGACACCAGTGATGTGTGATTGCCAGAGGCCGAACGCTTTGGGATTCAGGGGGTTGGTTCATATTCGGGGTCCGGCAGGAGCAGGTAAGAGCCTCCTTGCCGTAGCAATTGCAGCTGAAGTGTCCATGAACTCACACGTCGAATGGATTAACACTGACGGAAAATCGTCCTTCATCCCTCACTTGAGAAGGAACATAGAAGCGCGTGGTGGGAGGATGGATAGTATCTCCATAACAATGGCGCACAATCACAATGAAGCACTGGAAGCCATTCTCAACCTCGTTACTGTCGTCGAGCCCGACACGGCGTTGGTCGTAGTTGACCCTGTGACTCGCGTCGTGGACATGTCAAACGTAGACTCAACGATGTGGGGTGAAGAACTCATCGAGAAAGCTCTGCCTACTCTTGCTGCTCTGGCGGCCAATGGAGTGACTGTCCTTGCAACCAGTGAGAACAGATCACTTCTCGAAGGAGAGGATGTGCCAGTCCATCACCAAGCAATTAGACGATGGGCCGACAAAGAAGTTGTCATACAAAGAGAGAGGCTTGGTTCGTATTCTAGTATTTCAGATATTGATCTCAAGTCCGGAGCCCAGAAGCCAATAGGCCGATTGAGACTGCTGAACACCGGACTGATTGAGGTCACACCCGACCAGCATGAGTCAGAGGCGCGGAGGAATTCATGAAACGTGCTCGGTGGCATTGTATGGAAGGGAATAACGTTCGGCTTGATTGCCATGCTGACTTTGACCGTAGGAACCGAGCTCCTAGCATCGGCAGTCTCCATTAGTACGTCGGCACGTCATGGCAATCCCGTTCCCCTTCTGATGGTGTTTATCGCTACTCTTGTGCTTTCTCAGTTGCTCAGACATCACAAGACGCGGTCGCTCTCAAGATCATTTTTGATGGTACTAACATATGGGTCAATCGCGTATGCAACACTGCTGTCATTCGTAGCTGTTCTTCCATGGGGAGTATATAGCTCCCTAATCTCGGCCTCGGTTACCATCCTCCTGTTCACAGTTGCAGTCACACCGCAGCGTTTGGAGTTATATCATTCCCAAGCACGACTCCATTCGCTGGCATCCCGCATGGGAAATCAGTCGGGTGGAACCACGACGTCGGCGATTGGAGCATTGTCGAATGACATGGTTCAACAAGCAAAGGTGATTGTGCTGCAGGAAGAAGACAGAGACAGAGTAATCCAGCTCATGAAGGACAGACCCCTGCTTCCCATATCATTGACACGATTGGCTGACTGCTATGCCCTTGTCGTCACGACTCCCGAAGAGAGCGAGATTGTGTTTCACCGTGTTGTTGAGACTCTTTCAGAATATGGTATATCTCACTTGAAGCGGGCACGGCCCCTACTCACGGAAGCCATTCTCATGCTTCCAATGATTGATGAATCGTACGGTCTCTTGATGCGTGATTATCGTTTGGTAAGAGATGAAACAGCAATGACGCATGTCATGTCTCAATGGCCCGAGAGACTTACTGTATTCCCGACCAAGGATGGTCTCAGAGCAGTCGTCCCAGAACAAGCCGTGACCGGCCTCAATACCCAGCAAATTCCACATGGACTGGAAGCGGAGATCATTCTGTTTAGGAATCACTCATCGATTCAAGGAGATGATGAGACTGCATCGGAAGTCGCTTGAGAAAGTGATGATAGATACCGAACCCCGGTTCTCACTGCTGCCCAAATCACTTGACGCAGTCTTAGGGAGACTGCTGATACCATGTCAAATCAGCTTGCTGCATGGGCCAACTCGAGCACCCTTGACAGCCCTCGCACATCTGGCAACTGTGTGTGCAGCCAAAGGAGAAGGACAGCGGTCGGTGTACCTCCACTCTGGGAATAACTATAGCCCGACTCTGGCCAGATCACTGTGCGGTCGGAGCCAAGATCCTTCTGCAGTCCTGCAACGCATAGTCGTTGGAAAGGTGCTGAGCCTCTCAGATATAGAACAAGAGCTATCTCAAATTGACGACCTGGGCCATGTGCAGCTCGTCGTAATCGATAGCCTCACATCGGTCTTAGACTTGAGCGAAAACGCCGCTAGCGCAGGGAGGCAAAGGAAGCTCTTTCATGCCCTCGAGATGCTGAGGAACTTTGTCAATCGCAGCACAGCCCATTTGATGATGACGGATCATTCGTCGCCAGACTGGGGTTCGGGTGAGGCTACCCCAATTGGAGGCAACGTAGTAGCACACAATGTTGACAGCGTAGTAAGAGTGCAAAAGCTGGATATTGTGTCTGACGAACTCGTTAGCTTGCTGGTGGAAAGATGCCCACTTCCTGAGCCGCCCAGAGGCGTGGTTGTCAGAATGTCGCCCAAGAACATCAGCAGCATCAAGTGAGGCTTTCAAATGGGTGTAAGCCGTTTCAACGTCATCCCATGGGTTTGGGCTAATTCGCAAGAGATAGTCGGGACCATTGCCATTGATGCGCCCAACTACATTGCACGGAGAACCTCTGTCTTCACGCCCAAGCGCACCAATAGAGATAGGGTGCCCCTAAGCCACCTTCTCGTGGGGTTAGGTCTCATCAGGGCCGCACTCCGAAACAAGATACTGCCGGTACTAGTGTTTGATGGGCCTCCTGAGCGACTGAAGAGAGATCCAAATCCAGAACTTGTAGCGGAAGCCCATGAGGTTTACTCTCGGTTTTCAAGAGGAGGAGATCCATATGATGAAGACATCTCTGAGAGTCTGTCACATAGTCCCGCACTGCGAATGTACTTCGCTGCGGAGCATCTCAGAGACTTAGGTCGAGCAATGGGTGTGCCTACGCTCACAGCACCGACAGAAGCTGAAATGCTGTGTGCAGCAATGTGCAGGGATTCGCACGCTCGTACAGTCGTGTCGAATGACGCAGACGCCCTGCTCTTTGGCAGCCCACACGTGACGAGCCACATGGAGCTTTCCCGTGGCCGCGTTTGTCGAGCCACACTTGCAGCCCTTGAGGCATCACTGGGCTTGGGGCTCGATGGACTTAGGGACCTTGCAGTAATCTGTGGATGTGATTTCCACCCGGAGGGTGTGAAAGGTATAGGCCCACGTCGAGGAGCAATCTTGTTGAAGAGGCACGGAGACTTGGAAGGTGTACTCCGGGCAAGAGGGTACGGCCCTGCTGACAGGGAACCGCTTGTTCTTGCCCGGGAGGTGTTCGAAGAAAGCGTGCATCTATCACTGGCCTGCGTTGACCTCAGACTCAAGCCGCCGATACTTCCCAAGCTCGTTTCTCTGCTCTCACCCTGTCTAGGGCAGATGAAAAGCGAGATTGCAGCTGAACAGATGACCAGCATCTGGCGAGAGTTCGGAAGACGGCAGGCCACATTAGAGCAATGGACATGATACTCGAAGGCAAGGGTCAAGCCCATGGGTCTGCCCAGTTCCTAGAAACGGGGTCGTAGAGCCTGTTGAGTACGGTCATGAAGTACGACCTATATGATCGGAAAGTTCCCACCATGAATTCGCAACCAATTTCCCTCAGACGTTCTTTGAGGACTCCGAAGGCCGATGCACTTCTAAGACGCGGAAGCCTGACCATTGCCACCATACTCCCTCCAGACCTGTCTACGAGTATCCGGCAATACGGAAACACACCCGTAATCCACTTAATCAACGATAGCAGCTCTCTCGTAGACATGCCCTTCGAGCATGCAAAGAGACCCTCCGGTAGCCTGCAGTACTCGAGATTTGGATGATACAGGAGGCCCAGTAGTCTTTTCCTGAAAAGCTTTGGTACAACATGCTCCGCCGTGCCCGCCGGAAACCCCATGCTCTCGAACAGCCATTGACGTGTGCGCCTTGTCCCTCTGAAGCTCCACAGCATACTCATCGCGTCTATTTCACGACGCATTGGAATCAAGGGGCTTTCCACGAGCGGGGGTTCGCCTCTTATTAGGTGCTGAATTGAGGACCTTGGTCCGGGCCGCCGTTCATTCCACGGCTCTCTCCATACCGACTTGCTGGCATCGTAGAGATCCAGACGCATAGACACAAGTTCGGAACCAACAACCAAATTGAAAGAACCTTCAGGCAATTCCTGCTCATCAGGCCCTTGAGAAGTAACGGGCTCAAGATGGGCGACGGCAATGCGAAGACCCTTGTGCGCGCCCGGCTCATTCTCCCCCCACTCTTTCTCGCCAGCCAAGATGGATTTCTCAGCTACAGCGTGTGACAGGCTCATACCCTTCCGTTGGGGCATTATCAAGTATCGATACTGTAGGCCCATGTGTCCGACGTACGGTATGTATCTCTCGGTGATCAGCATCTCAAGGAATGGCAGTGCGGAGTACGAGGTTGTTCCGATGAGACCTGTCGCGTTCTTCAGATCCCCTGCAGTCGGGCTTCCTGGCGTCTGATTGTCTGCTAGGTACGCACAGAGATCTCTAATCGGCTTGTGGTCGAGAGCATTGATTTCCTGACGTAGCTCACAGAGGATGGGCTCTGAATCTGCGGCTAGCGCGCCGTCGGACCTGAGTGCCATCACTGGCCAAACGGCCGCAGGAAAACGCAGAAGGTCAAGCTCCTCTGATATTCCGCTTCTTTTCTCCTTGCCCTTTGTTTCTCCGTTCCTCAGCTTGTGAATGACCTCAGTCGGTAGTTCGCCAGTCATCTCATCTGGTATCATGGCGAGCCAGCCATCAATCACGCTGGTTCCAAGTGGGTCCTGAGGAACCACCGCTATGACACGATCACGTGCTTCGTGCAGCCGCTCCCGCATCGAACGGGCAGTGGGCGCTGGGTACAACTCGGACAGTAGCGCCCGCAAGATATTGACCTTGAATTGCTGTACACTCGTGCGCCACAGAACCTCTAGCCAAGCAATCTTCTTTCCGATTGCCTTAGTTACTCCATGAATTGCGAAGAGGGCAGCAGCGGTTGGATCAAGACCTGAAATGAACAGCTGCCTGCCTGCCTTCAAGGGAGTATCATCGGCAACGATTCGGCAGAGTGCATACACAATCGAAGACCTGTTCGGCAAGTTGGCCGGTAACAGCGATTCGATCTGTTCTCTCAGGCTATTGCCCTTGGCCGCAAGCGGGAGGTCCCATCCAGTAATCGATTCGGTCGCTTGAGTAATGCCGAGCGCGGAATCAATCCTTGTTTCGTCGTATGCATCCACAGGAAGGGAGTCTAGCCCGGTTGTGGACTCGAAGAGGGCCTCATCGAGCACCAATGAAAGATTCAAGGATGCGGCGGGGTTCAGTGCAACCCTTCTGAGCAATTGCAGGTCGTCCTCAAGACGGACCCTCTCGCGACCATCACGTAGCCAATCGATGACTGGCAACGCACGTGTGCGATTGAGTCCTCCGGGCATATTGAGAAGGAATCGGACCACCCTATCACTTATCGCTGTCGGTCAAAACCCAAAAACGCCGCAATGAATCGTTCAAATGAGCGCTTTGCGCATGTAATCGAGCGTTCTAAGAAAAATGCAGGCCCAATGGTCATATTGCGAGAGTCTTCTATCCGTATGATGACGGATAGATGTTATGGGGTTTTTCCATGATGCATCGTCAGACCTAGATACTGTGCTCGGTCCTAGAATCACAGAGCATGCAGAGTCGGGAACAAGAGTGCAGCTTGACATTATCGGACTGATGATCGGTAACTTGGAGTTCTCACTGAGAGCTGCTCCATATGTTATCGCACTGGCGACATTGGTCAGGAGTATCTTGCTTCTGACCGGCTATAAGCGAGCCTTTACGACCTGGACAAGAAACGTCGTGCTGTCGTTCCTAAGCATCGTACTCGCACCAGGCATCTTCGTCAACACCGCTATCCGATACTTGGTGTGCAGAGCTATGGGAATTCACCTTGATGGAGTAGGCGTTAGCAGCACCTACGCGGAGTTGAATGTCTTCATCCAAGTCGACAAACCGCCAAGGGTAGCCGCCTTGCTCATGGGTCTCTTCTTTAGCTCTATCATGTCAGTCTTCGTTGGATTCTCCCTTCTTTTCATGCCAATCGGTTTACTGCTGCTATCGCCCTTGGATGTCATCTGCTGGTATTTGGCGGTGGCAGTCTTGCTCAACAGCTGCATCAGAAGCGGCGACCTTTCACTGCTCGGCGCTTCTTTGAAGAAACACGGCAATCGCGGTGCAATTGAACTCGTTGCTGTGATGACTGGTCTCATCCTCTTCTACACGCAAATCGTGGGGGTGTATGTCTAAGCATGAAGTCAAGCTATCTTTTCGCTGTCTTTGTCGTCTTGATACTCACGTTCTGGACGTCCCAAGGTGCTGTCATGGATCTAAGCCCAGCGCAAGCATCCGAACCGACAGTGGATCCGTCAAACAAGAGTCTGCAATTAGCTTCAGAGCAAGGCGCTCCGTTAGACATGAACCCATACCTCGTAATTGAACGTCCTAACTCATCAATCCCAGCAAGAGGAAGGCTATGGTCACAGGTTCTGAATTCCTCAGGGATTGTGAATCACGTATTCAACGTCGAAGAGGTCCTCGCGCAACCAGCATTGCTCCGAGATGTACCTGCAGTTCTTGTGGACGGGAGTCTGGGCTCAGGGAATGGAAGTCTTGCTCCAAGCTCGTTTCTCCGTTTGCTCATATCAAATGATGCTCCGCTGATATTGACCGGTCGAGCCGCGTGGATATTGCATGAACTAAGAGCGACGGGTCTGCCAACTGTTACTGCCGCAGTATCGAAGAGACTCCTCACGAGTCCCGGATATGAGGCAGCAACCTTCCTTCATTCCCCAATCGAACTGTCAATTTCCTCTTTGCTGACCGAAGAAACGACTCTCCAGCTGCCAGTCGATACCGTCCAGAGTGAGCATTCCCGCATCGTAGACCTCACCGGACCGGAACACCCAGCAGAGGTAGCAATGCTCCGCTACGATTCCTACCCATTGGACACATTCCTGCTATGTTTAGAGGATCCTGCCAAGATGACCGGCCAAGGTCGAGGACTGCTAATCAACACGATTGCTTTCGCCACCTCTCTCAGAGAAACTCAGACCACGAAGGTTGTGAGTGAGCTCCAAGCGGTCACTGGTGATTCCCTTGCTGGCGGATTCTTCTACACCCACGAACCAACATTGAAGGCAGCCTATGCGGCCGTGCACTCTGCGAAGTCTGTATCGAACGACTCAAGCTGGCTCGACTGGCGGTCACAATACTACTCGCTGATTCAGAGACTCCTTGATAGCCTATTCGTTGACTACGGTTCACAAGCCGGATTCATGAACTCCGTCAGCGAGAACACAGTGGGTATCGAGAGCACAGCTGAGGGGTTATGGCTGGCTGCCGCAATGGGACAGACCACAAGGTATGACTCAAGCAAGCTGGTCTCCTATCTGTCCTCGCGGCAGGACGGCGCAGGAGGCTTTGGTAATCATATCACGATAACATACTATGCTGTTGAGGCTCTGGCTCTGTCGGGCCATCTCGGAAGCATAAACACTGTAAACTTGGAGTCATGGCTGCGTAGCTGTATCATCGACGGAACCAAGACATCCAACCCTGATTTGTGGGGGGCAGTGGGCCAGAACCCGACCAGCACTTCGCCGAAGAACTCGTATGCAACAGAGTACGTGCTCTCTCTGCAATCACTAGGCAAGAGCCACCATGATCCTGTGAAGCTAACGAACTGGATCAGGACTCGTACATCGAACGCTGACGGTTCGTACAAGGAAGTTCTTGGTGTCAACGGCGAACTCGTCACAGGCACGTCATCGGCTCTTGCAACCATGGCAATCATGAACACGCTCAGCCTTCAGAACCGGACCTCGGGATTGTTTTGGCTCGCGGCCAATCAGTTACCGTCAGGCGGCTTTGGCCTCACCGAAGCGGCTTCTGACTGGGTGGGCAAGATATCACCGACTCTATCCGTTTCCCTGTGCATTCAAACCCTTGGAGGGCAATCCGCAACCACGGCAACGGAAATACTCAGCTTTCTCGAGCTTTGTGGGACTGACTTGGGTTTCGAACCAATGGAACCGATTCCTTCACTGATGTGGAGCCACTGGCTTTCATTGATATCTAGATTGTCGCATTCAGGAGGCTTCACAGACTTCAGTCTTCTCAAGACATACGCTGATGCTCTCTTGGGCTGGCCTCAATACCCTAGCAACGTTACTGCTGCAATAGCTATTGAATACGGGTCGACACAGTATCGCATGCAAAGCGCATGGACGCAGTACCTTGGAGTAGCTATGTATGCTGCCATTGGTAGTGAACTCCAAGAGAGCTCTATCTCCGCCACCGAATCATACCTCTATCAGTGCCAAGACTCCACGGGCCATTACAAGACTACATCATTTATGGGTACTCCGCACATTCAGAACACTGTTGCCGCCGTTGAAGCACTGTACTTGATGAACTCACTGGGTACTATCCGATACCGGACCAACCTTGAATCAGCGATATTGGCGCAATATGTGTCAGGTCACTGGTCAATGGAGGGCTGGACACTCAGACCATTTGTTGCTCATCAGTCCTCGATCGATTGGCTCTGCACAAGAGCAGCAGTCAGACTCGGTTTGCTCGATTCTGTGAAGGCACAACAAATAGCGCAGTGCATTCGTTCGAGAATTCAGTACTCCGATATATGGGCGCTCAGCAGGGATGTTGCGACGTTGGCCCTTCTCAACGCTTCTGGATTCTCTGTCAATCTCGAGTGCATAGATACTCAAGCAGTCATTCAGTCTCTTGGGAGTACGCCGTTTTCGAATGGGTGGCTCAACTCAACAGAGCTGTGGCAACCTGTGTATACAGCAGGTACACTAGAGATGATCTCAGTCCTCGGCCTGCGCACACGTATTGCTAACCCATCCAGCAGTTCAATTGGCGTCACGGGCCCTTCGACTGCAGAAATTGGCTCGTCGCTGACCGTAGGTCTGTCAATCACGCCGATTTCGGGTAACCATGATGTCTTGGTTTTCTCTTTTGGCAGATGGCTGCATATCCGAGATGTTCACGATGTTGACTCAATATCACTCGACGTTCCCTGTAATCAGAACGCGCTAGGCTCCCACAACATATCGATAGCACTTTGGGACTTCGGTGTATCGAGAGGATACTGCGTAGTCCCCTTACAAGTACACGGCACGTTTCAAGGGAATCTGAGCATCCCAGCCCCTAGAGTGCCGCGAGGGCGCAATATCACAGGCAGCGTTGATTGGTCTCTCAATGCAGGAGCCGCGGCAGGGCAGACGAATGTAAGAATCATCTTCGGAAACGGACAAACTCATCAGGAATGGGACTATTCTACGGAGCCGCCTCTCTCTTTCTCAATATCGACTGGAGGGTGTCCAGCTGGATTCTACAACCTTACTGTGCAGCTGGAGAAGCCGTGGTGTCAGACTCTCGTTCTGAGCGAACGAGTTGCAGTCCTTGAGCCTGTGCTAACTTACCTCTCATCATCACTTTTCATCAGAGGCGAAGTGAAAGACACAGTCAGCATCGTCTGGTCTCTTCGTTTCAGCTGCAATGGTAGCGCAGTCAGATTCCAGCAGGTCGGGGTCGTAATAAGGGATGAATCTAGACGAATTGTCTTCGAGCGCTCAGCTACGGTATCTCCGTTCGCATGGATTCCTGATCAGAGAGGAAACTACACTTTTGTTCTATCATTCTCGGGGAATGATAGCCTTGTAGAATCGTTCTTCACCGGAGCAATCGGCGTGTATGAGAATGTCCTAATGGAATGGCAAGGAGCTCAGACACAGAACCAGCACCTCAATGCATCTTATGCGGTGAAGCTTCGCACAGAGAGTGGTACTCCGCTGTCGGGCTACACTGTTCATGTTACCGTGACATCGCCATCATCTGTAATCGTGCTGCAAACGCAACTCGTGACTAATTCGACAGGGTTCGTAACTGTGAGCTTCACCCTGAGTGAGAACGGAGTCTATCTCTTGGAGGCACGGATTTCAGACACAGGATTCCTCGTTGGTTGTTCTGCCACCCAAGGCCTAGTATCTTGGTCAAGCAGCTCACTCCAAGTCGGCGGAATCACTCCTGATGCACCGGTGGAAACACAGTGGAACCTGTGGGCACGGCTTACCGATTCCTACTCTGTGGGAGTTGCAGGCACGCAGGTAACCATGTGTATTATCTTCTTGCCATCTGCCATCGTTCTGCAGCAGACCCTCACCACCAACTCGACCGGTTACATCAGCTTCCAGTGGTCTGGTAGCACTGCTGGCAGTTACAGGCTCGAAGCAGAGTTCAGCGGCTCCCTGTCGAGGGGAAGCTCAGTTCGTTCCACTGGGTTTGTGCTCCGAATTCCCTTGACTCTTGTGGTGACCCTAGGCGCGAATCCCGAGGTGGGGCACGGCAGTTGGATTGAACTGTCAGTATTTGACCACAGGCATAATCCAGTTGCAGGGTTGACTGTGACAGTGGAGGTCAGAGGGTCCTACGGTGAGACGGTGTACCGGGGGACTGTCATAACAGAAAACATGCCGGTTCGTGTACCATGGTCCCCGAACGTAAGAGGGATGAATCGAGTAGTCGTCATTGCCGAGCGTCAGGGTTGGTACGAAAGAGTCGAACGAGCGGTTGACGTTGTGGTAGTTGAGTGTCCCCAATTGACTGTTGAAATTCCTACGGGCTTGGTAGCTCCCAGTTTCATAGCTGTATTCGTAACGGCCAAAGGTCAGGACCAATCTAGGCTTGCAGGCATTGTGCTGGCAGTTGTGGCAAGCCTTGACGGAGAGGTCATTCTCGATACCACCAACCTTACTTCCAGCCTTGGCGAGATTCGTTTCACTCTCCAGTTATCGCATCCGGGAGTGCTAATCGTGAACATAACGAATCCGTCTCAAGAGTGGTTGGTGCGGTTCTCGGCGGTCTTTCAGCGTACGGTTCTCGGTTTCACGAGCATCACTCTAACGGTGCCCGGTCAACCAGTCAAACAGGGATCCCTTGTAGGAATCGTTGCAACACTAAATGACTACTGTGGGCGGCCAATTACAGGGGCTGAGATGACTATCACAGTTAGCTGGCCTAACGGTACAGTGTACGCCTCCGCCAAGCGGACAACAGGAACAGGCGGCAAGTGCAGTGCTGCATATTACTTCAATGTTGTTGGCGACTTCGTGATTAATGTCTCCTTTGCTGGATCTGGGATGGCAGCTCCTTCAAGCCGCAGCGAGCCGCAGAGAGTCTACGTCATACCTGCAGTCGTCGTTCTGCACGGCCCATCATGTGTGTTAGGGGAGTATCTCGACTTGGATCTTGGTCTCAAGGATGCTCTTGGAAACTACGTCCCGAACAGGACTCTCCTTGTGAGAATCGAAGTCAGCAATCAGACTCTCTTCGAGACCCAAACAGAGACAGTCGACGGTCTT